>Ga0079224_100002996_pt1 | contig 20991 bp, 12 predicted proteins | sample Stecom2015_FD_80414 | JGI IMG/M metagenome (GOLD analysis project Ga0079224, IMG submission 80414) | Agricultural soil microbial communities from Utah to study Nitrogen management - Steer compost 2015 | ecosystem: Environmental > Terrestrial > Soil > Agricultural land | place: USA: Utah...
AATCGAACGTTGCTCGCGTCCTCGGATTGGGCCCGAGCGCGGCCGTGAAGTAATGAGCAATCTGTGGTGAATTCGTGGAGAGTCGTGAGGAGCCGATTCCGAAGCAGGTCCCGGCAGGCCGGCAACTGCGGGAAATACCGATAGTGTTGGCTTTCCGGACCGGCCATCGACAGCAGCCCGGCGACCGCGGCCAATTCCTGCACCGGGTGACGACCACTTTCGAGGCGCAGGCGAACCGCGAGCTGCGGGACGAGGAATTTCGCTTCGAATCGCCCCGGGACTAGGTCCGGCCAGGCGGGACGACGTTGGCGTGCCGCCAGTACAGCCGCCACGTATCCCCCTCCCGCCTCCAGATGTTGGTGAAACGCCGCGTGACCTTCTGCCCGGCGCGCAGGCCGGCCGCCGGAGCGTCGCTCGCCGGCACCACGGTCTCTTGTCCCATGATCACGGCGAAATCTCCGTCCACGCGCATGAACTCGATGTCGCGATCGAAGGTCGCGAAGTCGATCACCCCGGCGTGGACGAACACATCGAGCACGGCCTGCTTGCCGACGACGACCCGGTTGTTCGGCGCATTGACGGTGAAATCGTCGGACCACAGCCGCTCGAGCGCCGGGACGTCGCGCCCGAGCGCGGCGATGCGTTCCTCGTTGTCCAGCGCGCGAACGACCTGCTCATCGTCGGCAGCCTGCACAGCGGCTGCCGACAGCAACGCCGCGCCCTGCAACAGGCCGGCCAGGACCAGGGCTTCGATCTTCATGGGATATCTCCGAGTTTATCCAGGAAATCACGGGAAGCGTATCAGCTCGACGCGGCGGTTGCGGGCGCGGCCTTCGAGCGTATCGTTGGTGTCGATCGGACTCGATTCGCCGGAGCCGGCAGCCGTCAGCCGGTCCTCGGGCACTCCGTAACGCTCGACGAGCGCGCGCATCGTCGCGTTCGCACGGCGGCGCGAGAGCTCGAGATTGTAGCTGTCGCTTGCGATGCTGTCGGTGTGCCCGTTGAGGCTCAGGCGCCATTGCGGGTGCTTGCGCATGAGGTTCGCGATCTCCGCGAGGGTCGGCTCCGACTCCTCCAGTATCTCGTCGCTGTTGAAGGAAAAGAAGATGCTGTAGACGTCGGCGCGGCCGGTCTCCTCCAGTGCCTGCTCCAGCGTGCCGGCCCCTCCGTCCCCGCTCTGCTGATCGCCCGCGGCGCCGCCGTCATTGCCGGCTCCCCCGGCCCCGGACCCTCCGCCTGCGCCTCCACCTTTGCCGCCATCGCCACCTCCACCGGCAGCTCCCCCGGAGCCGCCGTCCGGCAGGTCGAGCTCAGCGGAGCCGGGCCCGCCCCCACCGGGACCGCCTCCGCCCGCCAGCGCCGGCCCTTCGCACTGGTAGCTGATCTTCACGACCTGCAGCGTGTCGCGGTCACCGCCCTCCGGCAGGCACGCGTTCAGGAGATCCGGGACCCCGTCCTTGCGCATCTGCGCGCAGGTGTCGGCCAGCATGGGATCCATCGGCGGTATCGCGCCGATGCCGAGGCGCATGCGCAGGGTCATCGGATTCTGCTCGTCGTCGAGAAAGAAGAACTCGGAGTCCTCGAACGCAACCTGCCCGCGCGCGTGCACCGCGGCGAGCTCGACCGGCCGGTCGTTCACGATGACGGGGATGCTGACGGTGCTGAGCCGCTTGATCGTGCCACCTTGGAAGAAGTCGTAGGCGTTGGGCTGCGTTTCCTCGCCGGCGCGGAGCGGCGTGGCGGCAGGGAGGAGCGAGATGCGGATCGTGGCCTCATCGACCGCCTTCAGAGTCTCGAGGACTGCCATGGAGGTCCCGATTGCCGTCGTTCCCGGGATCAGCTCGTCGGCGTCGGCGGTGAACACCTGCTGGTAGTCGCTCGCCGACACGAGATCTTTCGCCAGCACCCTGCGGTACGCGACGGTGCGAATCACGGGCTCGTCGGGATTCGCGAACCAGCCGGTGTTGGGGGCTTCGGAAGAATACTTGAGCCGGATCCCTTCCGAGTCCACCGACTCGATCCGCTTGATCGACTCGTAGTCGCCGCTCGGCTGGCTGACGGCGGTCACGATGGTCAGCCCGGGGCACAGCGGCACCTGCGGCGCCGCTTCGGTGCTGCTCCCCGCGAGCGCCAGGAGCAGCGGCGCGAGACGTCGTCCGGGACGGCCGCCCGCCTGGCAGGCGGCGATCAGGCGATAAATGGTCATGTCGAGCTGCGACTCCCGAATCCCGCTCTCATGTGGTGCGAGTTCCTACCAGTACCTGCAACAGAAAGCGCACGCGAATCCGGCCATCGTGGTCGCACCGTGGCCGGATCGAAGGCGAAACGTTGTATCTGCTGGAACCACCGGAACGAGAGACTCGCATGCCCAACCTTCGTGATTTCGAGGCCGCGTGGCTCCGGCAGGGCGTTGCATCAACCTTGCTCGCGCTCGTCCTGGCGCAGTCCGCCGCCGCGCAAGACGTCGCCGCGCTCGAGCTGCGTATCGCCCGGCTCGAGGCGCGTATCAGCGAGCTCGAGACGCGCCTCGAGGGTCCGTTGACGGTGAAGGCACCCTTCATCGTCACGCGAGAGCAGGGAGAGCCCTTGTTCAGCGTGGAGCAGGAAGACGAAGGAGCGGCGCTCGGCCTGATGAGCCTCAGGGGCGAAGCCGGTGTCTCGATGCACGTGAAGCCGGCGGAAGCGACGCTCGAGGTCAGCGGCCCCGCCGGGCTCGGGGTGATCGAATCGACGCAGTCGAGCGTGGAGCTCGGGATCGCTGACTCCGCGAACGACCCCACTGCCGAAGCGATCGAGCTGGTCCTGGACAACGAAGGTGCGAACCTCAAGCTCAAGCACAACGGCCGCGACGTCGCCGTGCTCGGCACGCCGGAGGGCAAGGAGAATGCGCTCAAGATCTACGACTCAAAAGGCGCGGTCGCGCTGACCGCCGGCGTGACCGGGCAGCGACCCGGTATCGCGCTGCTGCGCGGAAAGGACAAGAAGCTTGCCGAGCTCGGGCCGGGGAGCGGTGAGAACACAGCGCTCAGGATCTACGGCGGGACCGGAAAGGTCGTTGCCGCGATCGGCGAGGATGCCCAAGGCCAGGGCGGGGTGCGGGTCGCGAACTCGGCAGGAGCGCTCGTCGCCAGCATGGCGGCGAGCGACACCCGCGGAGTCGTGCACGTGCTCGCCAACTCATCGCCCGTCGCCGGCATCGAGGCGCAGGATGGTCGCGGCGTCGTGGCGGTATTCAACGACAGCATCCCGGTGGCGTATCTCACCCGAAGCTCGGCCGGTGACGGAGGAAATGTGACGGTCAGCCTGAACAGCGGCTTCGGCGTCTTTTCCGCCGGGGCGGCGCAGGACGGCGGAGGCGAGGCCTGCGTGAACCGGCGCACGGGTGGCGGCAAGGAAAAGGTCGCGTGCCTCGGCATTGACCTGCCGAGCATGGGTCTCGCCAAATGAGCTGACCCCCTGCCGCCGGGTGCTGACCGGGCTGCTCAAAGCCCGAAGCGGTACTGGAGCTCCGCGCCGTAGGTCCGCCCCCGCGACAAATGGCCGATATCGCCGAACGGGAGGCCGGAGAAGGCCGCGGCGTTGTAGTCTTCCCAGTACAGCTCGTCCAGCAGGTTGCGCGACCAGAGAGCCAGCGACCAGCGGTCGGACTCGAAGGCCAGGCGCGCGTTCAGCAGGCCGAACGCGTCCATCGGGTTCAGGTTGTCCGGGTGCCAATAGCGCTTCCCGCGGTGCTCGTAATCGAGCCTCAGCCGGGCTTCGGCGCTGGCGCCCACCGGCAGGGTTAGCTGCGTGCCCAGGTTCAGGGTCAGCGGCTGGTTTTTCGGCGTGTGATTGCCCTCGTCCTGCGGCCGCTCGGTCGATTTCTCGATCTCACCGTCCGTGTACCCGATGCTGCCGAATACTCTCCAGCTGTCGCTGACCAGCGCCTGGACCTCCAACTCGCCGCCCAGCAACGTGACTTCGTCGATGTTGTCGATGACCTGGGCGGCGGCGGAAACGTCCACGAAGAAGAACTGGAACTGGTCGCTTAAGGACCGGAACAGCGCGCCGTTGACCTGCAGCCGCCGGTTTAGCCAGGTGGATTTGAAGCCCACCTCGAAATTGTCCAGTGTTTCCTCGTCGAACTTGCGGCTGCCGACGCTCGGGGCATTGAAGCCGCCGGAGCGAAAGCCGCGGCTGTAGCTCGCGTAGGTCATGAGCTCCTCGTTCCAGCGCTTGTTCAGGACGACCCGCGGCTGCAGGTCACTGAACGTGTCCGAAAGCTCCGCCGGAGCCGGCAGCACGGCGCTGTGCTCGCGCTTGTCGGCGTCGTAGCGCAGGCCGACGATCAGCTCCAGGTCGTCCTGCAGGTCCCAGGAAAGCTGCCCGAAGGCGGCCCAGGCGCGGTTATCGTTGCGCTCGGCGATCTGGAGGAAGGGCACGAAGCCTTCCGGGGAAAACACCGGGGCCGTACCGGGGATATCGAGATAGCCCGTTGTGTCGAGGTTGCGATCCGTCCCGAGGTAATAGAGGCCGGCGATCCAGCGCAGCAGCCGGTCGTCCGGCGAGGTCCAGCGCAGTTCCTGGCTCAGCATCTCGACGTCCAGCCGCTGGCTTTGCGCGAGCCCCACGCCGAGTACGCTGGACAGGCTGGTCGAGATTCCCGACGTGAAATCGAGGTCGCCGTAATACGCTTCGAGGAGATCCGAGTAGCTGGCAACGTACGTAAGCTGCCCGGCGTCGGACTCCCAGGTCGCCTTGATCGACGTATCCAGCGTGTCGAGGTCGGTGGTCCTGCCCAGAACGTTCTCGTATGGCGTGCTGAACACGCCGCGGTTTTCGTTCGCGCTGCCCGCCGGGTCGTAAGCCGGGTTGGGAATGAACGTGTCGGAGCAGCAGCCGCCATCGCCCACTGCCGACGCGATGCGGAAGTCGAGGGAGAACCGCTCGCTGGCGTTCCAGATCAGGTTGCCGCGGATGTTGCGGTGCGTTTCGAAATCCACCTCCTGTCCCAGGAAAGCGTTATCGACGACGCCGTCGAACTCCCGGTACTGCCCCGACACCCGGTACAGCAGCACGTCGGGTACGATCGCACCGGTCAGCACGCCCTGCACTTCCCCGAGGCCGCCATTGCCGGCGCCGACACCGAGGCGGCCCTCCAGCTCGTTGGCCGGCGCGCTGGTCACGATGTTGATCGCGCCGCCGATCGCATTGCGCCCGTAAAGCGCGCCCTGCGGTCCCTTCAGGACCTCGATGCGCTCGATGTCGTACAGCTCCTGCTTGAACTGCTTCTGGTTCACCTGGGGTACCCCGTCGACGACGATTGCCATCGGCGAGTCCGCGTTGTTGATCTGGGCAACGCCGCGCACCTGCAGGAAGGAATTGCCGAGCGTGAACGAGGTATCCATCGTCACGTTGGGCGTCAGGTTGATGAAGTCCCTGGTTCTTTCGATGCCTGCCTCGGCGATCTCGCGGGGCCCGAAAGCGGTAACCGAGACCGGCACGTCCTGCAGCCGCTGTTCGCGGTACTGCGCGGTCACCACGATCTCCTCGAGCTGCGCGGTCTGGGCGTGTGCGGTGACGGCCGCTGCGAGCGCCGCCAGGAAGGCCACCGTCGCGGCGGCCGGGTGTCTCAATGTGTTCATTGCCGACTCCTTATTCATGGTGCGGGTTCAGGTTCTCAGCCCAGCTCCGGGTGCAGTGTTTCAATGGCACGGAAATCCTCGTCGATCCCGAAGGCCCGCGGCCCGAACGTGGCCAGCGCCTTCTCGCTGCGCATGACCGGCGCCGCGCTCGTCCCGATGATCTTCACGCGCTGGCCGTACTTGAGCGCTTCGGTTGTGATCGGCACGCCCGTCTCGCGGTCGATCACGCTGACGAGGTCCGGAACGATCGCGACGGTGCGGCCGTCCAGGCGCGCGACGAGGTTCTCGTTCTGGAACTCCACCGTCATTTCCTCGGCGCCCCCGTTCAGCCGGGCAATCCTGAGGTGGCCGACGTTGAAGCCCCGTTCGGTCCGCCGCTCGATATCCGTGATCTTCCCGTCGAACAACTCCTTGCTGTAGCGGTAGTACTCCGTGGTTTTCAGGTATGCGAGCAGGGACTCGACCGGCGCTCCGCGGGAACGGCCTTCTTCCAGCGCCCTGCCTATGCCCAGGGCAATCCGCAGCGTGCCCGGCACGCAATGCGCCTTGAGCTGGCGGCCGCTCATCGGGTAGCAGGAAATCGCCGCGCTCAGCCCCATGACGATGGCCGACGCGCGGGCGAGGTCCTCGGTACGCTTCGCGTCCAGGGCATCGATGACGACCGTTTCCAGGTGCTCGTCGACCAGCACCGCGGGGCTCGCCGCAACGCCATGCACGTTGAAGGTGACCATCTGCAGCTCGGGAAACGCGCGTCCCATGCCGTCGCAGTCGACCAGCGGCAGGCGCGCGCGCGCCGCCGCGACGATCGGGATCATGGAGTTGAAGCCCCCGATCTCGATGGGCGAGATCGCGTCGGGCTTGCGCCCGGTGACTTCGGCGAGCCGCGTCAGGCTGCGGTCGATGTCCTCGCCGGACGCGCCTTTTTCGATAAGCACCGTCGGCGCACCGATCATGGCGGAGGTGAACACCTGTGCGTCGTCCGGGAGATCTTCGGGCCGCACAATCTCGGGCATGCCGCAGGTCTCGACCGCGTGCTTCGCCAACAGGCGCCCGATGTAGGGATCGCCCCCGCCGCCGGCCCCGAGGAAGGCGGCGCCCATGGCGAGTGCTTCCAGGTCCTCCGTACCGATGCGTGCCGGCGTTTCGTTCCGATTGCTCATGCGGCTGCTCACAGCGCGAGCTCCCCCGCCACCTTCACGCGGATGCGCACCTGGTTGCCCGGCATGTAGGAAAGCGGCAGCTCTTCCAAGTCGACAACCTGCAGCGATCCCGGGCGTGCGCCGGCCGCGCGGGCATCCTCCCGGGCCAGGTTCTTCGCCTGCTCCAGGGCCGCTTCACGGCCGACCGCATCGTAGGACCACAAACGATCGACCTCGCCCGCAACCTGCGCGATCGAAGCGCCCACGGCGTTGGCCACACCCGCGTGCGGCGGCACGATCACTTCGGAGGTGCCTGCAATCTCGCGATTGACCAGCACGGATCCGCCGCCTACCAGGATGAGCGGTACCGGCTCCGCGCTGGTCTTCATGCGGTCGACACCCTCCTCGATGAGGCGGTGTATCTCGTCGACGCCTCGCTGCACCAGCGGCCGCGGAAGCAGGCGCGCACGCTCCGTGTCACCCAGGTCCGCGTAGCCGGCCGCGACGGCGAGGTCCGTGGCAGTCAGCACGTCGCCGCCGAAGACCAGTGCCGAGCGCGTCAGCTCGTACCCGACTGAATCGGGACCGATGCGCGTCTCTTCCCCGGCATGCACCCGGCTGCCGCCACCCAATCCGACCGCCAGCACGTCCGGCATGCGAAAGTTCGTGCGCACGCCGCCGACATCGACCATGACGGACGACTCTCGCGGAAACCCGTTTACGAGCATGCCGATGTCGGTGGTCGTGCCACCGATGTCCGCCACCAGCGCGCTGTCGATCCCCGACAGGAAAGCGGCGCCCCGCATGCTGTTCGTCGGCCCGCAGGCGAAGGTCAGCACCGGGTATTTCTCGGCGTACTCCGCGCTCATCAGGGTGCCGTCGTTCTGGCTGAAGTAGAACGGCGCGTCGATGCGCAGCTCTTCGAGCGCCCGGCGGAACGAGGAGACGACGTGCGCGGCGAGCCGCGCCAGGCTGGCGTTCATGATCGCGGCGTTCTCGCGCTCCAGCAGGCCGAGGCGGCCGATGCGCGAGGACAGGGTAACGTCGGCGTCCGGCAGCGCTTCGCGGACGATCTCCGCCGCCCGTTCCTCCATCGCCGCCGACACGGGTGAGAACACGGCGCTGATGGCGACCGCCTGCAGGTTCCCCGCGACCATGTCGCGCGCCGCCGCGGCCACCGCCGCCTCGTCCAGCGGCGCGATGGCGCGCCCGTCGAACTGGTTGCCGCCCGCAACGAGAAAATGATGCCGGCCGATCACGGCCGCGAGGTCTTCCGGCCAGTCCACCATCGGCGGCAGGCCGCGGGTGGCGGGAAGTGCAAGCCGCAGCACACCCACTTCCAGCAGGTTGCGCCGCTCGACAAAGGCATTCGTGAAGTGCGTGGTGCCGAGCATCACGGCGCGGACGGCAGCGGGCGCGGTGCCGGAGGCATCGAGCACGCCGCGGATGGCCCCTGCGATGCCGTCGCTGACGTTGGCCGAAGTGGGCGACTTGCACGAGGCCCGCACCGTCGTGCCTTCCATGAGCACGGCGTCGGTGTTCGTGCCGCCGACGTCCACCCCGATGCGTATTCCACTCCCCATGCGGCCACACGCTAGAGCCAGCCGGCGGGGCGGTAAAGGCCGCCAATGCGCAGTCCGCGGGTGTTTTCGGGTAGCGCCGCAATTTCGCGACGCTGCGGGTCCACTACCGGAATGAGTAGTCGAGTCGCGTATACCGCAAATGCCCGGTTCGGTGCCCTGGCATCACGCGCGATGCACACTCTTCCCGGCTTACGGCACCAGGCCCATCTGCCGTGCGCGCGCCACCGCCTGCGTGCGGTTGCGCACGTCCAGCTTCGAATAGATCTTCTTCAGGTGGTAGCGGACGCCGTGCGCACTGATGCCGACCGCCCGCGCGATGACCTTGTCCGATTGCCCCCGGGAGAGCTCGCCGATGATCTCGAGCTCGCGTGGGCTGAAGCCTTCGGGCGCTTCCTCCCGCGGCTCTTCCGCCCGCATCCGCCGGGATAGCTGGTCCGCGAAGCTCCGGAGGTCCTCGTCGTCCGCGAGCCCGGATGCGATGCGCGCGCATAGATCCGGGACCAGCGAAGCCAGGCCAGCGCGCGCGTGCAGGAAGGGCCGCAGGTAGGAGCCTTCACACGCCAGCCGCACGGCGCCGAACAGCTGCTCCAAGGCGCCTTCGCGGTCTGCGCGGCCCAGCGCCAGCAGTGCCCGTTCAATTCCGGCCTGCAGGCACAGGCGCACGTTGCCCGTGGCTTCCCCGGCCCGGGCCAGCGCCTCGAGCTGGCGCGCCGCCAGGTCGTCGCGTCCGTCGAGCAGGGCGGCCCGGGTGCGCGCCAGCGTGAACATCTCGAGCTCACGCCAGGTGAGCTGCGGATCCGGCAGCCGTTCGGGATCGAGCAGGCCAGCGTGCCGCTCGAGGAAGGCACGCGCCTCCCGGTCGTGGCCTGCGTCGCACAGCAGGCGCAGGTACAGCGCGTCGAGATATTGCTCAAGTCGCTCGAGGCCCTGGGTTCGGGCATGCTCGCGCGCGGCGTCGAGATAGGTCAGGGCCTCGGCGGACCCATACTCGTGCCGCAGGTACTCGGCGCCGCAGCAGTAGGCGGCCATGTAGAGGTCGAACCAGGCCTCGGCGTGCCGAACCTGCCTGACGACCTGGCGCAGGTACTTGCGGGCATTGCCGAAATCGCCCCGCTCCCAGTAGGCCTCACCCATCGCAATGTGGCAGATCGTGCGGACTCCGCTATCCCCCGGCACGTCGCGGCGCTGGATGCTTGCCGCGCGCGCGTATTCCTCCAGCGCGCGCCCGGTCCGTCCGCGCGCCAGCTCGACCATGCCGAAATGGAGATGGATGAAGAGGACGCCGTAGCGGGAGCCGCTGTGCTCGAAATCGTGCAGCGCCTTGCGCCCATAGCGAATTGCATCCTCGAAGTGCCCGGATTGCACGTTGATCAGGCAGCGCCAGGTCATGATGTACGCGTGCAGGACCGGGTCTCCCCGCACGTACTCGAGGACGATCTCCCAGGTGTCATCGGCAAGGGCATCGGCCGTTGGCGCGCAGCCGTACTCGGTCAACAGCAGGTCGATGTAACGCCCCTCGATGAGCACTGCCCTGGGATCGCCGCCGGGCCGGTCCTCCGTGAACCCGCGCGAAGCATCTCGCGCGCGGGTGAGAGCTTCACGCGCCCGCCGCATGTCCCCGCTCTTCGCGAATGACAGGCTGCGGGCAATGCCGACACGTGGGAACCCGTCCAGCGCGTAAGGCTCCAGCAATGCGAGTGCCGCGTTGAGGCGGCTCATGCCCTCGCGCAGCCAGAGGCGGGCCGCGCCCATCTGCTCGAAGAGGCTTGCCGCGAGCTCGGGTGCGCCGCCCTCCAGCGCGTGCCGCATCGCGGCGAGCCCCTGCCCGCGCGGCGCGAGCCAGGACGCCGCGTTGAGGTTCAGCTCCTGCAGGCGCCCAGGGAACCGTTCCCGCTGCTCCTCGAGCAGGTATTCGCGGATCAGCGGATGCAGGCGGTAGGCGCCTTCTTCCTCGAGCGCCGAAAAAATGCCCTCGAGCCGGCTGTGCAGGCGCTGGATGAGCGGCTGGCTGCCCGTTACCCCGCGAACGTGATCCGCGGCATCCGCACGCACCGTCTCGAGCACGGACGTCTCGCGGAGGCAATCCACCTCGTCCGGCGCCAGGCGCGCGAGGAGTTGTTCCCGTATGTACGCCGCCGATTCACGGCTGGTGGGCGTGAAGAGGAAGGCATCGGGCGCGGCCGGGGCATTCCCCAGCCGCAGGAGCTGCAGCGCGACCGGCCATCCATCCGTGCGCTCGAGCAGCACGTCGAGCAGCTTCTCGTCCGCGCGCTCGCCGAACCACGCGGCAATCTCGGCGCGATTAAAGCGGAGATCGCCGGGGGAGAGCGTGGTCAACTCTCCGCGGACCGCGAAATGCGACAAGCGGATGCCGGGATTGTTGCGGTAGGCAATCGCTATGCGGAGATTTTCCGGCTGCATACGCAGCAGGTGATCCATGACCTCGGCGACCGTGTCGTCGCGCATGCGTTCCGCATCGTCCAGGACCAGCAGGCAATCCAGGCCCGCGGTCTCCACCGCCTGCAGCAGGCGGCCCAAGCCATAGGCCATACGGCTGCCGTGGAAAGGTGCGGAGACCAGGCCCGTGGGCAGCATGTCGATACCGCCGGTGTGGAAGGCATACGCGAGATAGGGCACGAGCACCTCCGGCTCGTCCGTCTCGTCGATGGAAAGCCAGGCCACCGCGCTGCCGCGCTCCCGGTAGAGCTCCAGCAGTTGCGAAAGCAGCAGTGTCTTGCCGAAACCTGCCGGCGCGTCCAGCACGACGATCCGGCTGTCGGCATCGGCTTCGATACGCCGGAGCAGGGCCTCGCGGACGCAGGCACTCGCCGGCAGCTTCGGGGGTGAGACTTTGGCTCTTACCAACCAGCTCGCAATATCCGCGTGCATTGTCCCCTACACGGGCTTCTCAACCGGTCTTTTCCAGCCTTCGATGGTGACCTGGCGGGCTTGGGCGAGGGTGAGCTCCTCCCCGGGGGCGGCTTTGGTGATAGTGGAGCCTGCGCCTATCGTCGCGCCGGCACCGACCTCGACGGGCGCCACGAGCTCGACGCCCGAGCCGATGAACACGCCATCTCCGATCACCGTCCGGTACTTGTCCGCGAAGCTCACGCCCTGCTCCATGAGCTCATCGACTCGCCGCTGCTGCAGCGCGCGCTCCGCTTCCGCATGTTTCCTGTCGTTAATGCCCATGACTTCCTTCCAGTCCGCGGCCTTGACGCCATGCACCGGCACGCCATCCGCCACCGCCATCGCGATGACGTCGGTGAGGTAATACTCGCCCTGGCTGTTGTTGCTGTCGAGGCGATCGAGCCAGGGCACGGCAGCCGCACCAGCTCGACGCGTCGGTTGCGCGCGCGGCCTTCGAGCGTGTCGTTGGTGTCCACCGGCAAGCGCGATGGCACGGGCGCAGCTCGCACGATCGAGCAAGTCAGGCAGGACTGCGATTTTGGTAAGAATGTCGTGGTGTTGCACCAGGCGAGCATGCCAGAAGCAGTTGGCGAAATACCAGACCCGCCCGCAGGTGCAGTGCAAGTCTGCAAATACTGCCCGGGAGAAGCACCAGCGCCCCATATTCGGCCATCAAAGAGCCGCTGCGTCGCGAACAGAAGCACGGCGCCGAGCGCGAAGATGACGAGTCCGCTCACGAGTCTGAGCCAGCGCCCCTGGCGCTCCTGCATTCTCCAACGTGTGAGCGTGAAACGGCCGCTGCAACCATGAGCGCAGTGACTTAATTCGACGTCGTCGCCGTGGCTACCTCTCCGAAATCTGGTATCGACTTCAGGAATCCCGAAGGAAGCATCGGCGCCGGCGTTGGGCGGACTACCGCCGCGCGCGTGCCGAAAGCTGAGACTCGTGGATATTAAGGTCGAGACGCTCGTCCATCGACATTCGACGGCACCGTCGGCATTTTCGTCGTCCGGTTGGATAGCGGAACGGCACAGCAACGATGAACGAGCAGCATAGAGACCGACACATTCAGAGCACTGTGAAGCCAGGAGGCGCTGGCGCGCGTTCGATCTCAGCGATCCATGAGCCAAAGACGACCGTAAGCGCCTTGCTTGCCGCCGCCGCTATCGCCATGGCCGGCGCGTTGAGTTTTTACCCGTGGCCGGCCGAGGCGCAGTCCACTTGCACGTCTGCCCCATGTTTCGCCGGGAACGCCGATATCCTGGCTGGCGAGAGATCGCTGTTGCCCGACGACGATCTGGTCGTGAACCTGTGGAGAAAGGGAGGGAACGGCGCCATCCATGAGTTCAGCTTCGAGACCTCACATCTCGATATCTCCTCACAGCGCGAGAGCACGTCCAACTTCTTGCTCTCCTGTGTGCCGGGCGGTACTGGCGCGACGCAGAGCGTGCTCGGGCGCGTCTTCGCCTTACCCAACGATGTGGTGGTGAGCGTCCGGCCATCGGGCGTTTGCAATCAGCTGAATTTGCTCGTTACCGACCCGAAGAACAGCGCCAACAACTCGAGCTACATCGCAGACGTCCTGCCGGGCGCCGCCATCACCAAACCAGTCGCCGTCGCGCTGGCCGACTTCGACCGCGACGGCTATGACGATGTCTTTTTCATCGATGCCCGGTTCGCGCAGGTCTACACCGCGGTGTGCAACAATGATCCGTTCGCCCCGTGCACCAACGCAGGGGGCGCTCCGTCGCAGGGGCTGAAACTCATGGTCCAGCTGCCTTTGGCTAACGAGTTGTACGCGAGCCCTCCTGTGACAGGTGACTTCAATGGTGATGGGGCCGTCGATGTAGCCTGGCCGACATTCGACGCCGCAGGGAGCATCCAGATTCGTTTCATGTCGGTGTGTCCGGCGGCAGGCGACACCGTGCTCGGTCATACCTGCACGCATCCGTTCGCGATCGTTCAATCGAACACCCACATCAGTACCGGTGGAACGGTCAACTTCACTTCGCACAACACGCCCCGTCCCTATGTGGCGCTGGTGGCAAACAACTTCGACGGCAGGCTGAATCCCACCACGGGAATCGCCACGGCCGAATTATTGGTGGCGCTTGCCAACTCCAACCAAACAAAGGCCGGGTTGACCGTCTACAGGTTCGATCAGAACCTGGCACCGCAAAGCGTAGCGTCGTTGAACAATTTTCCTGATGGACGTAGCCTGGAGGCGGACGAGAACAATACTCTCCAGCTCTTTCTCGCGAGCGGGCCGCTGGACGGAACCACGGGGCTGCCCCAGGCGGTCTTCGCCTCCACGATTGCCGGCGGCAGCGTCGACCACCATGGTTACCTTTCGGTGATTTCCTTTGACCAAGATCTGAACATGACGGCCTACGAAACCCGCCTAAATACTGGTCCGAACAACAACAACAAGACGCGGATATTCGGACTCGCCGTTGGGCGCTTCGACCCAGCGGATATCCCGGACCCTGACGACCCCGACACCGTCAACACCGACTTTGACCAGCATGTTGCCGCGCTGGTGGACTTTGATTCCAGCTCGACCCATCTTCAGCTTTTTACGATCCCGACCGACGCTGACGGGGACGGCATTCGCGATCAGGACGGATATCCGCTCACTCTCGCAGCCAATCGGCGGGTCTCTTCGACCCGATACTACGACAACAGCTTTGCTCAGTTCGCGGCGCTGCAAGCGGGCGATCTTCAAGGCCGCTCATTGCAACTCGGCGCGCCCTCCAAGGTCACCGTGGTGCATACGCAGGCCGATATCATCCTCGGCCTGCCGCCCATGCACGTGGACGTCATCACGCCGCCGCGGGAAAGTGACCCACGGATTCTCAACGTCACCGTATTCCCCAAGAGCTTCAACACGGCCTACGAATTCGAGGTGTCGTCCGGCACCCAGTCGTCGCGCAAGCACAATACCAGTTATGCGATCTCGAACAAGGAAATAGAGGAAGGCAAGCAGGTTTTTGGCAATCCCAAAGAGAGCAACGTGACCCTCAAGACCAGCCATGCCGAGACCCAGGCCCACCAGAATACAAGTTCCAAACTCGACGAATCGTATTCCGGCACCAGCGAGAGTTTCAGCAGCGAGACCGAGTTCGACGATCTCGTGGCTGCTTCATCGGTGCAGATGAACATCTATTCCTATCCGGTCATAGGCCAGTTCGTCTGCCCTGGCGACGCCCTCGACGACAACTGCCCCGATAACCAGAAGCTGCCGCTGCAAGTTCAGTTCTCGGGACCCGACCACGTCCAGTATGTTCCGCCGTCCGGTGCAGGGGCTTTCGAATGGTTCCAACCCGCCACTGAGCCGGGAAACATCTTTTCGTACCCGGGGAGCCTGAGTTTGCTGGAAAAGAGCGAGACGCGGCAAAACCCGAACGCGGAAACCCTGGACCTGCTCGCACCCGCCGATACCAATTTGGTGTGGGAATCTCAGTCGAACCAAACCGTGGGTATTCGCTGGAGCGAGAGCCAGGGGGAATCGACGAGCATCGGCACGTCGCACACGCACTCCTACGACACCTCGAACACCACGTCGGGCAAGGCGAAGTACGCCGCCGGAAGCACCGAAATCTCGACTGAGTACGACTACCAGAAGAGCAGGACGAACAGCACGCTCACCACCTCGACCCAAACACTGGATGCATCGACGGGAGTGATTCTGCATCGCGGGGTGGGGGCGGGAGGGTCTGCCGACGATCCGAATTTGCTGTACTCAGGGCAGACCTTCATCTTCGGACTCCCGCCGCCCGAGGGTTTAATCCAGACGGATATGGGTGTGCCGACCGACCTGAAGACACACGGAGCTATCGAGGTCGGGCACGTGGCGAACATGCTGAGCACGGGGCTCATCAGGTCCGGCGATTGGTGGAAGCAGGTTTATGGCGAATATCCTGATGTGGCGCTCAATCATCCACATCGATGGCTGCAGAAGCTGCCGACGGCGCAGAACCCTCAGCAAGTAATGTTCAACTGTCCGATCGGGTTCACCTCGGCCTTTGGTACGCCGAGTTCCGATCCGGGCTCGTGCACGAGCACGACGACGGAACCGAACCCGGTGAACGTGAACGATGCTCCGTTCTACGTGATGAAGGGCTTTTTCATCCTCCCCGAGGGCAGTGCAACGGGGCCGACGATCAGCATCGCAACGCTGGGGGACAACGTCACGCTCCAGGCACGGGTCTACAACTACAGCTTGAAGCAGATCGAACCTGACACGGCAGTGCATGTGCGGTTTTATGCCCAGCCATGGGACGTTACGCGGGGCCAGTTTGCCAGCGGCAGCGGAAAGTTTGGCTTCGCGCCGGCCGTGTTCATTGGCGAGGACGTATTGGAACCGATTCCGGCCTTTTGCGGCGGCTCATTCGGAGACTTCGATTCGTGCTCGGATCCGAACGCGCCCCTGAACTGGGCGTTCGCACAAGTCCAGTGGGATACGGGTAGCTTGAATCCGCTGCCAGACACAGAGACGAGCTGGAAATTCTGGGTCGTGGCGTGGTTGCAGAATGGCACGCAGTTGGTGGGCGAGATCGCGCGCCATGGGTTAACGGACATTCCCGCGCAGAGTGTGGATTCACTCGCGGAAATTCCGATCGAGAGCTACAGCAACAACCTGGGGTTTTATAACCAGGTATTCACGCTGGAATTGCCCACGCTCAGCGTGGAGGCTCCCGTCCCGAATGCGCACGTCGCACTCGAGGCGTTCCCGCAGCGCGAAGCAGTGCTACGCGATCGGCATGCCACGGTGAGGATCCACCATCGGGCCAGCGGGCGCGCGTTGGAACACGTGCGCACCTTCCTTTATGAGGGCGATCCGCAATCGGGCGGGAAGCTCCTGGACATGGAGATCATCCCGCGGGTGCCAAAAGACGCTTCCTTCGTCGTACCGTTCCGCTATCACCCTCGGGCATGCGGGGCACGGAGCCTCTTTGTGAAAGCAGCTCATGTGGATGGCGGAGAGGTCGCAGAAGACAGCTTCGACTTGTTTGTCTCGCTCGACCCGCGAGCCGAGGTGCGGACCCTCATCGAACAGGCTGCCGGTCTGCCCTTGCAGACAGGGGTAAAACGGAGCCTCCACGCAAAGCTCGATGCTGCGGCGCGTGCTTTCGAGCGTGGCAATCACGGGGTGGCACTCAACCTGCTTCACGCTTTCACCAACCAAGTGAGGGCACAGAGCGGGAAGAAACTTCCAGAGGCAGTCGCGGCGCAACTGATCGCGGCGGTGGAGGACATTGAGAGTTGCCTGTAGCGGGGGAACCGGATGACGTTAAAACGTAGAGTGACTGGTACACGGGCGCCAACTTCACAGCATCACGAGCCACGTCGATCTCCTGCCTTCGAGCCCCTGCCGCTCGAAGGTGCCTCGAGCGCCGCCGTCGCTTATAAGTAGCTCCCGCGACACTGGCCTGGAAGAGCCGGTTCCTGCTTCCATCCGGAATGGCTCGACGTCAGTCTGCCTGTCGGCCGGAGCTTGCATGCCGCCGCGCATGACGAGCATCTCCAACGTCGGCGATTCCAGTGCCTACCAGCGGTCGGTCGTGGTCGCGGAGTTACGAAAAATCTCGGCCACCTCGTGCGCTTCCAGAACACCGCGGGCACGGAGTGCCTCGGCGGTAGTCTCGATAGTGTGCCAATGAGTTCGCAGGAACAGCCTTGCCTCTGCCTCCGCGCGAAGGCCTGTGGCACGCAGGTCGTTGGTGAAACCATGGTCGACCAGCCAGCGGAGCCACTTCTCTGCCTCGAGGTAATCTTCTCGGCGAGTGCCACGTAAGAGAGTCGCCACGCCCCGCTTCCTGCTTCGTGCTTCGGCAAACGGTCCGGCAAGGATCAGCAACACCTCGTCCCAGACGTCGTACTGCCCGCCCAAAGTGATCATGTGGGCAGACCACCCCTGCGCGATTTGCGACTCCTTGTGCCGCACGCTGACGCGTCGGGGCTTCCTGCCGATGACGAGACCGGCAATGGCCCGCGCCGCCTCGTAAAAACACATCGCCCTGGCGTATCGCTTCATCTACGCGGCTGGGCCGTGCGCTCATGCAACAAGGCGCGGCATCGGTCCGGCATGATTAAGGCTGTCCATTGATACTGATCCGGGAACTCGATCCCGGCGATGTTTTGCTCATCCCGGTTCATCCCCATGTATTGTCGTCGGCGGATTGAGCGTGACGATCAGTAAGATGCCGACAGCGTCGCCGTGTGTCGATGAATGGTCGTCTCGATCATGATGTCCGGAAGTCTCAGGATGCACTGCCCGTGCGCCCGCGCTTGCCGCCCGCATGGCGCGACGGACCGAAGACGTATCTCGGCATGCTCGTGCACGGATTCCGCTATTCTATTCGCGTATTGTCATTGGCTTACGAGCATGCCGACGTGCACGTAGCAGGCGTTTACGAAGTCCTACTGCCGAGGGTTTTCCATGATACGGCACTCGGAGACGCGCCGAACTGCTGCCGGAACAGCCGGCTGAAATGGTATTGCGAGGCGAAGCCCCAGCGTTCGGCTACCCGTCTCACGCGACCACGATCAGGCGCGCCGGTCGAGAGATCGCGGAACGCGCGCTCGAGCCGGCAGCGTGTAACGAAGCGGGCAACGCCGCCTTCTTCAGCGAAGTCACGATAGACGGTGGCGCGCGAAACGGAGAACGCCGCGCAAAGCTGATCGACGCCCAGCTCGGAATCGCCGAGGCGCTCTTCGAGGTATCGACGCATTGCCCGGCGCCGGGCTGCGTGGAAATCCGTCGAGTCGTTCGCGGCCGGACCGCGAGCCAGGAGCAGGCCATGAACCAGGCCGCAGAACCCGGAGGCCAGCACCGGTGCTTCGGATGCGCTGGCATCGGGCAGAGCGGAGAACAGCGACGCCATCGATGTACGCAGGATGCGCCCGCTCGCCGTGTCCGCACCGACGCGTATGTGCCGGGGATGATGGCCGGGCTGGTAGTGCACGGCCTCATACGGCATGAATACAGATTTCATCGATTGCCAGCCGTCGCAGTCGCCGGTGCTCGCCGACCCCTGGTCGAACATATGAACCTCTCCCGGAGCGGTGGAGAACGCCTCGTCCTCGTGCATGCCCCGGGCGTGGCCAGTCTGGTACATCCTGATGAGAACCTGGCCGTTGCCGGCGCGCCGGCGGTAAATGATCGGCGTGAAGGAGAGTTCGGTCAGCGTCAGATCGTCAACCGCCCAGCCGGAGGATGAAACGAACGGAGACTGCAACGTGTCCTGGATGACCGGTCGAATCTCCTGGCCGGGACTCAGGTAGTCGACCCAGGCGGGAAAACGATCCTCCTGCTCCAGGTCAGCGCTCTGGAAACCTGTCGATGGAATCATCGTCGGCCCTTCTTCTTCGTGTTATCGGACGGAAATCCCCGGACCGGAAATATTAGCAGCGGGTTCCCGGCCCGATCAATCGGATCAGGTGCCCGGGAGAAGGTGACCCAGTCCGGATGCTCCTTGGGCCGAAGTCCAGCGGCGATCCCGGACGATTTCCATGCTGCCATCCCCGATCGCGCCCGCACGCACTTGAGACACCTGGTCATCTATATCGAGACGCCCCTGCATGGAGCGTCCGCAACTGACCGGTCATGCTCCTCGCCCGCAGTTAACCCGCCGCAAAAGCACTCCTGCAGCGCGGCCGGCAGGAATCTGAACCAGGAACAGAGAAGGAAGAATCCATGATTCATCAAACAACGCAGGCGGTCTCGCTCGCTTTCCTCGTACTCGTCCTCGCATCGCCGCGTGCCGACGGTGCGGATGAGTATCGGGTGTCGGACCTTAAATGGTCGAACAACGGGGCCTACGCCGCCGTCGTCGGAGTGAGGTGGAAAAGCGCGAGAACCGGCGAGACTCACAAGACCTCCGACACCTGTTACCCACCCCACTGGGCACCTCCAGGCTACAGCCATACGATTCCGACCGGCCAGCATGCGAGTTGCCGGCTCCAGGACGTCATCGAGAAGGGCCTGTCACTAGAGCCGGGTGATGAAGTTTGGCTGCACATCAACATCCTCAAAGGTGATAACAAGAGCTGCCACAAGGACGACATCCGGTTGATCTTCGATCCAGAGGCGAAGCGCAAGGGCACCTTCAGTTCGGGTGGTACAACGCTCAACAACAATCGCTGCAAATGGCGAGGCGTCGAAGACCTCTGAGCGGTGACGCCGGGCTGAGCCTGGTGACCGCAAGGCAGCGCCGGGGTCTCCTCGGTGCGGCACTCGTGGCACTCGGCGCCTGCGCAAGCCCCTACACGTTGAGCGACGCGGACATCAGGGCATTACAGGACCGCCTGGAACGGCAGTCCCGGCAGACAGCCGGAGCGCGCGCGGCGACCCTCCACCGGGGCATCCACGAACTGGTCGTGCAAGGGCTCGAAGGGCCGCCGGAGCAGCGCAGGGTGAGCGCCGTGCTGCACGGAGCTCACGTGGCTGCCGTGATCGACCGGCTGCAGATCGGCTATACGCTGAGCGCCATTCCTGCATTGACTGGACGGGTAACCGCGAAATTCGAGGACCTTCCCATGCCCGATGCACTCGCAGCCATCCTGAACCCCGTGCAGTTACAGGCAGTACTCGGCCCACACGGGATCGTGATCTCGCGGCTGCCGCAAGTGAACCTCGAGCTCACCGCCGTCGACGATTACGTCTTTGCCAAACGTGTCCTGCGCTATGCCGATACCCGGAACCTGGAGCCGATCCTGCCGATGCTGCTCGGCGACGATAGCGACGATGACGACGACGATGATGATGAGTACGACTTCGGCGCGGGCGACGGCAACGCGGCCGCACCGACCAGGAACCTCAAGTACGCACCCATTCACTCCGAGAACGCCGTGATGCTGAAGGGCCCCTCGGCCGAGGTGCAGAACGCGCTCAGCCTGCTCGACGCCATGGATACCGATGGCGGGCACGTGATGATCGAGGCCGTGGTGTTGCAGTTCAGCGCCGGCGAATTGATGGAGATCGGCTCGCGCCTGAGCAACGGTGCACATGGTGCTCTGAGCGACGTCTCGATCGACTGGGCCAGCCTGATTGGCGAGAACATTGCCTTCACCAGCGTGGCGGGCGCGGCCAACACACGCACTTTCCGCGCCGCCATTGCGCTCCTTCTGGAGAACGATTTTGCCCGTGTCGTGGCGCGTCCCTACCTGGCGGCGGTCTCGGGCGAGCAGGCAAAGATCGAGGTGGCGGAGGATCGCTACGTGACGGTTTTTACGCAGGCTGCCGGCGAGGTGACGCTGGAGCCGGTCACCAGCGGCGTCATCATGCAGATGACGCCATTCGTGCTCCCCGACGAGCAGATCCGCATGGACCTCGAGGTAAGCGTCTCGCAGTTCGTGCCGTCGTTGAACAACGTGGCGCTGGCGCGCCGCCGCAGCGACGCCAGCTCCAGGATGCGCATCGGTGCGGGCGAAACCCTGGTCATCGGCGGCCTCATGGCGGCCCAGTCGAGCCGCAGCGAGGCAGGCGTGCCGGGAGCACGTTCAATTCCGGGCCTGGGTTTTCTGTTCGGTAACCGGCAAAGGTCGGATGAGCAAAGGCGCCTGCTGATCTACATCACGCCGTACGTGTGGACGCCCGGCCTGGACACGCCGATGAACAGCTGGGAGGAAACGAGCCGCTTCATGGACGACCAGCGGGGTTTTCCGGCCGGCGACGCAGGCGGAGAGGACAACCGCGGCGCGCGGCTCACTGGCGAAGACGACGACCCGTTC
>Ga0079224_100002997_pt1 | contig 20991 bp, 19 predicted proteins | sample Stecom2015_FD_80414 | JGI IMG/M metagenome (GOLD analysis project Ga0079224, IMG submission 80414) | Agricultural soil microbial communities from Utah to study Nitrogen management - Steer compost 2015 | ecosystem: Environmental > Terrestrial > Soil > Agricultural land | place: USA: Utah...
CCGGCGGCCAGACCGTTTCCCGGGCCTTGGTCGCTGTGGTGTCGTCGGTGCTCGGCTTGGGGACGGAGGCGACGCTGAGGACTTGGCCGCTCCAGCCGTGCTCCCGCTGCCTCGGCATCGCCGGCACCGGCTCCGGCTCGGGCTGGTCCTGCTCGGGTTCCGGGTTCTCCAGGATGCGGTCGGGGAGGAGCACCGTGGCCCGGGTACCGCCATAAGCGGAGACGCCGAACTCGACGTGGACGTCGCGGCGTTCTGCCAGCCGAGCGGCGGTGAACAGACCGAGCTGCTCGGCCTTGTTGTTCTCCAGCACCAGCCGGTCGAACTCCGGTGGATCGGACATCATCCGGTTCGCCCGGGCACGGTCTTCTTCGCTCATGCCCAGCCCTTGGTCGGCGATGTCGATCGCGACTCCCCGGGCCACTTCGGTGGCGTCCACGTGCACCTGGGTGTGCGGCGGGGAGAAAGCCGTGGCGTTGTCGATCAGTTCGGAGATGAGGTGGATCGTGTCACCGACAGCGGCACCGGAGACCGCGATGTCCGGCACGTGGCCGAGGACCACCCTGGAGTACTGGTCGATCTCGGAAATCGCCGACCGCAGCACGTCCATCAGCGGAACCGGCTTGCTCCACCTGCGGCCCGGCTGCTGGTCACCCAGCACCAGCAGGTTCTCTACCGTCCGCCGTGCCCGGGTGGTGGAGTTGTCCAGCTCGTAGAGCCGGGCCAACTGGCCGGAGTTCTCCTCGTTGCGCTCCAGGACGTCGATCGTGCCGTGCATCTGGCGCAGCAGTCGCTGGATGCGGCGCGCCATGCCGACGAACACCACTCGGGCGCCCTGCCGGGCACGGCTCTCCCCGACCGCGGCCTCCACGGCCTCCTGCTGGAAGGTGCGGATAGCGTGCGCCACCTGGCCGATCTCGTCGTTTCCGTAGTGCTGGAGGCTGGAAGTCTCCTGCTCGACGTCGACGTGCTTGCCTTCGCGGATCCGGTTGACCAGTTCCGGCAATCGCCGCGCCATCTCCAGCGACACGTTGCGCAGCCCCCGCAGACGGGTGAGCAGCGCCTCGTCCACGACGCTGCGGTAGAGGCGGCTGGTGAAGAAGAACGAGACACCGGCGAGGGCCAGGGTGAGCAGGCTTCCCCACAGCACCGTCCACATCGTCTGGCTGCCGCTCTCCACGGTCTGCGCCGACACCAGGTCGGCCTGGTGCCGGACCAGCTGCGCCAACTTCTCCTGGACCTCGTTGGCGTTCTGCCGCCACTGGGCGGGGTCGACCGGCGGATTGCCCTGGTTCCACACGCCGTGGGCCAGGATGGCGTCTTCAGCCGCGCGAACCTGCTTCCATTCAGCAGAATCGGTCAGCTGCCGGTAAGCCTGGCGGACTTCCGGGACCACGTGGCTGGAGCTGTTCTGCAGTTCCAGCCGGTAGGCGCCGATGTAGTTGACCAACTCCCGGTACCGCTCGGCGTCCACCTGACCGGAGTTGAGCGCCGCGTTGACGATCGCCGCCTCGCGTGCGAACAGGTCCGAGGCGCGGAACAACGAGGTCGCGGCCAAGGCGCCCTGCATGGAGTCGGTGTCCCGGACGACGCGCGACTGGGTGTCGAACAGGACGGTAGCGGCGTCGAACAGACCGTTGTAGTAGGTGCCGACTTCGGTCGGCGAGACGCTGCGGGAAGCGATCCGGGACCGCATCTCCGGCAGCTCGTCGAAGTAGTTGCTCAGCCTGTCCAGCGGCCTGCGAACTTCGTCCGGAGCCGAGCGCAGCACTGAATCGATGACGTCTTCCAGCTGGTCCAGGGACTGGTCGGTGCGGTTCTGCTGGACATCGAGCTCCGGAGTTCCAGCCAGCCCGCGGCTGACCGCGTCCATGCTGAGCTGGCGCTCCCGCTGAACGGCCTCTAGCGCGGACACGGCGGGCAGCGAAACCTCACGCACCGTGACGGCGATCTGCCGCGTGTAGACGGCGTCGAAGGCGAACACCGAGCAGCTGATCGCCCAGATGATGAGCACGACAATCCACGGAATGGCGACTGTCCACGTCAGCCGCGATTTGATCGAGGCGTCTTCTGCCTTTTCGCGGTATTTCCGTCTCAGAGGCCGTAAACCTGGGGAAGACTTCTCCTGGGTCGTCACTTCCACGCACTTTCCATCGTTCGTCCAAGCTCCGTCGTGGAGCACAAGACCATCTGCAGACGCATGCCGGAGCACACCTATGGACAGGCAGAAGCAATGAGGCCATCACGCCAGCCGCTAGCAGCCCGGGGAACGCCGTCCAGCGCGGCTCTCATCCGGCAGGTCCTCGATCCGAGTGATGCTGGAAGGTCTCCTTTCCACTACCCGACACCGGTGAGTTCGCACTCCCGCCTGCCACTCTTCCGTGGCCCCCGTGATGCGACGCACTGTAGCGGATGATGATCACCCGTTCGAGGGTGGCGTCGGGTTTCTCGCTGGGCAGCACGCGAACAACCGGAATCCTCGAGTTTCCCAGCGGAGTTTTCCCACAATGACGGGCGTCGACCGGGATTGGCAACTAACATCGGTCGGTTGCGCTGAACAGCACGTCCCGCTGGTGACCGCCCCGCACCACGCCCCACCCGCCGGATGTCGAGCGCGGCGGTCCAGGTCGACAACGCCTCGGCCACCAAAAAACCGGCTGGTGCCGGTCTCGCCGACACCAGCCGGTACCGCAACTTGCCCCCGCGTTCGATGTTTTCTCGATCACTGCCGGGCAACCGAACCGCCCGGTGCGGTCAACGGTGCGCAGGATCACGCGAAGCGATCGCGCAACTCCATCTCGAGCACCTCCAGCGAGCGACCGCGGGTCTCCGGCACCGCGCGGGCGACGAAGGTGATGGCCGCGAGCCCGACGACGGCGAAGACGAAGAACGTGTTGGCCACCGTGATCGCGTCGACCAGCACCGGGAACGACAACGCCACGAGGAAGTTCGTCAGCCACAGCGCCAGGACCGCGGCTCCCATCGCGAAACCGCGAATGCGCAGCGGGAAGATCTCCGAGAGCATCAACCAGGTGACCGGCGACACCGCTCCCTGCTGGAACGCCAGGAAAACCACCATCAGGGTCAAGATCACAAAAGCCCGGGCGGTCCCTTCCGGTAACACGAACGAGAACAGACCGATCAACACCAGGGAGGACGTCGTACCCACCAGGCCGGTCAGCAGCATCGGCCGGCGGTTGACCTTGCCCAGCAGGTAGATGCCCACGAACGTAGCGAGGACCGAGATGACGCCGTTGGCGATCTGCGCGGTGAGCGCACCGTCCCGGGAGAACCCGGCTCCGGAGAGGATCTGGGAACCGTAGTACATGATCGAGTTGACGCCGGTGATCTGCTGGACGACCGCGATGCCGAACCCGACGAACACCAGGCGCCGTATCCACGGGGTGGCGAGATCGGCGAAACCGCCGCTGCGTTCCTTCCGCTGGTTCTCGGCCAGCTGCTTGACCTCGGCCAGCTCCCGTTCCGCCCGCTCCGGAGGTCGCAGCTGGCGCAGCACGCCGAGCGCTTCCCCGAACCGCCCCTTGAGCGCCAGCCAGCGCGGGCTCTCCGGCATGGCGATCATGCCCAGCCCCAGCACGATCGCCGGCAGCACGGCGACCACCAGCATCCAACGCCAGACACCGAGCGAGTCCCCCCACAGATGAGCGATCAGCGCGTTGACGACGTAAGCGATCAACTGTCCACTGACGATCATCAACTCGTTCTGCGTCACCAAGCGCCCGCGGCGCTCAGCCGGGGAGACCTCGGCCAGGTAGGCCGGCACGATGACCGAAGCGCCACCCACCGCTGTGCCGAGCAGGAAGCGCGCGGCGACCATCACCGCGGTGTTCGGCGCGAACGTGCACGCCAACGTTCCGACCAGGAAGACCACCGAGAGCACCAGCAGCGTGCGGCGACGCCCGTAGCGGTCGGAGAACCTCCCGCTGTAGAAGGCGCCTCCTGCCGCACCGAGCAGCAGCGAACTGGTCACCAACCCCTCGGTGAAGGGCGTGAGACCGAGGTCGTGCTGCATGTACGGCAGGGCACCGTTGATGACCCCGGTGTCGTAGCCGAACAGCAGGCCACCGAAGGTGGCGATGAGCATGGTCAGCCAGAGTCGGCGGACGTGCGACCCGCTGCTCCTCGGCTGGACCTGCTCCACGGCGGATCTTCCACCAACCTCCGACATTCGCACCCCTTCCGGTGGCAGCGCCGACCTGTTACTCGGAGCACCAGCGCGCATGAACGACTTTCCCTCCCGTACGAACAACCTGATGCCGCAGCAAGCGGCTCGCGCTAGCGAAGTGAATCCGCCCACACCAGTAACGGGAAAAGCCGTTGCCGGCCGCTTCCAGTAATAGCACCAGATTCCCCGGAGATCACCTGTGCGATGCATCTCCGCGGATTCTCAGCACCGGCCCCGTGCCATTTCCCACATCTCCGCCGTTCGCGGAAAGGCGCTCCGAAACCGGAGGATCCGGCTCAAGCCCAAACTTTCGCCAGTGATCCACAGCACATTCGACGGGGAAAGCCGGTCGAGAACGAACTCCGGATCTCAGCGCCCCGATTCACCACGAGATTCCGCCGCCCTTCACCGCGCGGAATTCGAGCACGACTGCGACGCGGGAATTCCAATGCGCCAGGAATCGCAATTCCCTCCCAGCGGAACACCGCAATTCAACGGCACCGGAAAACGCGGAGCAACCACTTCAGCTTTCCGGTGTTTCCGGCGGGGCGTTCCGACCGCTGCGGAGCAGCCGGCTCCCCCGCGGCCGCGGAGCGGTCCCGACCAGCGCGCCACTGGGCCACCACCTCATCGGGATCAACAGTGCTCAGCGGAATGCGCGGACCGGACGGAGCGCGGAGCCACGCCACGACCCTCCTGTTGAGCTCGCCCACCACGTCCCGCACCGCCTGTTCGCTGCCCAAGTCCTGGACCTGGCTCGGCAAGCGCTCGATTTCCTTTCGCAACTGGAGGGGAGTCGGCAGCAGTGCTTCTGCGGACAGGCCCTCCCGCTCGACGTAGCTCCTGATCCACCACAGCTCGTCGTTCGGGTCGTGCTTGGGCAGCGGCTTGCCCGCCCCCGGGAGGTCGTCGAACTCGCCCCGCTCGGCGGCTTCCCGGATCTGGCGGTCTATCCAGGACTCGAACGTCAGGTCGGGAGGCTTCCGTTCCGTCATCGCCGCACCTCGTGTCACCCTCCGTGCGCCTCCAGCATACCGGCGCTCCCCGCGGTGAACACGCACGGTGACCACCGTGCTCAGAGCTCGGGGCGGCCTCACCCGGTCCACCGCCCGGCTGATCGGGACAGCGCCGCTCCTCCGGCGTTCCGGCTCGAGCGCCTGCCCCAGGTCCTCAAAGGACTTCGAAAGTGCTGTCGGCAATTGCGTGTCCAGCGGAGTGTTTGTGTCCGACACAAGTGGGTAAACGTTGGCGTAGCGAGCCTGAGAACCACATATGCGAGGTACTTCAGCGATGACCGCGATCAACCGCCTGCCCAAGCCAGTTGCTGAAACCTGGCAATGGCAAATGAAAGCCGCCTGCCGGCACATGAGCACTCAGCGTTTCTTCCACCCGGAGAACGAGCGGGGCAACGCACGAGCGCGCAGGGAGCAGAGGGCCAAGGAGATCTGCGCCCGCTGTCCGGTCATCGAGCAATGCCGGGAATACGCCCTGCAGGCCGACGAGCCCTACGGAATATGGGGCGGCCTTGGCGAACGGGAACGCTGGGAGATCATCGCGCAGCGCCGGGGGAACCGCAAGTACACCACTCGCCGGGCGAGCTGAGCCGCTCACCCCGCGCCCCACTGCGGGAGCGCTGACCGCAGCCGGCACCGATCCGCCTCCGTACCGCTACCGCGGGAACAGCGCGAGTGCGTGCCGACCACAGCCGCGCAAGACTGTGGCAATGAACAACCGAGTGCGGAGAAGAATTCGCGTCGCAGGAATTGTGCAGGGGGTCGGCTTCCGCCCGTTCACCTACTCGATCGCGACCGAACTCGGCCTGGGCGGGCACGTCAGCAACGACGCGCGTGGCGTCCTCATCGAAGCCGAAGGCACCCCTGAGCGCATCGACCGATTCCTCACCGCACTGCGCGAGCAAGCTCCGCCCCTGGCGGTGATCGACCAGATCGACGTCGCGCCGCTCGAACCCCGGGGCGAATTCCACTTCCACGTCGCCGACAGCACTGCCGACGGCCCCCGAGCGGTTCTGGTCGCAGCGGACAGCGCGACCTGTTCGGACTGCTTGCGAGAACTCTCCGACCCGGCCGACAGGCGATTCGCCTACCCCCTGATCAACTGCACCAATTGCGGTCCCCGGTTCACCATCACCCGCGACGTGCCCTACGACCGCGAGCACACCACCATGGCCGGGTTCCCGCTGTGCGCCCACTGCCACCGGGAGTACCACGACCCGACCAACCGGCGGTTCCACGCCCAACCGGTGTGCTGCCCGGAATGCGGTCCCCGACTGCGGTTCACCGACGGGGCCGGGACACCGGTGGACGGCGACCCGGTGGAACTGGCCGCCGCGGCGCTGCGCCGCGGCGAGGTCCTGGCCGTCAAAGGGCTCGGGGGCTACCACCTCGCGGTGGACGCCACCAGCGAAGACGCCACCGGGGCGCTGCGCAAGCGCAAGCACCGCGCGGACAAACCGTTCGCGGTGATGGTGGCCGACCTCCACCAAGCCGCCGAATTGTGCCAGCTCGACCTCGCGGAGGAAGCCCTGCTCAGCTCCCGAGCTCGACCGATCGTGCTGCTGCGGCGGCGACCGCGCACCGACATCGCCCCCGCCGTGGCCCCCGGCAACCGGCGGCTGGGGATCATGCTGCCCTACACCCCGCTGCACCACCTGCTGCTGCGGAAGTTCCCCCAGCCGATCGTGCTGACCAGCGGGAACGTCTCCGACGAGCCGATCGCCCACCTGGACCAGGACGCCCTCGACAGGTTGTCGGGCATCGCCGACGCCTTCCTGACGCACGACCGGCCGATCCACATCCGCACCGACGACTCCGTGGTCCGGGTCTTCCGCGGCAAGCCGCAGTTCCTCCGCCGATCGCGCGGGTACGTCCCGGAACCGGTGCGGGTGCCCTGGACGTTCCCGGAGCCGGTCCTGGCCTGCGGTGCCGAGCTGAAGAACACCTTCGCCATCGGCAAAGGCCACGAGGTCTTCCTCTCCCACCACATCGGGGACCTCGAGGACTACCAGACCTACCAGTCCTACACCGAAGGGATCGCGCACTTCCGCCAGCTGTTCGGCACCGATCCAGCCGTCGTCGCCCACGACCTGCACCCGGAGTACCTGTCCACCAAGTACGCCGGTGAACTCGCCGACATCAGGCTGATCGGCGTCCAACACCACCACGCGCACATCGCTTCCTGCCTGGCCGACAACGAGGTGGACGGGCCGGTGCTCGGGATCGCGTTCGACGGGTTGGGGCTCGGTGCGGACGGGACCATTTGGGGCGGCGAGTTCTTGCTGGCCGACCTGGCCGACTACCGCCGGCTGGCGCACTTGGAGCCGGTCCCGCTGCCGGGAGGCACCACGGCCATCCGCCAGCCCTGGCGAATGGCCGTGGCCTACCTGGCGCAAGCAGGTGAACTCGCCGCAGAGCTCCCGGTGCTGCGCCGCAACCCGAGTTGGCGGCACGTGGCGGCGTTGCTCGAACAGCGCCCCCATTCCCCGCTCACCTCCAGCGCCGGCCGCTTGTTCGACGCCGTGGCCGCGCTCGTCGGTGTCCGGGACGCGGTCTCCTACGAGGGGCAGGCCGCGATCGAGCTCGAGCAACTCGCCGATCCCGCGGAGCACGGCAGCTACCCCGTGACCGTGACCGGCGGCCCGGTGCGCCAGCTGCGCGGTTGCGAGTTGATCAGCGCCGCGCTGGCCGATCTGCGCTCCGGAGTCCCGGTGCCGGTGATCTCCGCGCGTTTCCACAACGGGCTGGCCGCCGCGATCACCCGCACCTGCCGGTTGTTGCGGAACAGCACCGGGATCACCACGGTGGCCCTCTCCGGCGGCGTGTTCCAGAACTCCCTGCTGCAGCAGCGGACCACCGAATCACTGGAGGACCACGGCTTCCGAGTGCTGGTCCACTCCCGGGTGCCGGCCAACGACGGGGGGATCAGCCTCGGGCAAGCCGTCGTCGCCGCCGCGCAGCTCGCCGGCTAGCCAGCGGCCACCGGCAGCTGCGCTTCCAGCCAGCAGTACCACTGGTCGAGTCCGCTTCCCCGCAGCGCCGACACCGGCAGCACCCGCACCTGCGGATTGATCCGCCGGGCGTTCTCCTCGAACCGGCGCACGTCGAACGCCAAGTGCGGCAGCAGGTCGGCCTTGTTCAGCAGCACCACGTCCGCCGCGCGGAACATGTGCGGGTACTTCAACGGCTTGTCCTCGCCCTCGGGCACCGAGGCGATGACCACCCCGGCCTGCTCACCGAGGTCGAACAGCGCCGGGCACACCAGGTTCCCGACGTTCTCCACGAACACCACCGAACCGGCGGGTGGCTGCAGTTCCTCCAAACCGCGGCGCACCATGGCCGCGGCGAGGTGGCAGCCGGTGCCGGTGTTGAGCTGCACGGCGGAACACCCCGCCGCGCGCAGCCTGGCAGCGTCGAAATCCGTCTCCTGGTCCCCTTCGACAACGCCGACCGCGGCACCGGTGAAGTCGCGCAGGGTCCGCTCCAGCAGCGTCGTCTTGCCCGCCCCCGGAGAGCTCATCAGGTTGATGGCGACCACTCCGCGTTCCCGCAGCCAGGCCCGATTGCTCTCGGCCAGCTCGTCGTTCTTGGCCAGCACCCGTTGCTCGAGCGGGACCACCCGGGGCGCGCTGGACTGCTCGGTGTTCTCCGAGCAACCGCAGGTACCGCACATCCTCACACCACCTCCACGGCTTTGATCCGCAGCTCCTGCCCGGAGAGCACAGCCACATCGGCGCTTCCGCAGGAACACAGGACGATGAAGTCGTCGATCTCGAATTCCGCGCCGCAGCTGCGGCAGCGCCCTCGCCCGCTCGGTTCCGTGATCTCCAGGTCGGCTCCTTGCAACCGGGAGTCCGCGGCGACGATTTCGAAGCAGAACCGCACGGCATCCGGCACCACTCCGGAGAGCTTTCCGATTTCCAGGTGGACTCCCTTGATCTCGCCGTCGGGCACCGCGTGCAGCACCGCGTCCACAATGCTCTGGGTAACGCTCAGCTCGTGCATCAGCAGATTCGCGGCAACGGGTCGCCGACGAGGACGTCAACGATGCGCGTTCCCCCGAAAGCGGTTTGCGCCAGGACCATTCCCGGCGGCTCGGTGGTTATCCGCCCGATGATCGCCGCCTGCTCCCCCAGTGGGTGGGAGCGCAGCGCAGCCAGCGCTGCATCAGCTTGCGCGCCGTCGACGACGGCTACAGCGCGGCCCTCGCAGGCCACGTACAGCGGGTCTATGCCCAGCAGTTCAGCGGCCCCGCGGACCTCGGTGCGCACCGGAACGGCCTGCTCGTCGAGCAGCACTGAGACTCCGGCGGCCCGGGCCAGCTCGTTGAGCACGGTGGCCACCCCTCCGCGGGTCGGGTCCCGCAGCACCCGGACGCCGGGAACTGCCCGCAGCAGCCCGTCCACCAGCTCGTGCAGCGCCGCGGTGTCCGACACCACGTCGGAATCGATGTCCAGCTCACCTCGGGCGAGCATCACGGTGATCCCGTGGTCGCCCACCGGCCCGGAGACCAGCACGGCGTCTCCCGGCCGGATGCTCCCTGCCCCGAGTTGGTGTTCGGTTTGCCGCACTCCGATCCCGGCGGTGTTGATGTAGCATCCGTCGGCCTTGCCCCGCTGGACCACCTTGGTGTCCCCGGTGACCACTTGCACCCCGGCCCGGCAGGCAGCATCGGCCATCGAGTCGACCACCCGGGTCAGTTCGGCCACCGGGAAGCCCTCTTCGATGATGAAACCGGCGGACAGGAAGAGCGGTTTGGCCCCGCTGACGGCCAGGTCGTTGACGGTTCCGTTGACCGCCAGTTCACCGATGTTCCCGCCGGGGAAGAACAGCGGGGAGACCACGAAGGAGTCCGTGGTGAAAGCGATCCGCGACTGCCCCACGGCGAGCTCGGCGGCGTCGTCCAGCTTCTCCAGCAGCTCGTTCCGGAAGCTGTCCACGAACACCGCGTCCACCAGCGTCTGGGTGGCTTTCCCTCCGGAACCGTGCGCAAGCGTGATCAGGTCTTCCTTCACCTTCGGCTTGCGCCGACGCGCTCTCTCGATGCGGTCGAGCACTTGCTGCTCCCGGGGGTCCATACCGGCCGCAGCACTGCTCCCGGCCACTTCGCGGGAGGTCATACCCCGGTCACCTCCTTGACGCGCTGCCGGTTGAACCTGCCGTAGTTGAAGTAGGCAGCGCACGCGCCTTCCGGTGAGACCATGCAGGTTCCAATGGGTGTTTCCGGGGTGCACGCGGTGCCGAACACCTTGCACTCCCACGGTTTGAGCACGCCCTTGAGCACTTCTCCGCACTGGCAGGACTTGGGATCCGCCACCCGGACCCCGGGCAGGTCGAACCGCTTCTCCGCGTCGAACTTGGCGTATTCGTCGCGCAGCCGCAGCGCGGAGTGGGAGATGAACCCCAGCCCCCGCCACTCGAAGTACGGGCGCAGTTCCATCGTGCGGCTGATCGCGCGCAGAGCGTTCGCATTCCCCTCTTGCGGGACCACTCTGCTGTACTGGTTCTCCACCTCTGACCGGCCTTCCCGGATTTGCCGCAGCAGCATGTAGACCGACTGCAGGATGTCCAGCGGCTCGAACCCGGACACGACCAGCGGCTTCCGGTACTGGTCGGCGATGAACTCGTACGGTCGACATCCGATCACAGTGGATACGTGGCCTGGACCGAGGAAACCGTCCAGGCGCTGGTCCGGCGAGTCCAAGATGGCTTTGATGGCCGGGATGATCGTCACGTGGTTGCAGAACACGGAGAAGTTGTCCAGGTCTTCCTGGGCCGCGCGCAGCAGGGTCATCGCGGTCGACGGCGCAGTGGTCTCGAAACCGATGGCCAAGAAGACGACGTCCAGGTCGGGGTTCTGCCGGGCGATCCGCAGCGCGTCGAGCGGCGAGTAGACCATGCGGATGTTGGTCCCCTCCGCATTGGAGTCGAAGAAGGAGCCGTTGCTGCCGGGAACTCGCATCATGTCGCCGAAGGAGGTCATCAGCACGCCCGGCTGTCGGGCTATGTGAATGGCGTCGTCCACCCTCCCCATCGGGATCACGCACACCGGGCACCCCGGACCGTGCACCAGTGAGACGTTCTCCGGCAAGTAGTCCTCGATGCCGTGCTTGTAAATGGTGTGCGTGTGACCTCCGCACACTTCCATGAACTTGTACTCCCGACCCGGGTCGCACAGACGGCTGATCTCAGCGGCCAGCGCCCGAGCCTTGGCCGCATCCCGGTACTCGTCGACGAAACGCATGGGAGGTCCTTCAGTCTATGCTCGATTCCTGCAGCGCATCGAGCTCGTCGTCATACGCCTGCCCCACGTTGCTGAGGAAGTCCAGCACCGCCTTGGCCTCTTCTTCATCTATTTTGGACAGTGCAAAACCGACGTGGATGAGCACCCACTCCCCGACCGCCGGTGGTTCGCCCAGCAAGCCGATGTTGATGTTCCGCCGCACCCCGCTGACGTCCACCTTGGCGATGTCGTCCCGATCGGACGAAACCTCGACGATCTCACCCGGAATTGCCAGACACATCTACCCGACCCCGTTCCCACTCGTGCGCTCCAGAGCCAGCACGGTCATCTCCCACAGCGCGTGGTAGAGCGTGGTCTGCGCTTCCTGGATGCGGTGCACCGACGAGGACGGCACGACGAACAGGTAATCGATGCTGTTCAATTCGGCCATCTTCCCGCCCCGGTCGCCGGCTATCCCAACGGTCAACATCCCGTTCTGCGCAGCCTGCTCGAAAGCCCGCAGCAGATTCGACGAATTGCCACTGGTGGACATCCCGACGGCGATGTCGACCGGACGGCCGAACGCGGCTATCTGGCGAGCGAAGACCACGTCGAATCCGACGTCGTTGGTCAACGCGGTGACGACCGCCATGTCGCTCGCCAACCCGATCGAGGGCAACGCGCGCTGCCCCGGGCCGGGGTTGAGGAAGAGGCTCGCCAGCTCCTGGGCGTCCGTCGAGCTGCCGCCGTTGCCGAAGGTGAGCAGTCGACCTCCGGCGGCGAACCGCTCCGCCATCAGCCGCGAGCACTCGACGAGCTGTTCGCGGTAGTTCTGCAGCACCTTGGCCCGCAGTTCGGCGACCTCCCGCACCTTGTCGACCGTCGACCGCCGGACTTCGGCGAACACCGCCTGCGTTCGATTCGGCCCGGCGTCCAGGAACGGGTACAAGCTGGTCAGGGAGAACTCCTCTCCTGCCGAAGCAGGAGCTGCACCGCCGCCAACGGGTTCTGTCATCGAATGCTCCTCCACAACAGCGATCGCCTCTCCCGCGTGCACCAGTACGGTGTCCCCCGGTCCGGCGGCCACCAACGCGATGCTGACCTCCTCCTGCCCCGACTCGGTTTCCACCACTGCCAAGTCGTCCGACGAGGTGCGCACGATCTTGGCCTCGACCGCTTCGTCGGAGCACGTCGTGCAGGATTCCCCAGCGCAGTCACTGCTTCTCACTTGACCACTTCCGATTCGAGGCAGGACGGTTGCTCGAAGAAGACGTGCACCAACTCCCACAGCACGTGGTACGTCGTGACGTGCATTTCCTTGACCACGCGCGGGTCGCTGGAGCGGACGTTGAGCACGTGGTCGAGTTCCGCGGAAGCGATCTTCCCCCCGCTACCACCGGTGAGCGCGATGGTCAGCAATCCCAGCTGCCGGCTCACCTGCAGTCCGCGCAGCACGTTCTCGCACTCCCCGTCCGAGGAGATGCCCAGCGCGATGTCCACCGGATCGGCGAGGTGGTGGATCTGGTGGGCGAACACCTCGTCCATGCCGACCCCGGCGGCCACACCGGTGAGCGTGGCTATGTCGTTGGTCAACGAGATGGCCGGCAACGCCCTCTTGCCCACGATCACCGGGTGGACGAATTCCACCGCGACGTGTTGGGCGTCAGTGCTGGTTCCGCCGTTGCCGAAGACCACGAGCTTGCCGCCCCGGTGGAACCGCACCGCCATGGCGTGACAGGCGTTCACGATCTTCTCGGCTTCGTCCTCCAGCAACACCGCTTCGCGCTGCTGGAGGAAGGTGTCCAAATCGCGCACAGCGTCCTCATCAGAGCATCGCATCCGCAGGACCTTTCCTGGACGTGGCTTCGGCGAGCTCACGCTATGCCCGCTGTTAATCACCCACAAATTGATCAACAGCCGATCGATCCGACTCGACCGGACCCTCCACTGCGGACTTGAGCGCTTCTGCCACGACGATGACGTCCTCCGGTTCTTCCGCGCTGTGCCCGGCGAAGCGCACCAAGGACAACGACTTGCACCGGATCGGATCAGTCCTCGCGGGCAGACGTGTCCCGAAGGTGCTCTCCCAGTCGATTTCATCCGGACGAGCGTGCAGCACGCTCAAGGACTTCCCGGAACTCACCTGCCCGTCCGGGAGGACCACGACGGCCCTGTCGAAGTCGACCACCACTTTGCAGAAGTCCGACACGCGGATGCTGAAATCGGCGAACTGAACCGGCAGTTGTTCGGTTTGCAGACGATCGATCACCCGACGTCCGAACTGCTCGACAGCGGACAGCTCAGGGGGACACACGCTGGCCACCAGGACGCGACCAGCCGGTGGATCGGCGTCGAGGACCTCGAGCTCCTCGCTGCTGAAGAAGAACCGGTGCCCGAGCTGGCCCATCGGCCCCATGTCGAAGGCCTGGTCGTTCTCCAACCGCACCACGGCACAGGTGCGCCCGTCCGTTCGGTGCTCGACCCGCTCCACTTCCGCGGTGCGGCCCGCCAACGCCAGATCGAAGATGTCGGCGCGCTGCCGCGGGTTCAAGCGGACTCTCATGCCTTCGCGCAACCGCACTGGTTCGGTGGGATTCACGTGTCACCTCGGCCTGGATCCGGGGCGTGCGGACGTTGACTGCCAGGGCACGCCGGGGCGGTCACTCTAAGTCGCCGATCGGAGCGCCGCATCCCGCTCTCGTCGCTGCGGGCCGCCACCAACGACCCGTGCACGTCGGCCAAGAGATCGCGGACCACGTCGACGGCCGGGGCCACAGCGGCGGCCACCGGCTCGCTCAGCCGCATTCCCGGAGAGCAGTCCTCCGGTTCGCAGCCGACCACCAGAGCCCGCGAGACCCTCGCCCCGAGGGTCTTGCACAGGCCGAGCACCGCTTCGGGGTTCATGCCGTGCCCGTCCAGCGCAGCTGTCGGTTGCGGGTTCGAGAAGTCCTCGTCCAGATCGGGTTCGACGACGTAGAGCGTGCCGGGTGCGCCTCCGCGCGGCAGGGCGTCGACGATGATCAGCACCTGGTAGTCCTCCAGCAGTTCGTAGGCCAGGTGCACACCGCGGATGCCGTAGTCAGTCACCTGCACCCAGTCCGGCAGCGACTGGTCCAGCAGCCGGTTCACCACCTCGACCCCGAAGCCGTCATCACCGAGGAAGACGTTGCCAACCCCGGCCACCAACACCTGTTTGGACATCGCGCCGCTCTCCGTTCCGGTGGCCTTCCCCCGCCGGTGCTCGTTCGCGCCCAGCAGCTATCGAGTCTGGGCTTTTCGCGCAGGAAAGCCACCGGAGTCACAAGACCGCATTACCCCTGCGGGCGGTGCGCGCCGTCGAGCAGGCTGGAACCGGTGGTGCGGGGGCCGGCGGTCAGCTCTCCGCATCCTGCTGCTCCGCACCGTGCGGGGCATGACCGCACCACGTGCCGGGTAGCCAGTTCAAGTGGCAGATCAGACGCGCAACGTCTTCGTCCTGGGGCTCGACGACCGCAACCTGGCTCTGATGCAGAACTTGCCGAACGCCAGTTCGCTGCGGTTCCACCGGCTGCTGACCCGGGAAGAGCTGATGTACGTCGAGGCTCCGGTGGGTGAACTGCTGGACCGGGCCCGGGACGAGTTGAACTCGTTCGACAGCACCATCGACGCGATCGTCGGGTATTGGGACTTCCCGGTCAGCTCCATGGTGCCGGTGCTGTGCCGGGAATACGGGCTCCCCGGGCCGAGCCTGGAAGCTGTGCTCAAGTGCGAGCACAAGTACTGGAGCCGGATCGAGCAGCGCAAGGTGGCCCTGTCCTTTCCTCCGTTCGAGCTGGTGTCCCTGGAGAACGATCCGGAACCACCGCGGTTGAACTACCCGTACTGGCTCAAACCGGTGAAGTCGTACTCCTCCGCGTTCGCCTACAAGATCAGCAGCGCGGAGCAGTTCCACCAGGCCGCGCAGGAGATCCGCACCGGCATGGAGTACATCGGAGAAGCCTTCGACCACTTCCTGGACCAAGCGGAGGTGCCCGCAGAAGTGGCGGCCGCGGGTGGCTCGGCTTGCCTGGCCGAAGAACAGGTCAGCGGTCAGCAGATCACCGCTGAAGGCTACAGCTACCGCGGCCGACCGCACGTCTACGGGATCATCGATTCGATCTGCTACCCGGACACCCCGAGCTTCCTGCGGTACCAGTACCCGACGCAGCTGCCCGGGGAGATCGTCCAACGGGTCACCGACGTCAGCTGCCGGGTGATCAAGCAGATCGGTCTGGACAACTCGGCCTTCAACATCGAGTTCTTCTGGGACGGCGAGCGGGACCGGATCAACATCCTGGAGATCAACCCGCGGATCTCGCAGTCGCGCGCACCGCTGTTCACCTACGTCGACGGGGTGCCCAACCACCACTGCGTGGTGCGGGTGGCGCTCGGAGAAGACCCGCACATGCCGCGGCAGCGAGGTGAGCACCGCAGCGCTGCGAAGTGGTTCTGGCGTACTTTTTCCGACGGTGTCGCCGAACGCGTGCCCAGCGCCGAGGACGTGCAGCGGGTGCAGGAAGAAGTGCCCAGCGCGGTGGTGGACATCATCGCCGAGCGGGACCGGCGGCTGTCCGAATTGCCCGCGCAGGACAGCTACAGCTACGAGCTCGCCGCCATCTACCTGGGCGCTCCCGACCAGGAGCAGCTGCGGACCAAGTACCAGAAATGCCGTGAGCTGCTGCCGTTCGAGATCAAGTAGGTGACCAGCGAATGCGGATCGTTACTTCCCTGCCCCACGAGGTCAAGGAAGAGGAGCACGTGTGGATCCCGGTGCGGGATGGCACCCGGTTGGCCGCGCGGATCTGGCGGCCGGTTTCCTCCGACACCGAGCCGGTGCCGGGCATCCTGGAATTCATCCCCTACCGGAAGCGGGATCTCACCGCCCGGCGCGACTCCATCCACCACCCCTACATGGCCGGTCACGGATATGCGTGCGTGCGAGCCGATCTGCGCGGCAGCGGTGACTCGGAGGGCGTGCTCGCCGACGAATACCTCGAGCAGGAGCTGGAAGACGCCGAGGACGTGCTGGCTTGGCTGGCCGAGCAGCCGTGGTGCACCGGGCGGACCGGGATGATGGGCATCTCCTGGGGTGGCTTCAACGCGCTCCAGTTGGCGGCGCGGCGCCCGCCGAGCCTGTCAGCCGTGGCGATAGTCAGCTTCAGCGACGACCGCTACAGCGACGATGTGCACTACATGGGTGGCTGCTTGCTCAGCGACAACCTGTCCTGGGCGTCCACCATGTTCGCGTACAACTCGAGCCCACCGGACCCGGCGATCGTCGGGGACCGGTGGCGGGAGATGTGGCACGAGCGGCTGGCCAAGAGCGGCCTGTGGCTCGAGAAGTGGTTGTACCACCAGCGGCGGGACGAGTACTGGAAGCACGGGTCGGTCTGCGAGGACTACAACGACGTCGGCTGTCCCGTGCTCGCGGCCAGCGGTTGGGCCGACGGCTACTCCAACGCCGTCTTCCGGTTGATGCGGCACCTGCGGGTGCCCCGCAAGGGCTTGGTGGGGCCGTGGTCACACAAGTACCCGCACATCGGGCAACCCGGTCCGGCCATCGGGTTCCTCCAGGAGTTGGTGCGCTGGTGGGACCGCTGGCTCAAGGACATCAACAACGGCGTGCTGGACGGCCCGGTCCTCTACACCTGGATGCAGGAGAGCGTGCCGCCCTCGACTTCCTACACCGAACGCCCCGGCCGGTGGGTGGGTGAACCGAGATGGCCCTCCCCCAACGTCAAGACCGTTCGGTACCCCTTGGGCCAGCACGTGATCGGTGCTCCTGGGCAGGAGACCGCGTCCCGCCCGCTCACCGTGGAATCCCCTTTGTCGGTGGGGAAGTTCGCCGGCAAGTGGTGCTCCTACAACGCTCCGCCCGACCTTCCCTACGACCAGCGGGAGGAGGACGGCGGTTCGATGGTGTTCGACACCGAACCGCTCGAGGAGCGCTGCGAGATCCTTGGGGCGCCCGTGGTGGAGTTGACCTTGGAGGTGAATCGGCCGGTTGCCCTGGTCGCCGCCCGGCTGTCCGATGTTTCACCCGACGGCCGGGCCACCCGGGTCACCTACGGGCTGCTGAACCTCACCCACCGGAACAGCCACGAGGATCCGGAGCTGCTGCGTCCCGGTCAGCAGTACCGGGTGCAGATCCAGCTCAACGGGGTCGCCCAAGCGTTCCCGGTGGGGAACCGCATCCGGCTCTCCCTGTCCACTTCGTACTGGCCGTTGGCCTGGCCGCCCCCGGAACCGGTGCGGCTGACCGTCCACCCCGAGTCGAGCGCGCTCATCCTCCCGTTGCGTTCCCGGCAGCCCTCCGCGGAACTCCCCACACCGGTGTTCGGCGAGCCGGAGGGCACTCCGCCGCTGTCCACCGAGCAGCTCATCCCCGGGGAGCAGCGGTGGGTGGTGTCCCGGGACCTGGCCGACTACTCCTCGGCGTTGGAGGTGGTCAAGGACCTCGGCGTGGTCCGGTTCGAGGAGATCGACCTCGACGTCGGCAGACGTGCCTACGAGCGCTACAGCTGGGTGGACGACGACTTCCAGAGCGTGCGCGGGAACATCGAGTGGACCATGCGCTTCACCAGGGGGACTGGACCGTGCGCACCGTCAGCCGGACCACGCTCACCTCCACGCCGACCGACTTCCACCTGCACGCCGAGCTGGACGCCTACGAGGGCGAGGAGCGGGTCTACAGCCGGAACTGGAGCCGGGTGATCCCGCGCGATCACGTCTGATCGCTCAACCAGGGGTGTAGGGGTCCTGCCCCGCCCCGATGGTCGCCAACCGCTCGACCAGGGCTTGGTCCTGGGGATCCAGCGGATCGGGGCGGTCGTCGTGCCCCTGCAGCTCACCCGAGTCGATGAGCTGCAGCCAGGCGGCCACCGTTTCCGCATCGGGAACGCGGGAGGCGGCGTCCGCTTCCCGGCTGACCCGGTAGTAGGTCCCGGCCTGCTGGGTCTGGTAGTACCACCCCGATCGGGGTTCCCAGGACACCTGCAGGCCGGGCACTCCGACCAGTTCGATCTCGATCTTCGCCTCGGCCGGGTAGACCCGGGCGTACTCCAGGCCGATCCCGAGCACCGAGGCGTCCGCGACGACTTCCCGCAGGTATCCGTGCACGGCGTCCGAGAGGTCCCGCGCGCCGCCGGTGTGCTGGCGGATCTGCTCGTTCAACTCTTCATGCATGCGGCTCACTTCTGCCCGCTCGACCTGTGACCGCTACTGGCTCGGCTTGCGCGGGGTGTTGATCAGCTCCCGGAGGTCATCGGTGAGCGTTTCCCGGACCTTGTCCATCATGCTTCCCTGGGTGGCCTCCTCGAGCACCTCGAAGACCACTCGGGACGCTTTGTCCGCTTGCTGTTCGGGAAAACCCGACCGGACGCTGACCCGGTGGATGAACTCCTCCCGGTCGAACCGCTCCCCAGTTCCGGAACCGCCTTCCACTTCGGTGCGGCGCAGGTTCTCACCGATTTCCCGGGGTAGCTGGTCGGCCAGGTTGTCCGCCAGTTGTTCGGGGATCCGTTCCCCCAGTGTTTCCAAGGTGGCCCGGGTCGCCCCTTCGGCCTCTCCCCTGCTGGCCAGTTGAGCCCGGTCTTGGACCTGCCCGATGAAAGCGTCGTGCCGCATGGAGCCCTCCGAAATACCTGAAGCAGCGATGGCCACCGAGTACCCGGGCCGCTCCGGGTTGCACACGTGCTGCCGGGTCCCGTTCCGGGATGCCCTGGATTGAGGCCCCGGCCACGACGGGTAACCACTGGTCCGAGGAGGTCGACATGAGCGAGGACGTGAAGGTATTGAAGCTCGGTGACCGCGAGTTCGCGGCCGAGGTGTCCGAGGGCGGCGCAGCCACCGAGCACCGCATCACCTTCCCGGAAGGGTTCTTGGACGAGAACCTGCCCAGCACCGATCTGGACGAGAAGCGGCTGATCGCCGAATCCCTCAAGTACCTGTTGCAGCAGGTGCCCGGTACCGCTCTGCCGCACGACATCGACCTGGAGAACGTCCATCGGAGCGACCCGGAGTTCATCGGTGAGCTCCGCTCCCGGATGACCACCCCCGGTTGATCGGTTGCCGGGCGGGGGGATCGCCGTGCAACGGCGTGGTGGCCCGGTCCGGGTCGTGGGGCGACCCGCTGTTGCGTTCTGCTCTGGAAGGCGGCTGCGCAGTAGACGATGAAAGACACGGTTCCGCTGGGCAGGATCGCCGGTGTCCGGGTGGGCTTGCACTGGAGCGCGGTGGGGATCGTGCTGCTGGTGGCCATCGGGGTGGGTGGTTTCCAGCTCCCGGCCCTGTTCCCCGGACAGCCGGGGTTCGCCTACGCCCTGGCGGGCCTGACCAGTGCTGTGCTGCTGCTGGTCTCGCTGCTGGGCCACGAGATCGCCCACGCCGTGGTGGCCAGGAGGAACCACATCGGCGTGGACGGGATCACCCTGTGGCTGCTGGGCGGGGTGGCCAGGCTCCGGGAAGAGGCCCGCACCCCGGGCGCGGATTTGCGGATAGCGGTGGTCGGACCGGTGGCCAGCGCGGTGCTCGCGCTCGTCTTCGGCCTGAGCGGCTGGGGGTTGGCGAGCCTGGGGGCAGGTCCGCTGCTGGTGGCGGTTCCGGCGTACTTGGCAGTGCTCAACCTGGTCCTCGCGGTCTTCAACCTGCTCCCCGCGGCCCCGCTGGACGGTGGCCGGGTGCTGCGCTCGATCCTGTGGCGTTGGCGTGGCGACCAGCACCAGGCGGCCGTGTGGTCGGCGCGGGCCGGGCGAGCCTTCGGTTTCCTGCTCATCGCCGCGGGCATCGTCCGCCTGGTGATGCAGGGCGCCGAAGGCGTGTGGTGGGTGCTGCTGGGCTGGTTCCTCAGCGGTGTTGCTGGTGCGGAGGAAAAGCAGGCCCGGGCTGCTGCGCGCCTGGCGAAGGTGCAGGTGCGAGACGTGATGTCACCGCACGTCCCGGTGGCCGAGGACGCCCAGTCCGCCGCCCAGTTCCTGCGGGAGAGCCCGTACGCGCTCCGGGACCAGCCGGTGGTGCTCACCGGGCCAGCGGGAGAGGTGCGCGGCCTGTTGGCGCCGGCCAAGGTGCGGGCACTTCCGCCGGAGTCCTTGGCGACCACCAGGCTCGCCTCGGTGTGCTGGCCGAGCAGCGACGTGCCGCAGGCCCAACCGGACGAACCGCTCAACGCCCTGCTGCCCCGGCTGGAGAGGGCCGCAGCGGGGCGGGTTCTGGTGTTCGACGCCGGCCGGTTGGTCGGCATCGTTTCCCGCAGCGAGGTGGTCAGGGCGGCCAGCGAGGACGCCCGGAAACCGGCGCCGGGCCGAGACCCTGGACGACTTCCGCCACCCGGGTGGTGGTACCCGGGGCAGCGCAGGTAGCTCCCGGCTCAACCGCCGGACTCGTCGGCGCAGCGCAGCAAGGCCGCGTACAGGGTCAATCCGGGACCGAAAGCGAGCCCGAGCACGTGCTGCCCAGCTCGTAGACCACCTTCGCGCAGCAGCCTCTCCAGCACCAGCAGCACGGTCGCGGACGAGCAGTTGCCGCAGTCGGCCAACACCTGCCGGGACGCCTGCAGG
>Ga0079224_100002999_pt1 | contig 20982 bp, 20 predicted proteins | sample Stecom2015_FD_80414 | JGI IMG/M metagenome (GOLD analysis project Ga0079224, IMG submission 80414) | Agricultural soil microbial communities from Utah to study Nitrogen management - Steer compost 2015 | ecosystem: Environmental > Terrestrial > Soil > Agricultural land | place: USA: Utah...
CGCGTTTTGGGCCGCCGGAGGACCGAGGCGCTCCTCCTCCAGCGGCGCGGGGGCCGCGTGTCCACGCGCTGGGTGGCGCGTGCGCTGGAGCGCTACGCGCGGCGTTGCGGGCTGCGTCGGCGGGTGCATCCCCGTGCGCTGCGGCATGCCTACGCGACCCACCTCCTCGACAACGGCGCTGACCTCCGATCGATCCAGGAGCTTCTGGGCCACAGTTCCATCTCCACCACGCAGCGCTACACGGACGTCTCGATCGAGAGGCTGATGGAGGCCTACGACCGAGCGCATCCGCGCGCGAGAGGAATTCCATGACGCACGGAACGACGATCCTGGCGGTTCGCCGGGGTTCGCAGGTCGTCCTGGCCGGCGACGGCCAGGTGAGCCTGGACAAGGTCGTGATGAAGGGCAACGCGCGCAAGCTTCGCCGCCTCGCAGACGGCAGGGTGATCGCGGGCTTCGCCGGTGCGACGGCCGACGCCTTCACGCTCTTCGAGAAATTCGAGACCAAGCTCAAGGAATACGCCCAGAACCTCACGCGGGCGTCGGTGGAGCTGGCGAAGGAGTGGCGCACCGACCGCTTCCTGCGCCGCCTCGAAGCCATGCTACTGGTGGCCGACCGGGAACGGACGCTGATCCTCACCGGTGCGGGCGACGTGATCGAGCCGGAGCACGGCGCGGCTGCCATCGGAAGCGGCGGTCACTATGCTCTCGCTGCGGCGCGCGCGCTCCTCGACAACACGAATCTCACGGCTCGTGAGATCGCGGAGAAGGCGATGCGCATCGCCGCGGAGATCTGCGTGTACACCAACGACCAACTCGTCTTCGAGGAGCTGGGACCATGAAGCCGCTGACGCCCCGCGAGATCGTCGCGGAGCTCGACCGATACATCGTCGGCCAGAAAGAGGCGAAGCGGGCGGTGGCGATCGCGCTGCGCAATCGCTGGCGACGCCAGCAGGTGGAGGGGCCGCTGCGCGACGAGATCGCGCCCAAGAACATCATCATGATCGGCCCCACCGGGGTGGGAAAGACCGAGATCGCACGGCGCTTGGCCAAGCTCGCCCGCGCCCCCTTCGTCAAGGTGGAGGCCTCCAAGTACACCGAGGTGGGCTACGTCGGCCGGGACGTGGAGTCGATGATCCGCGACCTGGTCGAGGTCTCGATCCAGCTCGTCCGATCCGAGGAGATGGACCGGGTGCGCGCGCGTGCGGCGCAGATTGCTGAGGAGCGGCTCCTCGACCTTCTCGCGCCGCAGATCGCCGCCGAGGCCGCGGGTTCCTCGGGCTATGTGACGCCGCTGCCGGGCGGCGGCGTCTATGCCTCCCCGCAGCCGCCGGTCAACCGAGAGGAGATGCGCCGCCGCCTCCACGCCGGCGACCTCGACGATCGCTTCGTGGAGGTGGAGGTCACGGAATCGCCGCAGATCCCCTTCATGCAGATCTTCGGACCCCAGGGCATGGAGGAGATGGGGGTCCAGCTCGGCGAGATGCTGGGCAATCTGCCGGGACCCTTCGGCAAGAGGAGTCGACGCAAGAAGGTGAAGGTGCCCGAGGCTCGCGAGATCCTCGAGCAGCAGGAGGCCTCGCGCATGATCGACATAGACCGGGTCAAGAGCGAGGGCATGGCGCGCGCCGAGGAGAGCGGCATCGTCTTCATCGACGAGATCGACAAGATCGCGGGCCGCCAGGGTGCGGGGCATGGGCCCGACGTGAGCCGCGAGGGCGTGCAGCGCGATCTCCTTCCGATCGTCGAAGGCTCCACCGTGGCGACGAAGTACGGGCCCGTGCGCACCGACCACATCCTCTTCATCGCCGCGGGCGCCTTCCACGTGGCCAAGCCTTCGGATCTCATCCCGGAGCTGCAGGGGCGCTTCCCGATCCGCGTGGAGCTCGAGCCGCTCCGCCAGCAGGACTTCGTGCGCATCCTCCGCGAGCCGCAGAACTCGCTCATCAAGCAGTACACGGCGTTGCTCGCCACCGAAGGCATCGAGCTCGTCTTCACGGACGAGGCCATCGAAGAGATCGCGCGCATCGCCCAGCTCGTCAACGAGCGCTCCGAGAACATCGGCGCGCGGCGCCTGCACACGGTGATGGAGCGGCTGCTCGACGAGATCTCCTTCGAAGCGTCCGAGCTTCCGCCGGGCCATCGCATCCAGGTGGATCCGGTCTACGTGCGGCAGCGGCTGCAGAGCATCGCGGAGAGCGAGGATCTCTCGAACTACATCCTGTGAGGGAGGCGACGATGTCGTCCGATGCGATCGCCGTGCTGGTCACCGCCCCCGATCGGGAGTCCGCGGACGTATTGGCCCGGGCGCTCGTGGAGGAGCGGCGCATCGCCTGCGCGAACGTGCTCCCCGGCATCCGCTCGGTCTATCGGTGGGAGGGTCGCGTGGAGGAGGGCGAGGAGGTCCTCCTGGTCCTGAAGACCACCCGTGCGCGGTTCGAGGAGGTGCGCGCCCGCGTGGTCGAACTCCATCCGTACGAGGTGCCGGAGGTGATCGCGCTGCCCGTGGTGGCCGGGCACGAGGCCTATCTGCGCTGGATCGCCGACTCGGTCTGAGGGGCCTCGCGGCCCTCGATCGCGCGGCGGAGCGTCGCCTCGAGCAGGTGGAGGTCGACCGGCTTTTCCAGGACCCAGTCCTCGGCGGGAAGGTCGGCGCGAGGCAGGCCGGAAAGGAAGACGATGCGGCAATCGATGCCCGCGGCGCGGAGACCGTCGGCCACCGCGAAGCCGGTGGTCTTGCGCAGCACCCCGTCGAGGACGACCACGTGGGGCTGGAACGCCCGCGCCTCCTCCACGGCGCGGGCGCCGTCCCCGAGGGTGCGGACTTCGTAGCCGCGGCTGCCCAGCCACTCGGCGAGCAGCTCGAGGATCTCGCGATCGTCGTCGATGAGCATCACGCGCCGTCCGGCCGGGAGCCGTTCGGCTTTCGAATCCAACCGCATGCCGCGTCTCTTTTCCGTGCGAGCGGGGTACCGGGGTTCGGGTCGGTTCGCATGCGTCTACCAAAGCGATCGCGGCATGGGAAGGAGGCCGCCCCCCCAGGGAAAAGCGCCGTGATGTCGGCGCCTTGCGTTGCCGACTTCTGGGCGATTCCTCCCGGTGGACGATCCGCACCGAGAAGACGAGGGACGTGGTAGGAAGGTCGCCATGAAGATCGCCGTCGCACAGCCGAACGTCCGCATCGGGTATTTCGAGGCCAACGCCGCCGCCGTGCTCGAGTGGGCGCGTCGGGCGAAGGAGGAAGGCGCCCGCCTCCTGCTTTGCCCCGCCCGTGCCGTCGAGGGAGAGCCCGCAGGTGCCCTCCGAGACCACGCGGAGTACTGGGCGCAGCTTGCGGCGGCGCTCGTCCGCATCCGGAGCGAGGCGCCGAAGGGAGTTTGCATCGTCCTCGGCGTCTCCGATCGGGACGGCGGCGATCGTGGGTTGGTCCTCGAGGACGGCGAGGTGGTGGCCGACGGCGCAGCAGCCTTCGCCTTCGACGTGGACGGGGTGCGGATGGGCGTCGCCCTTCCCACGCTCGACGCCGAGGCTCTCGACCGAGACGTGGCCCGGCTGCGCGACGAGGGCGCGGGCGTCGTCCTCTTGCCGGATCGGCTCCCGTTCTTCGTGGGCGGTCGCCGGTGGGCGGCCGCGCTCTGCGGCGCTCTCGCGCGTCGGCACGGCGTCTCCGTCGTGCGGAGCCAGCCGGTGGGAGCGAACGGTTCGCACGTCTTCGAGGGCGGAAGCTGGGCCGTCTCCGCGACGGGCGAGACCTTGGGCGCAGCGGAGCGCTTCCACGCTGCGGTGGAAGTCTGGGACATCGATACATCGCCCGGCGAAGGCGATCGCACGATTTCTCTCCCGGCTTTTCCGAAGACGCCGCTCCTTCTCGCGGGAGAAGACACCTCGGACGTCATCGAAGCCCTGTGTCTCGGAATTCGAGACTACGTGACCAAGAGCGGTTTCGAGCGCGTCGTCCTCGGCCTATCGGGCGGCATCGATTCGGCGGTCGTTGCGGTGCTCGCGGTGCGTGCGCTCGGTCCGGACCGGGTCCTCGCGGTGCTCATGCCTTCCCGCTACACCTCCACGATGTCGGAGGAGGACGCCACGGCGCTCGCGGCGGCGCTCGGCATCGAGCTGCGGGTGGTGCCGATCGAGCCGATGGTCGACGCCTTCACCCGTGCGCTCGGAGGCGAACTCGGAGGCCTCGCCGCGGAGAATCTCCAGGCGCGGGTCCGCGGCGTCATCCTGATGGCGTTGTCCAATCAAATCGGCGCACTGGTATTGAATACGGGAAACAAGAGCGAGGCCGCGGTCGGCTACTCCACGATGTATGGAGACATGGTCGGTGCGCTGGGCGTGATCGCCGATCTCCCGAAGACTTGGGTCTACGAGGTGGCGCGGTGGCTCAACCTCCGCGGCGCCGGCATCCCGCCCCGGGTGCTCGCTCGTCCGCCCTCCGCGGAGCTACGGCCGGGCCAGACCGATCAGGACAGCCTCCCGCCCTACGAGCGCATCGATCGCGTCCTCCAGCGCAGCCTGGACGAGGGTTGGGACCTCGAACGGCTGCGCGCGGCCCACGAGGACGAGGAGGCGGCGTTGCGCACGCTCGGCCTCCTGCTCGGTTCGGCGTACAAGCGGAGGCAGGCGCCGCCGCCCATCCGCGTCACCCTCGGTGGATTGCACGACCGCGCCTATCCCCTCGTCCACGGCTTCCGATTCCGGAGGAAGAAGGGGAGCGATCAATCCTCCTCGTAGTCCTCCTCCTCGAGAAGGTCCTCCTCCTCTTCCTCGGTCTCGTCGTCGAAGAGGGTCGGCTTCCCATCCCAATCCAGAAAGCTCTCTTCTTCGTCCCGCGTACGACCTGCCATAGCCCCACCATCGCCTTGTCGACGATCTCGGTGGAAGCTAGGCACGGCCCCGCGGTCGGCAACGGGAACCCTCCTTGCACGCGTGGTGCCGTTCCCCTAAGGTGCGCCCCCATGCAGCGCATCCCGGTGGAAGCCCCCGAAGAGGGCAAGTCGGTCAAGTTTCGCGTGGTCGTCGGGGGAGAGGAGGTCGAGGCCTTCGCCGTCCGCTTCGGTGGCGTCGTGCGCGCGTACGTGAACCGCTGCACGCACAGGGATCTCCCCCTCGATCTCGGGGAAGGCGGGTTCTTCTCGGAGAGCGGACGGACCTTGCTGTGCAGGGCGCACGGTGCCCGTTTCGATCCCTCGAACGGTGCGTGCGTCAGCGGCTTGTGTCCGGAGGGGAGCGCACTTCGGGCGCTCCGGGTCGAGGAGAGGGAGGGCGCGCTCTACTTCTTGGACGACGAGCGCTGACGGCGCGCGGCGACCTCGCGCTCGGTGGCGAAGGCGCGCGCGATGCGACGGAGGGCGTCGATGTCCGAGCGGGGGAGCTCGAGCTCCGAGAGCTCCTCGGCGAAGCGGCGGGCGTCGGCGCGCAGCGCCACCGACTCGTCCGGAGCGAGCAGGACGGAGGTGTCCACGTCCAGCGAGGCCGCCAGCGAGGCGAGGGCGTCCAGCGAAGGCGTGCGCTCTCCCCGCTCGACCATGCTCACCATCGCGTTCGACAGCGAGGCGCGGCGCGCGAGTTCCGGCTGGGACCAGCCGCGCTCCAGCCGCAGGCTACGTACCCGCGTGGCGATTCGATTGGACAGTTCCTTGGTTTTTGGATTCATCGAGGCCTGCCTTCACAAGATTCGAGCGGAGGGTTAACAAAGGCTTGGCCAATTCGCAAGGGTGCATGCACCTTTGGTGAGAGGAAGCAAAGGAACGGTTTTCAGCTTTTCTGAACCTTTGAAGTTTTACGTTGGCAAGGTAACGGAAATTTATATCTTTATCTAGACACTCGCGAACGGGTTGACGGGCGTGGGCCGCCACGGGAGGATTACCCCACGCGAGGGAGACGTCGCATGAGGAAGCCCCGGACTTCGAATGCGGTCGCCGGCGGTCTGCTCGCCAGCATCGAGGACCTCCAGAACGAAAGGGGCCGACCGCCCGCGCGGCGCGCCATGGACCTGACGGATACCATCCTCCTGCTCGCGGAGAGGATCGCGGACCAGGTGGCGGCGCGCCTCGCCGAGGATCTGCTCGCGATGACGGAGCACGACGGGCGGCGGGAGCGCCGGCGTGGCTGAACCCCGCTGCCCCATCTGCAAGGGCCCCGTGAAGGGGCGCCCGGAGAATCCCGACTTCCCGTTTTGTTCCCACCGCTGCCGGATGATCGACCTCGGCAATTGGTTCGGCGGCGCCTACCGGGTTCCCGAGCGCTACCTGGATGAGGAGGAGGAGGCCGTGCCCGAGGAGGAGGAATGAGCGGCGCCCGCGTCGACTTGCACTGCCATCTGCTCTGGGGCATCGACGATGGCCCGCGCAACGAGGAGGAGACGCTCGAGATGGCGCGCCTCCTCGTGCGACACGGCTTCGGAGAGGTGGCCGTCTCGCCCCACGCGGATCCCCGGTTCCCGAGCAGCGACACGGCCCTGTGCCGGCGCCGGCTGGAGGAGGCGCGCGCGCTCCTCGAGGCACATGGCATCCCGCTCGTCCTGCACGCCAATGCGGAAAACCTCCTGGACGCGGAGCTCCCCGGCAAGCTCGAGAAGGAGCCGCGAAGGATCGGGCAGAGTCGATACGTCTTGGCCGAGGCGCCCTATTTGAATCGGGTGGCGCGCCTGCCGGAGATCGTCTTTCGGCTCCAGGTCGCCGGCCATCGGCTCGTCGTCGCGCATCCGGAGCGCTGCCGGGAGTTCGAGAAGATCGAACGGGCGCGCGAGATCGTGCGCGCGGGCGCCCATCTGCAGCTCGATCTCGGTTCGATCGTCGGGCGGCACGGGCGCAGCGCGAAGAAGCTCGCACGCGTCTTCCTGGAGGAGGGGCTCTACGCGCTGGCGGCCACCGACCTGCATTCCCCGAAGGACGGGGCCTGGCTCGGGGAGGCGATCGCGGAGCTCGAGGATCGCGCCGGAAAGGAGGGCGCGGAGCGGCTCTTGGTCCACCATCCGCGCGCCATCCTGCGGGACGGATCGCTGCCACTGGATCGTTGACAGAGACGGGTCGGCCACCTATCCTGCGCCGGCTTTCTGGGCCACGGCTACGTAGCTCAGTCGGTTAGAGCACTGGTCTCATAAGCCGGGTGTCGGTGGTTCGAGTCCACCCGTAGCCACCAAGACGAAGAGGCCCCGCGGTTCGCCGCGGGGCCTTTCTTCGTTGGGGTGCCGGCGCCGGGGAGGGGAATGTCGGACCCTCGCGCTAGGCTGGGGGCATGGAAACGATCTCACCCGGAAGGTTGCTTCGACTGGCGCTCTGGATGGTGCGCGGCATCTCGTCGCGGACGATCCGCCGCCTCGGCGCGACGCCCGACGACTTCGAGCGGGCGGCGCTCTGGAACCTCGAGGACATCGCCGACCGTCTCCAGCTCGGACCGGCCGTTCGCAGGCGGCTCCTCGAGGGCCCCACGGACGTCCTGGCCGCGGCGGAGGCCACGATCGCCGACCTGGTCGCACGCGGTGCGCATCTGGAGATGCGCGGCGATCCCGGCGCGAGCGATTTCGGCGCGCTCGCGGACCCGCCGGAGGTCCTCTTCGTCCGCGGGAGGATGGGCGGAGCGGGACGGCCCGGGGCGGACGGCCTGCCGCGCGCGGTGGCGGTGGTGGGTTCGCGCCGGGCGAATCCGGCGGCGCTCCGGCTCGCGCGCCGGGTCGGCTACCGGCTGGCCCGGGCCGGCCTGACGGTGGTCTCGGGCGGCGCCGTCGGCGTGGACGCCGAAGCCCACCGCGGCGCGCTGGAGGCGGGCGGACCTACGGTGGCCGTGCTGGGCAGCGGCGTGCTCCTCCCCCTGCCGCGGCGCAACCGGCGGCTCTTCGGGGCGATCCTCGAAGGGGGTGGGGCGCTCGCCTCGGAACTCCCTCCGTGGGAGAACGCCCGGCGGGAATTCTTCCCGCGGCGCAACCGCCTCATCGCAGGGTTGGCCCGGGCGGTCGTGGTGGTGCGCGCGAGCGCGGAGAGTGGAAGCCTGCACACGGCCCGGGCGGCGCTGGAGATGGGCCGGCCAGTCTATGCCTTCGTGGACGCCGAGGCGGACAACGCCGGAGCGCGGCAGCTCGTCAAGATGGGCGCCCGTCCGGTCGCCACCGAGGAGGAGCTCCTGGCGGCGCTCGCGGGCCGGCCCTCGGGTGGGGGTGGCGGGGACGGCGAAACCGCCCGCATCCTCGACGCGCTCGACGGCCCGCCGATCACGGTGGCGGAACTCTCCGCCCGGCTCGATCTGCCGCAGGAGCGTGTCGCTCGCGTCCTCGCCCGCCTCTGCGCCGAGGGAAAGGTGGGCTTTGGCGGTCCGGGGCGGTTCGCCCGCAACCGGGCGGCGTAGGAGCCCGCTCTCGACGTGGTCGCGTTCTCGTCGTTCCTCGCTGCGTTTGCCGGACCGCCTGCCGCCTCGGGATGGCCGATTCCCGCAACGGACGCCTCGGGGCTCAGCGGACGCGCGGTGCGGCCGACTTGGCCTTGGCGGCCGGCCGGTTCGGTCCCAGGGAGGCGACGGCCTTTTGGAGCTCCTCGTCCGCCTCCCCACCGGTGCGGGTGAGCTGGGCCCGGACCAGGCCGAGGTCCATGACCCCCATCGCGGCGAGGGGCAGGCGCTGCTCGTCGGCGGAGATCCAGACGTGGATCTCGCGGCTGCGCGCGGGATCGTCCACCCGGTAGGCGCGTCCCTCGATGTGGTAGGCGGCGAAGGCGCCGGCCGGGACCTTCACCACCTCCTTGGCCCGTACCTTCCCGCTCACCCGCCAGTGGTGGCGGATGCCGTAGGCGTCGAAGCAGATGGTCTGGCCCTCCGCGAGCTTCATGCCCCGCAGCGCGTAGAAGGCGGAGAGGGGATCGAAGGCATCGTGGTCGTGGGAGAAGCGCTTCTTGCCGTTTCTGCCGTTGCGCGTGTACTCGAGCGACATCGCCTTGCCCCGACCGGAGCGCTCGAAGCGCACCTGGGCGCTGCGCTCGTTGGGACCTTCCCGCGTCTCCTCGCTATAGGCGCGCGGCAGGAAGGTGCGGGCGTCCAACTGGCTCGCCGCCCGGCCGCGGATGTTGCGGACCTTCGAGAAGAAGGTGTTGGAGGCGGCCATCGCCCGGACCTCGACCTCGGTGGCGTCGGGTCCCGTGGCGGGTTGGGCCACGAGCACCAGCTTGCCGGCGAAGGCCCCCATCACGTCGACGTCGTAGTGGAGCCGTTCGGCGTCGGGCCAGGGGCGGGCCGCGAGCATCTCCGGGAGTGGACCGCAGGTCGGAAGGGCGGGGGCGGCCTTCGGAGGAGCGGCCTTCGCTCGCGCTCCTCCGGGGAGCGGGGCGACGGCCAGGGCGAGGGCCAGGACGGCGTGGCGGGCGTGGCGCATGGGACCGGACCTCCGGTTGCGTCGGTTCACGCCGGGTTTGGACGCATCGTGATACGAAATATTCGCCGGACTTCTCATGGGAAGTCCACGGAGGCCCGGAAGAGGAGGCGCGTTCCTCCACGGGTGGTTTCGAGGGTGTCGACGAGGCGCTCGAACCAGCCGCGCCCCTCCCGGCGGTCGCCGGGCGCCGCAGGGGCCTCGCCAGGGCCGCGTTCCCGCTCCATGGCGACGGGAAGGAGCTGCCCGAGCCCTGCGGCCAGACGAATCTCCCCGACGGGCACCTCGAGAAAGCCGGTCAGGCCGATCAGGTGGGCGGTGACCTTCTCCACCGATTCCTCGGCGAGGGCGCGGTCGAGGACGAAGGAGACGAGGGCGACCGCCGAGGGGAGGGTGTGGGCCCGCAGGTACTGGGCGCCGACGGCGAATCGGGGGCCGGAAGCATTTTCGCGGCGCCATCCGAGGCCGAGCTGGAGCACCTGGATGCCGGCGCCGCCCTCGAGGAGGAGGCCGAGGTCGGTGTCGACGTGGAGGAAGGCCCGCGCCGCGTGGGTGCCGACCTCGTCGGCCCAGGTGGAGGCTCGATAGCGCCCGAGCGTGGCGTGCAGACGGAGGTCGTCGCGGGGACCGAGCGCCCAGACGGCCTCGGCGAAGCCACGGATGCGCTCGAGCCGCAGATCGACGGCGGCAATTTCGCCGGTGCCGGAGGCGGCGAGGCGGTCTGTGAGCCGGTGGCCTTCCCTATCGGCGCCGGCACGGAGGGTCAGATCGTCGAGCGGTCGCGCCCCGACCTCGAGCCAGAAGCCGGGGAGATCGCCGGGAAGGAAGGCGCCCTGCGCCCAGGCGGCGCGCAGGCGGAAGGCGGCGCCGAGCTCGGTGGCCGCTCGCTGGAAATCCAGGGGGAGGTGGAGGTGGGGGGCGTGGGTGCGATCGGAGAGTCCGCGGGAGATCGTGGCGGTCTCGCGATGGCCCCGATCGCGGCGCACGACCCAGAGGGAGAGCGGCCGCCACGGGGACCAAGCACCTTCGAGGTGCCAGCGATCGATGCCCGCCGCGCCGGCGGCGAGGCGCAGGCCGAAGGGGAGGCCGGTGGTCAGGCCGATCAGGGGCGAGGTGCGATCCTTCTCGAGATCGAAGACGCGGGTGCCGCCGCGGCGCAGCACGGCGTGCGCGTCCTCCCGCTCGAGGGCGAGGAAGGCGCCCAGCCGCACGCCGGGAAGCGGTTCGGCCAACGGGACGTGGGCGCGGACCGCGACGAAGCGATCGTGTGCGCGGGTCCCCGCCCAGACGCCGGCGCGTAATGCGAGGGTGGTCTCCGCGTCGAGCAGGAGCTGGGCGGTGGCGCGATCGCGCTCGGCGAGGAGGGCGGGGCGCTCGATGCGGAGGGCCTCGAGGTCCAGGTCGTGGAAGGGCGAGCCGCCGACGCCGAGCTCCTCCGGCTCGCCCTCGAGCAGGAGGCCCGCGGCGGGGAGGGCGGAGGCGGGGGAGGCCAGGGCGAGGGCGAGGCCCGCCACCGCCCCGCACGCCCCGAACCGCCGACCGACGACCGCCACCCGACAAAGCTGGGGACCGGTCCGCCTTCCGGGGGAGCGCACGGGCGGGGGCCGGTCGAGGGAGGGAAGCGGTCGAGCCGATCGCCCGGCAGCGCCCGCGCGCCGCGGAGGCGGTGGAGGGAGTCAGCGCATGCTGGAGAGGCTGGCCACGAGCGAGCCGAGCGCGAGGTCGGCCTCCATGCGCAGGGGGATCTTCCGCTCGTCGGCCGAGAACCAGATGCGCACGTCGCGCTTGGCGGCGAAGTGGCCGTCGAAGCCGAGCTTGAGGCGGGCCCGCACCGCGCGGTAGGTGCCCGCGCCGACCTCCACGGTCTCGTACCCCTCCACGAAGCACTGGAGCCGGAAGACCTTTTTGCCGGTGAAGACGTCCACCTCCTCCACGGTGCCGGGGACGAGGGGGCGTTGGCGCAGGGCGAAGATGGCTCCCGCGATGTCGTAGCTCCCGGGCGGGATGTCGTAGCGCCGGGTGGTCCGCTCGCCGTTCCATTCCTTGACGCGGAGGACTTCGGCCTTGCCGGCCTCGTGGTCGAGGGTGGAGCGGCTGCGGTGCTTCTTGCCGCGCTCCTCGGCCCAGAAATCGGCGCCGATCACGCGGCCGCTCTCGGGATCCCACCACGTGATGAAGCGGTCGCGGACGGAGTAGATGGAGTCGAAGACGGCGTCCGTGCGCGCGTTCAGGACCACCGGCCAGGCCCGCACGCCGTCGCGCTCCGCCCAGGTCCCCACCTGGATGCGGGCGCGCCCCGCCTTCATGCCCAGCGCCCGAATCTCGTAGTCGAGCTGCTCGCCCGGGCGGAAGGCGGCGGAAGCCGGACCGTCCGCTTCCTTCCCGGCCGAGGTGTCGCGGGGAAGCATCAGAGCCAAGGGTAGCAACAGGGCCGCCAGCGTGTGACGCATATCCACCTCCTGCTCCGGTGGCTTGGACGGAGGAGCGCGCGGATTCTTCAATCCGAGGAGGCGCTTGCTCGCCCGCCCCCCGAAACCCAAGGTTCGTCCATGGGGGTACGAATCCGGGTCGGGGCGCTCGCATTCCTCGTGGCGTGGGGCGCTTGCGCCGGGCCGGACACGGTCGAGCAGGGGCTCGGCGCGCCCCGTTACCGGGCCATCGCGGGCGTCTCGATGGGGGCGATCGGCGCGAGCCGCCTGGGCACCGCCCACCCCGAACTCTTCGACGCGATCGGCATCCTGGGCGGGCCGCTGATTCCCGAGTATTTCCTGTATTACCTGGAGAACCACTACCTCGGCGGGTTTTGCACGCCGGAGGAACTGGCGGCGATCCAGGCGGCGCGACCGGGCGATCCCCACGCGCTCGAGAACCGCGCCCACCTCGACTGCATGGAGGCGGCACCCGCCCGCCATGCCGCGGCGCTGCCGGAGCGACGCCAGCGCTTCGACCGCTGGCTCTTCGGCCGCAACGGCGGCACCTTCGATCGCGACGCCTACCTCGACCTCTTCGAGGACCTCGTCCTCGCCTTCGGCAATCCGCTCTACGACACCGCAGGCGTGCACCCGCCGGGGATGATCGCCGCCGATTTCCGGGATCCCGCCTTCTGCGACGACCCTCCCGTCTTTCCACCGATCCGGCACCCGGAGCGCAATCCCGGCGGACGATACCGCTCGGTGGCGTTCTGTGACGGCGGTGCGTCCGTGCCCTACTGCAAGGACACCGGGAGGGCGGTGGATCGCTGCGCCGCGCCGGATCCCTTCGTGGCCTGCGCCGAGGAAGGCGGCGTGGCCTTCGCCGGCCCCGGGCGCAACGAGGCGCTGTGGGCCGAGGAGGGTGCCGCGCTGCAACCCTGCGCCGCGCGCACGCGGCCGGTGGGCTTCGCCCTGGCCGTGGACGTCAACGGCAACGGGCGTCGCGATTACGGCGAGCCTGTGGTGTTCTCGGATACTTTTGGTGAAGGCAGCGCCCGGATGCGTTTGCTCGCCGAGGATCCGCGGCGTTTCGTGGATGCGTGGGACGAGGCGACGCGGCGGCGGATGGCGGTCTACCTGGATGCCGGCGTGCGCGACGTCTTCCAGTTCGACGTGCACGCGCAGATCCTCTTCGAACACCTGGCGAAGACGGACGCGGCGGCGCGTCGCTACGTGGGTCTACGGGGTTTTCCGGGGCCGCCCGCCTCGGAGGAAGCCTTCCGACCGCTCGCGCTCGGGGCGCGGGATCTGCCGCGGACGATGCTCTACCTCTACGGCGATCCCGACGCCGGGCCGGAGGCGATCGCCGCCGGCGACGGCGATCACGTCGGCACGCCGCGGCAAGTGGTCAATCGACTCTTGCTCTTCCTTCGGTGGCTGTCTCTGCGTTGGTCGAATCTCGAGGACCCTCCTGCCGATACGTCCTCCTTCTTCTCGCGCGTGCGGTTTCTGCAGTACGAGGCGGAGTCGCTCGGCGGCCTGGAGCGCGACTACGCGGTGATCCTCCCGCCCGGCTACCACGCCCCGGAAAACGCGGAGGCGCGCTATCCCGTGCTCTTCCTCCTGCACGGCTACGGTCAGCACGCGGTGGGGCCGGGAGGATTCTGGGAAAGCTTTCTCCTGGTGGACGGCTACATGGCCGCGGGGGAGATCGCGAAGATGATCCTCGTCTTTCCCTCCGGGCGCTGTTGCCAGCGCGAGGAGGTGTCGGGCGAGGTGCGTTGCACGGAGGAACCGGTGGCGGGGTGGGACTTCGAGTGCCACGCCGGCAGCTTCTACGCGCGCTCCGCAGCCACCGGCAGGGACTACGGCGGCGCCGTCCTCGAACTCGTGCAGCGCGTGGATGCGGAGTTCCGCACGCTCGCGGCTCCGCGCGCGAAGTAGGTCGACCGCTTCGCCAAAACCCGCGCCGCGGCCGACCGCCTCGTCATTCCATGCAACGGGATCGCGATGCGCGCTGCTTTACTTTGACGACGGGAAGGAGCAGTCTCTCCGGCCCATGAGACGCGGGCGTCTCGAGGAGCCGAAAGCCGCCTTGACGCGGTGGCGATGGAGCCGGGTGTGCGGCCGGCTCCTCGGGGGCGTGTGGACGTGGACCGCTCTGTCGCTGCTTTGCACCCTCGCGTGTGGCGGCGAAAGCTGCGGGCGTCGGGAGCGGGTCCTCTACCTCGTACACGCCTCGGACATGGAAGGCGAGATCCTCTCGCACGACGGCGCGGGTGGCGTGGCGCGCTTTTCGACCGTGGCGCGGGCGCTCGCGGCGAAGGCTCCGGATCGGACGCTGGTGGTGGCGGCGGGCGATCTCTTCATGCCGGGGGCCTTCCTCCGCCTCCGGCTCGACGACATCCCCGCGGTGGCGCTCGCGCTCCGCGCGCTCCCGCTCGACGTCTCGGCGCTCGGCAATCATGAATTCGATTCCGGGGAGGCCTTCCTCGCGGAGATGGTGGGCCTGCTGCCCTTCCCGTATCTGAGCGCGACCGTCACCTTCGAGGCGGGGCCGATGGCGCGATGGAACGTGGCGATCGAGGGCGACGAGACGCCCTGGATCGAGGAGGGCCTGCGCGGCGTCCTCCCGCGCGCGAAGCGCTGCATCGGCCGGCTCGTGGACGAGGGCGGCGCCAAGCGCTGCGAGGGATTCGCCGTCGGCCTCGTCGGCGCGACGACCGCGGGGCTGGAGACGGTGGCTTCGGTGGCGCCGACGGCGCGCAGCCTCCCCGATCTGCCGGCGGTCCGCGACGCCGTGCAGGCGCAGGTGGATCGGCTCGAAGAGGAGGGCGTGGACGTCGTCGTGCTCCTCTCGCATCTGCAGGGCGTGCATCGCGAGCTCGAGCTCCTCGAGCTGGGGCTGCGCGGCGTCGACGTGATCGTCGCCGGCGGGGGCGACGACCGCCTCGCCCAGCCCGCGCACCGCCTCCTTCCCGGCGATCACCCCTCGCCGCACTGCGCGGGGGAGCGGAGCTGCTATCCGCTGCTGCGCGAGGGGGCGGACGGAGCGCCGGTCGTCGTGGTCGCCACCGATGGGCAGTACCGCTACGTGGGCCGGCTCGGCCTGCGCTTCGACGCGCGGGGTCGGGTGAAGGGGATCGCCGCGGATTCGCGGCCCTGGCCGGTGGACGATCGGACGCTCGAGGAGTTGGGCGTGGAGGTGGCCGAGGAGGGACGCGCGCTGGAAGCCCGCCTCCATGCGGCGCTGGCGCCCGGTCGGGAGATCGTGGCACATGCCCGCCACCGCCTGAACGGCGAGCGGGAGGACGTGCGCAACCGGGAGACGAACCTGGGCGTGGCGAGCGTGGACGCCCTGGTGTGGGCGGTCGAGGCGCTCGGGGTGGAGGTGGACCTCGGCCTGCGCAACGGCGGCAGCATCCGTGCCTCGTTGGGCGAGGCGGGCGGCGGTCCGATCCGACGGTCCGACGTGGAGGCGAGCCTGCCCTTCGACGATGCCGTGGTGGTGGTGCAGACCACGCACCGCATGCTCAAGGAGACGCTCGAGGCGGGGCTGCGCGAGGTGGGGACGGGGCGCGGGTGGTTCCCGCAGCTGAGCAGCGGCGCCCTCCTCGTCTACGACGCCGCGGGCCCGGAGCAGGTGCGCACCGCCGACGGGCGGGGCGTGGCCCGCGAAGGCGGGCGGGTCCGCGAGCTCCGCTTCGTCCGCGGCGGGGAGGTGGTGGAGGTCGTCGCGGACGGGGTCCTCCTCGATCCCGACGCCACGGTGCGCCTGGTCACGCTCGACTATCTCACCCGCGGCGGCGACGGCTACTTCCCGTCCAACGTAGCGAAGTTCAGCGTCGTCGCACCGCGCGGCGGGCAGCGGCTCGGCGAACGCGAGGCGCTCATCGACTTCCTGCGGTCGGAGGCGTGGGGCGAGGGGGCGGCCTATCCGGATCCGCCGACGAAGGGGGTTCCGCGCCGTGGCGCGATGCAGGTCGAGCGTCAGTAGCGGAAGCGAAGCGCCAGGTTGGTCACCCAGCCGTCGGCGGGGAGGAGGGGGCCGATCTGGATCGGGAAGCCGAAGAGGAGGCGGAGGGCGAGCGGCCCGGTGAGGAAGTCCACGCCAGCGAGCAGGTCGAAGGCGCGGTTCGACCAGAGCTCGGCGGCGTCGTTGGCGACGCCGCCGAAGTCGGCGCCGGCCACGCCGCGCAGACCCTCGAAAAGCGACACGCGAATCAACCAATCCAGGGGAACGCTGATCTCCAGGTTGGTGATGTAGTAGTAGCGCCCGACCAGCCTGAAGTCGTTGAAGTGGAAGCCGCGGAGGTTGTCCACGCTCGAGATGTAGAACTGGCGGGCGAAGCGGCCGTCGTGTGCGAGGCCTCCGGCGAGGCGCAGCCAGAGTACCGAGCGGCCCCCCAGGTAGACGTGCTGCTGCAGATCGACCTCGCTCCAGGTGTGGAAGGCTTCGTTCTCCTTGGTGCGCTCGGGAAGGAAGCCCCCGCCCACCGTGAGGAAGGCGCTCGAACCGGAGATCGGCCCCGCGCGAGGATGGATGCGCGTGGTGTCGAAGCCGTAGCCGAGACTGAGGAGCGCCTGGGGTTCCACGCCGCCGGTGCGCCGCTCCCACTCCGCGCGCCGCTCGCCTTTGCGGTCGGTGAAGCGATCGCGGCGCACGCCCTCGAGCGTGAGCAGGAGCTCGGTGCGTTGGAAGCGGTCGAAGGGATAGACGACGCCGCCGAGCGCGCCGAACTCGCGCTCGAGGTAGAAATCCGGCTCGGAGGGGGGGGTGGCGAAGGTCTGGTCGCGCTTGGGCTGGAAGGTGTGAAAGACGCCGGTGATCCACCCGAGGCGATGCGTGCGGTCGAGGAAGAGCGCGTGGGCGTCGGTGAAGTCCCAGCTGCCATACATGGCGAGCTGCACCGCGAGCGTCTTGTCGCGCAGCAGGTCCGAGAAGGCGAGACCGCCCACCGCCACCGATTGCGTCCCGACGGCGATCGCGCCCACGTCGAGGCCGAAGTGCTCGAAGGGCCGGTAGTTCGGCGCGTCGTCGGGGAGGCCGAGGCGGGGGAGGGGGCGTGGCTGGGAATCGTAGTCGGCATCGACGGGGGAGCGCGCATCGAGGTTGCGGATCATCGCGGGCGGCACGCGCACGAGATGGAAGCTTCCGCCGTAGACGAGGATGCCGTAGAGGCTGCCGTCCGGTCCCAAGGCGGGCGAGCGGATCTGCGTGGGGACGTCGGTGATGCGGTAGGCAACGTCCCCTTCGATGCGATGGAAATCCCAGCGGCCGCCGCGGTCCGAGGCGAAAAGCAAACCGTCGGGCGTGGGGATCGGCGATTCCTTGAGCGATCGATCCGCGAGCAGGAGCGTGGTGTCTCCATTTTCCGGGTCGAGTAAGTAGATGTGTGTGTCACCCGGCGGGGCGCGGTCGGAAACGAGGTAGATGCCCTCTTCGCCCCAGTTGAGTCCGCTCTCCGAATACGGATCGCGGGTGAGTTGCCGGATCTCGCTGAGGCGGCCCTCGGTGGGCAGCACGAAGACGTCCTTGAATCCGCTCGTGTCCACCGCGGTGAAGGCGATGCGCTCACCGTCCGGGGAGAAGGCGGGATCGCCGGCCTCGATGATGCCGATGCGCTGCAGCTCGAAGCTGCGCTCGTCCTCGATGCGGAAGGGCGCCTTCGCGTTCTTGGGGAGCTTTTCGAATCGCGCCACGTGGAGGACGTCGCCGGCGCCCGAGCGGCCGATCCACGCGATGCGCCCGTTGCCGAGGGCGAAGCTGCGCCGCGAGACCAGGTGGAGGGATTCGAGGCCCGGCCGCGCATCCTGGGTGACGATCAAATTTCGGCGGGGATCGTTTGCGTCCACGAGCATGAGCGAGCCGCGCCCCATCTCCCGATCCACCCCGCGGACGAGGAGGGTCTCGCCGTCCGGCGATCCCACCACCGCCTCGGCTTCGTGCGGTAGGCCGGCGACGAGGTGGAGGCTGGGGAAGCGGGAGGAGGCCTGGTCGTAGGCCGGGAGGTAGCGGCGCTTGAGCCAGTCGTGGAAGAGCTGGTCGATCTCCTCCGCGGAAAGCCCGGTGGCGCTCTCGAGGAGTTGGACGAAGGCCATCCCCTGTTGGGCGTCCGGCGCGGTGGGGTCGGGCTGGGGGGTGGTGGCGGCATTGCGCAGCACCCAGAGGACGGTCTCGCGGCCGAAGACCGAGCCGAGGAAGGCCACCCGCACCTGGCCCAGCTTGTAGGTGTGCACCCAGCCCATGGGGAAGTCCGAGAAGAACGAGGGGATGAGGTAACCCGTGAAGGGATCGGAGGCGTAGAGCAGGTCGCGGGCCCAAGCCTCGGCTTCCGGATCGAGGCCCGGCAGCGCGGGGCCCTCCGCGCCGCGGGGCGGCGGACCGGCCTCGGCTTCGGGATCGAGCCCGCCGTAGGCGGCGTACTCGGCCAGCCCTTCGATGAACCAGAGGGGGAGGGTGCCGAGGCCGCTCCCGCTTCCCTTCGACTCCGCCTCGGAGCGGATGAGCTGCACGGTGAACTCGTGGGCGAGCTCGTGGGCGGAAGTGTGGGTGAACTGCTCGAGGTCGCCGAAGAAGGGCAGGGAGAGGGTGAGGTCCGCCGGGCTGGTGACGCCCAGCACCCCTTCCGTGATGGGAAAGGCGTTGGTCGCCTGGAACTCGAAGTGGGTGGAGTAGAGGATGTAGGGGATGACCCGCTCGGGCACGTAGTCGAAGGCGCGCGAGAGGCGGACGTACTGGTCACGGATGATCGCCGCGGCGATCTCGGCCGATTGGCGCGCCGAGTCGTAGTAGTAGAGCCGCACCCCGGCGCCCGGCAGGTGGGGGAGAATGACCTCCTTGAACTCGAAGTCGTACCACCGCACCCGGTTCTGTCCCGGTCGGCGCGGGAGGATGTAGACCTCTTCGAGCGTCCGCTCCGGCAGCTCGAGGCGCAGGCCGGGATGTCCGCGGCTCCCGCCCTCCTTGGCGAAGGGGAGGCGGTACGCATGCACCGGAAGGGGAGCGAGCAGGATGCCGATCAGGAGGAGGATTCGTCCGAGCTTCTTTCGCGGCGAGAACGAATCCGACACCTGCTTAGGCTAGGGAGCGCGGTCGGGGTCGGCAATCGGACGGTCGGGCGGTACGGAAGCCCTCGCGGAGGTCGAACGGCGAGGTCTACGGAAGGCGTCGGAGGCGCTCGATGCACTCGGCGAGAGGGAGGCCGACCACGTTGGTGTACGAGCCCCGGACGGCACGCACGAAGCCGGACGCCCCACCTTGGATCGCGTAGGCGCCCGCCTTGTCCATGGGTTCGCCGCCGCGGACGTAGGTGCGGATCTCCTCGTTGCCGAGCGCGCGGAACTCGACCTCGGTGCGCACGTGGAAGTGCTCCCTGCGGTCGGGACCGCGGAGGGCGACCCCCGTGATCACCTCGTGCGTGCGGCCGGAGAGCCGCTGCAGCATGGCCTCGGCTTCCTCGGGCGAGCGCGGCTTGCCGAGGATCGCGTCGCCGAGAACGACCACGGTGTCCGCCGCCAGGACGAGCCGATCGGGATGCCGGCGGAACACCGCCTCCGCCTTCGCGAGCGCGAGGCGTTCGACCGCCTGGTCGGGCGGCTCGCCCTCGGGGATGGATTCGTCGACCGCCGGTGGTTCGACGGTGAAGCGGAGCCCCGCCGACGCGAGGAGTTCCTGGCGCCGCGGCGAGGCGGATGCGAGAATGAGCGCGGGAGTCTCGGGCATGCGTTCGGACGAGCTGCGGATTCGCCTGGAGCGCACCCTCGAGGAGATCGAGGCCTTCACGGAGATCGGGAAGGTCCTCACGTCCACTTTGGACATCCACGAGGTGCTCCGGCGCATCATGGACAAGGTCCGGGAAGTCCTCAAGCCGGCGAACTGGTCCTTGCTGTTGGTCGATCCTGCGGGCGAGTCGCTCGTCTTCGAGGTGGCCGAAGGGCCGGGCGCCGAGCGCCTCACCGGCGAGCGGATCGGCCTGGGCGAGGGCATTGCCGGGTGGGTGGTCGCGCGCGGCCAGCCGCTCTTGGTGGAGGACGTGCGCAAGGATCCGCGCTTCTCCTCGCGCTTCGACGCCGCGACCCTCTTCACCACGCGATCCATCCTCGCCGCGCCGCTGCGCTACGGCGAGAGGAACCTCGGCGTCATCGAGCTCGTGAAGGGACCGAGCGAGCCGCCGTTCCGCGAGGACGACCTCCGCACCCTGACGACCATCGCGGACTTCGCCGCCATCGCCCTCGAGAACGCCCTGAATTTCAAGAAGGTGCAGGAGCTCACCATCCTCGACGAACACACCGGCCTGTTCAACGCGCGCCATCTGGAGAAGGCGCTGAAGAACGAGGTCCTGCGCGCCAAGCGCTTCGAGCGCCCGCTCTCGCTCGTCTTCTTCGACCTCGATCACTTCAAGCTCGTCAACGACCGCCACGGCCACCAGATCGGCTCGGCCGTTCTCGCCGAGATCGGCACCGTCCTCCGCGCCGTCCTGCGCCCCGTCGACATTCCCGTGCGCTACGGCGGCGACGAGTTCGTCTGCATCCTCCCCGAGACCTCCAAGGCCCAGGCCCTGATCTGGGCCCGCCAGATCCAGACCGCCATCCGCAACCACCCGTTCCCCGCCGCCGGAGGCGCCACCCTCGAGGTCGACGCCTCCTTCGGCGTCGCCTCCCTCCCCGAGGACGCCGACGACCCCGAGGCCCTCCTCCGCCAGGCCGACATGGCCATGTACCGCGTCAAAGCCTCCGGCCGCGGCGCCATCGCCGCCGCCTGACCGAATTCCCCTCCCCCCCGAGCCCCTTGGCGATGTCCCGAACCCCTCGGCACTGTCCCGAGCCCCTCGGCGCTGTCCCCGAGCCCCCTTGGCGATGTCCGCCGATTCAAACCCCCCGTACACTCGTTCGAAGTTGCCTCGGCGCCTCCACCCCCCTCCCTCGAGGATGTGCGCGGAATCAAAGCGGAGACACTCCAAGGCTGACACACGGGAATCCGTGAAGTGGGAGGTGTCACGTGGGCGCACGAGATGGTCAGTCGAGGATGATTGGAGGAGTCGAGGAGGCAGTGGGCCGTGGGCGTTGGATGCGTGGTGCGTGCACGCCCACTGTTGGCTCGGCGGTGGCGGAGTGGCCGAACGGCCATGTCTCTAGCGTGCGACCGACCCCGTGCGCGCGACCATCAGGGCGCCCATTGGCCCACCGATCGGTCCGCTCAGGCGGCGAGGA
>Ga0079224_100003000_pt1 | contig 20982 bp, 21 predicted proteins | sample Stecom2015_FD_80414 | JGI IMG/M metagenome (GOLD analysis project Ga0079224, IMG submission 80414) | Agricultural soil microbial communities from Utah to study Nitrogen management - Steer compost 2015 | ecosystem: Environmental > Terrestrial > Soil > Agricultural land | place: USA: Utah...
ACTTCCATGAAGCTCGCCTCTTTACTCCTTGCCGTAACTTTCCCCTGGATGTGCTCTTCCTGAGAGATGATGACATTCCCGAATACGTCCAGGACGGAGTCACTGATCTAGGGATCGTCGGCCTTAATGTTGTTCAGGAAAAGGGGGCCCGCGTGGCTCGTCTCGATTCTCTGGGATTTGGTTCCTGCACTCTTTCAATTGCTGTTCCGCAGAAACGTGCTGGTGAATCAATTTTTGATCTGAATGGAAAAAGGATTGCAACCTCCTATCCGCGCATTCTCGGACAATACCTGAAAGAAAAGTCAATCAAGGCGAGAATCATCGAAATCAACGGCTCGGTTGAGTTAACTCCTAGCCTGGATGTGGCCGATGCAATTTGCGACCTGGTTTCAACCGGCAGCACCTTGCGGACACATGATCTTGTGCCGATCGAGGTGGTTCTCAAGTCGGAGGCAATCTTGATAGCTAATCCGGCTTCCCTTAAAGATGCACGAAAAAAGGACCTCATTGATCGCTTTCGTCTTCGCGTTCAGAGTCACCTCAAAGCCAGGCAAACCAAGTATGTCATGATGAATGCGCCGGAGAGCGCGCTTGCCGAGATCCGTGAGATCCTCCCCGGAATGAAAAGTCCCACCATAGTTCCTCTGGCAGACAAGGAGATGATTGCTGTTCACGCTGCCGTGCCGGAAGAGGTGTTCTGGGATGTTATCGAGAAACTCAAAGACGCAGGAGCCTCGGATATTCTGGTGGTTCCCGTCGAAAAGATGGTGGTCGAATGAAGAAATACCGATTATCTGAGTTGACCGCGGGAGAAATTCGGCGTCTTTGTCAGCGAAATCCTATCGACGACGAGGAAATTGTCTCGGTTTGCCGTTTTATTTTTCAGGCAGTAGCAGAAAAGGGGGACGAAGCCGTCCGTAGTTTTACCCTTCAATTCGACGGGGTAGAGATCGACGAGTTCCGAGTTGGGGCAGATGCCATTAACGAAGCCGTGCAAGAAACTGCACCCGAAGTCATGACTGCCTTGCAGCAGGCCGCCGCCAATATACGTAAGTTCCATTCGGCTCAGCAGATCCCGGAGAAGCCCGTTGAAACGCAACCTGGGGTGACCTGTTGGAGAGCCAGTCGGGCAATTAGCCCGATCGGAATCTATGTTCCCGGCGGCACGGCAGTCCTTCCTTCAACCGTGCTAATGCTGGGAATCCCTGCCCGGCTGGCCGGCTGTGCCAGGATTATTCTTTGCGTCCCTCCTGACAGCGAAGGAAAGGTGTCGCCCGAGGTGCTGGCAGCGGCGCAGATTGCCGGAATTCGCCAGATCTTCAAGGTGGGAGGCGCACAGGCTATAGCAGCCATGACCTTTGGCACCGAGAGCATCCCGCAAGTCGAGAAGATTTTCGGCCCCGGCAATCGGTATGTTCAGACCGCCAAGTTGCTGGCAACTTTCCATGGAGTGGCAATCGACATGGTGGCCGGCCCCAGCGAAGTTCTTGTGATCGCCGATGAGACGGCATCCGCGGAATTTGTGGCGAGTGATTTAATTTCTCAGGCAGAGCACGGAGGTGACAGTCGCGTAGTGCTTGTTTCCACTTCCGAGAAACTGATAGAGGACGTTTTAGGGGAATTACACAAGCAAGCAGCCGGGCTTCCCCGGGAGAATTATGTTCAAGCGTCTCTCAGTGAGGGACTTGCCCTTCTTGCAGAGAGCCTGGACGAAGCTTTCGATTTCTCAAATCGGTATGCACCGGAACACCTGATCCTGAATGTCGACGATCCTCGACAGTATCAGGGGCTTATCCAATCTGCAGGATCGGTATTTATTGGGCCCTGGTCACCAGAGGTGGCGGGAGATTACGCCTCGGGAACAAATCACACGCTTCCTACCTCGGGGATGGCCCGTGCTTATTCGGGTGTCTCAATGGATAGTTTTGTCAAGAAGATAACATTTCAGGAATTGACGCCGGAAGGTCTGCGTTCGCTCGCTCCGACTCTCGAAGCACTGGCAAGAATTGAATCGCTGGAAGGTCACAGGCGGGCCGTCTCTATTCGTATTGAGAAATTGGATGAGGATGAGTCGGATGGCTAAGATCGAGACCTCGGCTTTCCTTGAAAGGCTGATCAGACCAAATATACGAGCTCTCGAACCCTATCACTCGGCACGTGAAACGGTTCAGACCGGTATCCTCCTGGATGCCAATGAGAACCCTTTTCTACACGAGCGGGATGGAGTTGTTCTCAACCGTTATCCAGATCCCTTTCAGAGAGAGTTACGAACAAAGTTGGCAGGCTGGACTGGAGTGGAGCCCGACCAGCTACTGGCCGGCAACGGATCGGATGAGGTCATCGACTGGATCTTCAAGGTTTTTTGTGAACCCGGGCTGGATGCAGTCGCAATTCCTGAACCCACCTATGGGATGTATCGGGTGATGGCCCATATCTTTGGAGTGGAAGTACAGGATTTCCTTCTCACCGAAGATTTTCAGTTCGATGATCAGCACTTTCTCACCAGCGTCCGTCCGGAAGTGAAGGCATTGTTTCTGTGTTCGCCGAACAATCCGACGGGAAACTTACTCGATACTGACAGCATCTTAAGGGTCCTTCAGGATTGGAATGGCATCGTCGTCCTTGATGAGGCATATATAGACTTTGCTGATCGCCCTTCACTTGTTTCCCGCGTCCACGAATTTCCCGGCCTGATTGTTCTCAGAACATTCTCTAAAGCTTATGGAAGAGCTGCTTTGCGTCTCGGTTTTGCCGTTGCCAATCATGCCGTGATTGAACTGTTCCTGAAGGTGAAAGCTCCTTACAATCTCAATGCCGTAACCCTCAGGGAGGGAATCCGAGCGCTCCAACACCAAGTACGATACCGTGAGGAAATCGAAAAGATAGTGTCTGAACGAAGGCGGGTGGCCGCTGCTCTCGCACAGTTGCCGGGTGTGAATCGAGTTCACGCGTCGGATGCCAACTTTCTATTGTTTGAGTGCCGCCGTGCTTCCGACGTCTATCAGAGGCTATTCGAGAAGGGGATTGTCGTTCGAAATCGAAGCTCTCTCCCCCTGTTATCGGGATGCATCCGAGTTTCTATCGGAACCGAACAGGAAAATAATATCTTCCTGCAAGAACTCGAGAAGGAACTGAAATGAAAGAACGGACTGGACAGATTCAGCGAAAGACAGGAGAGACCGAGATTCAAATCGATCTAACCATTGATGGAAAAGGACGTTTCCAGGGCAAGACAGGCGTTGGATTTCTGGATCATATGCTTGCCTTGCTGGCTCGCCACTCCGGTTTTGATTTAGCTGTTAAGACGCAGGGAGATCTTGAAGTCGATGATCACCACACAATTGAAGATATCGGGATTGCCCTCGGGCAGGCCTTGAGCAAGGCGTTGGCTGACAAGAGAGGGATCGAGCGCTATGGCTTTGCCATCCTGCCGATGGATGAGGTTTTGGTCGCCGTAGCGGTTGATCTGGGAGGGCGCTTCGCTTTTGAGAGCAATTATCAACCTGTGCGAGATAGAGTTGGAGACCTTTCCACCGAGATGGTGAATCACTTGTTTCGCTCCTTTTCGGTAGAAGCGAAAATCAATCTTCATTTCCATTTTCTTAACCACGGCCGCAACGAACATCATCGAATTGAAGCAATGTTCAAAGGGCTAGCACGTGCGATAAGAACCGCCGCTCGAATTGACCCAGAAAGCGCCGGTGAAATCCCTTCAACAAAGGGGATCCTGTGACCGACGTGAAGCTCGCCCGTGCTCTGACGACTGGATTGGATTCATGATTGTAGTGATCGACTATCGTGCTGGAAATCTCTACAACGTCGGGCATGCCCTTAAGTATCTGAAGGTACCCTTCCAGTTTTCGGGCGATCCCGCTGTCGTAGCATCGGCGGAGAAGGTTATTTTGCCCGGCGTCGGATCGGCCCGCCCGGCCATGCAGTCGCTCGAAGACCAGGGTCTGTTCAACACGATTCGAAATCTTAAGGTTCCTTTTCTGGGCATTTGTCTTGGCTTGCAACTCCTCTTCGAGCAATCGGAGGAAGAGAGTACTCCCTGCCTCAATGTCCTTCCAGGCACGATAAGGAAATTTGACAGCCACAAGGTTAAGGTTCCTCATATCGGATGGAATACCCTGGACATCAATCCTGGAAGCATCCCACTGTTAGAAGGTATTCCGAGTGGGTCGTTTTTTTACTTCGTGCACAGTTACTATGCCCCGATTGGCCCTTACACGGTAGCCCGCACACGGTATGGTGCAGAGCTTTCGTCAATCGTACAAAGGGGTAATTTCTGGGGCGTCCAGTTTCATCCGGAGCGGTCAGGGGGACTTGGCTTGAGACTCCTTCAGAATTTTTTGAGCCTGCCCACGACGTAAGGCTCAAGTTGAAAGGATCATTGGATGTTAGTCATTCCGGCTATCGACCTCATCGACGGTAAATGCGTTCGCTTACTCAAGGGGGATTTCGAAGAACAGATCACCTACGGTGAGGATCCCGCCAGGCAGGCTTCCAGGTTCGAAGCCGCCGGCTTTCAGCGGTTGCACGTTATTGACCTTGAAGGCGCGAAATCGGGAAAAGGGGAGAACCGAAAAGCAATCGAAAAGATCGTGAAATCGATAAGTTTACCTGTCCAGGTTGGGGGCGGAATTCGTCAGCAGGATGATGTCCAGGAGCTCTTCGATATTGGGGTAAGCTATTTGATTCTTGGTACGATAGCCGTTGAAGAACCGGAAGAGGTGGACCGCTGGGTAGAGAACTGGGGCGGAGAGCGATTCCTTGTCAGTCTTGACCTTCAGGCAGGACGATTGCGAACGCGTGGCTGGCTATCCGAAAGTCCTGTCGATCTTGATGTCATGATTGGGAGGATACAGGGCTGGAAAATAGAAGCGGTGATTTGTACCGATATCGAGCGCGACGGCACGATGAAGCGGCCGAATTACGCGACATACCAGGACTTGCTCGCCAGGCTCCCTGCAACCATTGCTCTCTTTGCCGCTGGAGGAGTGAGCGAACCCAAACACGTTCTCGAACTCCAGGAGATTGGGGTTCAAGGGGCAATAGTCGGTCGCGCTCTGTATGAAGGAAAATTCGACTGGGGAGCGTTATTAGAAGTTCCCTTCAAGAAGTCTCACAAGCGAGGCTGACAGGTACGGGTGAGGTCTCTAAGCTAAAAGGGCTTTCGACAGATGCTGGCTAAACGAATTATTCCCTGTCTGGATGTATCGCAAGGTCGAGTGGTCAAAGGAATCCACTTCGTTGACCTGCGTGATGCGGGCGACCCTGTGGAACTGGGCCGCCGCTATTATCGAGAGGGTGCCGACGAACTCGTTTTCCTCGACATTACCGCGACGGTCGAGAATCGTCGGACGATGCTCGAATGGGTTCAAGCAGTGGCTGACTCAATTTTTATTCCTTTTACAGTTGGGGGTGGAATATCCAATCTCGAACAGATTCAGGATCTTTTAAGAGCCGGCGCCGACAAGGTTTCGATCAACAGTGCTGCGGTAAAAAACCCACAGTTGATCAAGGAAGCGGCAGCAGCTTTTGGCTCCCAGTGTATTGTCCTTGCAGTCGACGTGAAGAAAGTTGGGCCACGCTGGAAAGTTTTCATTGGGGGAGGACGCTTTGAAACTGAGCGGGATGCTCTTGAATGGATGGAAGAAGGGGAGTCTCTAGGAGCTGGAGAGCTACTATTGACCTCCATGAACCGAGACGGAACCCGTGAAGGGTACGATCTGGAGCTTCTTCGCAGGGTATCAGAGAAGGTGCGCATTCCATTGATCGCGTCAGGGGGAGCCGGTTCTCCCCAGCACCTACTGGAAGGCCTGACTCGCGGAGGAGCAGATGCTGTTCTGGCGGCCAGCATCTTTCACTACGGGCATTACACGATCGGACAGGTGAAGCATTATCTGGCAGATCATGGCGTAACCGTGAGGCTTTAGATGACGATTCTGGAACAACTGGATTGGGAGAAGGGAAACGGGTTGCTTCCCGCGATTGTTCAAGATGTGGAGACCGGGCGTGTATTGATGCTGGGTTATATGAACAGGCAAGCACTGGAACACACCTTGAATAGCGGCGAAGTCACCTTCTGGTCTCGTTCGCGTGAGGCGCTTTGGACCAAAGGGGAGACATCCGGTAATAAATTGACCCTGGAAGGGGTCTATCCCGACTGCGACAATGATACCCTGCTGGTTGTTGTTCGCCCGTTGGGGCCCACCTGTCACCGGGGAACCTTGTCTTGCTTCAGTGAAACATCGAAAGGACTTTCGAGGCTCGAGTTTCTTGGAGAACTCCAGCAACTCATACGGAAGCGTCGTGCGGAGCTACCCGAAGGGTCTTATACGACCCGACTCTTTCACGCCGGGGTCGAAGAAATTGCGAAAAAGGTTGGTGAAGAGGGAGTCGAAGTTGCCTTATCCGCCTTTCAGAGCCCACAGAGAAGTCTCGAAGAGTCTGCCGATTTGATCTATCACCTGTTGGTGCTCCTGGTGGCTCGAGATCTTACGTTCCAGGATGTGATTGCTGAGCTGGAGAGCCGCCATTTTTGAAACTCACGTGTCAGGACGCAAGAGTTTCCAGGCGGCGGCCGGTTCGGAAAGCAAAGACAAAGGGGTCTTTGGTAGTCTCGAATTCTTCCGGCGTGCCCTCGAAGTGAATTCGACCGTCCTCCAGGAGGATGATCCGGTCGGCTACGATCTCCAGGCATTTCAGATCGTGCGTCACCACGACAGAAGTGAGGTGCTCTTGGCGGTTGAGCTTGCGTATGAGGCGACTGAGTGACTTGCCAATGATTGGATCGACCCCGGTGGTCGGTTCGTCGTAGAGGATAACCTCAGGTTCGTTCGCAATTGCTCTGGCGATAGCCACCTGTTTCTTTGCACCAGCGTTTAACTCATCGTGCGTGTAATCGCCCATTCCATCCAGCTCTACTGCATCGATCAGGTAGTCGACCCTGCTACGAATCAACTCCTCATCGGTAATTCCTCGTTCTCGGAGGGGATAAGCGATGTTTTCTCTGACATTCAAGAAGTCGAAGAAAGCGCCTCCCTGGAAGACGTACGAAACCCGCTTGCGAAACTCAAGAAGTCTCCTCTCGCTCATCTGAGTGATTTCCCGACCGTTGTAGAGAATCACTCCTGAATCTGGCTGGAGGAAGCCGGCGATCAACTTCAGGAGAACACTCTTACCCGTCCCACTTCTGCCCAGGATTCCGACTGTCTCTCCTCTTGCCACCGCCAGCGTCACGCCCTTTAGAACGGGATGATCGAAAGCTTTTTTTACATTGATCACTTCGATCATCTTAGGGGCAGAGTCGTCCGAATAACCGGGCAGGGATTCTTCTCGATCTTCTACCGAGTTGGTGCGCTGTGTGGGCCAGAACCTGCGTCCCACTAAGGCGGCTAAAAGCACAAGGTAACCGAGGAAGAAGGCCGCGACTATGATCTCGAAAAACATGGGCTTTTCAAATCATAACACCCTTCCGGACGGAGATTCGCCCACAAAAAAAGAGGACTGCCGGGTAGCAGTCCTCTTTGAACAAAAACAGAGAGGTTATGTCAGTGACGAATCTGAAATCGGGTGAGCTTCCTGGCCATCTCCTTTTTCTGTTTGCTGTCACTCTTGCGATATTCCTGCAACCAGCCCCGCAGCTCGACCGGGTTCATCTCCAACACTTCGCAGACCCAGAAAAAGCTACCCGGGTGAGATTCTTCAGAATAGAACCACTCCAAAGCATCCTGACGCCATTCCTCCCATTCTTTGTTAGAGGCCTTTTTTGGAGCTACAATGTCTCTGAAGGCCTGGAGAAGAATGCCCAGCGCAAGATTCCGAAGTGAGGGATCTGGTTTTCTTGTTTGAGGGTATAGCCCCTCACTCTCCAGTGCAGTTGATGTTCTCATAATTTATTCCTAGTCGTTCTCTTAAGTCCTTTTTTGTAAGTCCGAAAGCACGTAGTTTACACTACTTTCCCGCCGAAAAGGATACAAAAAATCGGTATATCTTAAATGACGCTCTTGGTGGGTAAAAAGTTTCGGCCACAATGATTTTTCGTTAAAATGCTCAACTCGATTGGAGGAACAACATGACGATTGAACGAGCTGCTGCTGTGACTTTCAGAGGAACCCCGCTCACGTTACTTGGCCCCCGCCTGAATGTCGGTGATCGAGCTCCCGATTTCGAGGCCATCGATACCAGTATGGAGAGTGTGCGTTTGGCTGACACCAATGGAACCGTGCGGATTTTCAGTGTGGTTCCTTCTCTGGATACCCCTGTTTGTGACAGCCAGACACGTCGTTTTAATAAAGAGGCCGCTCAACTTGGCGACGTACGAATCTATACCATCAGCATGGATCTTCCATTTGCACAGAGTCGATGGTGCTCGGCGGCAGGCATCGATCACATCGTGATGCTTTCCGACCATCGCAGCGGAAGCTTCGGAATCAACTACGGAACACTGATTAAAGAGCTACGGCTGAACAGTCGGGCGATTTTTGTAGTGGATAAGGACGATACGGTTCGATACGTCGAATACGTTCCTGAAGTAGGCGATCACCCCAACTACGAGGCTGCTCTACAGGCCGCTCGAGAGTTACTTTCTGCTTGAAACCGGCCGGCCCAGCCAGGGCTAGTGATCATAGAATCTGAGATCGCGGTCCTTTAGTAGCTTTGTGATGTAGATAATCTGTCCGGTGTGGTGAGAGAAATGCTCCACCACGTGGAGAATGGCCTGAATTCCTGTCACCGAATAGACTTGGATGTCATAGGATCTTAAGAGACGTTCGGTGGATTGGTTTTCCAGGACTTTTACGGCTTCCTCAACAGTGGTTGCAAGTCTATCGAAGAGTTCTCCGGGAGCCAGTTCTCCCCTTTCCTGGAATTCGAAACTGCGCTGCCTCGTATCCGGGGTTCCACCAAGACCGGCTATTATCCACTGGCGGACATTGCCTTCCAGGTGGAGAAGCAGGTTGCCTATACTGTTGGAGTTTTCGTTTGGACGCCACCAGACTTCCTTTTCCGAGAGCAGTTCAAGGCAGCATTGAATCTTGGGCAGGAAATCCTCAGTCAGGTGAACTCGGGATTGGAGCAGGAAGTCCCTGACAAAGGGACCATCGCTCATTGGACGACCCTGGTTGCATTCAACCGCGGCCGAGAAGTCGAGTTGGCAAGTTCCCATACTGCGAAGAAGGTTAGGCGTGCCACTCGCTCCATTTTCGGATAATTCAAAAGATCGGCCGTATCCTGGGGTGTGTGATACTGCGGATGGAGGCCTGTCGTAAAGAAAAGGACGGGAATGCCTCTGGCAAGAAACGGCCAATGGTCGCTTCGCATTAGGAGATGGAGTGGTGTTTCATCGAGTTCAAACTTCAGTCGCAGTCCTACCTGTAGATTAGAGCGCTCGGCAAGTTCACGCATGTCCTGGCTGCGGGAGTATCCTAGAACATTGAGCGTCTCGTTGTTTTCAGCAGCCGTCTGCTTTTCGAGACCTTTGAAGCGAGCGTTCTCGGGATTCGGAACCTCTTGATTTCGCCCTATCATATCCAGTTGGAAAACCGCGACTGTCCGATCGAGGGAAAAAACGGGGCTTTCAACGTAGAATCGTGAACCCAGCAGACCCTGTTCTTCGGCGTTCCAGAAGGCAAACAAGATAGTCCGTTGCGGTCTGTTCACGTTAAGTGTGAATGCTTCAGCGATTTCGAGAACACCGGCTGTACCGCTTGCATTGTCGTCAGCTCCGTTGTAGATGGAGGTTTCATCGTCCCGACCGACATGGTCAAGGTGGGCTCCAATGATTACGATTTCCTCCCTCAGAGCCGGATCTGATCCCGGGAGATAGGCCAGCACGTTTCGCGACAAAGTCCTCTCTCGCTTGAAATCGGTCTCCAAAGACGCCCACACTGCACTCTCAAACACGACTGGTTTATAGCTGGAATCAATCTGATCTCTCAAGTCCGAGAAGGATTCCACCTCGGGGGGAAGAGAGTCCTCCAGGAGCTTCGGTGACACGTAACCTGCAGGAATACCCACCTGGTTCAACCACACCTCCAGTGTATAGGCCGACTGGGTGATGTTCTCAGGCCACGTCTGACTGAATCTTCGCTCTATGTTTGAGTCAGTGGGAACAAGCAGCACGCCGGATGCGCCGTGTCGCTGGGCGTTTAGAATCTTCTCCAACTCGCGGCTGTAATCGGTAAACAGGATCCCGTCAAAGGGGCTCTCAGGGTCATTCATCCCTGGTTCACCAGTCAACACGACCGCAACCTTGCCTTTAGCGTTCACTTCAGCATAATCGTCATAGTTTAGTTCTGGTGCCGTGATCCCATACCCCACAAAGACCAACTGACCTGTGGCGGTGCCGGATGAACTAAGCCTTGCAGGAAAAAAGTCTTTGCCCAGGTCCGGCTTGACCGGACTATCTGTATCTGAATTGAGCGTGAGGGAATTTCCCTCTCCCAATCCGGATTGGATCAGTGTGAACTCTTGAAAATAGCTCTCCCGGTCACCCGCCGGGAGAAGATTAAGCTCTTCCAGTCGATGTGCAAGATAGTTGGTCGTGATCTCATTGGTAAAGCTTCCGGTGTCACGCCCCTGCATAGCGTCCGAAGCGAGGAAATAAACGATCGATCGCAACTCGTCGGCAGTGATCGTCTCGGCTGCCTGCTGGGGCACCAGGTCGCTCGAGGCCAGAATCATCAAGTTGACGCACAACACGCCGCCAATTGTCAGGACACTCAGTATCTTTCTAGAAGTCATGTGACCTACCTTGGTTCTCGCAGTCGTAGTGAGCGAGCAAAAGGACGCTGCCTGCAACCGCAGAGAAGCGTTTTCGGGCGTCTTTTAACGCCGGCGAGGATCAATGGACTGCACCTCTTTTTGTTGGGAATGTATCATCTTTCCGCGATGGCTCACCGGTCACAATTCTACCATGGCCTAGAACCGTACGGTATTACGCTGCTTCAGGAGTAACCAAAGGAAGAACGGCCCGCCCAGCAGTGATGTAATGATTCCAACCGGCATCTCACTTGGTGCCATCACGGTTCGCGAGATCGCATCACATAGGACCAGGAAAGTTGCCCCACCGAAGAATGAAACAGGCAGCAGGAGCCGATGGTCCGCTCCCGCCACCATCCGAAGTAAATGCGGAACGATCAGGCCGACGAATCCTATCGGTCCGCTGTAGGCGATCACGGATCCGGTAATCAGCGAAGCACCAAAGTACTGCATCGTGATCAGTCGATCGACATTAATCCCTCTGCTTCCTGCCCAGTCTTCGCCGGCACTGAGGGCGTTGAGATAACGGCCCCCTGACAATACCAGCGCCAGGCCGATCACAAGGAAGGGAAGCAGGTTACCCAGGACCTGGTAGCTGAGGACGTCAAGACTACCCATCATCCATCGCATCATAAGAAAGGACTGGGTGAAATCTGAGTAGTAGTGAATCAAGAAGATGAGGGCGGCACACAGGTAGTTCAGCACGACGCCCGACAGCAGCAAAGTAAGGGGGGAGAAATGTGCCGCGGAGCGTGAGAGCAGGTATACGAGGGATACGACGGAGAAAGCACCTGCAAACGCGGCGAGAGGAAGCAGGCCGATTCCGAAGAAGTGAATTTCGAGTCCCAGGAGAATGGCCAGAACGGCTCCCAGAGCACTTCCGCCAGACACCCCTAGTGTGAAAGGGCTGGCAAGAGGATTGCGCAATACCGCCTGGAAGACGACGCCCGATATGGCCAGGCCACCCCCCGTTACGGCGGCAAGGAAAACCCGCGGAAGTCGCGTCTGAATCAGGATTTCCCGATCCATGCTGGCGGTGTTGAAGAGAGCTTCGCGTAGCTCGACGGGGGTAGGTCCTACCAGTGGTGCGAGCACTATCGATGCCAGGCAAACCAGAATCGATCCGCAAAGCCAGAAGACGAAAGTTGAGCGTGACAGCGCTTCTGAAATCTTCATGCCTCGAACGAGAGGTAGAGTCGCTGTCGATCCCGTAACAACATGTCGTGCGCGGCGAGATCGAAGACTTCACTCACCAGTTCCGGGGTCAATCGGGGTACGTTTCCGGAGGGGCCAACTTCCGCGATTTTCCTTCCTGCTTTCAGAAGAATAATCCTACTACTAAAAGACTGAGCCAGATTCAGATCGTGCGTGATGAGGACCAGGGTCGTCCCTTGCTCTTGATGTTGCTGTTTAAGGATCCGATAGACTTCCAATTGGTGTTTAAGGTCCAGAAAAGCTGTGGGCTCATCCAGCAGCAGTATCTCGGGTTCCTGGGCAAGAGCGCTCGCCAGTACCACTAGCTGGCGTTCACCGCTGCTCAGGTCATGAAAGTAGCGATTCTCCAATGACAGCGCTCCGGTTAAGGAAAGCTTCTCTCTGACCCGAATCACGTCCTCCGCCGTTTCGAAAAATTGACCCTTCTGATGGGGAAGCCGGCCCATTAATACGACATCTCGAGCAGTGAAAGAAAAGCTGACGTTCACTTGTTGAGGTACATAAGCGACCTGCCGGGCAAATTCACGGCGAGGCCACTCCCTCAATGGCTTGTTCCGGTAGAGGATTTCGCCTTGCCAGCCTTGCTGAAGGCGACACAGTATCCGAATAAGAGTGGTCTTACCGGCGCCGTTCGGCCCCAGTATCGACACGACCTCGCCCGGTCGAATGGAAAGGTCGAGATCGTACAGAACGGCGTGGGCTCCAAAACAATGGCACAATCCTTTTATTTCGAAGAGAGGATCAGGCATCAAAAATCTATTCCGTGAATCATTCTAGCCAGCTCCTTGACCGCCTCTCCTATTCGGGGACCCGGCAACAAAAAAATATCATTGGAGGTCGTAAACACTCGATTTGATTTCACTGCAGCGAGACCCGGAAACTTCCTCCACAACTGGAGAGCTGCCCTTTTCTTGCGTGAATCTGGCTGCCCGTAGGAAAGATCGATAATAATGTCTGGTTTTCGATAAAGAATAGCCTCTATGGAAACTTTCGGATATTGAGCCCTGGTGTCGGCAAAGACATTGATACCGCCGGCGAGTCGAATCAATTCGCCAAGAAAGCTGTTTGGTCCTACGGCGTAAATATCGGTCAGGGAACCTTGATTTCTTCCGATCAGCATCAATACACGCGGCCTGACAGATATGCGGCTGACCTGTTCCTGGACCGACTGGATCTGGTCTCCAATCTCGAGTGTCAGGCGTTCACCATTGCGCTGCTCGCCAATTCTCTCAGCCAGCTGTCGTATTGATTCGAGAATCGATGACAGATCTTCCTGCCTTACTTCAAAAAGTGGCATGGAAACGGCCCGCAGTCGGTCACGTAGATCCCCTCTGTTTTTTAGAATGATCACCAGGTCCGGGGACAGCCCGAGCATCACTTCCACATTGGGAGAGGCGAAATCTCCAATTTTCGTGATTTTGGAGGCTTCTGGAGGATAATCGCAGAAGGTCGTGACACCCACTAATCGGTCGCCTGCCCCCAGCGCGAAGATTGTTTCAGTAATCGATGGAGCGGTAGAGATGATACGCTGGGGATAGCTCGACGAAGCCACAGAAGTTGGTTCGAGAACTCTCAGGGTCAGCCCGACCGTGGCGAAAGCCAGGAGAATCAAGAGACACGAAAACCCGCAGAAAGGGACATCCAGTAGTCTACAACCGGTGAAGCGGGAACCAGGACGACTCCTGCCACGCACTTGTCGCCGTCGATCAAGGGTGTTGATTTTGAAAGTGCGGCGATCCTTGTCCATCATAATGACGTCATTATGTTACTGGAAGCAACCGGGTGTTTCATAAAGAATAGCAACAGCACCGTCGTAAAGAGGACGTAAGAATGGAGGGAAAGAGGAGGGTAGACGACCTGCTTAGTATAAGTTTGAAGACAAGCCAGGTAAGATCTTATTTTTGAATGAGAAGACTCGTAGCATTGTTCTCGCTGGCGCTGTTCTCACTCCTGATTCTACTTTACCTGTGGTGGGGACGCTTTCAGCATTTTCATGATCTTTTTCTGGCAGGGGTATACTTTACTTCAGTCCTCCTGGTGATCGGAAATCACCTCTATTATCGTGACGTTCGCAGCCGGCTCGGCTTTCGTTTGGATAATCTAAGGCAGGCATCTTACCTGTTTGGCGGGCTAACCGCTGCAGGACTTATCGCTATCATTCTCGCCGGATGGCAATGGGGCAGCTTTCATTTCAAGGGCTGGAAGTATATAGGCATTTATATCGCATGGGCGGCGGTTCAACAGTATCTGATCCAAAATTTTCTCCGTCTGAGGAGTGAGAACCTGTTTGCGCCCGCTGTTCTGACCGCTTCATCTGATCTCCACAAGAAAGATGACGCATCTTCCGAGGGGAACTCCCGGCGAACGGATTTCCCGATCCTCTCAACCCTGTTGGCCGCAGCGCTTTTTGGTGTCTACCACCTTCCCAATCTAATCTTTGCCGGTTTGTCCTTTCTCGGTGCTTTCCTTTGGACCTGGGTGTATCAGCGTGTCCCTAACTTTCTTGCTGCCTGGTCCTCACATGCACTTCTCGGGTGTGTTCTTTTCCTCTTCTTCAAGCAGGGCCTTTTGGATCAAATGAGCGTCGGATATCCCGGTTACCGTTATGACTACTACGGAGGTGGAGTCGTGGTCGCCGCGGGCTATGACGACAACCGGGAGCCCTTTATTGTAGCCCTTCCCGGACACGACCCGAAGGAAACAGCCAGGGTTCGAGTATTCACCGTCGATGGTCGGCTCACAAACGAATGGGACGCATTCCCCACCCATTTCTATTCTGGAAGGATCAGTGTTGGAGACCTTGGTTTGAGCCCTGGCGACGAAATCGTGGTCGCGCCAGGCCCGGGAAACGGTAATCCCCCCACGGTTAAAGTCTTTGACAGTAAAGGGCAGAAGTTGCTCTCCTTTACGGTAGAATCCTTTACAAAGGGATGGGGTGCCAGCGTAGCTGTAAGTTGTGGTCGCATCCTCGTAGCGCCAGGACCAGGACCTAATGTTCCCCAGCAAGTAGTCGAGTTTGACCCTCATGGAAATAAGACGCGCGAATGGGTCTTCGCCGAAAGTGGCTTCGTGAATTCAATCAAGGCATGTGGGACCTGCGGAGGGGATAAGAGAAGTTTGGCCGGGCCTGAGGAAATTCTCATCTGGGGATCTGAGATTGCGGTGAATGACTCCAGAATCGGCATTTACAACACCAAGACCAAAGGTCTTCGATGGATCGAGACCTTGCCGACGACCTTTGGGGCAAGCGTAACTCCGGTCCGCGTTGCCGATGGTGTTTCTGCCTGGGCGGTAGCACCAGGCCCCCTTCAGGGATATCCTCCAATGGTCAAAGTGGTGACTGCAGAAGGTGAGAAAATCGCTGAATTCGTTGCTTTCGACGACGACCTTGCCTGTGGTGCCAACCTGGCCAGCGTTGACGTCGATGGTGACGCCATCGATGAAGTTGTTGTTGCTGAAGGTGTATGCGGTTCACGTCCACCGGTCGTCAGGATTCTGCGCCTGGATGGTACCTTGTTGCATGAGTGGGAGGCGTACTAGGGGATCAAAGGCAGGCCACTCTTAGAGGCGATCGATGGTCATGCCTCCATCCACCATGATCACCTGTCCGGTGGAGTAACTGAGCGACCCGCGCACCAGCATTGCCACGGCTTTCCCCACATCCTCGGGTAGACCCCAGCGAGATTGCAGCAATAGACCCTGCTCGATGAGACGGTCGTACTTTTCGACGACCCCACTCGTCATATCTGTGCGAATTATTCCAGGCCGAACCTCGTATACCGGGATCTCGTACTCGGCCAGACGAACCGCCCACAACTTCGTACTCATGCTTAATCCGGCTTTCGAAATGCAATATTCGCCCCGGCTAATGGAAGCGACTGTCGACGAAACTGAGGTGATGTTTATGATGCACGGGCTACGCTCGGGAAATTTCTCCTTTTGCTCAATCATCCAGCGGGCCACCGACTGAGTCAAAAAGTAAGGGCCCCGGAGATTAATTTGCATGACCCGTTCAAAACTCTCTTCCGTGGCTTCCAGTATGTCTTTCCGTTCCAGAGGAGCGACCCCGGCGTTATTGACCAGGATATCGAGTCTGCCGAATCGGCTTGCAATGGAGTCCAGCATTTCGGCGCGCTCGGAGGGCCGGCTTAGATCGCACTTGCAGTAATGGACTTCTACGCCGTTGGTCCGAAGACTTGAAAGTGTCGAATCCAGATCTGTCTCTGGTCGGGTCCCGCACAGCGCTAAACTGATTCCTTCACGGCCCAGTGACGCTGCGATGCCGAGTCCGATTCCGCGGGTGCCACCGGTGACCAATGCAACGCGGGTCATGATGCAGTCTCCTCACCCCAGAAAGTCAGGTAAGGACCAGAGTGGCATCGTTGCAGATAGAGGGCCAGTTCCCGGAGATGATAATCGCCCCACATACTGGACTCACCGCACGGTACCGATCGGCCAGGCGGAATATAATCCCAGCCATTCGGACGATGGTAAACGGAATGGAGGAGAAGGCCCTGATGGTCTGACTGGCGGCTTAAATAGGGATCGTTGAGCAGGGTTCGCGAAACGGTCAGGCCGGCTTGCCAGTACTTGCACGCTTCTTCAGCTTCCCTCCGTTTCAGGTATCGCCCCAATCGCAGCAGGCCCTGGGCGGCGATTGCGGCTGCGGAACTGTCGACCGGCTCAAGATCATTGTACGGATCGGAGGGCTGTTCCAGGTACTTTTCAGAGCGCGCGATTAGAGGTGCCCCAGTATCCCAGAAGGGAATCCCGTCAGTCGGCGTATTTTCGAGGTAAAAGTCTGATGTCACCACCGCTGCGCGCAGCATTACTTCCTGCAGACTTCCACGTGCATCGGGTTCAGGGAAGGCCGATTCTGGGACCGTTTCGAGGAACTCGAGTTGTTCTGCGAAGCCGCAAATGATCCAGGCTAATCCGCGAGTCCAGGTAGTAAAGGGCGAGTAGCCCTGCTGAGTAGAAGGACAGCGATAGCGTCCATCGTTGATGTTGAAAATGCTCTCGTGGGCGACTCGACCAGGCTGGTCGTAATAATCCCTTCCCTCGCCATAGTAGACCGAATAGCGGGCCGTGGCAGTGGCGTGTTCGGCCAATCGCTCTAGCAGCGAAACTTCCCGGTCATTCTCCTCCAGCATGACATGTCCCAGGTGATATCCCACCGCCAGAGATCGCAAGCTACGAATGGTATCGGCGAATAGCGAATGAGGACCGTTGAATGAATAGATAAAGCCACCGTCTGAAATCCGGGTCCAGCGACGGGCTTGTACAGCCGCAGAGCATTTCAGTGCCAGGTCATAAAATGACAGCTCCCAGGCGCTATGGTCCAGTTTTCCTTCCAGCATTAAACGTCGCAAATTTCCATAGGTGCTGACGTTGTTAAATCCGTGATCGTGGACGCCGAAATGGGTAACGTGTTTTGCCATTCGTTCCAGCGTTCGTTGGCGCCCTAATTCAAGGAACCGTTTTTCGCCGGTAGCATCGAACTGGAGGATGGCTGAGCCAAACTGAAATCCTTGAGTCCATTCAGTCCAGCCTCGAGTTTGATAGGTTCCCTGGACGGTGAAGACCGGCGAGCCCAATGCCGGATCGAATGTCCTGTCAATGGCATCGATCTTTTGCGCCGAGAGTTCCCAGAGTAGGGAGATACGGGGCAATAGCACTTCTACGGTAAGATCATTATCGATTGAAATCATGGGTAATTCTCTGTGTGGAATTCAGGATATGGAGGTCTCTTCCAGGGCATCCAGGATGCCGCGGACATATGCCACTGCAAAGGTCGCGGATCCCCTTCCGTCGGGATGATAGTCAAAAGGCTCCATTGAAATATAGCCGTCATAATTCTGCCGTCGCAGGACCTGTAGCACTGCGGTAAAGCGATCCTCCCCCTGGCCGGGCGACCGCCGATTGCGATCATTGAAATGAATATGTCGCACCATCCCGGTTGGAAGCCAACGTTCCACCACCTGCTCAACCGGAACGGATTCGTTGGTCGCGGTAGCTTTCGTATCGATCATCGTCTGAAACGCTGGATGATCAACATCGCGAACTAGTTGGACTGCTTCCTCCATCGACGTGATGGTGTTGGTCTCATTTGGGGTCAGTGCTTCAATGCAGTAGTAGACCTTGCGTTCTCCTGCGCGCGGGGCAATTTCAGCGAAGAGGTCGCGCATCTTTCTCCACGTTTCTTCGAGGCTCTCACCAGGATCTACCATCCGTTGCTGAGGAGATCCGTGCACGAGAATCTTACCGCCCAGGTCAGCACAGAGATCGATCAAACCTAGCATGACGTCCCGTGTCTTCTGTCGTACTGCGGAGTCCGACGTCGTAATTGAGAGGCCTTTGGGAGTGACGAGAAGCCAGTGTAAACCACAGATGGAAAGGCCCGCATCTTCCGCAATCGAACGCAGCTCTCGGCGACGGGTTTGCGAAATCTCGTGTGGCGAGTCAGACAAAGTAAAGGGCGCTATTTCCAGCGCTTGATAGCCGAGGGCAGAGGCATAGCGACACTGTTCTTCAAAAGAAAGGTCCCGTAGTACTTCGTTGCAGAGTGCTAGTTTCATGGACGCCGATTGTAACCGAAGACCCGCCATTTTTCACTGCTCCGTCACTACTCTGCTTCCATGCTGCTGAGTACCGTTGCTCTTTCGCGTATCGGCCGAGTCCGGCTGTTCTTACTAAACGGACTCCCGAGAGGTAACTGGGGTTCGTCTCCTGCACTCGCCGACGCTACCTCGTCCGCACTTGCTCTTTCCGACAACCATGACTTAAGGTAATCTGTCACCGGTCAGAAGAAAGCCAAAATATGATCAAGATTGGAAGGTAGGTTTATGAAGATAGCCGACCTGGAGCAGATTAAAGGGAGGCGTTTTCCGGCCGGACGGCTGACTAAGAATCTCGTGGGAGGCGCATCCTCAATTCAAGCCAAAAACTTCTGTATGGGATTTGTTGAGCTGGATCCGAAGGGAGGGCAGGTTCCTTGGCACAACCATCCTCAAGAAGAGGTCTATTACTTGCTCGAAGGAACCGGTCAGATGTGTCTTGGAGAGGAGTGCTTTACTTTACGTGGCGGACAGGTGATCTTTATCCCGCCCAATGTCTACCATCAACTGACCAACACGGGTGACGAGATCCTCCGAATGATCTACTGCTTTGGTCCGGCGGGAGAGGTCGATCACTGGAAACAGGAATTGGCGGGGACCCTGCCTCGTGCCGGCAAAGAGGCTCCTCCCCTGCCGGAAGGAGCATGGCCCCAGCATACCAGTACTGAACCCCGCTGACGTTTCAGGAGCTTGCGTCTCCAACCAACAGATCTGGACAAAGCACCGTCGGCTATTCTTAGGAGCGATTTATGTCCGAAAAGAGAACTCATCGACTGGGTATCATCATGAACGGCGTGACCGGAAGGATGGGCACCAATCAGCATCTGTTTCGCTCCATCCTGGCTATCCGTAATCAGGGGGACGTTCGGGTCAGCGAAGGTGAAGTGATCATGCCCGATCCAATACTGGTAGGCCGCAACCCGGCCAAATTGGAAGATCTAGCGATTCGTGCCGGCCTTGAGAAATGGACCACCAGTCTGGAAGACGCCCTTTCAGATACCGACAACAAGATTTACTTCGATTCACAGACCACCAGTCTGAGGGTGGATTCGACACTGAAAGCCATTGATGCGGGTAAGCACGTTTATCTAGAAAAGCCGGTCGCATCGACGACGGAGGAGGCGATTCGCCTTTACAGGGCGGCGTCGGCGGCTGGAATAAAACACGGTGTCGTGCAGGATAAACTGTGGCTGCCCGGGATCAGAAAACTAAAGACGCTCATCGACAGTGGCTTCTTTGGGCGAATTCTGTCTATTCGTGGTGAGTTCGGGTACTGGGTCTTTGAGGGTGAAACAGTAGCTGCTCAGCGGCCGTCCTGGAACTACAGAAAGGAGGATGGAGGTGGAATCATCCTGGATATGTTCCCTCACTGGCGGTACCTTCTTGACCAGCTGTTCGGACAAGTGAAAGGGGTTTCCTGTCTGGCTGCGACCCACATCGAGAGGAGGTGGGACGAGAAAGGGAAACCGTACGAATGCACGGCGGAGGATTCAGCCTACTCGACTTTCCTCCTCGAGGGAGGGGTTGTTGCCCATTTCAACTCTTCCTGGGTAGTGAGAGTGCGGCGGGATGATTTGTTAACGCTGCAGGTGGATGGCACGGAGGGAACCGCGGTGGCCGGCCTCCGGGAGTGCCTGATCCAGCCAAGAGGGGCGACGCCCAAGCCGATATGGAATCCTGATATTGAGAGGTCAATAAGCTATTTCGATCACTGGATCCCGGTGCCACCTCTGCATGAATATGACAATGCCTTTAAGGCGCAGTGGGAGCTTTTCCTGCGTCACGTCGTTCTGGACGAACCATTTCCCTGGGACGTGTATGAAGGAGCAAAAGGAGTGCAGCTGGCCGAAAAAGGACTGGAATCGTGGCAGCAGCGCCGGTGGATCGACGTACCTGTACTCAACAGGTGAGGACTTAGATACGGGCGCTGGTGCCGCCTATGGGAGCACCAGTGCCCGCTTTTCACTCCGTTAGACTTTATCCGGAACCTGATAGGGTGCCCGGTAATCCCGCGTGAGCATTCGGTCCGCTTCAGGGTCATTTACAAAGCACTCGCCTTCCGGATCAAATTGCAATGATCGTCCCAACCGGTAGGATACGTTAGCAAGGTGGCACAGCACACTGCTGACGTGTCCTTCTTCGATGTTGCAATTCAGTATGGAAGCGTCACGGGCCCGAACGGCGTCAACAAAGTTCTGGTAATGATCGCCGCCCGCATTGGCTGAAGGACCCGGCTCTCGATTCCTTCCCATGTAGGTTCTCCAGCTGTTGTAGCTGTCGACCACCATGTAGCCCTCTGAGCCGTAGAAAATAATCCCGACCGTGTTATCGGCTCCCTCACCTATGCCGCCTTCGTGATTGGTGATCCAGTGGCGCACTTCGA
>Ga0079224_100003001_pt1 | contig 20981 bp, 19 predicted proteins | sample Stecom2015_FD_80414 | JGI IMG/M metagenome (GOLD analysis project Ga0079224, IMG submission 80414) | Agricultural soil microbial communities from Utah to study Nitrogen management - Steer compost 2015 | ecosystem: Environmental > Terrestrial > Soil > Agricultural land | place: USA: Utah...
CACCCGGGACAGCCAGCTCTTGGATCGGCCGATGAGCCCGGCTAGCTGATCGAGGGTCATGCCCCGGTAGTGGCGGGCGCGGCGGACGTTCTCGCCAATGCGTCGGTAGTCCGTGTTAGCCTCGGGCATAGCAGGCCCTGTCCTTTCCGAGGTGCTGACACCCCTCAGGCTAAGGCCAGGGCCTTTTCCATGCCATGTGTTGACCGCATTACGGTCTCGCACGTTGGCGTTGCGGCCGCCGTGCTAGTGGGTGGGGTGGCGGTTTGTCGGGTTGATGCGTGAGTATGGCACCGGGGCGGCACGCCGCAAAGTGCCGCAGAGGACACCCGGAAACCGGCCTGACCTGCGGAAGCGACGGATTACCTGGGCCGACGTTTTGACCTTTTCTTTACTGGGGGTCAAGGGGGCGTCGGTTTAAATTCGGCCGTCCCGACGCTGGTCAGAGGCCGTTCCCGAGATGGGAGCGGCCTTTCTCGTTTCTTTAGATGTCCGGTTTTGGGAGCAGAATGGGAGTGGAGGCTTGCTCCCATGGGAGCGGCACGGCTCGCGCCCACTGAACGGCCCACGCCGACCTGGCAGCCTGGACCAGGGTGACCTTGCCCCGGAGCGACTGCAGCAGCCGATCCAAGAATGGAACCGGTGATCGGCGCGGTACCCCGAACTCACAGTGCTCGTACTCCTCCAGGGCGGCCCGGGCGGTTCAGCTTCGATTACGACCCGAACCGCTGGACCGTTCCCTGGGACGCCTGGGGACGCCTGTTCGCCGAGGCGAAGAAGGACATCGGCGTGCTGGTGTACGCCGGGCTGTTCCTCGCCGACGACGCGGGCATCGTGCGCATGTTCGCCGAGAAGGCGGCCGCCGGGGTGCGGGTGCGCATCCTGCTCGGGGACCCCGACAGCCCCGAGGTCGCCCGGCGCGGCACGGACGAGGGCATCGACGAGGCCATGGCCGCCAAGATCCACAACGCGCTCGTGCTGTACCGGCCACTTCTGGGGCGGGAGAACGTCGCGATCCGCCTGCACCGCACCGTGCTGTACACCTCGATCTACCGCGGGGACGATCAGCTCCTGGTCAACACGCACGTGTACGGCACGCCCGCGGCCAACGCCCCCGTGCTGCATTTGAGAAAGGTGCCCGGCGGGAACATGGTCGCCACCTACCTGGCCAGCTTCGAGCGGGTCTGGGAGCAGGCCCGCCCGGTAGAGTCGTGACCCATGGTCGGCCGGATCGACTACTACGACGACCCCGACGCCCCCGCGCCGAACAGCCTGGTCCCGTCGGTGAACGTGGTGGTCACCAACGACGCGGGGGACATCCTGATGATCCGCCGCTCGGACAACGGCAACTGGGCGCTCCCCGGCGGGGCGATCGATCTGGGCGAGTCGCTGAAACAGGCCGCGGCACGGGAGACGTTGGAGGAGACCGGCGTCCGCTGTGAGATCACCGGCCTGGTCGGGATCTACACCGATCCCAAGCATGTGATCTTTTACACCAGCAACGGGGAGGCCCGGCAGGAGTTCTCCATCGTCCTCACCGCCCGGGCGGTCGACGGTGAGCCCACGCCGAGCAGTGAGTCCACCGAGGTGCGCTGGGTGCCCCGCGACCAGGTCGAAGGCTTGCCGATGGACCGGTCAATGCGCCTGCGGATCGGCCACTTCCTGGCCGGCACCGGCCTGCCGTACCTGGGCTAGGGCCGCCTCCACGGCGCGGGCCGCGGCGAGGATGCACGGCGTGGCCGCGGCGATCGAGCGGCTGACCAGGTGGCCCGGGCCGTAGCGGGAATGGATCTCGGCCAGCCGCTCGGGCACGGACAGGTGCCGCCCATCGGGGCCGGTGGTCATATCGCAGTAGGTCAGCGCATCGGCCAGCAGCGACCGCTCCGGCGGGGGGAACTCGCTGAGCAGGGTCTCGGCCAGGCCGCGTTCGGTCGCCTCGAAGGTCGCACACGAGTGATGGGCCACCAGCCGGCACAGCATCGCATCCGCCCCGGCGACATCCCGCAGGTAGCGGGCGCCGTCGAGCGGGTGGAACCCGGTCGTAGCCAGATCGGGCGCGTACCCGATGTCGTGCAGGTAGGCGGCGGCGGTCAGCGTGCCGGCCTCCTCACCGAGGATCGGGGCGAGCATGGCGGCCCGGGCCGCCACGCCCTGGGTGTGCGCCCACCGCCGGGGCAGCCGCTCGGCGAGCAGCCGCCGCGCCAGTTCCCGCGCCCACTCCACATCTGCCACGTGTCGACTGTAGGCTTCCCGGCCTGGCACCGGGCTAGGCCGGAGGGTCAGACGTCCCAGGACGTCTTGGGGGTGGGCAGACGAACCGGCCCTTCCCGTGGTGGGAGACGATCAGGCCGGCGCGTTCCAGCTCTGCGAAGGCGTGCCGTACGGTGTGGCGCGACACGTCGTACAACCAGGCCAGCTCGGCCTCGCTCGGCAGCGGATCCCCCGGCGCGAGATCGCCCCGTTTGATCTTCTGCTCCAGCTCGCTGGCGATCACCTGGTACCTGTAGGAGGCGGTGACGGTCTGGGCGCCCGCCCGGACCAGGCGACCCTTGGACGGGACGGTCAGGATCAACCCGTCCGCTTCCAGGGCTTCCAGCGCGCGGCGGATCGTGTTCCTGGCGACGCGGAACTCCGCCGACAAGGCGGCCTCCGACGGCAGGATCGAGCCCGCCGGGTACGCCCCGGTGGTGATGCGCTCGCGCAGCGGGCGGCGACCTGCCGGTAGACGCGCCATCCGGTCAGCCAGCCACCCCGCATCTCAGGCTCCATGGGCATCGGCGACCTTCGACAGGTCGATGCTGAGCTCGCCTTGTTCTCCCTCGCGCCAGCCGTCGCGCGCCGCCTGCTCGATCCGGTCGGCCGCCGGCCCCAGGCGCAGGCAGGATACGCGCTCGTCGTGCTGGTCGCCCCAGTAGAACCAGAAGAAGGCCGTGTGCACGTAGACGCGGCGGGGCTTGTCGGTGCGAGCGCGAAGCGTCTTCCCATCGGTGCAGATGAGTGGCCCGTTTACGCGTTGCAGCGTCCCGCCTCACCCGCACAAGGGGCGCGTCCGATCGATATCGGTCCAGGTGCAGGTCCAGCGCTTAGCCGCGGGCTACGCCTCCTGTCGCTGAAGACAGTGTCGCAGACTCGCCGGCTCACTGCTGATCCACAGAAAAACTATTCTATCGCAGAAAATCTGTGAGTACAGTCACGGGTGTACGCCACAGAAAGTGACGATCCGATGACATGCAGTTGACTGCGGGAGCAGCGGGATTCTGTACGCGCAGGTCATCGGCGATCTGGAGGTAGGCGGCCTGTCCCCGTGCAGCCACCGCGCACATCCTCCTCATGAGATCGAGATTGGGGTCGTGGATGACCGACGGGTTCGGACTGGTGGTCCGCTTTACGTGTAAGGATCAGACGAGTGCTGAGGCGTTCGATCGGCTGGTCGCGGAGACGGCGGAGAAAATCCGCGCGCACGAGCCGGGGACGCTTGTCTACGCGGTGCACCAGGTGGAGGGGCGGCCGCTGCAGCGGATCTTCTACGAGCTTTATGCCGATCGGACCGCCTTCGAATCGCATGAGGCGCAGCCTCATGTGCAGCGGTTCCTGGCAGAGCGGGAGCAGTATCTGAGCGCGATCGAGGTCGACTTTCTTACCCCGCAGGTGGCCAAAGGGCTTCCCGGCGGAGGGAGTGACAACCAGTGACCGATCTCGAAGGGCTGACCTTCGGCGCGCGCGTCAAGGAGCTGCGGCAGCGCAGGGGCATGTCGCAGAAGGAGCTGGCCGCCGAGGTGGGCCGGTCCGAGAGCTGGGTGTCCCAGGTGGAGCGCGACGTGCAGCCGGTCGAGCGGCTTTCGGTCATCCAGGCTCTGGCCAATGCGCTGGGTGTCTCCGTCCAGGTCCTCCGTCCCGAGGCGAGCTCGTCCGCCCCGGGATCACAGCAGACCGTGGAGAAGAATGATCTTGATGGTCTGCGGATGGCACTGACCGGGCACCCGGCGCTTCCCGTGCTCATTGAGGCAGAAGAACCAGCGCAGGTCATCGACGTGGATGCCTTGTCGCATGGGGTCGACCGGGCATGGGCACTGGCGCATGCGTCCCGGTTCGCGGAGCTGACGGAGACCCTTAAAGAGCTACTGCCTCGCCTGGAGGTGGCTGGCCGGCAGGCGCTTGAAGAGCAACGGACCCGGGTCCACCGGCTTCGAGCACGCACCTATCAGGCCATGGCCGCGGCGTTCGCCCAGCAGGGCGAAGCCGATGCCGCATGGGTCGCCGCCGACCGGGCGCTCGCCGCCGCGGAGCAGTCCGGCAACTCCCTTGAGGTGATCGCCGGGCACTTCCGCATGGCACACGCCTTCGTGGGACTGCGGCGCTACGAGCAAGCCGAACGCGTCGCCCAGACCGCCATCACCGCACTGCGCCCACGCATCGTACGTGAAGACTGCAGGCCGGAGGAACTGTCGCTGTTCGGCGCCATGCACCTGGTCCTTGCCGTCATCGCGGCCCGGGAAGGAGCACGAGCCACCGCACGGGCGCGCATCGACGAAGCCCGGAAGATCGCCGACCGCCTCGGGCAAGACCGCAACGACTTCAACACCGAGTTCGGGCCTACGAACGTGCGGATTCACGCCGTCTCGGTCGCTGTCGACCTTGGGGACGCTTGAACTGGCAGAGGAGGTAGATCCATCCGGTCTCTCCTCGGAACGACAAGCCCGTTTTCTCCTCGACGTCGCTAGAGCGCACACACAGCGGCAGCACATCGGCGAAGCGGTCGCCACACTGACCCGCGCCGAGGAACTGGCCCCGGAAATGGTCCACGGACATCCTCAGTCGCGGAAAACCATTCGCGATCTAATCCAGCTCTCCGGCCGACGAGTGCCCGCGGAGTTGACCATGCTCGCCCGCCGCGCAGATGTCGCGCCCTAGGCCAGAGATCCGTTACAGCTTTCCCTACGTCTTCAAGCCGCTGCTTGCGCGGCGGGGCAGGGCCCGAGGCACTCGAGAGAACGGGGAAGAGCGCAGCACCGCTCCGGTGCGCCACTCAGATCCACGGCCGGCCAACTTGCACGTGCCGAGCTGAGCCACCTTTGGGCCGCGCGACCTGCCTTCAGCGGGCGTGTGGCCTCGTTGGGGCCGATCCCCCTCGGCGCGCGCGCCTCGTTCTCAGGCAGCATTGCCGAGTGGGCATTGGGCTCTGCCCCAAACCCCGGGGCGTCCGGCTCCGAGAAGCCCTCAAGATCACGAAGAAGCATTCAGGTGGTGCCCATGCATGTGCCGGGGGAGAGGTCCTGATATTCCCGCCCGTCATCGACTCGGGCAAAGCCCAGAAGGACCGGCTCCTGCGGGTCAAGCCCGGCTGTGCTGGCAGGGCAACCGGCGCGCGTGGAAGGTTACGGGTCAAGTACACACGAATCGGGGCTTGACCCTCCGTCGCCGGCCTGTTGTCCCTGGGGCGGGGCGACGGCAGACGGGAAGATCAGACATGGGTGTCCCACTTAGGGTGCTGGTGACGGATCATCCCCCGCGCACGGGGAGCACTTCCTCGACGAAGCGCGTGATCTTATAGCCACGGGATCATCCCCGCGTGCGCGGGGAGCACACGTTGACCAGCCGGGCCAACCTGGCGCTCGTGGGATCATCCCCGCGTGCGCGGGGAGCACACGCGCCGGGAGGCCGAGGAGATCCGCGACCGGGGATCATCCCCGCGTGCGCGGGGAGCACGTCCTCGCCCCGCAGCATGATCGTCAGAGCCAGGGATCATCCCCGCGTGCGCGGGAGCACTCCTCCGACGGAAAGGTCACCCAGATGATCGGGGGATCATCCCCGCGTGCGCGGGGAGCACATCCAGTGGCTGCTGGGGGTAGCCACCAGCGTGGGATCATCCCCGCGTGCGCGGGGAGCACACCTGGCCGCGTTCAAGAGGGTGCACCGGGTGGGGATCATCCCCGCGTGCGCGGGGAGCACACACCGGGCTGACGTGGATGGCCGATGCAGGTGGGATCATCCCCGCGTGCGCGGGGAGCACCCTATGCAGCCCTCAGAACTGGCTGGTCAGACGTGGATCATCCCCGCGTGCGCGGGGAGCACTCTTCGCGGACGAAAACACGAACCTGACGCCAGGGATCATCCCCGCGTGCGCGGGGAGCACTTCGGGTCTCGGTTAAGCGGCCTGGGTGCCAAGGGATCATCCCCGCGTGCGCGGGGAGCACCATCACTGAGCAGCCCGTTGAAATGCCCAGCGGGGATCATCCCCGCGTGCGCGGGGAGCACGAATCTGATTCGCAGCCCTGAGCTTGGTTTTGGGGATCATCCCCGCGTGCGCGGGGAGCACGCGGACGGCCTGGTCAAAGCGGCGCGGGCCGTGGGATCATCCCCGCGTGCGCGGGGAGCACACGTCCTCCCGCAGCCGGATGCCCAGCGCGGGGGGATCATCCCCGCGTGCGCGGGGAGCACTCCCCGGAGTACACCCGGGCCTGGTCGGCCGCGGGATCATCCCCGCGTGCGCGGGGAGCACGCCGTCCGGCCTCCCCGATGGGTGCGATGGTGGGGATCATCCCCGCGTGCGCGGGGAGCACAACGCGCGGGCCATGTGCGCGGGGATGACCTGGGGATCATCCCCGCGTGCGCGGGGAGCACGGCGTGTGCGGGATGAGCTCGAGCGTCCGCCAGGGATCATCCCCGCGTGCGCGGGGAGCACATTCCCGGGGGCCAAATGCGTCACCGGACGAGGGGATCATCCCCGCGTGCGCGGGGAGCACCCGCACTGCCTCAGCGAACGCATACCGACACTGGGATCATCCCCGCGTGCGCGGGGAGCACCAGTGACAGTGACTGGTAGTACGTCCGGAGTAGGGATCATCCCCGCGTGCGCGGGGAGCACCCACACGTCCGGCTTGCGGAGCACCTCGGCGAGGGGATCATCCCCGCGTGCGCGGGGAGCACGGCGTGTGCGGGATGAGCTCGAGCGTCCGCCAGGGATCATCCCCGCGTGCGCGGGGAGCACGCAGGTGGTGATTAGCAGCGCATTTGCTGGGGAGGATCATCCCCGCGTGCGCGGGGAGCACCTGACCGAGCGCGGCCGCCGCCCCGGTCCCCTGGGATCATCCCCGCGTGCGCGGGGAGCACGGGAGCATCAGGTCCCCCGATGAGCCGCGCTGGGGATCATCCCCGCGTGCGCGGGGAGCACTGCGCTTACATGATTCCTCGTAATTCAACGGAGGGATCATCCCCGCGTGCGCGGGGAGCACCATTTCTCTCTCCCGTGTGTGTGGGTGTATGGGGGATCATCCCCGCGTGCGCGGGGAGCACCAGACGACCGGTCGGCAACCGCTCCGCAACCGGGGATCATCCCCGCGTGCGCGGGGAGCACCCGAGGTGATCCCGATGCGCGCCGCCCAGTGAGGGATCATCCCCGCGTGCGCGGGGAGCACAGTGCCTCTCCCTCGTCGGCGTGGAACAGGACGGGATCATCCCCGCGTGCGCGGGGAGCACACTCCGCACAGCCGCGCCGAGTTCGAGGCCGCGGGATCATCCCCGCGTGCGCGGGGAGCACCGGGTTCCCGGTCATCATCATGTAACCGATCAGGGATCATCCCCGCGTGCGCGGGGAGCACTAGAACTTCCGGTTGCTCAGCGCCTTCCTCTCGGGATCATCCCCGCGTGCGCGGAGAGCACCTGGGTTTCGGCGACGTCAAGCGGCATCGGGGGGGATCATCCCCGCGTGCGCGGGGAGCACGATGTATCGAATAGTGTTACGGACCCTTGCGTGGGATCATCCCCGCGTGCGCGGGGAGCACTCAGTTACCAAACGCCGCGGAGATATCGACCGGGGATCATCCCCGCGTGCGCGGGGAGCACGCGTCCGACAGCCACGGCGCGATGCTGGACACGGGATCATCCCCGCGTGCGCGGGGAGCACTGGTTTCCCTCCCGCCGGGGACCCGGGAGGTCGGGATCATCCCCGCGTGCGCGGGGAGCACTTCGTCGCGCGTTCCCGCGGCTCCGGCCGCGGGGGATCATCCCCGCGTGCGCGGGGAGCACCTCTACAGCGTTCAGGATGTGGAGCGGTGGCTGGGATCATCCCCGCGTGCGCGGGGAGCACTTGGTATCGAGTGTCGAGACTTGGCATATCGCGGGGGATCATCCCCGCGTGCGCGGGGAGCACCCCGCGCCGAGGGCGGCCGGTGCGCCGGTCCCGGGATCATCCCCGCGTGCGCGGGGAGCACACGGCCTGCCTGGATACGGCAAAACGTCGCTAGGGGATCATCCCCGCGTGCGCGGGGAGCACTCAGGTCATGTGAACGCACGCGCCGGTCAAGCGGGATCATCCCCGCGTGCGCGGGGAGCACCCCGCAGCCTGCGAAGACGGGAGAAATGTCCGGGGATCATCCCCGCGTGCGCGGGGAGCACAGCCTGTATCCGAGGAGCACCCCGGGCGCCTAGGGATCATCCCCGCGTGCGCGGGGAGCACGTGAACGCCTTGATCCGCCGCCAGGTGAAGGAGGGATCATCCCCGCGTGCGCGGGGAGCACCGGGCGGCCTGGCCTTTGTCGTGTCACCCCTTGGGATCATCCCCGCGTGCGCGGGGAGCACCCGTCGATAGCGTCCGCAGCCAGTGCCAGGGCGGGATCATCCCCGCGTGCGCGGGGAGCACGCTTCCCGACCTGCGCGTTTATCGCGCGCAGGCGCGGATTTCCACCACTTTCAGAGGATCGGACATTTTGGACTATTAGGAGAGGGGTCGTAGCTGGGGGACGGTCGTTCTCGATGGGCGGCGCTGAGAGCACCGTGGACACGAGCCCTTAGCGTCGGCCGTATCGGTGCCGGCGCGCGGCTTTGCTCCAGCCGCTCGGGGGAGGGGTTGCGGAGACGGCGGGCTGTTCTTTCGGGCGCCGGATCAGAATGAGACCGTCGTGATCGACGGGCTGCCATTTATGATCATGAGTCTTGAAGGTGAATCCTTGCTCATTGTCCGTGGTATAGGCGAGAAGAGCCCGCCCCGTGTTCGCATACCTGCACACTTCTCGCCATAGTGCTTCCCGGATCCGGGCCGACGGCCCGCCGATGAAGACACCGGGGGAAATCTCGATCAGCCAGCGAGTCACGAAGCCTCGCAGCCCGGCCGGACAGCGGGTCAGGATCAAGACCGTCACCAGGTCACCTCGCCGCCCTCGCCGAGATCGGTGAAGAGGATGTCGTCGGCATAGTTGCGACCCGATTCCACCTCAATGCCGTGGTCGCTTTGCAGCATCACCCGGTCCATGTCCTCCTCGGTGGGATCAGCCCCGCCTTCGGGGAGAAGCAGATCCTTGATGTCCTCCACACAGCGTTGGAGCAGGCCGATTTTGTTGACCTTGTCTCGGATCGCCCGGCGGGTGCGGGAGCCCACGTCCTGTGCGCTCTCCGCGGCGACCTCGAACGCGACAGGAATGGCCACCTCGGTCTTGTAGAGATCGGCGATATCCAGCACGAACGCCAGTTCATGCCCCGAATGAATGAAGCCCAGGCCGGGAGCACAGCCCAAAGCCGCCACCGCGGTCTGCGCGATGCCGTACATGCACTGGGCGGCCGCCGTGATCGCCTGATTGACCGGATCACTCGAGCCGAAGTCTCCGGGCACGTACTCCCGGCCCTTCCAGCGGATCCCGACTCTCGCGGCCTCTCTGCGGTAGCACTCCCTGACCCGCCGCCCTTCTCGGCCGAGGAGCTCCCGCCGGGTGAATCCGGCCGGATCCTCATCCGGGAAGCGCTTGCGGTACATCTCCCGGGCCACGTCGAGCCTGGTCCGGTGGTTGGCCCACTTGGTCGCCTGCGCCTCCACCAGCGCGGAGGAACGGGTGAGGGATCTGCCGCCCGAATAGAACCGGACCCCGTTCTCCCCGACCCACACCACCCCCGCCCCGCTGTCGCCGAGCAGGCTCATCGCCTGATGCGTGACGCGGGTACCCGGGCCGAGCAGGAGTGTTCCGATCGTGGCCTACGGGATATGGATGACGCCCTCGGCGTCCTCAGCGGTGAGGGCGTTGTCCTCCCGGTGGATGGTGCAGCGCTCGAGGTAGACGAACGAGAGGCGGTCCCCGGCGCGGGTGAGCTCCCACGGGGAGGACGCACCCCGCTTGCCGACGGTGGTCATGAGTCACACCGCGCCAGGGTCAACAGGCCGCAGCCGTAGGCCTTCGCCCGGCCGAGCCCTCGGGTGAGGGTCCGGCGGAGGGCGTCCGGGTCTGTCACCTCGAGCAGCCCGTCGTAGGTGACGGTGACCAGGGTCACCCTGTCCCGGCCGTTCCGGGTGAAGGTGAGCCTCTGCCGTTCGTGGATGACCAGCTCATGCTCATCGCCCTCGGGGAGCAGCCGCTTCTCCGGGGGCTTCTCGACCACTCTGAAGCCGGCGGCGTCCTGGCGTTGCAGGAGCCAGCGCACCTGGTGGCGAGGGCTGACGTGAGCGGTGATCTTCGTGGGCTCGGCGTCCGTGCGGCGGGCGAGGTGAACCGGGTTGGCGGTGAGCCGGAACGCCCAGCGGTCGCCCTTGGCCAGCCGGGAGAGGAACGGCGCATAGTCGTAGGTCTCCCATCGGCCGGTCTCGGGCCAGCCGGCCTGCTCGACCAGATGGGTCAGATCGGGCTTCGCCGGGCTGACGATGAAGAGGTAGGTCTCGGCCCGGCTGTTCCGATCGACCCGCCACAGCACCCGCGGCCCGCCGGACGGAGCGGGTGGCGGCTCGGCGAAGGCGGACATCACCGCCGCATGCAGCCGTTGCGGGGAGGAGAGCAACCGGCGAGCCCCGACTCGCGCGGTGTTGAAGCGGAATCGGGTGAGGTACATCACGCATCCCTCAGGACGGATGTCGGGTCGTGGTCACGGCGGGCGGCCGGGTTGCGCACCGTCGCGCGCGCGTGGCGGATGCCGCGCAGCGCGTACCGGCGGTGCAGGGGGTCGAAGGTGATCGGCTGGTCGCGCAGGCTGCCGGTCTGCTCCTCGGCCACCGCGGGCTCGATGAGGAGCTCCAGATCGACCTCGGCCTCGCGGTGGCGTCGCTGGTACCAGCGCGCCGCCCGCCACTCCTCCGTTCCGAGCGCCTGTTCCAGCGTGAGCTCATGCCGGACGCCGAGGCTGATCGGCCGGGCCGGCGGGCACGAGCGGCGCCCCAGGTAGGGAAGGAAGACCGGGTGGAGCAGGGACCGGTGGAGCTCCTCGATGATGCCGGGCTCGCCCTCGACGCCCGCGACGAACACGGCGTCCGCCAGGTAGAAGCGTTCCGAGATCGGAAGCGCGGCCCCCGTGTCGAACCGGTGGGCGGTCTGGAAGTCGCGGAGCAGCGTGCCCGGCTGGTCGATGCGCACGCCGAAGCGCAACGCGGCGAGGTCGGCCAGATCGGCGGACCGGGGACGCCCTTGCGCGGCGGCGAGCAGGCCGATCACTCCGCTCTTCGTGGGGGCCGCCTCGGTGGCTCGCCGGGCGAACCGTGACGACGACCCCCACGACTGGAGCGGGCCCGCGAGCTGCATCAGCAGGACGCTCATGCCCCACCCTGCCGCCGGACGACCTCGGCGCCGACCGCCGAGACCAGCTCCGAGATCGACGCCACCTCACGTCCCAGTGCGGACAGCTCGTGAGTGTTCTTGCCGACCCGGAGCACCCAGGCCGGGACGTCCGCCTCCCCGTAGGCGCGCTCGATCTCGGGCACGTAGGCCGCCAAGGCTTGCGATGCCGCCTTCAGGTAGCCGCCGGTCTCCGGGTCGACCGGGCAGGGCTCCTCGAAGGCGCCGACGAAGCTGATCGGCCGCAAGGAACGGATCTTCACCACGACCGCGTCGGGCAGGGTGTGGTTCCCGAAGGTGTTGATCTTGCCGGTGGGCAGCGAGGTGACGAAGCACCGGACGAATGCCTCCACCGCCCGGCGGACCGGCTCGGTCACCGGCTCGTCCTCGCGCAAGCCGGCCCCCAGGTTCGCGCGCAGCAGGTCGACGTCGACCGCCGCGTACCGGTAGAGGGTCGCGGAGTTGAACTCCACCGTGCCGATCATGCCGGCGCCCAGGTCGTCGGTCTCCTGGTGGTCGTCGACCGCCGTGAAGTAGTCGGATTCGTTGTCGACCCGGTGGACGCTGATGGCGTGCGCGACCTGAGCCGCGGCGTCGACGTTGATATCCGCGCCGTCGGCCACCATGCGGCCGAAGAGCGCGATGTCCACCGAGTGCCGGCTGTTGGCGATCTGCTTCGCCTGGTCCTTGGCGGCCTTGTCCTTGAAGAACGCCTTGATGTCGTCGCGCCCCTTGAGCGCGAGCTCCGCCAGCCCGCCGAGCTGGTGGGCGCTGAGGAACAGCAGGTACTTGGACTCCGGCGCCACCGCGCCGTCACCCTTGTCCTTGCGCTTGGGAATCTCGGTCTTGGACCCCGTGGCGGTTTGGATCGTTTCGGCGGCCAGGGCCCATGCCTCGGATGTCTCGATCGACGGGTCGAGCTCTTGGATCCGTCCGGCGAGCACCTCGGCGACCCTCCGCGTGCGGACGCCGAGCTCGCTGGGGTCGAGCAGCTCGTGGAATGCCTTACGGATCGCCCGCTTCCAGGCCTGGCTGGAGACCCGGGCCCGGCGGACCCCGCCGTACACGGCGGTCTTCGGGGTTCCGGTGTCGTCCCGGTTGACGCAGCTCGGGGGAACGGTCTGCAGGGCGTGAATGTCGAGAATGGTCCTGGTCATGCCGCTTCCTTGTCGCTGGGGGTGGGTTTGCTAGGGGTGGCGGGGGACTCGCCGGGGGAAGCGCTCTTGGCGCGGTGGGCGTGGAAGCTGCGGCCCCAGCGCTGGCGAACCTGCCGCAGCCCGTCCGGCGTCTGCGCCAGGTAGAGCTGCCCGGCGAGCAGCCCGTAGTCGAGCGGGATCGCGTCCCGGCGCAGCAGCGTGATGATCTCCCGCAGCCGGGTGGCCAGGGCGTCGCGGGTGGCGGCGGTGCCGACCCGGACGAAGCGTCGGCGGATCGGCTCGTCGATCTCGTCGCCCATGAGCCGCCGCACGGCCTCCCCGAGCTCCACCCCGGGGCGGTGCATCGGCTCGGCCTGGGACTGCTGGTGCAGGGCGTACAGGGTGACGGCGAGGAACATCGCCGTCTCGGCCTGGGCCGCCTTGGCCTCGCTCAGGGTCTCGTCCGCGAACAGCCGCTCCGCACCGGTCATGCCCCACAGCTCGGGCACGTCCTGGGGGAGCTTGCCGGCGCCCCGCCGGAGCTGGGCCAGGCTCGCGACCGCCCAGCTCTGGTCGGCGAGGTAGCCCGCCTGAAGCTCGCTGACGTACTCCCCGGTGATCCGGCCGACGAACTCCTCCACGCGCTGGCGGGGGACGGGTTTGGCCGAGGTCACGACCATGCTGCCTCCAGATGGTGCCGGTCACTCTCACCGCCGGGCGGCTCGGGCTTGGGCTCGTAAGCCGCGGCGGCGGGCAAGGCCTTGTTCAGTGCCTTCCGGAAGAGCAGGTCCGCGTGCGCTGCGGTCAGCCAGATCGTCCGGCCCTGCTCCGTCGTGATGGTGCGGCCGTCCCACGCGGCGTCACCGGCCGACCGGAGGAGCTCGTCCCCGAGCCGGCTGATGATCCGGTAGGCTCTGCGCTGCCACTCCGCCCGCTTGTCCTGCGGGTCGTCTCCGGGGCGCAGGTGGGCCAGCCAATCCCGGAACGGTCCATCGAGCGCGGCGAAGCCGCGGGTCCGTGCCTCCGCCTTCGGCGGGCCCTCCTCCGCCCCGGCGGCGCGGGCGAGGTACGCGGCGAGATCGCCCAGCGCGGTGACGGCCTCCTCGGCCTTCGTGACCGCATCGATCGCGGCCTCGCCGAGGGCTTGGTCCCGCTCATGCAGGAGCACCACCGGCATCGCCACCGCATCGTCGATCATCTCGTCGATGACGGACTGCTGGGTCCCATAGATCGCGCCGAAGAGCCGGGCCCGGATCAGGAAGCCGGGCGGTAGATAGCCCAGGACGCAAAGCCGGGCGATCCACTCGATGATCAGCGGCCGGAGGGCCGGCGCGGCCTCCCGGCCTTGCCCGGAGGCATTCCCGTAACCGGTGATCAGGGAGGCGAGCCCGCGCCAGGCGCTCTTGCTGGGGTCGTGCGGCTGCGGCAGGTAGACCGGGGACCGGCCGAGCTTCTTCTCCAGGTTGGCGCTGCGCCGCCAGCCCGTCATCGGCTCGAGCAGGTGCTTATTGTGCGCCTCCAGCGGATCCCCGTAGGCGAGGACCACGCCGTGGACCCCCTCGGCGTCGAACACCAGACGGATCCGCCGCGACTGCCAGGTGTAGAGGTCGCGTACCCCCGCGGGGCGGCTGGCCAGCTCCGTTTCGTCCAGCTGCCGCGGGCCCAGCGGCGGGCGCCGCCATGCGGGGAGATCACGTTCGGGATCGAGATTCCGGTCCAGGAGGTCGAAGGCGATCAGGTTGAGCAGGAGGGTCTCGCGCAGGGTGTTCCCCTCGACCAGCACGCCGCCCAGGTTCCCCGCCCAGGCCACCCCGAGGGGGTACACCTTGCCGTTCTTCACCCGGGGATCCCCGACCGCACCGGTCTTGATCCCGGAGGTGTCGAACGCATGGGCGTGCACCAGCCAGCGGGCCGCCTCGGCGAAGCCGAGCCGCTCCGCGCCGCGCGCCCGCATGGTGAAGAAGAGCGCGCCGTTGGGCACGTCGGCGACCATGCGGTCCAGGGAGCTCACCTCTCCCGTGGCGGTGCGCAGCCCGGCGACCTGGTAGAAGGGCTCCTCCGGGTGCAGCAGGTCGAACCGCCCCCGGTGCCGATCCAGGTACGCGTGGATGTCGCCGACCGGAAGCCCGCTTTCCCAGAGCTCGTACCACTGGTCGGAATCGCGCGGCCCGTCGATCACGTCGTGCAGGATCGCCAGCAGCAGCCGCAGCAGGGCGAACTCCTGGGTGGGGACATCGCCCACCAGCCGCCGCAGCCGGTCCGCCTGGGCGAAGACCTCCCGCAGCGACAGCGCGCCCTCGGTGCCGTCCCGCCATTGGACGGGTAACCACGGTTCGCTGGTCAGATCGAACGAGGCCGGGGTTGGATCACTCGACACGGATCACCTCCAGGCCGTCAGCGGGGGTGTAGTGCAGCTCGTAGCCTGCCCGGCAGGGGCGACAATTCTCGTCGAGCATGAGGATCAGCTCACCGGCGAGCCAGTGGCACTCGGCGGACTGCCAGGCCGGGATGCACAGGGCCTCGAGCTCGTCGATCGCCCGGGCGAGGGTCTCCGGATACGAGAAGTGGTGGGGCAGCCGCAGGGCGCACGCGCTCACGATCCGGGCGAGCCGGGGCTCGGGCGCCGTCTCGGTGGGCAGCTCCAGCCCACCGCGCCCCTCGCCCAGCCACGGCACCGTCGCCAGGGTGCCGTCCGCGCGGCGCTGCACGACAAGCACCTCCAGCGACTCGCGTCCGTCGCGGACCTGCGCGCGGCCGCTTCGCGTGTCGTCGGCGTCCCCGACCCCGGCCTCGACCCAGCCCAGCAGGGGACTGCCCGGCCGGCCCACGGGGGCGATCTGAAACGCCGCCGCATTCCTCCGCTGGGATTCGCGGTGAGCGTCCTCCTCCCGGTGGGCCGCCGCGATGGCCTCCTGCCACTCGGCGGGACCGACCTCATCGGGTCCGTACGCCCGCTGGATGAGCGGGCTGATGTCATGCGGGAGCCGTACCGTGTGCCCGGTCTCCGCGGTGCCGGAGAGGTACGGCTCCAGCACCGCGGCGGAGCGCAGCAGGGCGTACCGGCGGTAGACCCGCACGGAGCCGGGCACCGGTTCGGGCGGCGCCGCGCTCCAGTCCGCGCCGGTGATCAGGCAGCGGGCGGTCCGCAGGCGCGGCGGCCGCTCGCTCTGGCCCGCGCCGCGCTCATGCCGGTGCAGCCGTCCCATCCGCTGCAACAGCAGGTCGACCGGGCACAGGTCCGACACCAGCAGGTCGAAGTCGATGTCGAGGGACTGCTCGGCGACCTGGCTGGCCACCACGATGTGCGGCCCGGCGGGCCGACCGGCGCTTTCGCCCGGCGGGCCGAAACGCCGGAGCAGGTCCGCGTCCTTCGCCGCCCGGTCGAGATCCAGGAAGCGGGAGTGCGCCACCGTGACGTTCTCGGATCCGAAGCGTTTCCGCAGGTACGCGGCGGTCTCCAGCACCCGGTCGACGGTGTTGCGCACCACCAGGGCGCACCCGCCCTCGGCCAGCTCCGCTTCGAGGCGGTCACCCAGCACGATGAGGTCGTCCGCCAAGCGCTCCAGGCGTACCTCGACCTCCCGGCCCGAGGCGGCCACCGGCTCGGTCTTGACCGGGCCGCCGGGCTCGACCGTCGTGATCAGCGGATACCCGGCCGCCTGCGCCACGTGCGCCAACGCCGCATCGTCCGGGCGGGCACCCGCGTACGCCGCGGCGAGCTCCCGCCGGCGGGCGGCCGGCAGCGTCGCCGAGAGCACCACCACCGGGACCCGGTACGCGCCTAGCCACGACAGCACCCGGTCCAGGTAGGAGTTCATGTACGCGTCGTAGGCGTGCGCCTCGTCGATCACGACGACCTTGCCGGCGAGGGCCAGATGCCGGAGCGCCAGATGGCGGCTCTTCAACCCCATGAAGAGCAGCTGGTCGATCGTGCCGACCACGAACGACGCGAGCACTCCCTTCTTCCGGCCGAGCAGCCACTGATGGGCGACGAGCTCGGCGGAGGGCCTCCGCAGGTCTTCGCGGTGCCGCCATTCGCCCGCACCCCCGTCCGCATCGACACCGCGTACGGCCCGCCGACCGGCCCGCACCAGGCCGGTGAACTCCTCGTTCAGCACCGTCTTGGAATGGGCCAGGAAGACCGAGTGAGCCCCGTCCCGGCCGGTGAAGAGCCGGCGCAGCCAGCGCAGAACCCGGGAGAACATCGCGTTGCCCGTCGCCATGGTGGGGAGCGCGACGAAGCAGCCGCCCGCGCCGCTGCGCGCGGCGAAGACCTCGGCGACGGCCAGCGCAGCCTCGGTCTTGCCCTCGCCCATCGGGGCCTCGATGATCATCAGGCCGGGTGGCGACATGCTCCGCGCCGCCTCGAGAGCGCGCGCCTGCACCGGGCGCACGCGCGCCTGCGGCGGCAGGCGGAAGCGAGAGGTGAAGAACCTTGCCGGCTCCTCCGTCGGCTCCCGGGCACGCCACGGCTCGGGCAGGTTGAGGCCGCGCCATGCCGCCGCCACGCGTTCGCGCTCGTCCTGCCGCGCCGCGTCGGGGAAGTACGGGAAAAGGTCGGAATTGCTGGCGATCCAGTCCGCGACGATGACCAGTGCGGTCAGCAGCACCTGCGCGGGCTGGGACAGCTTGACCTCGTGCCAATGGGACAGGTGGCCGCGAACGCCGCAGGCGTCCGCGCAGAAGTCCAGAATCTCCCACTGCACCCTTTTCCACAGCGCTGCGCAGTCCGGGGTTCGCAGCAGGTGCTCACGCATGGCGAGGTGGTGGATGTCCGTAGCGGCCGGCGGAACCCCGTGATGGCCGCCCACCATGATCGCGAACTGGATCGGGGCCCGTCGAGGCCAGCAGTACCGCTCCTCTAGCCACTGCTGGAGCAGCACCTGACCGGCCAGCGCGTGCGGGGCTTGCTTCCGATCCAGCATCCTGGCCGGCGGCATGTCCAACCCCGCGTCACGCATCCGGGCGGCGAGCGGTTCCACCTGGCAGGCGAACGCCGGTGTCGCCTTGCCGATGTCGTGCGTCGCCGCCAGCCAGATCGCCAGCCGGCGCGCCTCCTCCTCGCCGCCGGGAAGGCATTCGGCGATCACCCGGTGCACTTGGGGCGGAAGCCAGCGGTCCCACAGCAGCCGGGCCACCGCGCCGCTATCGGCCATGTGCCGCCAGAGCGGCAACCATCCGTCGGTGGATCGGTCGTACTTCGCCCATACCGTGCGCGCCGCAGCCGATAAGCGTTCGCCGTGCACGCGAAAGGACGGCTCTTCGTCCGCCATGAGGCTATTAAACAGCACTTTGTCCGACGGCAAAGGCGGTTTATCTGGGTGGGCAGGGTCTTTGGAGAGACCCTGCCCACCATGTGCCACGAATGACCGTATCCCCGCGTGCGCGGGGAGCACTGTAGTGTTCCTCTATCCGGGGGATCATCCCCCCATGGGGGGAGCAGGGTCGCTTGGAAACGATACCCGCGCTCGCGATGCGGAACAGAGTGCGGGCCGATGGCATCAATCAACCCCTCTTCGGCGGCTTGATCACGGTTCGAGCCCAAAGAAGGGCAGCGCCGGCGGACCCCCCACCGGTCAGCAGTGCCTGCGAGAAGGACATGCCAGATTCGTAGCTCAGCGTAGTAACGAGGTAACCAACCATGGTGGCGAACATGAGCAGGACGAACGACTCGAGGTCCAAGATGGGGTGGTCGATCATGTTCTCCTTTTCCTTTCGGTCGATCATGCTCTCCTTTTCCTTTCTGCGAGTCGTTTTGGGTTCCTCTATCCGTGTTGGAAGAAACGATAGCACCTGTGTCACCGGACTGGGAGTGGATTAATGATGTGGTTGTCTGTTTTGTACAAGAAAATGTCTAGATGTCTCTTTATTGCTAGCAAGTCGGCTCGGCGGGCACTCAGGATCGATCACATTCCAAAAAATGGGTCCGCGATGGTGTCGCCACGCCAGCCCAAGGAGCTTGGATCCACGCTCGACAATGGTGTGATTAGCGCTGCTCAGAGCCCTGTGGTGAGATGTACCCCTCCCGGATGGGCTTGGCTTTGGCGTAAAGAATTTCGGTCTGGTCCTTTATTGGTCAAAGTATTGCGCAAAACCGTGCTGTCTTAGGCGTAGGAAGTACCGAGTTGCCTGGTGGTATCGGACCGATGGCTCATGTGTAGGGATCATCCCCGCGTGCGCGGGGAGCACTGCGTTCCGGTGTGGTTGGCCCGGCTGAGCGGGGGATCATCCCCGCGTGCGCGGGGAGCACCAGGACGGCGCGTACACCTGCACCTACGGCCAGGGATCATCCCCGCGTGCGCGGGGAGCACGTGAAGCGGCGCCACAACTCGCCCGCGTGGGCGGGATCATCCCCGCGTGCGCGGGGAGCACTCCTCCCAACTGCCCTGCAACTTCTTGTGCAGGGGATCATCCCCGCGTGCGCGGGGAGCACTTCCAGCTCGGGTCGGCGTACACGTCAGGCCAGGGATCATCCCCGCGTGCGCGGGGAGCACCTGCCCTCTGATCCGAGCAAGCTTCCCGAGCGGGGATCATCCCCGCGTGCGCGGGGAGCACCCTTACCGGGTTGAGAAGATCGGCGAGCAGACGGGATCATCCCCGCGTGCGCGGGGAGCACACCTGGACTACTGGCTTGAGCACGTCGTGAAGGGGATCATCCCCGCGTGCGCGGGGAGCACTCGTGGAAGGGGCACAGGCCCTTCAGGTTGCCGTGGATCATCCCCGCGTGCGCGGGGAGCACACGGCGATGATCCGGGCTGGCACACCGAGGTCGGGATCATCCCCGCGTGCGCGGGGAGCACGGGGACTCGGGCGCCGCCGCGGAGGATGTGGATGGGATCATCCCCGCGTGCGCGGGGAGCACCTGCCGACCAGGCGCCCCCACTCGGCGAACAGGGGATCATCCCCGCGTGCGCGGGGAGCACGGGCTCGTCGCCGCGCACCTCGGCCGGCACTACGGATCATCCCCGCGTGCGCGGGGAGCACAACAGCGTTGGCGTGACGTTGGGGAACGGCCTGGGATCATCCCCGCGTGCGCGGGGAGCACGCCGGTTGGGGCGTGGCCGTGGCCTCGCGAGGGGGATCATCCCCGCGTGCGCGGGGAGCACCCGGTCCTTTTCCTCCTGCTCCCGGTCGGCTCGGGATCATCCCCGCGTGCGCGGGGAGCACCGGTCCTGCCTCGGTGACCTTTTGGGTGAATCGGGATCATCCCCGCGTGCGCGGGGAGCACGGAGCGTGCCAGCGTCGTGGGCTACGGTTGGTGGGATCATCCCCGCGTGCGCGGGGAGCACGATACCAATGTCTGGGGGTCAAGGGGTCGTGGGGGATCATCCCCGCGTGCGCGGGGAGCACATGTGCCCCCCGTTCAGCGAGGCGCTGTAGATGGGATCATCCCCGCGTGCGCGGGGAGCACAGGTTGTCGCCGCTCTTGAAGCCAATGAGCCAGGGATCATCCCCGCGTGCGCGGGGAGCACCGACTCGCACCGTTGATCTCAGCAATGCGCGCGGGATCATCCCCGCGTGCGCGGGGAGCACGTCTGGAACACGATCAAGGGGATCTTCGACGTGGGATCATCCCCGCGTGCGCGGGGAGCACATCGCATCGACCACGTGCACGCCGCGGGCGGGGGATCATCCCCGCGTGCGCGGGGAGCACGGGCGACGGGGGCGCGCGGGTCCCCCGGCCTGGGGATCATCCCCGCGTGCGCGGGGAGCACCCGCCGCGCGGCCACGCGGGTGAGCTCCGCCAGGGATCATCCCCGCGTGCGCGGGGAGCACCGCATTCCCGCTGATCAGAGCGGTCTGGCTGGGGGATCATCCCCGCGTGCGCGGGGAGCACGCCCCAACCCGGGTAAAGTCCTAGTACGGACGGGGATCATCCCCGCGTGCGCGGGGAGCACCCCACGGGCCGCACCCACCAGGACGGTCCCGGGGGATCATCCCCGCGTGCGCGGGGAGCACCCGTGGACCGGGGGCATGGGCTTCGATTTCCGTTGGATCATCCCCGCGTGCGCGGGGAGCACTGGCGGCGCGCTTCCAGGAGATCGAAGCCAAGGGGATCATCCCCGCGTGCGCGGGGAGCACTGCATCTACGTCCTCAACAGACAGATCACAAAGGGATCATCCCCGCGTGCGCGGGGAGCACGTAGAAATCACCACGGGGACGTCTCCGAAGATGGGATCATCCCCGCGTGCGCGGGGAGCACTGCTGCTAGCCGCCGGGTGCAGTTCAGGCACCGGGATCATCCCCGCGTGCGCGGGGAGCACTAGATGCTACCTACAGTGCATCTGCAGACACGGGGATCATCCCCGCGTGCGCGGGGAGCAC
>Ga0079224_100003002_pt1 | contig 20970 bp, 11 predicted proteins | sample Stecom2015_FD_80414 | JGI IMG/M metagenome (GOLD analysis project Ga0079224, IMG submission 80414) | Agricultural soil microbial communities from Utah to study Nitrogen management - Steer compost 2015 | ecosystem: Environmental > Terrestrial > Soil > Agricultural land | place: USA: Utah...
CGGCGTTCGAGCTCCGTACGCCGGTAGAGGGCCGACCGCACGCCGTCGTACCGGGGGTCGCGAGCGCGAGGACGGAAACGCTCCGAAGGCCAGTCCGAGCTTGGTTCGGCGTTCGAGCTCCGTGGGCCGATGGCGAGGCGCGTCGCGCGAGTCGTTCGAACGAGTGCTTCGAGCGGCGATCGCCGAGCGCCTCGTTGGGGGGGGCGTGTGCCGCGCGTTCGCACTTGGTGGTTCGCGTGGCGGTTGGTGATGGTGGTGTTTTTTCGGAGGGTGAAACGCTTTGCTGTTACGGTGAGGACGCCTGCTGGCGTGCTTCCGACAACGAAATCCCACTCGGATCGCGAGATGGAGAGAGGAGAGCCCCCCTCGATGCGAGCTTTGAATGTGTGCGTGGTGTTCGTTGGTGCTCTGTCGTTGGTTGCCGCGTGCGGCGACGATACGGCCTCGGTGGACGACGTGACGGTGGGAACGGGGGGGATGAGCCCGGGCGCGAGCGGCGAGGCGGGGGACGACGGAGGACCCGTAGGGTCGGGGGGAACGCCTGCAGGAGGCGGAACGGGAGGAACGACGCAGCCCGCCGCGGGTGCGGCGGGTGACGAGGGCAGCGCCGGGGCCGCGAGCAGCGGCGGGGTCATCGGCAGCGGTGGCGCCGCGGGCAGCGCTGGGGCCGCCGGAGAGTTGGGGATGGCGGGGGACAGCGGGGAAGGCGACGCTTGTGCGGACGAGCCCTGTGAGAATGGCGGGACGTGCACGGTGACGGCTTCGGGGTACGTGTGCACGTGCGCCGACGGATTCACGGGGGAGCACTGCGAGGAAGACATCGACGAGTGCGCGACCGGCAACGGCGGCTGCGGCGAGGGCGCGGTTTGCGTGAACACGCACGGCGGCCACACCTGCGCCACGTGCCTGACGGGCTACGCGGTGGGAGAGTCGGGCGAGTGCGAGGACGTCGACGAGTGCGCGACGGACAACGGCGGCTGTGATCCGCGCACGACGTGCACGAACACGGACGGCGGACGAACGTGCGGCGCGTGCCCGAGCGGCTACACCGGCGACGGCGAGCAGGGATGCTCGGACATCGACGAGTGCGCGAGCGCCCCCTGCGACAGCCTGACGAACTGCACGAACCTTCCAGGCACGTATCAGTGCAGCTCGTGCCCTTCGGGCTATCAGGGCGACCCCGTCCTGGGGTGCACCGACATCGATGAGTGCGCCATGGATAACGGCGGCTGCGATCCCCGCACGACGTGTACGAACACGGCAGGGGGACGCGAGTGTGGACCGTGCCCCGACGGCTACGAGGGCACGGGCGAAGCGGGCTGCGAGGACATCGACGAGTGCGCCATGGACAACGGGGGTTGCGATCCGGTGGTGCTGTGTACGAACACCTCCGGCGGTCGCACCTGCGGTGATTGCCCCGAGGGCTACACGGGCACGGGCGAAGAAGGCTGCGAGGACATCGACGAGTGCCAGGACGACAACGGGGGCTGCGACCCGCTGGCGGTGTGCAAGAACACTCCCGGCGGCCGCACCTGCGAGTGCCAGATGGGCTACCAGGGCGACGGTGAGACCGGATGTTTCGACATCGACGAGTGCGCGAACGCTCCGTGTCCGCTCGGATGGTTCTGCTACAACATCATCGGCGACTACATTTGTCTCCCCTGATGCGATCGCTTGGGTGTGGAGAGCGGGCACGGAGCGCCGTCTGCACGGTGGCGGCTTCGTGAAGGAGAAAGCTGCGTGACGGCGCCGACCGGTTTCGATGGTCGGCGCCTTCGCCGTGCGGGGCGGCGGCGCACCGCGGACACGGCCGAGAGCTTCGCCGCGCTGGGCGTCGATTGCGCCCTTCGTGCGGCCGGGCCGATAGGCCGGTGCGCCGCGGCGTGCAGGGCCCGGAGCCGTGTCGTATAAGCGGCGTCCCCTCGCCGCCGTGTCGAACGATACGTCCGATCCGCACCGCACGTTGCGCGCGCTCCGCGAGCGAAACGTGCGTCTCGAGCTCGAGACGGCGGACCTCTGCTTTCTCGCGGCGCTCCACCTCAAGGCGCGCGACGGACAGCTCTCCGCGTTCGACGAGCCCGCGCTGGTCGAGGTGTTCGAGCAGGTGGTGGCCGCGATCGAGCCGCCGGGCTCGGGGCAGAAGCGGCGCCCGACCGCGGCGATCCGGCGCCTGCGCGAGCAGCGCTTGCTCTCGCGCGTCGATGGCGCGGGGGTCCTGCGCGCGGGGGAGTACTCGCTCACGCGGCTCGCCTCGGCGATCGTCGAGTTCTTCCTCGAGGACGAGTCGCTGACCCGCGAGAGCCTGACGCTGCTCACGCGCTCGCTGCTCGGGAGCCTCGAGCCGGTGCTCGCCGCCGCGCGCGGGGCGAGCACGGCCGACGACTGGAGCCGCACGGTGAGCGCGCCGCTCCGCATCACGATCGCGGAGCTGCTCTCCGGGATCGAGCGGCGTCAGCGCGGCTTCGATCTCGAGCAAGAGAGCCTGCAGCGCGCGATCTCCGAGCTCATCACCGCGGACTGGTTCGGCGCCATCGATCGCTGCCAGACGATGCTCGAGGCCACGAGCCAGACGTTGCGCGAGCTCAACCAGGTGCTCTTGCGGGACACGCACGAGATCCAGAGCCGCCTCCAGGAAATCCACGACCTGGCCGCCGATGCGCATCAGGAGGAAGCGGCGCTCGTGGTGCGCGGGACGAGCGACCAGATCGACCGCGTGGTGGCCTGGGGCTCGGCGCGGCAGCGCGCCTGGTCGGAGTATTACCAGTACGTGCACCGCTATCTGCGCGAGGTCGTGCGCATCGACCCGACGCGGATGCTCGTGCATCGGCTGCGCGAGCATCTGGCGGGGCGCGCGGGGCGGCCGTACGCCCTCGCGGTCGCGGCCGCGCCCTCGATGCAGCTCTTGCGGCCCGTCGAGCTTTTGGGAGAGCGTCCGCCCGTGAAGCGTCGACGCAAGCCCGAAGAGCCGGAGGTCGTCGATGTGGACGCCGTCGATCCCGAGCGCGAGCTCGAGCGCTCGGTGCGGAGCGCCGTGGCCGAAGGCGCCGATCGGCTGAGCACCGTCACGCGGCACATCACCGCGGGCCTCGAGCCCGACCAACGCTTCGGCTCCGCGGGACGCGTCGTGCAGGCCGTCGCGCGGGTGTGTCGCGCCGAGGCGGGCAGGGAGCGACCGTGGGTGGCCGTGGACGACGGCTTGCTCATCGAGGACTGGGTTTCCGTACGCGCACGGGAGTCGGAATGACGAAGCCCGCTTTCGAGAGCCTCGCGGACGTCATCGCGGACGAGGCCTTTCCCGACCTCGACTTGGCCCTGCGCCGCGGGCGCCACGTCGATCGCGACGATGGCCCCTGGTATGCGCTGCTGAGCGACGGGCAGGCGCACCTCGAGGTGTTCTATCGCCGGTACGGGTGCGAGCTCGTCTACAAGAGCGACGGCTACTACTACCTGTTGCCGACCGCGAATCGCCTGGGTCGGCGCCATCTTTCGCCGGCCGAGATGCTCGTCGGGCAGGGGCTCACGCTGCTCTATCTCGATCCGAGCACGGTGCAGACGGGAGGCGTCGTCACGCGGGAGCAGCTCCTCGCGCAGCTCGCGAACGTGCTCGGTCCCGAGGCGCTCGTGCGCAGCCTGAACCCCAAGCGCCGCCGGTACGACGAGCGGGTGGCCGAAGAAACCGTGCGACAGAAGGTGGCCGAGGCGATCCGACGGCTCGCGGCGCTCGGCTTCGTTGAAGCGCTGGAGGACGGACAGCTCCGGCTGCGTCCGGCGCTCCTCCGCTTCGCGGAGCCCGTGCGGCACGCGACCGCTCCCGACGCCGCGCTCACGCGGCTGATCGCGGCGGGCGAGCTCGTGCTCACCGATCCGGACGCTGCCGAGGGCGACCCGGACGACGACGCGAGCTCTCTCGACCCGTCCGACAACGACGAGGCTGCCGCGGACGATGACGGCGCGGCAGAGGAGGGCGCGGCGGGCGCCGCCGAGGACGACGCGCCGCCGACCGAGCGCGACGAAGACGAAGCGGCCCGAGAGTGGGATGCGCTCGGGCGCGCGATCACGACCGAGGAGCCCCCGTGATGGGTCGGGCGCGCGCGAACGCGCTCGCTCTCGTCAACTGGAAGGGAGTTTTCTACGAGCGGTATCGACTCGATCGCCACGTGACCGCGCTCGAAGGCGCGAACGGCGCCGGCAAGACGACGGTGATGATCGCGGCCTACGTCGTGCTGCTGCCGGACCTCGCGCGGCTCCGGTTCACGAACGTCGGGGAGAGCGGCGCGACGGGGGGCGACAAGGGGATTTGGGGGCGCCTGGGCGAGCCGTCGCGGCCCGCGTACTCCGTGATCGAGTTCGAGCTGCCCGCGGGCGAGCGGGTGATCGCGGGCGTGCACCTCGAGCGCAAGGCGGAGCCCTCGCTCGCGCTCACGCCGTTTCTCATCAGCGGCCTCGGTGAGGCCGTGGGCCTGCGCGACGTGCTCCTCCTTGCGGACGGAGAGCACGAGGCCGTGCCGGAGCTGGCGGAGCTCAAGGAAACGGTCAAGCAGCGCGGCGGCCGCATCACCGTCTTCGCCTCGAGCAAGGACTACTTCTCGGCGTTGTTCGAGCTCGGCGTGACGCCGCTCCGCCTCGGCACCGACGAGGAGCGCAACAAGCTGAACGAGATGCTGCGCACGAGCATGACGGGCGGCATCTCGCGCGCGCTGACCAGCGAGCTTCGCGGCTTTCTGTTCAAGCAGGAGTCCGGGCTCTCGGAGACGCTCTCGCGCATGCGCGCCAACCTCGACGCGTGCCACCGGACGCGCCTCGAGGTCGCGGAGGCACGCCGCCTGGAGCACGAGGTGAGCGGCATCTTCGAGGCGGGGCGGGGGATGTTCGGCGCGGCGCTCGCGGCGACTCGGCGTGCCGTCGAAGAGGCGGAGCAGGCGGCCGAGGACGCGCGGGCTGCGCGGACCGCACCGGACGCGGAGCGCGAGCGCGTCGCGCGGGAGCTCGCCGAGCTCCGAGCGCGCGGCGCGACGCTCGAGCAGCGGCTCGCGTCCGCGCGGGCCGCGCAGGACCGCGCGCGCTCCGCCCACGAACGGGCCGAGCGGGCGCTGTCGCTCGCGGAGCGCCTCGCGAGCATCGAGGCGGAGCGAGCGCGCGCTCGGGAGATCCTGGAGGCCGAGGCGCTCGCCGCGGACGCCGCTCGCGAGGCCCGCGCGACTCAGCGCGCGGCGCGCGATCGCGCTCGTGAGGCGCACGATCGCGCCGCGCACGGTCTCGGGCATTTGCAAGCCGGCCTCGAAGAGCTTCACCGCAACGCCCACGCGTTTCGCCACGCGACGGAGCAGCTCGCCGCCGCGCGCGAGGCGCTCGGCGAGCCGACGCTGTCCGCCGATGCGGTGGAGGAACGGCTGCGTGAGGTGCAAGCGCGGTTGCGGGCGCTCGACGAAGAGCGCGCGCGGCTCGATCGCGACACGGAGCTCGCGGGAGCGCGGCGGGCGGAGCGTGCCCGCGCGCTCACGGCGCTGACGGCGCTCTCCCCCGCGGATTCGTCCGAGAGCGAGTACGAGCGCGCTCGGGCGGCGCTCACTCGCACCCGTCGGCTCGAGGCGCTCGCGGCGCGTCTCCCCGAGCTCGCAGCCGCGGTGGACTCGACGCGGGAGCTTGCCACGCGCCAAGTCGAGGCGCGCGACCGAGCGGCTTCCCTCGGCGTCGCGAGCGCACCGGCGGAGAACGCGCTCGCGATCGAGCGGCGCCTCGTCGAGCTCGAGGTCGAGCTCCGGGAGCGAAGCGCAACCGTCGCGGCGCGGCTCGCCGACGCCGAGCGCGCACATCGAGCGGCGCAAGCGGCAAAGGCGCGGCTCGCCGAGCTCGGTGCGCTCGCGAACCGCTGGGCGGCGCTCGAGCCCTTGCTCGCGCGCCTGGAGCACGCCGCGCCGGACGAGGCTGCGACGGACGAGCCCGCGCCGAGCAGCGACTCGGACGACGCGAGCGGCGCCCTGCCCCTCGGGGCGCGGCTCGCGAAGCTGCGCGCCGAACGCCGCGAGCAGCGCGAGGCGCTCGAGCGTGCGCGGGAGGCCCGCGTGCGTCGCTGCGAAGCACTTCGGCGCGAGCTCCGCGCGCTCGAGTCCGGAATCGGCGCGCTGCCCGAGGAGCTCGTGCGCATCGCGGGGGAGCTCGACGCGGAGCTCGTGGCGACGCACTACGAGGACACGGGCGTGGACGGGGCCGCGCTGCTCGAGGCGCGCCTCGGCGCGCTCTCCCACGCGCTGCTCGTCGACGATCCCGTGAAGGCCGCGCGAGCCCTCGCCGACGCGCCTCGCGAGGTGGACACGCTGTGGTTGCTCCCGGCAGGGACGAGCCCCGAGCCAGAGCTCGTGGGCACCGGCGTGCGCGACGTCATCGTGCGCGATGGCCCGGGGATTCGCCTGAGCCGCATTCCCGAGCGAGCGACCTTGGGGCGGAGCGCCCGCGCTCGGCGCATCGACGAGCTCTCCGCGGCAATAGAGAGCGAAGAGCGCGCGCTCGAAGAGCAGGTGCGCGAGCGGCAGGCGCTCGACGCCGTGCTCCGCGATCTCGACCGGGCGCTCGCCGACCCGGAGCTCCTCGCGCGCGGGGATCCGAGCGCGGCCATCGAGGCGGAACGCCGGGCGCTCGAGGCCGCGCGCGAAGAAGAGGCGCGGCATCGGGAGGCCGCCGAGCGCGCTCGGGAGCGAGAGCACGCGCTGCCCGCGACCCTCGAGCGGCTGCGCGCGCTGCTCGGCGTCGCGTACCTTTTGGATCCGCCCGATCACGGCGCCGAGCTCACGCGGCTCGAGGCGGCGCTCTCCCAGGCGCGCGCGGCGAGCGCCGAGCTCGAACGAACCCGCGCCGCCGCGCACGAGCTGGAGGAGCTCGTCGAGGTGCTTCGGCTCCCGCTCACGGCGGAGGACGAGGCCGCACGGCAGGCGCGGCGCGCCGAAGTCGATCGCGAGCGCGATCGCGCGTTTCGGGCGAGCACCGCGCTCGCGGAGGTGGCGCGGCACCGAACGGCGCTCGGTCTCACCGACGCCGGGCGCGCGCTCGCGGCGGAGGAAGCGCTGCTCCCGCGCCTCGAAGCGCAGCTCGAGGCGGCGCGCCGGGTGCTCGACGCCGAGGAGGCGAAGCTCGCGGAGGCGGAGCAAGCCTGGGAAGCCGCGATCGTGCGTCGGCAGCAGGCCGACGCCGAGCACCGCGCGCTCGAGGCGCACGCCGCACGGGTCGCGAGCGAGCTCGAGGAGCAGGGCGGTGCTGCGGTCTCGGCGGAGGCCGTCGCTGCAGCGAAGGAGGCGCTCGATGCCGCGACCGCGGCGTGTGCCGCGCTCGAGCGCGAAGACCGCGAGCTCGCCGCGGAGCTCGCCGCGCGTGCCGAGCGGATGCGCCACCTCGAGGCGCGGGTGCACGCGGCCGAGAGCGAGCTCGCCGAGCGCGAGCGCGCGATCGAGCCGCTGCGACGGGCGTGCGCCGAGCTCGAAGAGGCGGCGCGCAGCGCGGGCGCGCTCGGCGACGAAGGGGCCGTGGCGTTTCCGCACGCGTCGAGCCACGAGCTCTGGTCGAACGCCGACACCCAGGCGGAGCTCTTGCTCGAGCGGCTCGGCGCGGCCCCCGGCGGCGCGGACACCGCGCGCGAGCTCAAGGAGCTCGCCGTGTCGCGCCGGCAACACTCGGCGAGCGTCCACCTGCACGTCTGGCTCCGGGTCCGCGCGTGGCTCCTCGGGCGCGTGCCCGTGCAGGTGCTCGAGGGTGCCGATCCGCTCACCGCGCTCCTTCACCTGCGCGACCACCTCGCCGGGCTCGAGCAGCGGCTCGCTCGCCAGGAAGCCGACCTGCGCGGCGCCTCCGAGGACATCGCGCGCAGCATCGACGTCCAGCTGCGCCGCGCGAAAGGCCAGGTGCGTCGACTCAATCAAAACCTCGACGGCGTGCGCTTCGGCAGCATCACCGGGATCCGCGTCACCATGCAGCGCATCGAGCGCATGGATCAGGTGCTCACGGCCCTGCGCGACGGCTCGGCGCAAACGCTGCTCTTTCAATCGACGCTGCCCATCGAAGAAGCGCTCGACGAGGTGTTCCGTCGCTATGCGGGCGGGCGGAGCGGCGGACAGCGCTTGCTCGACTACCGCGAATACGTCGAGCTCTCCGTCGAGATCCAGCGCCAAGGCGGCGCCACCTGGGAGCCCGCTTCTCCGGCGCGGCTCTCGACGGGCGAGGCCATCGGCGTCGGCGCGGCGTTGATGATGGTCATCCTCACCGAGTGGGAGCGCGACGCCACGCTCTTCCGCGGCAAGCGCGCCTGGGGCTCTCTGCGCTTCTTGTTCCTCGACGAAGCGAACCGCCTCTCTCAGGACAACCTCGCCGTCCTCTTCGAGCTCTGCCAAAACCTCGATCTTCAGCTCTTGATCGCGGCCCCTGAGGTCCAGACCGCCCACGGCAACACCACCTATCGGCTCGTGCGCCACGTCACCGACGACGGCCGCGAGGAGGTCCTCGTCAGCGGCCGGCGCACCATCGAGCTCGAGCGCCCGGCGGAGAGCTTCGGCGGCGCGCTGGGAGCCGCTCCTGCTTTCGGCGCTCCGGCGCTCAGCGACCTGCAGACACTCTTCGACGACAGCGAGCCATGAGCTCGGGCGGATAGTCGTGCAGCGAGCGGTCCCGGGCGACGACGAGCGACGCAGGGTGCTCGAGCTCATCGGGCGATACGGGTGGAACGCGACGGCGTTTCAGACGCTCGAGACGGGGTACGCCTACTTCTTCGCGGACGAAGCGTGCGTGGCGTACGTGGATACGGGACGGGCTTGGGTCGCCGCCGGCGCGCCGATCGCGAGTGAAGCCGCGCTCGCGCGTACGGCGGAAGCGTTCGCGGCGGCGGCGCGCGGCGCGGGCCGGCGCGCGTGCTTCTTCGCGACGGAGGAGCGCTTTCGGCGGCTCACCGACGGCATCACGAGCTCACTGCTCATCGGCGAGCAACCCATTTGGGATCCCCGCGAATGGGCACGGACGGTCGCGCGGCATCGGAGCCTGCGCGAGCAGCTCCGTCGCGCGCGCGCGAAGGGCGTGCGCGTGCGCCGGCTCGAGCCCGCGGAGCTCGGCGAGCCCGCGGTGCGCGCGGCGATCCCGCGTCTCGTCGATCGCTGGCTCGCGACGCGCGGGCTCCCGCCGATGGAGTTTCTCGTGCGCATCGAGCTGTTCGAGTTCCTCGAGCATCGCTCGTGCTTCGTCGCCGAGCTCGGGGAGCGGATCGTCGCCTTCGCCGGCGTGGTGCCGGTGCCGGCGCGCAAGGGCTGGTTCGTGGAGGACCTGGTCCGAGATCCCGAGGCGCCGAATGGGACCTCCGAGCTCCTCGTCGATGCCGTCATGCGGTGGGCGGCGGAGCGCGACTCGGGCTATCTCACGCTCGGGCTGGCTCCGCTCGCGGGCAACGTGCCGGCGCCGCTCCGCTTCGCGCGCCGGAGCACGCGGATGCTCTACGATTTCGGGGGCCTCGCGCGCTACAAGGCCAAGCTCCGGCCGAGCTCCTGGTCGCCCATCTACCTGTCGTATGCGCGGGGACAGAACGCGGTCGTTTCTCTCGTCGACGCGCTGGCCGCGTTCGCGCCGGGCGGCTTCGTGCGCTTCGGGTGGAGGGCGCTCGTGCGCGGTCCGAGCGGGCTCTTGCGTGTGCTCACCGTGCTGCTCGTGCCCTGGACGTTGGCGCTCGCTGCAGCGCCGGTCGATCCGTGGTTCGGCTTCGCGGGGGTCAAATGGGCGTGGGTCGTGTTCGATGCGCTGCTCGCGACGGCGCTCTTTCGCCTGCTCAAGCGTCCGACCTGGGAGCTCGCGCTCGTCCTCTCCTTGGCGGTGACCGCGGACGCCGCGCTCACCGCCGTTCAGGCCCTCCATTGGAACCTGCCCCAGGCTCGCGGTGCGTTCGAGCTCGCGGTCACGGTCGTGGCCTGCGCGGCTCCGGCGCTCGCGGCCATCGTCCTCTGGGGCACCACGGCGCGCCTCCGGAAATTGAGAATGCTCCCGTAAGGCTCGAGTAGCCGTTCGACGGCGGACACACGCGGGACATCCCTGGTTGGCGCGAACGCGCCGGACCGATTTTCCAAACCCGCGATCGGGCGACGGATGCCGCCGACGGCGCTCCGATCGCCGCGGATGCGCCAATCGCTCTCACCAGCTCGTCGGCTATCCGGACGGAAGCGTGGCGCACGTCGCACCGGCATGACCTCGAGCGCGATTCGGATGGTGCGCGTGCTGCCCTGCGCAGACTGAGCGTCGACATTTCGGGTCGAGGGCCGCTTCGAGAGACGCGCGCGGTCGTCCGCTCGGACGAACGCGCGGGTCGCATTTCGAGCCGCGTGCCTGATCGATCCGGCGCCGGTTACGAACTTCACGTCATGCGATGCGCGCCGGGCCGCACTCTCGTGCGGAGTTGCCGAGGTTTGCCCGTTTGGCGCGCCGCAGGTTCCTGAAATCGAACAGGTAATCGATGATCGGACCGCCGAGAGCCCTGGGAGAGCGGAACATTTCATCGTCGCGTTCGTCGGCCGTCGCACGATGGAGAAGCGGGGCGTTGATGGCGCTCGTTGCGGCTCTCGGTTGTGGATGCGGCGGTGACCCGGCGGCCAATGACACCTCGAACCCCACGGGCAGCGGCGGAGCCGGAGGCACCGGGAGCGCGCCCGGTAGCACTACGATGGCGGGCTCCGGCGGCACCGCGCTCGGCAGCGGTGGCGGCGCGACGAGCGCATCCGGCGGCGCGGCGAGCGGCGGCGCGCCGAGCGGTGGCACGCCGAGCGCATCCGGCGGCGCGGCCAACGGTGGCTCGGGCGCGGCAGGCGCGTCCGGCGGTGTCGCCGGCGCACCGCAAGGCGGCTCGGGCGGTGACGCGTCGGGCGGCGCGGGCGGGAGCACACAGCCCGGCGATGACGGCGTATTCACGCTGAACCTCACACTGAGCACGGCGATCCCGACCGTGGGCATCGTCACGTTCTCGAGCAGCGTGCCGATCGAGAAAGCGTACATCGATTTCGGTCGCGATCCGAACGCCTTCGAGTACCGCGCTCCGGTGGATCTCGCGGAGCCCGACCATCGCACGCTGCTCCTCGGAATGAAGCAGTCGACCTCGTACTTCGTCCGCATCACGGCGGAAGGAGGCGGCCAAACGCACTCGAGCGCCGTGCACACGGTGGAGACCGGCTTTTTGCCGAACGGCCTGCCCGTCATGGAGGTGGAGGATCAAAACGCGAGCGCGCTCTACGCCGAGGGTGGCTTCACCGTGAACTGCACGGGCGTGGCGAGCGGCGGCTTCCCGGGTGGTTTCCCCGGGGGCGGACCGGGCGGCGGCGGCAGCCGGAGCTTCGCGTTCATCTTCGACAAGGATGGCGATCAGGTCTGGGCGTACGAGCTCACGGACACGCCCGTCGCCGAATGCTCCCGCGCGCGCATGTCGCTCGATGGCAAGCACTTGTGGGTCGGCAACTTCAGCAACGTGAGCCCGAACGGCGCGCTCATGCGCGTCCCGATGGACGGCATGGGCGCCGAGCAAACGTACTCGTTCGGCGGCCGGCACCACGACTTCGGCATCCTGCCGAACGGCAACGTGCTCTTCTGGGAGCAGGAGAACGGGGGCGGCTACACGGATGGCAGCGAGGGCCCCGACATCATCCGCGAGCTCGATCCCAACACCGGCGAAGCAACGGACCTCTACCACGAGATGACCGACTTTTCCGCGTTGATCGAGGAAGCGGGCGGCGCACACACGAATCACGCCAACTACGTCCCCGAGCTCGAGGCGATCTCGTTTTCGCTCCGGCACTCGAGCACGATCGGGCTCATCAGCTATCCCGAGGGCGAGCTGATCGCGGTGTTCGGCGGAGCGATGACGACGTTCCCCGCGATGAGCTGGGACGTGCAACACGGGCACCACGTCCTCGCCGATCGCCTGTGGGTGTTCAACAACAACGGGACGAACGGCGGCTCCGACATCCTCGGCTTCGACTTCGATCTCGGGGGCATGTCCGCCTCGCCGATCCTGAACTATTCGAGCGGGAGGAGCTCCGGCGCGTTCGGGGACGTGAAAGAGTTGCCGAACGGCAACCTGTACGTCACGTACTCCACCTCGGGCGTCATCCACGAGGTGAGCCCCCAGGGCGCGCTCTTGCGCGAGGTGACGACCTCGGCGTCCCTCGGCTACTCGGAGCACCGCGCGATGCTCTACGGCCCGCCGCCGCCCTACGGGGAGTGAGCCCGCGCGCTCGTCGACCGACTCATGACGGCCATTGCTCGACCGCTCTGCCTTGCCACGCTGACGCTCACCCTCTTCGGCTGCGGCCCCGGCACGAACGATCCTCCCGCCCCGAACGGAGCCGGCTCGGGCCAGGCGGGCGGCGGGAGCGGCGGTGACGCGAACCTTTCCGCTGGCGGGGGGAGCGGAGGGACCAACGGCGGGAGCAGCGGCGCGCCGAGCCCGCCCGGAGGAGGCAGCGCGGGGACGAGCGGACCCGTCGCGTGCACCGGCACGGAGAGCACCGTCGTCATCACCGACGACACGAACTACTCGCTGCCGAGCACCCTCACGATCGGACGCTCGACGGTGAGGGACGCGACGGACCTCGTGTTCGACTGGAGCGGACTGACGCGGGACCTGTACGGAAAACCGCTGAACCCCTTGCTCGACATCGACATGATCCTGGTCTCGCTCTGGAGCATGACGCCCGAGGAGCTCGAGGAGAACCTCGAGAAGGACGAGCTCCCGCTGAGCGCGAACAAGGGGGCGATCACCACGTATCCGCAAGACCAGTTCACCTCGCAGAACCTCACGCGCTTCGACCTCTTCGGGAACCCGATCCCAGAAGAGGATCTCTGGGGATACTTCGACACGAAGCACCCGAAGTTTCAGTACCCGCAGGACCAGTACACGTTCCTGCTGATGGCGAGCACGGGGACGGCCACGGGCAAGGGCGTGCGGATGCTCTCGTTCTTCACGCTCGACCCGAACGCCACCGAAACCACGCTCACGCTGACCGACACGTCGACGACGCTCCAGTACTCTGTCGAGCTCGAGGCGGCGCGCCCCGTCTTCGTGCCGCCGAGCACGCCGGGCATCACCCTCGATTGGAGCCAAATGCAGCTGAACGCGCTCGGCAACGAGTACGTGCACTCGCAGATCACCCAGGCGGTGGTCGCGCACTACGCGACGCGGACGCTCACCGAGCTCGAAACGAGCTTCGTGGACCTCGAGACGCTCGCGGATGGCTGGTGGTCCGGCGAGGTCAAGGCGGGCACCTCGATCCAGCTCGGGGAGCTAGTCAACGCGAGCGGCGCGCCGTTCCCCGGCATCACGGATCAGGGGATCTGGCTGGTCGCCCTGTTTTGCACCCAGTGCAACAACCCGGCACCCTGGTCCATCACGCTGCTCCGGCCCTGCGTGTCCGGTTGAGCGCGGGACGCGCGACGGCGTTTCGACCCGGTGCCGATCCGGGGGGACACCGCGTGGCTCGAGCGCGAAGCGAGCGAGCGGCTCAGTTGCGGCGTGCCTCGGAACGACGCGCCTCGCCGTTCTGAGCTTCATCGGCGCGCAAGGACTCCTCGGCCGGGCGGGTGTCGACGCGCGCGGGTCCGGGAGGCGCCGCGCCGGGTCCGCGTTCGTCCAGCCGCACGCGGCGTTCCGGCTGACGCCCGCGCACCTGGGTCGCGATCTTCGAGATGAGCATGCCGGCGCCTTCCTCGAGCGCGGCGCCGAGCTCCGCGGCGGCTTTGTCGATGGCGTACGCCTTCGACCGCTCCGACCGTTTGCGCACGCCCATCTTCTTGAGCTCGCGATTCAGCGCCCGGTCGGACACCTCCTTCGAGAAGGCGGACCGCGCGTGCAGGAACAGCCCGAGGCCCCAGGCGAGCAGCGGATAGATGAACCACAGGTACCACGGCGTCGTGAGCCAGTTGAGCGCGAACAAGAAAACCTGCACGCCCACGAACGTCCAGAGGTGGGACATGAAGGCACGCCGCCGTCGCGCCAGGATCCGCTCTCGCGCGCGCTCCGCGTCGCGGTTCTCCTCGATCTCTCGAACGGCTTGCTCGAGAGCGGCGGGCGAGATGCCGACCTCGGACGCCGCGGCGAGCAGGTCGTCATACGCCGTCCCGCGCTCGAGCTCGTGCTTGAGAGCGCGGTCCAGAATCGCGCGCACCTCTTCGTCGGAGTAGTACCGGCCTTCAGCCATCGCGCTCGTTTCAGCCTAATCCCTCGGATGCCCCCCGGCCAGGCAGCCCAAAGGAAACGCCGATTTGGCGGGTGGCTCTCCGGATCAGAACGTCGAGCCGCGCTCCCGGTCGTGGCGTGTGTGCAGCGAGTCCAGCGCGCGCAGCGGGGCCGCGCTCTCTTCGCGCTTCGGGCGCTGCTTGACGACCGCGGGCACCCCCACCGCCGTCGTCCCCGCGGGCACGTCGTTGATCACGACCGCGTTCGCGCCGATGCGCGCGTGGTCGCCAATGACGACGCCGCCGAGCACCTTGGCCCCGGGGCCGACGTTCACGTTGGACCCGAGGCGCGGTACCCCGGGGCGCGGCCCGGTGCCGATCGTGACCTGTTGGAAGATCATGCAGTTCGGGCCGATCGTCGCTTGCGGGTGGATCACGATTCCGTTCGGGTGCGGCAGCATTAGCCCTCCGCCGAGGCTCCACGTGTTCAGGGGGATGTCGGCGCCGGTGATCATCGACCAAAAGCGATGGCGCAAAACCGCGAGCTTGGCGGGGAAAAAGCCGCGCAGCCCTCCCTGGGTTCGCGCGCGTTGGTAGTCGCGGAGACTCTGGAGCAACTGCCGCGAAGGATCCCAAAAGCGTCTGCGGCGCTCGCGCGACCAATCCGGAACCGACAACCAGGCGAGCGGACCCTCTGGCGTTGCCGGCGCCGAGCCCCGCGTGCGCTCCTCGGGTTCGTCCGGGCGCCCTGGCGACGCGGTGGGGACGCGCGGGGCGTCCCCGCGGAGGTCTGGCTCGAACCGGGATTGCATTCCGAGGGGTCGAGCAAAGGTCGTACCGCGCTTCTCGTCGCGATCGGTCGCAGCGCGAGCCGTGTTCTGCAGCGCGTTCCGGAGCAGGGTCGCCTCTCGCGAGGCAGAGTTGCGTCACCGATCGTGGACCGGCGTGGGGCGCCCAGGCACTGGGATCCGCTCGGGTTTCAGGACGGTGTCACCCGAGGGGTTGCAGCCGGCGCGCTGCGGCCCGAAACGCGGAGACGTGCAGCTTCGGTGCTCGTCGTCGCTTCCCCGGATCGGCCTCTTCGCCGCGGTGTCCCTCGGGCTGGCGTGCAGCCCCGGATCCGGGGACGAAGCGCCTCGCGCCGGGGAGCCCGGCATCGAGGACGCGGTGCGGGCGCTCGTGTTCACGCGGACGGCGGGCTACCGGCACGCCTCGATCGAGGATGCGCGCGCGCTCCTCACCGAGCTCGAGGCGAGCGCGAAGATCGCGTCTACGTTCACCGAGGATCCGGCTCTGTTCAGCGACGAGGGCTTGTCGAGCTTCGACGTCGTCGTGTTCGCGAACACGACGGGGGACGTGCTCGATGAGGAAGGAGAGGCGGCCCTCGAGCGCTTCGTACGTCGTGGCGGCGGCTTCGTCGGCGTGCACGCCGCGGCCGACACGGAGCACGAATCGGCCTTCTACGGCGAGCTGCTCGGCGCGCGCTTCGTGAGCCATCCCGAGATCCCGCTCGAGGTGGAGGTGACCGTCGAGCGCGCGGACCACCCGTCGACCGCGCATTTCGCGCCCCGCTTTTCCTTCACCGACGAGTGGTACAACTTCGATCGCAATCCTCGCGAGACGGCGACCGTGCTGCTCACCATCGACGAGAGCGGGTTCACGGTGCCCAACGTGCCTCCTGGTCCCTCCATGGGTCCCGACCACCCGGTGGCCTGGTACAAGGAGTTCGGCAGCGGGCGGATGTTCTACACGAACCTCGGGCACCGCCCGGAGACGTACCAGGACCCCGGCTTCCGAGCGCACCTCACCGAGGGCATTCGCTGGGCGGCGCGCGGAGGCGGGTTCTCGCGCGCCGTGCTCACCCGCACGACGAAGAACCCGATGGCGCTCGCCGTCGCGCCGCACGGGGACGTGTACTTCATCGAGCGCACCGGCGAGGTCCGTCGCTACGATCCGAGGACGGGGCGTGTCACCGACGCCGCGGTGCTCGCCGTCGATACGGCGCACGAGAACGGCCTGCTCGGCATCGCTTTGGATCCCGAGTTCGCCGAGAACCGGTTCGTCTACCTCTACTACTCCGAGCCGCTCACGGAGCCGCTGCCGCTCGATGCGCCGCCCGGGCGCAACGTGCTCGCCCGCTTCACGGCCAGGGCCGACGGAACGCTCGATGCGAGCACGCGCGTCGAGCTGCTCGCCGTTCCGAGCGAGCGGCGCTGCTGCCATGAGGGCGGAGCGCTCGCGTTCCTTACCGACGGCACGCTGCTGATCACGACGGGCGACAACACCAACCCGTTCCAGTCGCAAGGCGCCGCACCCGTCGATGGGCGGCCTGGGCGCGAGGGGTTCGACGCGCGCCGCACCTCGGCGAACCCCTTCGATTTGCGAGGCAAGATCCTCCGCATCCGCAAAGACGGCACCATCCCTCCGGGAAATCTCTTTCCCGAGAGCGGCGAGCTCGGCCGCCCCGAGGTGTACGCGCTCGGCGTGCGCAATCCGTTCCGCATCGCGCCGGATCCCGCGAGCGGGCGCGTGTTCTTCGGCGATGTCGGCCCCGACGCGGCCGTGGACGCGCCGCGCGGGCCGCGGGGGTACGACGAGATCAACCTGCTCGAGGCGCCCGGCGACTACGGCTGGCCCGAGTGCATCGCCCACAACCTGCCGTACAGCGCCGTGGACTTCGAGACGGGCGTCGTGGGCGATCCGTTCGACTGCACGGGCCGGGTCCCCGCGTTGCTCGCGTACGACTACGGCGCCTCGGAGCACCCGGCGCTCGGCAGCGGGACCGACGCGACCGGCGTGTTTCGCGGGCGCACGGCGATCGCGGGCGCCGTGTACCGCGCGCCCTCGGGTGCCCGCTTCGCGCTGCCCGCGCGCTTCGACGGCGCGCTCTTGATGGCGGACTGGACGCGCGACGTGCTCGCCGCGGTGTCCGTGGACGCGAGCGGGGCGCTCGGGCGCATCGAACGGCTGCTCGCGGCCGAGAGCTTCCGGCGTCCGATCGACCTCGAGATCGGGCCCGACGGCGCGATCTACGTGCTGGAGTACGGGAGTGAGTTTTGGGGGGACAACGCGGACGCGGCGTTGAGCCGCATCGAGTACGGCTCGCCCGAGATCTTGAGCCCCATCGCGGCGATCCGCGCTTCGGTGACGCACGGCGCGCCCCCGCTCACGGTGGAGCTGTCGGGGCTCGACTCTCGCGTCGCGGGGCCCGGGCAAACCCTCGTCGAGTACGCGTGGGACCTCGACGGGGACGGCCACGCCGACGCCCAGGGTCCCGTGCTCGAGCACACCTTCGAGTCGGCGGGTGAGCACTCGGTCGCGCTCACCGTCACCTCGAGCTCCGGCGCGAAGAGCCTGCCGGTCGCCGTCTCCATCGTCGTCGGGAACGCGCCTCCCGTGGCGCGGATCCTCTCACCGGGACGCGGGAGCAGCGTCGCACCGGGAGGGACCGTCGTGCTCCAGGGCGAGGCGATCGATCCGGAAGACGGAGTTGCCGCGTGCGAGGAGCTCGTATGGAACGTGAGCCTCGGTCACAACGCCCATGCGCACCCGTTCGAGACCCTGTCCGGGTGCACGGCGAGCTTCGTGGCCGACAGCGGCGAGCACGGCGCGAGCACGGACGTCACGTTCTACGCCGTGGAGCTGGTCTACACCGATCACGGCGGGGCGAACGGCGAGCCGCCGCTCACGGCGCGTCACGGCATTCGCGTGGACATCGTGCACTGACGAACGAAAACGCGGCGCCCTCCACCGTCGTGGAAGGCGCCGCGAGGAGGCCGAGCTCTCGGAAGAGCTCGTGGTGTCGGGTCAGTTCTGGGGCAGGGCCTCGAGGTCGTCGACGTAGAGGTCGGGGTACGAGTCGCCTCCGTTCTGCTGCACGTAGACCTGGACCGTCGTGCAGCTCGCCGGCACGTTCAGCGTGCCCGAGAGCTGCACCCAGGTGCCGGAGGGCGCGCTTCCCGTGGCGATGGTGGGGAACGTCTCCGCCCCATTGCACACGAGCTTCGCCGACAGCATCAGGTCCACGTTCGAGCCCGAGTCCTGCCGTGCGAACATCGACACGGCGTACGCACCCTGACCCGTGGGCAAGAAGTGCGAGGGGCCCTGCCAGGTCCCCGTGCGGCCCGGCGCAACGATGGCTTGCGACCCGCTGTGGACGACCGCCGTCGTGACCTCCAGGCCCGCGCCGAACGGAGACCAGCCCTCCGTCCCGAGCTCGCCGCCGCCGTTGCCCAGCAGGTTGAAGGGGCTCTCCGCGCTGACCACGAGATCGTCCACGAAGAGGTTCGGGTAGGTCGAGCCTCCGCCTTGTTGCACGTAGAGCTGCACGGTGGTGCACGCGGCGGGCACCGCGAGCGTACCGCTGAGCTCGACCCAGGTGTTCGGCGCGGCGCTCATCGAGCCCACCGTCGTGAAGCTCTCCGCGCCGTTGCAGACGAGCTTGGCCGAGAGCAAAAGGTCCATCATCTCCGCCGAGTCCTGCAGGGCGTACAGCGACACCGCGTAGTTTCCGGCGCCCGTCGGCAAGAAGTACGACGGCCCTTGCCACGTCCCCGTGCGTTCGGTGCTCACGCCCGCCGTCGCGCCGCTGTGCACGGTCGTGGTGGAGGTGGTGAGCGAGGCGCCGAAGGGAACCCAGCCGCTCGTGCCGAGCTCGAAGCCGCCATTGCCGACGAGGTTGAATGACGTCGTTTGCGGCGGCTCCTGCACGGGCACCGAGAGGCGCTGCTGGACCGAGACATCATCCAGATAGATGCCGACACCGGGTGCAGGGCCTTCGACGTAGAACGAGAGCTCGGAGAGGGCGCACGGCGGCACGACGAGATCACCGCGGATTTCGACCCAGCCCGCGTCGTTGGCCGTGGCCGAGCCGATGCGCTGGAACGCCTCCGTGCCGTCGCACGTCGTCTTGGCCGTGAGGATCGCCGTGTCGGAAGCCGCGCCGTCCAAGCGCACGAACGCGCTCGCTCGGTACGTGGCTCCGGGCGTCATCGAGGCGAGCAGGCTCGTCGCCATGCCCTGCCAGCTCTCGCTCCGGTTCGTGACCAGCGCGCTCGCCGAGCCGCCGTGAGCCTGCGCCGTGCTCTGGGCGACGGTGGGGCTGCCCCAGGGGAACCAGCCCGACACGCCCGTCTCGAAGTCGGGGTTCGCGACGATGTTCGGTCCGAGCGGCTCGCCGATCCCGCGCACGGCGACGTCGTCGAGCAGGATGTCGACGCCTGCCGCCGGGCCTTCGAGATAGAGCGTGAGCCCGGTGAGGTCGCAGATCGGGACCTGCAACGTTCCCGTGAGCGGGACCCATTCCTCGTCGCTCGCCGTCGTCGTCGCGAGGCGCACGAACTGATCGGACTCTCCGGCACAGCTCACCTTCGCGCTCATCGCGAGGGTGTCGCTCGCGGCGCCCGCGATGCTTCCGTAGGCCGAGACCTCGTACTCCCAGCCCGGTTGCACGAGAGCGCCGAGCTCGAACGCGGGGCCTTGCCAGGTGTCGGTGCGTCCGGTCGCTCGCCCGCTGCGGTGGCCCGTGTGGGCGACGTCGGTGATGACCTCGACGCCGGCGATGCCGAAGCCGCTGAAGCCGTCCGCGCCGGCCTCGAAGCTGCCGCTGTAGACGAGGTTCGGGGCCGTGCCCGGGGCGTCCGCCGGAAGGCCGACGAACGCGTCGAACATGCCGTAGTACGCCGGCTTGCGCGCGTAGCTCTCGTCGTAGGGGAGCGGGTCGTCGGGGCCGAAGGTGGAGTCGACCCACGAGTGGCGATCCGTGAAGCCCCAGGTCGTGACCGCGGTGCAACCCGGAACGGCGACGCACGCGGCCACCGCGCGGTGATACACCTGCTGTTGGAGCGCGAGCTTCTCGGGGAGGCTGCCGGACACGTTCGCGATGCGGACGTCGAGCTCGCTCACGTTCACCGTGAGCCCGAGCTTCGTGAAGCGACTGAAGTTCTCGACCATCTCCTCGTAGGAGGGCGCGCTGTCCGCGACGAAGTGCGCCTGGAAGCCCACGCCGTCGATCGGCACCTTCTTCTTGAGGAGCTTCTTCACGAGCTCGTAGACGGCGTCGGACTTCGCGTTGAGGCCCTCGATCCCATAGTCGTTGTAGTAGAGCTTCGCGTCTTTGTCGGCCTTGCGCGCGGCCTTGAACGCGTCGGCGATGTAGCCCTCGCCGAGCTTCCGCAAGAACACCGTGTCCCGCAGGGTTCCGTCGTCGGCGATGGCCTCGTTCACGACGTCCCAGCCCTCGATTTGACCACGGTAGCGCTTGACCGTCTTTTGGATGTGCTTGTCGAGGTACTTCTCGAGATCGCGCTTCTTGACGTCGTCGTTCACGAACGGCGGCACTTGCTGGTGCCAAACCAGGACGTGGCCTCGGATCTTCTGCTTGGCCGCGCGTGCGGCGGCGATCACGGCATCGGCCTTGGTGAAGTCCCACTCCTTCGGCGACACCGGCTGCAGGGAGCCCCACTTGAGCTCGTTCTCGGGGGTGATGTAGGAGAACTCCTGCGTGAGCAGCGCCGCGTACTGCGCGTCCGTGGTGAGGGGGCCATGGGTCGACGCGGCGCCCACGAGCCGCTTGGCGTGGCGCGCCGCCTCGGCGAGCGTCTCCGGCGGATCGCGGTCCACCAAGCACGGGCCGTGGTGGTGGTGGTGGTGGTGGTGCTTTTGGGGGTGCTTGTAGTGATGCTTGTGCTTGTGGTGCCCCTTGCCGTGGTGGTGTTGGGGGCCCTTGCGCGCGTGCTTGTGGTGTCGCTTGTGGGCGAAGGGGCCGTGATCGTGGTGGCCACGTTGCCGCCATTC
>Ga0079224_100003004_pt1 | contig 20960 bp, 17 predicted proteins | sample Stecom2015_FD_80414 | JGI IMG/M metagenome (GOLD analysis project Ga0079224, IMG submission 80414) | Agricultural soil microbial communities from Utah to study Nitrogen management - Steer compost 2015 | ecosystem: Environmental > Terrestrial > Soil > Agricultural land | place: USA: Utah...
ATGCCGAAAAATTTGCGGGTATCAGTGGAAATCGGGATGGATTGGCCGTGTTGCCTGATGGTGACTTTATGCCGCCGATGGAAATGAACGTGGTAGAAAAGGATGTTGCCGCACGGATTAAACAGCATTTTGGTGGAAAAAGACATTTTATTATTGGTCGTACAGCGAATATCACGGTTCCGCACAATGGACGCGTAAATTGCCAATACCAGAATAAATGTTGGTTAGGATGTAATTTTGGCGCTTATTTCAGCACGCAGTCCGCAACGTTACCAGCCGCTGTAAAAACAGGTAATTTAACGGTTAGACCTTGGTCAATTGTAACTAAAATCATCTATGATAAAGATACTAAAAAGGCCAAAGGTGTAGAGGTGCTGGATGCGCAGAACAATCAGACATACGAATATTTTGCTAAGATCATCTTTGTAAATGCGTCCGCACTAAATTCTGCTTGGGTATTAATGAACTCAGCAACAGATGTTTGGGAAGGCGGGCTTGGAAGCAGCAGCGGTGAATTGGGACATAATGTGATGGACCACCATTTAGGTGTTGGAGCTAGTGGAAGAGTCGAAGGCTTCGAAGATAAATATTATTTTGGGCGCAGAGCAAATGGTTTATACATCCCTCGCTTCCAAAACGTCGATGGTGATAAGAGAGATTACTTACGAGGATTTGGCTATCAAGGTGGTGCCAGTAGACAAGGGTGGAGTAGGAATGTCGCTGAAATGAATATTGGTGCTGACTTCAAAGATGAATTATGTGAACCTGGATCATGGACAATTGGTTTCGGTGGATTCGGTGAAATATTACCTTATCATGAAAACAAAATCACGTTGGATAAGGAGAAAAAAGATAAGTGGGGTCTTCCTGTACTGGCGTTCGACGTAGAAATTAAAGAGAATGAACTAAAAATGCGTAAGGACATGGCCGAAGAGGCAAAAGCAATGCTGGAAGCCGTTGGTGTAAAGGATGTCTTTACCTACGATCGCGAGTATGGTTTCGGTCAGGGAATCCATGAAATGGGAACAGCACGCATGGGTAGAGATCCTAAAACTTCCGTATTGAACGGAAATAATCAAGTATGGGATGCTCCTAACGTTTTTGTAACAGATGGTGCTTGTATGACCTCTGCGGCTTGCGTGAATCCTTCGCTTACGTATATGGCTTTAACTGCACGTGCCGCTGACTTTGCTGTGAAGGAGTTGAAAAAGGGAAATATTTAACAACCAATTTATTTAATCATGTCTGATACTAATAAAAATAACAAATCACAAACAAATGAATCCAGAAGGAGCTTTATAAAAGCCGGTGCTTTAGCAGCGGCTGGCTTTATGATTGTTCCTAGACACGTTTTAGGAGGATCCGGTTTTATTGCGCCAAGCGATAAGCTACAAGTTGCAGGTATTGGTGTAGGTGGTAAAGGATCAAGTGATATCAATGCTTTTTTTGAGAGTGGAAAAGCGGATATCGCCTTTTTATGTGACGTAGATGATAGAAGAGCTGCAGGGTCTGTAAAAAAATTCCCGAAAGCAAAATACTACAAAGATTATAGGGAAATGCTTGACAAAGAGCATAAGCATATAGACGCTGTTTCTGTATCAACTCCCGATCATAATCATGCTATTCAGGCACTCGCAGCCATGCAGTTGGGAAAACACGTATATGTTCAAAAACCGTTAACTCATGATGTTTGGGAAGCGCGTGTATTAACCGATGCTGCAAAGAAATATAAGGTAGTAACTCAAATGGGTAATCAAGGAGCCTCAAATGACGGCCCAAGGCAAGCCCGCGAATGGTATGAGGCCGGAATTATCGGTGATGTGCATACGGTATACTGCTGGACAGACAGACCGGTATGGCCTTCTGGAATTCAGTGGCCTACACAAAAGGCTGAAATTCCTAAAGAATTAAATTGGGATCTTTGGTTAGGCACCGCACCTCAAAAGGATTATGTGGATAAATTGGTTCCATTTAACTGGCGTGGATGGTGGGATTACGGAACCGGTGCATTGGGAGACATGGGCTGTCACTTACTAGAGCTACCATTCAGCGTATTGGGTCTTAGTTATGTACAAGATGTTCAGGCAAGTGTAGGTACCGTATATGTAGATGAATTTAAACGAGGGTATTTCCCTGAGAGTTGTCCTCCTTCAAGTCATGCTACGCTTACCTTCCCGAAAGGCACTAGAACCAACGGGCCCGTAACATTACATTGGATGGACGGGGGTATTCAACCGGAAAGACCCGAGGAGCTGGAACCTAATGAGATTTATGGTGATGGTGGAAACGGAATTCTATTGATCGGTACCAAAGGAAAAATTCTAGCCGACACTTACGGAAAAAATGCACGTCTTCTTCCAACGTCAAAAACAGCAACTGTCAATGTACCAAAGAAGTACGATCGCGTTGTCGGTCAAGAGGGAGGACATTATGCGCAATGGGTGGAGTCTTGTATCGCCGGGTACGGAAAGAAACCGGTGAGCTCACCCTTTGAAATTGCCGGACCACTTACCGAGGCTTTGCTAATGGCTAATTTAGCAATTAGAGGTGCCGACTTGCGCATCAATAATCAATATCCGGGCCGCAACATTAAATTGGTTTGGGATAACAATGCGATGAAGGTGACGAACTTTGACGAAGTGAATCAATTCGTTAAACGAAACTACCGTTCAGGCTGGGATGTAAAATACACAATATAAAAACCGTTAAATAAACTAAAGATATGAATAGAAGAGAAGCCTTGACCCGAGTAGCTTGGATAATGGGAGGCACTGTAATCGGTGCTAATCTCTTTCTTGAGGGCTGTACTCGCCCTGCGTCGAAAGATGTAGAAAGCTTATTCAAAGAGGATCAAATAGACTATTTAGGTGATATTGCCGAAACCATTTTACCTAAAACATCCAGCCCGGGTGCAAAAGAGGCGGGCGTGGGTGCATTTATACCGGTAATGGTGCGCGACTGCTACACCAAAGAAGATCAAAAAGTATTTCTAGAAGGATTGGGAAAACTGGAAGATGCTTCAAAAGCTAAATACAGTAAGAAATTCCAAGAATTATCTAAAGAGGAACGCACTAGCTTGCTGACCGAAATTGATAAGGAAGCAAAAGAATACGGGAATAACAAAAAAGAGGGGGATCCTAATCACTACTTTAGCATGATTAAGCAACTTACCTTACTGGGTTTCTTTACCTCTGAATTAGGAGCTACCAAAGCCCTAAGATATGTTAAAATACCAGGTCGTTACGATGGTAATTTACCTTATAAAAAGGGAGATAAGGCCTGGGCAACCTAGAATTGAGTAAGCGCGAAAATAGAGAGCAACCCTCAACAGGTTGCTCTTTTTTATGTCGTACCGTTGGAGAATACTTTTTACTGGAGTAAATAATAATGCCTTATGGATACCAAATCACCCGTCCTATTTAGATTCAAGCAATTTCATGTAGAACAAACCAATGCTACCATGAAAATAAATACGGATGGCGTATTGTTAGGAGCCTTGGCTGACCATCCGTCACCCAACCGGATATTGGATATCGGATCAGGTACGGGAGTGATAGCAATGATGATGGCACAGCGGTTTCCACATGCTATAATTGACGCCGTTGAAAAAGATGAATTAGCAGCACAGTTATCGGATAAAAACTTTAAAAATTCTATTTTTTTCAATCGAATTCGAGCGCATTGTACGCTTTTTCAAGAATTTGCCCCACCAGCGTTATACGACTTGATTGTTAGTAATCCACCCTTTTTTTTGAACGCACTTCAAAATCCTGATAAGCGAAAGTCCATTGCTAGACACACAGATGCATCCTTTTATCACGAATTGATACAAAAAGCTTGGAGTTGGCTCAATGATGGCGGACAGTTACAACTTGTCCTCCCACCAGCCATCAGCACTAGTGTCCGGGAATATGCGGATAAGTTAACAGATTTTCATCCTGCTAAAGCAATCCATATAAAGTCATTTGAAAGCGAAGACGCCTTCAGACAAATTATATGTCTAAGAAAGGGGGAGCGAATGCAACCCAATGAAGATACGATCTTTACAATATATAAAGAAAGGGGTATATACTCCAACGCTTATAAAGAACTTTTGAAACCTTTTTTTGTTAATTTTTAATGCGTTAAACTTAGATACAGGGCCAATGAAAGAAGTTATATTAGTTAATGAGCAGGATGAAGCAGTCGGTAAAATGGAAAAGCTGGAAGCGCATCAAAAGGGTTTATTACATCGAGCCTTTAGCATTTTTGTTTTTAATACCGCAGGCGAACTGCTTTTACAAAGAAGGGCTTTGAATAAATATCATAGCGGGGGCTTATGGACAAATACTTGCTGTAGCCATCCTTTACCAAATGAAGATACACTTATCGCCGCTCAAAACAGATTACAAGAGGAGATGGGATTTCAAACGACACTGAGACCCCTCTTTTCCTTTTTATATAAAACGTCTTTTCACAATGGCTTAGTTGAACACGAATTCGATCATGTTTATGTAGGTGAGTTTAGTGGAGAAATTATACCAAATAGGGAAGAAGTTATGGATTACCAATGGATCGCTTATCAAAATCTTGAACAAATGATTAAGTCAAGCCCGGACGCTTTCACTTTTTGGTTTTTGGAAGTATACGAACGTGTTTTTAAGGAGTATAACAAAAAAAGCTAACTTCTCAACCAGCCCCATGTAGCATAGCACGCGGTGCCTAAGTCTTTACGTTAAAAAGGCACGCTCAAGTTAACTCGGCGCGCCTTCTTAATGTAAAGCCCTTGCGAAAGCAAGCGTGCTATAAGAGCTGTGCGGAAGAGCAGATTCGAACTGCCACGCCCTTAGGGCGCCACCCCCTCAAGATGGTGCGTCTACCAATTTCGCCACTTCCGCATAATCAAACTACGATCATTTGTGCCCAGGGAGGGACTCGAACCCTCAAGAGCCGAGCTCAACGGCTTCTGAGACCGCAACGTTTACCAATTTCGCCACCTGGGCGTGGCTGCAAATATAGTACTTGTATTTGGTTCAAAAAATTTTTCTTATCATCAAATTCACTAAATTTCGTAAGAAACTCTTTCACAAAGTATTATTTTTTTAAGGATGGAAAACAAATAGGAGACTATACAGTTAATCCGTAAAGAGATGATTACTATGCATGCATAATTTATGTAAAATATTACTATATTTATGCTAGACTAAAATGCTAAATCATGAAAAATCTAACATTATTTGCGGTATTCATGCTACTGGTAAGTAGTGTCTTTGCCCAAAACCACAATGGAATATTAGGAAAGTGGCAAAACCCAAGCGGTGAAGGAAGGATCGAGATAACAAAAAAGGGAGAAAAATACTACGGAACCCTATATTGGCTAAAGCAACCCAATGATGAAAACGGCCAGCCTAAAAAAGATAAAAAGAATCCAGACGAGACAAAAAGATCGAGAACCATACAAGGAAGCCAAATATTGGAAGGCTTTACCGCTAAAGAGAACGGTTTATACGATGGGGGGACGATATATGATCCAAAATCGGGCAAAACATATAGTTGTAAAATGACCTTAAAAGGTGACAAGCTCGATATTCGCGGTTTTGTTGGTTTAAGCCTATTAGGTCGAACAGAAACATGGACGCGCGTAAAGTAGATGCAACTATTAAAAAAGAAAAGGGCCTCATGTAAAAATGAGGCCCTTTTCTTTAGGAGACCGATTTTTAATCTTCGGAGTGAAGCATGTCTTTGTGATCGTCTGGGTTATAGTTAGCTTGTAATTCGGCCAACTTCTTTTTTCCGTAAGCCAAACGCGTAATCAAAACAAACAATACCGGCACAAAGAAGATGGCTAATAGCGTGGCTGCCAACATTCCGCCAAATACGGTCCAACCGATAGTTTGGCGTGATACGGCACCTGCGCCGCTCGATAACATCAATGGTATAATACCTAATATAAAAGCCATAGACGTCATCACAATCGGGCGTAACCTTAACTTGACAGCATCAATGGTTGCGGCAATTAGTTCCATTCCCATATCGACCCTTTCTTTGGCAAATTCCACAATTAAGATAGCGTTCTTCGCCGCTAAACCAATCAAGGTGACCAAACCAATTTGAGCATAGATATTATTATCCAGCTTGGGGAGGAAGGTAAGCGCAAGAATCGCTCCGAACACTCCAACAGGCACCGACATCAAGATAGAAAACGGAACCGACCAGCTTTCATAAAGTGCCGCCAGTAACAGGAAAACGAAAATAATACAAAGCGCAAATATCATGACTGTCTTATTTCCCGACTCAAGTTCCTGCAAACTTAAACCTGCAAAGCTGTAGGTGTAACCCGTAGGAAGCGTTTGAGCAGCAACTTCTTTTAATGCATTCAAAGCGTCACCACTACTGTAGCCAGGTGCTGCATTACCACTGACCTCTATAGCACGAAAGATGTTAAAGTGATTGATAATTGACGGATTCTCAACAACTTTATAATCTACCAAGGTGCCGAGCGGAACCGACGTCCCTTTCGTGTTTTTCACATACAGATTATTGATATCTTCGATATGTTTTCTGAAGTTCGTATCGGCTTGGGTTACAACACGGAACGTACGTCCATACAATACAAAGTCGTTAATATAGCTACTACCGAAATAAGCCGATATAGTTCCGTAAACTGAATTAATCGGAACCCCCATCTTCTTTGCTTGCTCTCTATTTACTTCTACACGATAGTTGGGTGTTTTGGTATTAAATAGCGAATAGGCCATGGCTATTTCGGGACGTTGGTTAGCCGCCATCAAGAATTTACCGACAACACCCTCAAAGGCTTTGATATCGCCTGCTTGCTGTTCTTCAATCTCCATAGTAAAACCGCCCGTAGTACCCAAACCTGGGATAGGAGGGGGAGCAACGGCTATTAAGCTACCTTTGGTATTGGCCATATATTTTCCCATCAACTGTCCTGTTATTTCGGTAACAGAACGATGACGTTCCTCCCATGGCTTCAACTGTACAAAACAAGTCGCCGCACTCGATTTAAAAGCCCGGTTCAGGATATTGATACCGGAGATCGCAGTGATATTTTGTACCTCAGGAACCTCCTTTTGTATATACTTGGTAATTTCGTCCAAGTATTCGTTTGTTCGAGCTGCAGAAGCGCCTTCGGGTAGGGAAATCCCCATAAAGAAAACACCGGCATCCTCTTGCGGTATAAAACCGCTCGGCTTGGCTGTAAATAAGCCGTAGGTCCCCACAAAGATACAAATAAGTAAAATCATCACTAACGGCGTCTTCTTGATGCACCATTGCACCCCCCTTGAGTACTTTTGTGTAACACGATGGAACCAAGAGTTGAACAAATAGAATATGCGATCCAATCCTTTCGAATCCTTATCCAATTTCATTGGCTTTAACATTAATGAGCATAAGGCAGGTGTAAGGGAAAGGGCGATAAAAGCAGACAATAAAACCGAAACGGCAATAGTGATCGCAAACTGTTGATACAATTTACCCACCATGCCCGGTATAAAGCCCACCGGCACAAACACCGCTGCCAATATCAAAGCGATCGCAATAACAGGTGCAGTAATATCCTTCATCGCTTTCTGGGTAGCCTCTTTAGCCGAAAGGTGTTCATTGTCGATATAATGCTGCACAGCCTCCACCACCACAATCGCGTCATCCACCACAATACCGATCGCCAATACAAACGCCAACATTGTTAACGTGTTCACCGAAAAACCTAAAAGAATGAAGAAAATAAATGTACCAACAATAGATACCGGAATTGCTAACACTGGAATCAGAGTAGCTCGCCAGCTTTGAAGGAAAACAAATACCACGACGGTTACGAGCACCAATGCTTCTACCAGTGTATGAATCACAGAGCTAATGGATGCTTTTACCATTGAGATCGTTTCATAAGAAATCACATAATCCACGTCATCGGGGAATGATTTCTTAAGAGTTTCCAATGCCTGTTGAATACCCTCTGCAGTTTCTACTGCATTACCGCCAGGCATTTGATTAATCATCATCATGGATGCAACCTGCCCATTCACCTTTGAGGATGTACTATAAGCAAACTCGCCCAACTCAATACGGGCCACGTCTCGTAGATAAACTAGAGACCCGTCCACATTGGTTTTGACGATGATATTTTCGAACTGCTCCGGTGTAATCAAATCGCCGTCAAGAATCACGTTAAATTCGAAAGCTTGAGAAGACGATTGCGGTTTCGCTCCGACACTACCACCCGGTATACGTAGATTCTGCTCTTGGATAGCGGCGCTGACGTCTGCGGGTGTTAAGCTTAATCGCGACAATTTATCGGCGTCCAACCAAACGCGCATACTGAACGGTTGACCAAACGCTTGCACATCACCAACACCAGCTACACGTAAAAGTGCGTCTTTTACATAGATTTGAATGTAGTTTGACAGGAATTTTTCATCATGTGTTCCTTTTGGAGACACCAAACCTGCAACCATCAATATATCGTTGTTAGCTTTCCGGGTAATAATTCCCAGACGCCTAACAGCTTCGGGGAGAGCCGGCTCGGCAATACCAACCCGGTTTTGGACGTCCAGTGTCGCTATGTCTATATCGGTACCTACGTCAAATGTTACAGTGATAGCTGAACGACCGTCTGACGTACTATTTGATTGCAAATAGGTCATGCCCGGCGTACCGTTAATTTGACTCTCAATTGGTGTCGTTACAGTTTGCTCTACCGTGGCCGCATCAGCCCCTGTATAAGTACCTGTAACGGTAACGGTAGGAGGCGCCACATCCGGATACTGGCTAATAGGAAGCGTAGTAATCGCAATTGCTCCTATAAGAACTATTAATACAGAGATGACAATTGCGGTTACCGGCCTTTTTATAAATACTTCAGATATCATGTTTCGCTTATTATAAACTATTTCTTACTTGAACCTTGTCCCTGACCTTGCGGAGCTTGTGCTTCCATTTTGCTTTGGTCTACTACTTTCGCTCCAGGTTGAAGATTTTGTGTTCCTTCCACAACGATTTGCTGACCCGCCTGCAGCCCCTCATTGATCACTACCTTGTCAGCGATTTTTTGTCCCAATTTCACAGGTTGTTGTATAACGGTGCTGCTATCCGTTACTACATAAACTTTAAACTCGCCGAGTTGCTCAATCACAGCCTGATACGGAATAATTGGCATCTTTGTAGTTGAATTTGCTGCTACCAACACATTAGCATTCATTCCTGCTCTCAAAACATTACTTGGATTGTCAAAAGTTGCCCTTACTGTAATAGTTCCTGTCGACGGATCAACAGCCCGATCAATAGCGGTCACTCTGCCCGGTTTTTCATAAGTGTTATTTCCTGATAACTGGAGCGTAATAACCGAATCTTTCAGGGATGCAGCGCTATTGCTCTGTAAGTCCACAAACTGTTTGATATCCCTTTCATTAACAGCGAAATCTACAGCAATTGGGTTGGTGGACGAAATGGTGTTAATAAGTGTTGTACCTGCGGATACCAAGGCTCCAGTACGTACCTGAGAAATACCTATCGTTCCATTGAAAGGGGCCCGAATAACGGAACGCTCTAAATCTGTGCTTGCTGAAGTTAATGCTGCTCTAGCAGACATAACCTGTGCTTGTGCATTATTTAAATCGGTCATTGCATAATCCAATGTCTGCTTGGCAATCGCATCTTGTTCAGCCAATCGCTTATAACGCTCCACGTCTCTATTTACCTTATTTAAATTAGCTTCTGCAATCGCTAAGTTTGCTTTTGCTTGTTCCTGGGCCGCTTGATAACGTGTACGATCAATCTCATATAATTTTTGTCCCTTCGTTACAGTTGCACCATCCGGTACCAATATCGCTGTAATATAACCATTCACTTCCGCTCGCAATTCGGTTTGGTTAAGTGCTACTACAGTTCCCGGGAAATTATTGATTCCTCTCACAATTTCCTCAGGAACGGAGGCTATAGCCACTGGAACAGGTCCACCGGCACCAGGTCGTTGTTGGCCTTGCTGATTCTTATTGCCACAGGAAGATAATACCAAACTTCCAGATAAAACGGCTAAAAAATGTATTAAATTTCTATTCATGTTATTTCGATTTATTGCTATTTATAAGAGATATTACCAAGGGCCTGTTGTACATCTAATTTACCTGATAGAACGGCGTATAAGGCATTTAAATAATTTATTTGTGTTGTACGTAGGTCTGTTTCAGCGGTCATTAAATCTAAGTAAGTTTTAATTCCCTCATCATATTGCAGTTTGATGGTATTATAAACTTCCTTTGAAAGTTCCACGTTTTCCTTGGCTGTCTTCCAGTCATTTAAATTTGCCTTATAAGTAGCCAATGCTTGCTGATGCTGTGTATTGATTTGATTTCTCAAATTAGTAATATCCCAATCGATACGCTTTTCCTGTAACTTTGATTTCCTGATTTCCTGTATACGTTTTGTCCCTTGAAAAATAGGAAAAGAAAGTGTTACACCAAGTACCGAACGCGGATAATCAACATCATAAAGGCTAGATAACCCGTTGTTGGTGCGCCAGTCCCAAGCATAATTGTAAAAAGCTGATAAATTAGGCAAAAAAGTCCATTTATTATATTGGGTATTGATTTGTTGCAAACGCTGTTGAGTTAGCAATTGTTGAAATTCAATGCGTCTTTCAAATTGCAGAAGTTGGGTGGTGTCAACCAACATTTCGTTTTCCATCGTCTTTCCATCGTACGATAAATCCAAAGGTTGGTTAACGTCAACGCCAATCAGCTCTTTTAAATAGGCATATTTATACTTAAGCATTTCCACCGTACGCTTTCTTTCTGCTTCGGTATTGCTCAAAGTAATTTGTGCTCTCTTATAGTCCGTTTTATCAACAAGCCCGGTCTCATAACGAGCATTCGCATCCGCTAACTGCTTTTTCGTTCTCGCTATATTCTCATCAATAATTTTTATCTGTTCTTCACTGGTCAATACATCATAAAAAGCCTTACTAACAGCCACTGTAATGTTAATCCGACTGTTTTCGGTATTTTGTGCATTCTGTAACTTCACATACCGAGCAGCTTTGGATGCCTGTAACAACGATGGATCCAGAATCTTCTGATCTGCCTGAAGTACTACCGCGGAAGTATGTTTCTGGCCAAATTGAATTACCTGATCTCCGATTACGTTTGTCGGAATTTTAACATTATAATTATAAGAAGCGTTAGCGCTTATTTGTGGAAACCAGCCGGATAATGCAGATGCTATATCTCTCTTGCCAATTTCTTCGTCGATCAAGGCCTGCTGAACGCTTGCCTGATTCTTCAAAGCAAAATCAATACACTCCTGCAAAGTGGCATTTTGCGAAATGCTATTATTAACTTGCGCGGTATCTTGTGCCTTGGCGCTAAAACCCGTAAGCAACAAAACCAATAAACTTAAATAGGTATACTTCATATGTTATTTATAAACTATCTATAGGTAATTAACTATATTTTAAGACCGTCCCACATGATGGAAGCCATGGCCTTTAATTCACTCTCTGTAAAATTGTGGTAACCGTTATTCTGCTTCTTAGCGGCGATTATTAATCCTCCCATAAATACCGAACTCACAATATGAATTCCATATTTTTTTAAGAAGCCGGCTTCCATTCCGCTCGTAAAAAAACTAGAGAAATTATCCTCATAGAACTGACTTTCCGTCGACTGCACAATGCGTTGAAAAGGACTGGAATAAAATTGCTCCATAAACGACAGCACCTTTGGATATTTCACAAAATATTGAAACAAATTGATCCATATACTTTTAAATCGTTCACTGTAATTATCCATTGAGCGATCTTTTATCCTAAAAATTTCATGCGAGATGCTATCTCTTACATAATCAAATAATTCCAGAATAATCGCATCCTTCGAGTCAAAGTAATGATAAATCGTACCTGCCGCAACTCCCGCTTTTTTTGACAACATACTCATCGGAACCCCGAGCAAGCCGTGCTCTTCAATCAATTCAAGCATGTTATCTAATATAACCTGCTTCTTCTCTGACGTATTTTCCAATTCAATCGAACGTTTATTCGGGAGCAAAAGTACTAATTATTTGTTACCTCGATATTACACTAAAAATAAGTACCGAAATATGATATTGATTTTACAATTGGTAATAAGCCCTACAACAACGCATTTAGCGGGCTTTATTGTCAAACTTAATTTTATTTATGGCTTCTTTTGTTTGTGTGTCTACAATTAGTTTGCCGCTTATTTCGGCTTGAGATAGCAACAATGAATCCCAATGTTTGGTTTCATTCCAAAGGTATTTTTTTATTTCGCAAAGCGCTATGAATGAATAATCAGCTAATTGCTTGCAAAAATTTTCCACTGTGCTATCTAATGCTTCTATATCGTCTAATACGGATTGGTACAATCCTCGTTCAGCGGCCCAGTACGCGCTCTTAAAGCTTAATGGATTAAAAGCTAATTCGGTAAATGCACTTAGTCCGACCTTCCGCTGTACTGCAGGCGCTATAACAAAGGGGCCTATCCCGATCGATAGCTCACTCAGTTTTAAAGAAGCGTCTTTCGTAGCAAAACAATAATCGCATGCAGCGGCTAAACCAACGGCTCCTCCTATCGCTTTTCCTTGAATCCGACCAATAACCGGTTGTCGAGCTAAACGGATAGCATTAATTACCTTGGCAAAACCGGAAAAGAAAAGCTTTCCTTCTTCTTCGCTTTTAATGGTCAATAGCTCATCGAAATTGGCGCCGGCACAAAATGTTTTTTCTCCTTCGCTTTTTAACACGATGACATGAATGGACTCGTTTTTTCCGAACTTATCAATCGATTGGGCCAACTGGTTAAGAAGGGAAGAGGGGAGTGCGTTATGATTAGGATGGTAAAAGCTTATGGTAGCGATCTTGCCATTTATAACGCTTGTAATCGTTCCCGACTCGCTTTTTAATTTGCTCATATCTTTAGATTTACGATGACATGGATTTTATTAATTTATTAACAGTAAACGCGCTTACTGTTTCCAACAGCCGAATAACAAAGTAAAGAAATAGGTCGGTAGAAACCAAAAGTAGTTATGGGCTCCCATAGCAATTCCGTCCTTATTTCTTGGAAATCAGGTTATAATATCGACTGATGTCTGACACTACTAGAAATTAAACGAATATTTGAAAACTGCCATTCTCCCCCTTAAGTCGTAACGACTGTACCAGATATTATTGGCATTTATATGATAGCTTTCATAACCCCTCACATTAGCCAGATTTGTCAGATTTAATTCAAGATCCGACTTCAGTTTAACAAGCTTTAAACGAAAATTGGCATCCATGAAAAAATAGGTTAGCCTATTATTTTGCTTGATGGATTGATAACGGCCTGCTATATTAACAAACAGGTTTTTACCAATATAGAACACGAATTGCACGTGCTGATCATCGTATTGTATATATTGTTCGGGCAAAACAGACGTGATTTCATTCATTATTACTTTGCTGCTCAACCACGTTCTTGTCGCCCGATAATTAAAGGAGACCCAGCTCCATAAACGGGCTTCAAAATTCGGACTTAAGGAAAAAGTTCGGTTATTATAGGGAAATAGCTCATTGTTTATTATTTGATTATAGCGTGTAGTGCTCCAAGAAGCCCGAATTTTCGCCGCAGACCCTGAAGCAAAGATAAACTTACTAATTTCTATATGCGTATTCAGTGTACTTACATTGTTTTCAAGCGGCAGTAGTACGGTTTGGGATATATTTTGATTTACCACATTAGACGCAATCGTATTGGCTATTGATTTGTTCCAATTTAAGCCTGCATTCATAAAGAGCATCGCAATACTCCTTTGGAAATTATATTGCAATCCCACGTTGTGGCTACTCCGCTCCTGCAGACCGGCATTATTGACCTGTATAGTTCGGTAATTGGTTAGAATCGCTCCACGGTAGATACCGCCTATGTTACCCATGTGATTCGAATAAGTGTAATTGGTAGAAAGGTAATCTTCCTGGTTGACCATCCACTTTAATCGCAAAGCAGGGTTAAACAATAATTGATATTGATTACGCACAAGCATAAAGTAGGGGTCTTTGTATCCAATCCGTTGACCGGCAAGTGGAAGAACGAGCGAAGTTTCCCATCTTCGTGCTTTATATTCGTAGTTAGCTTCCGCATAGAGCCTATGTCGGCTCCATTGCAAGTCATTGTCTTTACTCCCGGCAAAAGCGAGTGTTTGACCGTCATCTTGATTCAGCCGCAATACCGATTCCAAATGCTGCAACTCATTCAAAACACCTAGCCTATAATGCTGCTTGACTCTATTTTTTACTAAACCATAACTTAATGATAGACGGTTAAACCAGGTTGGTGTTTGTACAGATTGAGTGGCCGACTGATAAGCAACACTATCGTTTAATATCGGCGCATTTACACCCGGTTGTAAGAACAACTGTTGAGGTTGATTGTAGTAATTGATGTACCAAGTAAGTTGAATTACGTTTCTATTATGCAATTCAGGAATATATTCCAAACGATTCGAAAGATCTCGGACTTTGCTTGTTAAACGTAGGTTTAAGGCAGCACCATTATTGAACATATTCGCCTCGGCGCGATCGCCCGAATAAGAAAAACGTAGTTCATTCTTAAAATAATGGCTTTTTTTATTGGCTTCTGCACTTAAAGTAAAATCGGCCAGAAAAGGATGTCGAAACAAAGCTTGTCGCTCACTATAATGAATAGTATCTTCACCTAAATAAGTATCGCTCAAACCATTATAATTCAGTTGATTCCGATCTACCAATATATTAATAGTTGACTTAAGCTGTAATCCATTTTTAAGATTCAGCAGGTTATTGGCATTAACGGCCACTGACTCATTTAAATAGTAACGCGGCTTTGGTAAATTCGGAGTTCCGACTGTACCTGTGGATAATAGGGCATCCGGACGCTCATTTCCTATCGTGGATAATATAACAGATCGATTAAAAGCCGTAAAATCCAATGATAGATCCTCTCCGATATTATTTCCTTTCATCACATTAAGCATCTTATATTTCTTATTAAATAAGATGCCGTTTATTTCACTATCGTATTGGTGCGGTAAACCAAGACCAAGCTTGGCCTGTCCCGTCATTTTGAGCTTAACGTCCTCTTTAATTACCAAATTCAGTGCTACCTGATCACTCGATACTTTATTCTGGAGTATTTTAATGGGTTGATGATTCTGCATAACTTCAACATTCTTCACCATACCATGGGGGATCGTTTTTGATCCGATAACGTAACGGTCGGCAAGAAGGTCATCTCCGTCGATGTACAGACTGGAAATACTTTTTCCGTTGTACTTGATTTCGCCGTTGTCCGCGACTTCTATACCAGGTAGACGCTTTAAGACTTCTCCGATAGAACGATCCTCGCCTTTCGCAAAATTGCTCACCTGATAGCTCAGGGTATCGCCTCGACGCCGAATCGAGGGTTTGCTTTTTACTTCTACCTGAGAAAGATCGATTGTTTGCTCTTCTAATATAATCTTATAAAAATCTTGCCCATTTAACGATAAACGAACCTGCTTATAACCAAGATGGCGTATTTCTAAGACCAAATGATTGTTATTTGCGGTATCAGGCAAGGCAATCACGAAATTCCCTTGAGCATCACTTATTTTAAAATTGACAACACGGTTATCCCTGTTTTTAATAACAACATTGGCGTAAGCGACATCCTTCCCATCTTTTGTTTGCAACCGGCCCTGAACCGCTTGTTTCTGGGCAAATAACAAAAAAGGAAAAATCAATAAAAGAAAGGTAGTTAAGCTTACTTCCCATGGATATATCTTCGAAACCATGAAAAAGAACTGGACAGCCCGAGTCACTCATTTATTTTGTTAATTCGATCGGATTATTGTCAGTGTTAGAAACTCCTCCGGCATTTTTGTTCACATTGATGGATTTAATTTTACCGGGATCTATTGAACTGAATGCATCCTCTTTTTTAGGTAATCCGCTGATTACATTCGCTGCATTGGAGCGCCCTCCTTGTCCCTGCACATCCATAAACGTCTGCCTGTTTTCTTTAAATGCTTTTAACAAACGATCTAACGCCTCTTGATTTGTTTCAATATAATCGGTTGTTGTTCCTATCTGTAAATTTACATGGTCCAATTTCTCAAACCCAACAAAATGGAATACCACTTCCTTTTTGCTATCAGCCACATCAAGAATTAATCCAGGTAAACCATGCAACTTCCAAGGACCAAAAGAAAAAGGCAATTCCAGCGAAAACCAAGCGGTATAGGTTCGACCTTTAAATGATACGGTAGCTTTCTGACAATTATATCCTCCAATTGTTAGGGTATCGTCATTAATTTTCCAATCTAATTGGGGATAAGGTTCATCTAAAATATACTGGTTTTGCATCAGCCGATATATTCTTTTCAGTGCCCGGGTATTGGACACAAAATAGAACGATTCATTGGTAGAACTCCCTTTGCTCACCAAGGTGATATTACCGTCAAAAGAGGGGTTGGCAACCTGCTCTTCCATTTGTCTGTTGATTTCCTCTTCTGCGTTTGACGTAAAGACAGACCGGTTAATGCCGGCATAAAGTACCATCTCTTCTTCTTTCGGATGATCCCTATTAGCAGTATCGTTCACATGAATAAACTGATAACGTGCCCGTGCCAACACTGGTTCTGTTTCCTGTGCGTTCACTTTCACTATGAAGAAAAAACATACGACTCCTACATACCATAATTTGAGGTGCTTCATAATTTCATATTTTATATTTTGCTAGTAACCTTAATTCAGGAAATCACCAAGGTCAACAGACGGCCTTTAACATATTTTCTTCGTGTAATCGCATCCAATATAGCTTACTTGTATTTCGTTGTGATCAATATAACTCCATTTTTGCCCATGCTACCATACATAGCCGTCGCCGCGCGATCTTTTAGGACGTTAATACTTGCTATGTCATTTGGATTGATTGTGTTAATGTCTTCGCCTTCTTTCAAGACGACACCATCAAGCACCAACAAAGGTTGCACTTGATTTTTTGATCTGATAGTCAGCATTTTTGCTTTTTTCCTTCCATTTTGGAATGCTACTTTGGGAAGCTCCTTGGGGCGATCTTTTTCTTGAATTGCCGTACCTAACGTTTCTTCTTTTCCATGTTTATTGCCCGCGTTCGGTGTGACATGTGATAAACCGGCATTAATCAACTTACCATCTTCTTGATAAGCTTTGCTGATCGTAAACACCATCGCTGAAATAGTAATTGCAGGTACAATAAACACATACTTGCTGAGATGCAGTTGTGAAGATTTCTTTTTGTTCATCATCGCAATTCTTCGTTTTAAGGCGTTAAAATTGAAATGATTACTAAGCTCCGGAGAAATAGTTCGACCGTTAAGATTAACAAGACTATATTGGTATTTTTTCTTGTCTACGCCGCTTTGGAGAACTTTATGGTCTGTTAAAAATTCTAAATTTTCTTTGATGGCCGAACGGGTCAACCAAATGATTGGATTAAACCAGCAGCATAGGCTAACGATCTCTACAAGTAGCACATCAATGGTATGCAATTGTTTTACATGCTCTATTTCATGCTTCAGGATTCCTCTTAAATCACGTTCTGTGTGAAGCGATTTATTTAGATAAATGGATTTCCAAAAAGAAAAGGGAGGGATGTCTAGCCATACTTGACGATACCGACAGCTTTCAAAAATGGCGACCGTTGATTTTTGATGAATCTTCGATAAACTAAACAATCGGAGAAGGAACCTCAAGGTTAGCAAAGCAACTACAGACGAAAATAACAAGGTAATAATATTCCATAAATCTACTTTGGGCGGTATGATAGACAGGAGATCGTCCCAAGTCATTATTTGCATTTCACTCCTTCCTGCAGAATTTTCTTTAGCAAAAAACATAGAAAGATCAACGAGCGGATACAAGGCAGAAAACAGGAGTCCCATGACAAAATAACATCTATTCAGAAGATAAAAAGTTAGCTTCCGTAAGAATAGGTAGTAACCTCCGTAAAATAAGGCAATTGATAAATTAACCTTTAATAAATAATCGATCCATTCAGGCATAGCTAATCCTTATCTTGTTCATCAATCATTTTAATAATCTCTTTCAATTCCCGCGCACTGATTTTCTCTTCTTTCGCGAAAAAGGATACAAGTTCTTTATAAGAATTTCGAAAATACTCGCTTACAAATCCGTTCATAAACCCACGCTTGTATTCCTCTTCCGTAACAGTCGGTTCATATCGATAGGCATTGGCATATTTTACCGATCTAACAAAGCTTTTTCGTTCAAGGTTCTTCAGTGTAGATGCCAATGTTGTATAGGGAATTTTAGGATCGGGCATACTATCCAATAATTCTTTTACAAAGCCACCTCCGTTTTTCCAAATCAACAGCATGGCTTCCTCTTCTTGTGCACTTAGTTTCTGCATAACTCTATGTTTATTTCGTAAATCTACGAAAATTTCGTAAAAAACAAAACATTATTTGAAATAACTGATCTACGAGTCGGGTACAAAATGTTTATATTTGACTTTTTCATTGGTACAAATTGTTTTTAGTGAAACCGAAACTTGCCTATTATGTTAACAGCATAAGAAAGTTTCGACTTTAAATTGATCATATGAAACGAAGAAAAGGAATAAGTCCATTGTTTTATACGGCATTGGCCATATTGTTTATTAGTTGTCATAGCGGCCCTAACAATAAGGGGCAGGATGCCGATACAACACGCGTGAGTGAACAAGGTATCGTGATAGAAAATGACACCTTGTCGCAAGTCTTTGCCGCTTATATAAAGGTAAAGGATGCATTGGTTGCCTCAGACCCTAAATTGGCAGGCGAAGCGTCCAACAGACTTTCAGAAAGCCTTAAAGGAATTCACGGTTGTGAAAATACAGCCATCTTGGCACAGGAGCTTGCCAATTCAACAGATTTAGCCTTACAGCGTTCGGCATTTTCGGCAATAAGCAAAGATCTGATCGACATGTATCAACGTCCTTCTTTAAGTGCGGGCAAAATTTATGTAATTCATTGCCCGATGTACAACAATAAAGCGGGTGGAGATTGGCTTTCTACCAGTCCTGAGATAAAAAACCCTTACTTTGGTGAAGAAATGTTAACCTGTGGAACTGTCACACAGGAAATTAAGTAGAATCGGGAATAAAATCGTGTCATCGCAAATTAATTTATCGTAAATAAATTGAAATATTTATAGGTTTCCCTATGTTTTAAGCCATTTTTTTTTAGTTTTGTTACAAACCATAGAATCATTATGTCAGAAAAAGTTTCTTTAAATATTGGAGATAAGCAGGTAGAGTTACCAATCATTACAGGTACAGAAAACGAGAAAGCAATAGATATTTCGAAAATTAGAGCAGAGACAGGATTTATAACGCTTGATCCGGGTTTTAAAAACACCGGTGCAACAACAAGTGCTATCACATATTTAGATGGCGAAGAAGGTATACTTCGTTATAGAGGCTATCCCATAGAGGAATTAGCTGAAAAATCAACCTTTCTGGAAGTGGCGTACCTGTTGATATATGGAGAATTGCCAACCCAAGACGAGTTTACTGATTTTCAGAATAAAGTAAGCCGACACACGCTTATCCATGAAGATATGAAGAAATTTTTCGAAGGTTTTCCTACCAAATCCCATCCGATGGGACAGCTGTCGGCCTTGGTAGGAGCTCTTTCAGCATTTTATCCGGAATCGCTAAACCCGGACGCCTCCGAGGAGGAAGACAATCTTACCATCATTAAACTACTTGCTAAGTTTCCAACCATTGTTTCATGGATTTATAAGAAGTCCTTGGGACACCCGGTCATATACCCAAAAAATAAGTTAGACTATGTAAGCAATTACCTGAACATGACTTTTGGTCAATTGACGGAAGAAGTCGAAATTGATCCAATTGTTACCTCAGCGATGAATAAACTACTCATTCTACACGCTGATCATGAACAAAATTGTTCAACATCAACCGTTAGAATCGTTGGATCTTCAAATGCCAACCTTTTCACTTCCATCTCTGCCGGTATTTCCGCGCTTTGGGGGCCGCTTCATGGCGGGGCTAATCAGGCCGTAATAGAAATGCTGGAGCGAATAAAAGAAGATGGCGGTGATTCGGAAAAATGGCTGGCTAAAGCAAAAGATAAAAACGATCCGTTCCGCCTAATGGGATTTGGCCATCGTGTATATAAGAACTTTGACCCGCGCGCTAAAATAATAAAAAAGGCATGTGACGATATTCTGGACAGTTTAGGAGTACAGGATCCCGTATTAAATATTGCGAAAAAACTGGAAGAAACCGCGCTAAGTGACCCCTATTTTGTGGATCGTAAGTTATATCCGAATGTAGATTTTTATTCCGGTATTATTTACCGGGCACTTGGCTTCCCTACGGATATGTTTACGGTGTTATTTGCCCTTGGCCGCTTGCCCGGTTGGATAGCGCAATGGAAAGAAATGCGTACAAACAAAGAACCAATTGGGCGCCCACGTCAAGTATATACAGGACATCCAAAACGTAATTTCGTTGCGATGAAAGACAGATAACCAGGGTTTAATAAATCATTTAACAAGAGAGGGGCTAACTAGAGTGCTCCTTTCTTATTTTGTACCCTTGTTCGCTTGACTAACTAACGCAATAATTCCCCCACCAATTAGAATGGCACCTAAGTAAGGTGGCCAGTTAACTTGCTTTTCCTTATCAGCATTGATTTCTACGGGACCTGCATCTACTACTTTTTCCTTTTTTGTATAACTGAAACCTGTCCAGATCAACATCACAGCTCCCACAATTATAAGTATAATACCTAGTACCTTCATCCGTCTTCGTTTTGATATAGTAAACAACAAAGCAATCGACATATAGTTTATAAGAAGGGTAGGCGCTCGCAAATCTTTTTCGTTTTTTGCATAAAAAAATTATCTTTAGCTTTATGTTTCCTACCTTATCTCA
>Ga0079224_100003005_pt1 | contig 20960 bp, 11 predicted proteins | sample Stecom2015_FD_80414 | JGI IMG/M metagenome (GOLD analysis project Ga0079224, IMG submission 80414) | Agricultural soil microbial communities from Utah to study Nitrogen management - Steer compost 2015 | ecosystem: Environmental > Terrestrial > Soil > Agricultural land | place: USA: Utah...
GTGTTGGCTATGGTACGGTAAATATCTTTGAACGCAGTAGAAAGAATCTGCCTGCACTCATTGTGCTTAATTTATCAAATTCTTTTCATCATTCCTAGATATTTGAAAATCGACTTTGTTCTGATTTTGAGCAGTTGCTTGATCTCTTTTGATTTCGATAAAGGTAAAACATTGAAAGTTCTATCTCAATATATAAATCCAGCTTTATATTTTTTTCGCTTTCAGGGAGGGTTCTAATTACTTCTGTTTAGAAGTTAGCTGCTATTTAATTAGCTATCAATAATCTACAACTTCGTCTATTTGCTTATAATATCCTGATTTTATACTTTTGGGAAGAGTATGGCAAATTAAATAGAAACTTGCCATAAAAGAACTAAATATATAACTACAAACTTTCAGCTATGCCTACCAATGACAGTACTGCAATTTTTCTTGTCAAGAAATAGCAATAGAAGATTGTAAATACCTATTACTATGACATTATAATTATAAGTAATAATAAAGCTATTGATCATGTAGATAATCGATAGTTCTTTTTTATAAATATTGATTGCGCTTTTAAGACGTATCAAGGATAATGCAAATTGGATTATTGACACTTATGCTCTTATCGATTCTGAGAACAAATTAACTTATGATATTTTTTTATCGCTTCTATTTCATTCTTCTATAAATAGATCGTAAGGAATTAAAAATGAAGAAATCAATAAATACAAACAAAATCGTAACCAAATGAAAACAAAACGAATTGTTTTTAATGTTATATTCTTTTCTTTGTTCTGGTCACTTTCTGGCTGTGAAGAATATCCTGAATCGGTAAACAGGGCATTAAATCAAGCTATGGACAATAAATCCACATTAATTAAAGTTCTCGATTACTATAAGGGATCAGATTCTCTGAAATTTGAAGCTGCCTGTTTTTTAATCAGCAATATGCCTTACCACTATAGTTTTGAACAAGAAATAGTTAATCAAAGGCATATAAATTACTTTCATAAGGTAGATTCTTTATACCATTTAATTAAAAATGATCTGCAAATTGTAAATAAAAAAGTAAAAACCTCTTCAGAGTTTTATGATTCTGTTAAACTATCATTGGCATTAGAGTTTGAATCAATCAGTCTACTTTCAAAAATAATTAATCTGACAATACTTTACTCTTATGAAAATCACTTCTATCATTATTCTTTTTCTGAACTTTATTCTTGCCTGCAACCGTCACACCGACGATTTACAAAGGGTGATGGATCAAGCGGGAGATAACCGTCAAGAGCTGGAAAAGCTAATTGAACACTATAGCAATAAACCTGAAGACTCTCTAAAGCTCAGGGCTGCCTATTTTTTAATTAAAAACATGGGGAATAAATATTCAATTACAGGAGAAAATTCTGAAAACTAGATAGTATTTATCGATTAATCAACAATAAGCCCAAAGAAGATAGAAGCCGACTGTTTAGAACCTATAGTGATTCTCTTCAGGTCATGTATAAATTTGAAAAAGAATATGATATCCGGCACATCAAAGCAGCTTATCTGATAGAACAAATAGATGACGCATTTAGCGTATGGGAAAGCACGACCTGGGGCAAGCATTACGATTTTAATGTTTTTTGCGAATATGTTTTGCCTTATCGGCTAACAAATGAAAAACGTACCTCATGGAGAAAGGCCGTACGAAGTCTTTACCCTGAAATGTTTGAAAAATTGTCTTATGAAGGGGGAGATAGGTATGAAGCTGAAAAAGGAATATTTGATGATGGCAAGGACGTCAGAATCGCTACTGCCTCAGAGGGGCGTGGGGTCAGGCTATCTGCCGACAAGGGGAATACACTTACGTTTTCCGGATTACAACAGGTATTGCCCGAAGAAAATGTCATTTATATTATGTACTACAACGGCGGTGAAGATGCAGAAATCTCTTTAACTTATGGGGATAGCTTGTCTACATGTCTTCTACCCTCTACGGATGGTTGGGAACGGTTAAGCTCCAGGGCGAAAAAGGTTACGGTTCATTTCAATACTGGGAATAATGAAATTATATTGAAAAGCGAAAAAGGTGATGTGATCATCGATTATATTGAAATTTCACCGAACGAAGATTATTACTTAACAGAGGAAGCAGGTATCGTTTCAGGAGGAACGTATTTTATTAAAAACAAAGCCCGAGGATTAAGTCTCACAATGGAGCAAAACACCCCCGAAAATATTCCTCTACTTGTGGCGAAAGCATTCAATGGTGATTCTCTTCAAAAATTTGATGTTATTTTAGCGGACTATGGTTTTCACAAAATGAAACCAATACATGCAAGGGATCTAAATAAATGTCTGGATCTTCAACACGTATCAAGAAGCAACGGGGCAGGCGTGATGCTTTGGGATGACTTAGGTGGTGCCAACCAACATTGGGCCATTATAGCATTAGACAGTGGATACTGTAAAATTGTAAACAAAAATAGTGGCAAATGTCTTGAAGTGCCTGAAATAGCAGACGGTCGTCCCCTGCTAAAGGTCGTGCAACAGGTATATACTGGGGACGACCGGCAAAAGTGGAAATTTGAATTATTGGAAAAGGCATCGATTGAAACTAAACTTGAACAATTATTACCAGGAAGCGCAGTTACTGCCTCTTACCGAACTGCTGATATTGCAGGGGATTTTCAGTGGTACTTATTGGAAGGAAATATCCCTTCAGTTAATGCGTTGGATCTTGCTAAAATAAAGTCTGGAAATTGTAGAGAGGAAGCACACTTTATGACCTATATCTCGAGAGCTTTTGGAATTCCTGTCACAGTGGACTATACCCCGCAGTGGCCTTTTAGAAGCATGGGGCACGACTGGAATGTTATTATAGATCAAAATGGAAAAGGGGTACCTTTCTATTTTAATAATAAGCCGAGTGAACACACCATCTATGATGAATACTCCAAGGCAAAAGTATTCCGCACCGTTTATTCTGAGAATCCTGAAAGCCTTGCAAAAATTAAGTCAGATGAAGAGGAAGTTCCTGAGTCTTTTGAAAGTCCTCACATGTTGGATGTAATACATGAGTATGTGAAAACTACTGACGTAACCATAAAACTGGAATGGGGCATACCAAAAAATACAGATTTTGCATATTTGGCGGTGTTTAACGATCAAAATTGGGTTCCCATTTATTGGGGTAAAATCAAAAAGGATGAGGTTACCTTTAAAAACATGGGGCGCGGAATCGTCTATCTTCCTGTGTTTTATTCCAAAAATGGAAATTATGTGACAGGAGATGCCTTTCTTTTAACTGATTTGGGTGCAGTTGAAAAGATTGTTCCAAATATCAAAACAGGGCAAGACATGGTGGTGGACAGAAAGTATTCTATGATTCGAATAGGCTACCACGCTTCAAGAATGATTGGGGGAAAATTCCAAGGGGCTAATAAAGCTGATTTCTCAGACAGTGTCACGCTACTTATCAATGATCAAAAAACGGAGGGCAAGTATTGTACTCGACAAATAGAAAACCAGAATAAGTTTAAGTATCTCCGATACATAGGAGCAGCTTATTCTCATTCGACCGTTAATGAGTTGTTCTTTTACAGTGAGGATGATGTTGAACTTCAGGGGAAAGTAATTGGGACTGAGGGAAGTCTGGAGGGTGGGGCTACCATAGAGAAAGCTTTTGACAGGAATATTCTCACCTATTTCGAAGCGCCGCTTCCCTCCAACGGATGGGTAGGACTCGAATTACCGAAACCTTCGACCATATCAAAGATCAAGTATATGCCTCGTACCGACGGGAATTGTATAGAACCTGGTGATGAATATGAGCTGGTTTATTGGGATAAATCCTGGGTATCTGCAGGGAAACAAATTGCTGTAACTGATTCTTTGATTTTCAAAAATGTGCCTTCTGATGCTCTATACCTGCTCCATAATCACACGAAAGGTAGAGAGGAACGGATCTTTACATACGAAGAAGGAAAGCAAGTGTGGTGGTAGTGGGCACTTAGGAAAGGGGACTGCTCCGGAAATGTCCATAAAAGCCCCATTTTCCATTTAATAATAAACTACAGAAATTCAATTGACAGTCGAACAAGCCCCCTTTAGATTTGGGGGTGATATTAGGGCTAAAATGATAAAATTTAAATTTAACTTATACCAATAAAATCATAGAAACGAAAGCATTTAAATACAGCGACCTGAATATAAAAAGCATGAAGAAATATTTTATCTGTCTTCTCTTGATCATTATCATGAACGAGGCAGTCGCACAAGTCAATGAAAATGAGATTTCTCTGGAGGAGGTTTTGAATATAGCCCAGGAAAAGTCTTTAGCAGCCTTTAGAGCTAAAAACGTATATCTTGCCGGTTATTGGGAATATAAGTCATTTAAAGCACAGCGATTGCCTCAGGCAGAGATTCAATTAAGACCGTTTACTTATAACAGAAGCGTACAAAAACGCTATGACTTTGAAAGGAACATTGATGTATATCGGGAGACACAGACCTTAGACTCCTATGCGAATTTAGCCATTACGCAAAACCTTGGAGTTACTGGCGGAAGCTTTTACATAGATTCTGATCTTGGCAGGTTACAGAACTTCGGCCTTGATGAGATCACTACCTTTAGCGCTACCCCGATAAGGATCGGCTTTTACCAGCCTTTGCTTGCCCATAACCCTCTAAGATGGGAAAAAGAAATATCTCCTCTAAAGTTTGAAAAAGCAAAGCAGGAATATCTTCAGGATCTGCAGGATATAAATTTGAGGGGAGTGGAGTCCTTTTTTGAGTTGGTGATTGCCAACATGAAATGGGAAATGGCGCAACATGACTTTGCGACCTCAGATACCTTATATGCCATAGCAAGGCGGCGATTTGCTATAGCTACTATTGAAAAGGAAGACTTGCTGAACCTGGAGTTAAGAAAAATAAATGCCGCTTTAGCTTTGACCCAAGCTCAGAAGAATCTCAGCAAAGCCCGTTTCAACTTAAATTCCTTTTTGGGCTTTGATGAAAATGTTTCATTTTCTCCAGTTCTTCCGACCATATCGGAAGGTCTTCAAATAGATGAAAGCGAAGCGATCGAATATGCGCTGGAATACAATCCGGTTTTTTTAGATTTCCGACGGCGCATCCTGGAAAACCAACGAAATCTGGATAGGACAATAAAAGAGAACCGGGTGGGTTTTAATCTCGCTGCAAGCTACGGTTTAAACGGACAGTCATCCTATTGGGAAAATGCTTATCAAAACCCGCTAGACCAGCAAATGGTAGCCCTAAATATGAATATACCTATATTAGACTGGGGGGAGCGAAAGGGGCAAAGGCAGATGGCAGAAAGAAATCATGAAGTGGTGGAAATAGAGGTGAAGCAAGCTAAGATTGATTTTGAACAGCAGGTTGCCCTGAAAGTGATAGATTTTAACCTTCAGGAATCATTCGTGAAAAACTCTCGCACAGCAACTGAAGTTTCTGATGAGTCTTTTGAGTTGACAAAGAAACGCTTCCTGTTAGGCGTATCTGACGTCTTAACCTTAAATTCAGCTATGAATGCCAGGCAATCTGCCAGAGAGAATTTTATTATGAGCATTCATGCGTATTGGAGATATTATTACGAAGTACAACAGTTGACACTCTTCAATTTTATTGAAGGTAAACCATTGTCTGAAAACTTTAACCAAATTATTACTGAATAGACGCTCAGGTCTTGTTAGTTGCAAAAATGGAAAATATGTAACGTGTAGACTGAGAAAACTTTAAACTCTGGGCCCTGAACCTTAAACTTCAAACATTTGTATCCGTTCGTTAAACCGCCATATTTCAAGTAAGTAATATAGTGGTTAATCTTGCGTCATGAAAAGATATAATAAGCAACAGATGCATAGGCTTTACACCAAGTGGCAGTGGTCTGGCACGACAAAAGCTGTCTTCTGTAAGGAAGAAGGCATCATAAAGTCCAACTATTAGATCAAGAAGTTCCAAGATCCTGATCGTTTGGCCAAGGAGGCATAAATCGGTTTTTCTGCCCTAGTTTTTAATCAGGACGTTAGCCCTTGCATAACAAAGCGATTCCGCATCAATTATATATCAGGCATATCCATTGACTTTTTAGGTTCGGCAGAGGCCTGTTTTATCAAACAGCTCTGCCAATAGGCTATGTTGGCCTTCTAATAACTGTAGGTGTTTTTTTCTACTGCTAGCCTGCGAACATGCGCTAAGGGATCAACTCCTTTGCCGGCCTTGTGAAGAACAAGCTCCCTTTTATTGCCAAACAACTGGGAGAAATATATAACAGGTAATATCTAAAAGTACGGTACAATCCTATCCTTAAAGACATGGCTTGTTCGGACGGATACTAAAGTTTGAAGGATCTGCGCATAGTGTGATATTCAAGTTGCCAATGTTTTAGGATGTGAGGGACCTTGAAATTAAATAGTCTGGGACTTTCCGTGTTATTTTAATTGGCTGTTTTTATTACCGTTTTGGACAGATTTGTCTTTTAATTAATAAATTCTTTGAAAAAACAATAACTACTCTTATATTGTAATTATATTTATATATTTATTTTTTATTCACTATTAAATTTATGCTATGAACAACGTAAAAAAAGGAGGGTTCTTTTTCACATTTGCCCTAGTCGCTTCTTTAACTTATTTTAACACAAATGTAAATCTTGAAAATGAAAGTGGATCATCGGCTCAGCTTTCTTCACTTAAATTAGCTTCTGCCCAGAGTGAATATAATTTGGCGTATGACCTCCAAACTGGTTGTGATCAGGCGGGAACCACTTGTAGGAAAAGATAAATTACATTTTAAAGTTTAGTAACTCCTAAGAATAATTTAAGAATCTTAGGAGTTATTTTTTTGACTTTTGATATAGGCTAAAAAGCTTCGTATTTATCTCCCTATTAAAACTTTATGTTACTTAGTTTAGCAACATAATAATAGATCAATGGTGTATAATAAACAGCGATAGCTGTTCCAAAAGTAAGGCCACCAATCACACTCACAACTAGAGGGCTTTGAAGTTCGGCTCCTATTCCCGAGGACAAAAGAACTGGTAACAATGCTAATATGGTGGTTATACTAGTCATAAGAATTGGTTTTAAACGTATTGTACCTGAACTGAAAATAGCTTGATCCAAGGCAACATTTGGTGGTATTCCATTTGCTAATAAATTTTTTCTTATGAAGTTGATCGTATCAACTTTTAATATTGCATCATTTACCATAATCCCTAAAACTACTATTATACCTATTCCCGACATAATGTTAAGAGAAGTTTGGGTTAACCATAAAGCTAAAATGCTACCTCCTATTCCCAGTGGAATTGTCATCATTATAATAAAGGGCTGCAGCATTGATTCAAATTGAGCTGCAAGAATAAAATACAATAAGATTAAGGAAATTAACAAAATTAATTGTAGCTGGTGAAGGTTTTTTTTATTTTGAAAATATTGGCCTGTTAATTGAAGGTTCATATGGCTTTCAGCTGCAACTTTACTAATAAACGATTCTAAAATATTAACATCTGCTTTTTCATCCAGGTTCAGTCCTTGATAAATACCTTTATTGTCTGCTATTATGGTTTTATAATCGTTTGTAAAGCGGAAATTAACAAATTCCTGTAGAGGGTATGAAACCCCTTTGGAATTTATGATCATAGCTCCCTTCATTTTAGAGTATAAATCGGATTCTGTCTCTTTGAAAATGATATGCTGCGTTTCCGAAAAACTTGTTAGGTCATCTATATGTTTGTCTGCAAATACCCTCGTAAGTGCTTCTTTTACTGTCTGATGAGGTATTCTAAAAAGCTCTAGCTTGTCATAATTAATGTTTATAACCGCATTTGATTCCTGAGCTGTGCCATCACCAGGATAGAAATCCTGTTGGGTCAACTCTTTAATTTCTTTTTCTAAGTTGTTTAGAATTTGAGGAGCTAAAGGTTGGTTTCTTGATAAATCTCTAAAACGAAGTTCAAAATAAGGCTTTTTATCATCGAACAGTTGATCAAAAGCATTTGGCGCATCCTGTAATTGCCAACTAGCGGTTGGGAAATTATTTTTCATTGTCTGATCTAACTTTTTTAAACATAATTCTTTCTGTTTTATAGTTTTAAAGCTAAAAAACAAATTAGCTTCATTTAATTGGCTTTCTTCTTGTTGTAGTAAGTATTGTGTTGTTCCTACATCCCCCTCCATTAATTCATAGTCTCCTTCTATCGATTTGAGTAACATGTGAATTCGATTTAAATTCTGTTCGATGTTAATAGGTTCATTCCAACTTATTTGAAGCGTATGGTCAAAATTATTAATATCTGGCATACCTTGATTCTGGAGCGATAGTCCTAATGCCAACACTAATGGACTTGTAAGCAATAAGCTACCAAGTACAATTTTTTTATTATGCCAAATTATGTTAAAATGTTTTTTATAATTCGCTAGAACTAAACTGTACAGACGGCTATCTGCGCTTTTGATTTTCAACTTTTGGTTTTTATAAAATAGATAATATATCAGCGGCAGCAATGTAAAAGAAACTAAAAGTGATACTGTTAAAATAGCAGCTACAGATAGAGCTTGATCTAGAAATATGGCGCCAATGAGGCCATCCATGTATACCAATGGGAAAAGCACTGCCAACGTAGTTAATACTGAGCTTACAAGAGAAGGTATTACTTCATTAGTTCCTTCCTCACAGGCTTTAAGTAATTGAACTCCCTCATTATGTTTCCGATTAATATTATCAAGTACAACGATGCCATTATCAACTGTCATACCTAGACCTAGAGCCAGACCACTAAGCGAAATAATATTAATAGAGATATCAAACAACCAAAAAATAGATAAGCTCAACAAAAGAGAAATTGGAAGTACGATACCTATGATAAAGGGTGTCTGATAATTATTCATAAAAAGGAATAAGATTCCGAAAGCAAAAAACCCTCCCCATAAAAGGCTGCTTTTTAAATTATTAACACTAGCGTTAAGCAGGTTTGATTGATTCTGTGTAGTTATAAAATCTACTTCTGGATAATCGTTCTTGAAATTAGCGACTGTCTTCTCAATTTGAGCCATCAGTTCAGGCATTCTTGATTGTGCTTGCTTATGGATTGTTATGACTAGTCCTTCATTAGAGGGATTGCCATTAGAACCAAAAATATGATAACCTTTAACAATTTCCTGCTCTTCCTGTACTATGGCTAATTCCTTTATGGGTACAATAAATCCATTTTTAGTTTGAATGGGAATGTTTTCAATATCTTTTCCACTTTCCAATAGTGTAGCTATTTTAAGGTGAAACACATAATGTCCGTCTTTAAGACGAATTCCCTCTAGTTTCTCATTACTGGTCTTTATTGCTTGTTCAAGTTCTTTATGAGTAATACCATATGCAAGCATTTTCTCTGCTTGGGGTGTTATAGTTATCGTGGTTTCTCTAAAACCATTTATGTCAACTAATGAGACTCCTGGAATTTGTTCGATTTGCTTGCGGAGTAGCTTTTGAGTAAACCGACTAACAGAAATATAAGAGTCCTTATTTTTAGGTATCACTTGCAATCGAACTATGGGTATGTCTGTTGCATTTACCCGTATGACTTGAGGTCTAGAAACTTCAGGTGGAAAGTTAGATGAAATTCTATCTATGCGTTCATTTATTTCTATATAAACTAAACTCATATTAGTGTTATATGGAAACTGAAGCTCTATCATTCCTTGGTTTCTACTTGAAACAGAATGTATATTTTCGAGGTACTGTAATGATAATAAATCTTCTCGTATAGGACGAAGGATATTTTCTTCTAATTGTGCAGGCGAAGCGTCAGGAAATGTAACCTTTATAAAAATCCTGGGCACCTCTAAATTTGGCAGGAGAGAAACTGGAAGTTGCCAATATCCTAAAAGACTAAAGACTATGAACCCAACAAAGCTCATGATTACAGCTATAGGTCGTTTTAAAATAAACTTGATCATATATGTTAGGCTGGATAATCTAATGAATCCTCTAGTATCAAAGATGGTAATCGGAAAATAGAAATGCACCTTTTTCGGTAACTAGGAGTGCACCAGTAGAGCAAATATATTTGATTAAAAGACAATGTCCAAGAATCTTTGTAAATGACGCTCTCTACTTTCCCTTTGCTTTCCGGGTATGATTTCTGCAAAATGCAGGTTAAGGGACTTCTCTTGGATAGATCCTGAAAGCATCTGTGAGGATCAGGTCCCCCGCATTTTCGTTTTACACAATATCTTCATTGTCCTTCCTAATGGGCAGATATTTCATCATTTTAAAATTGAAGTCCCTGAAAACTTGTTTTCCGGGTTTGCGGGGGCTTCAAACGGATTGCCAAGCCACTTTTGGAGCCCAATTTTAACAAATAGATTTAGCCGTATAAATGCGATCAGGTTAGAGAGCCTCTAACCATATCTGGAAATAGCTTTTAAGTATTTCAGGATAAGTATGGTTATCAGGGCGGTCCATATCTGTATCATGACGGTATTCTCATTCGTGTCGATAAATGATTTGATATGGAGGAGTTGCTTTATATCCCTAAAGAAGATATCTATCTGCCACATGCTCTTGTAGAGCTCTGAAACAGTGTTTACTGTCCAAGACATTTGATTGGTGATCAGCTCGATTATCTCATCTTTCAAGATGTGCTGATGCCTGTTTTCGGGCAGCCTTTGCCGTTTTATAGTGTGCCCAGTCAAATAGGCTCAGGCAAAAGCTGACGGTGATCGAGTCGAGCAGGAATATTTTGGACTATATCCCGTACTTTGCCTGCCTGACGCACTCAAGCTGTCCCAACTGTGATTGCAACAGGTAATAGTAGCCCCGGAACAAGGTCCAGTTGCACTTTTTATTCTGGAAACTGACCGTGAACATGGAGGGCTCCTCTGAATGCCAAGATGGTTCAGGTTTCCTGTTGCTGACCTGAGGTCGTTGCTAATGTCCCTTACCGAGCCGCTTTTGGTAAACTGTTGTACCCTTTCTGGTGCTTGTCGGTTGCCTTAGATTTGACCAGTTTCTTGAAGATATAACGGTCTAGTTTTGAGATAAAATAGGAAAATAAATTTACTTTTGTCATAGAGGGAGGTTTTTGTTTGTGCAACTCAAATATATCTGAGATAACTCAAACTTTCCCTCTTTTATTAATTATTAATCGTTTAGGACGCTATTGGTTGCAAAACTATTTTGGTAACACTTTAACTTTGATGTCATGTCCAATATGGAGATTGTTACTGATGATAATTTGTTCTTCAGGTAATAATCCTTTTAATACTTCAAATTCATTAGCGTTTTCTTCACCAAGTTCAACATACTTCCATTTTGCTCTATCCTTTTCAAGTGTAAAAACAACTGGTCTACCAGAATGCATAACTACAGCCTCTTTTGGAATAACAATAGTGTTGTTTCTTGGAATTTGGATATATCCTTTTGCATGTTGTCCTGGTAATAAACTTTTGCCTGGTAATAAACCTTTAGAAGTGATAACAAGCTTTATTTGAACTAAGCCATCTTGATTTACACGAGGATTTATTTCCTCTAAAACAGCATCAAAAACATCAGTACTACCTAAAGGTTTAATAACGGCTTTTTGTCCTAGCTTAAGGTGAAGAAGCTGGGTTTCTAATATATTGCCAACAAGTTCTAAACTTTTTGGATTCCAGATATAAGAAAATATGCTTCCTTTTAGAACCTTACTCCCTTTTCTTAAATTAAGATCACTTATTATACCACTGATGGGTGCCCTCAAAACAGTATTATCACTATTTAATTTTGCTTCCGCAAGGGCGACTTCCGCAGCAGCAAGGCCTGAAGTATATTTTAAATATATTCTTCGCGTACTATCGGAGCCCAAAATACCCGATTGATAAGATATTTGCTTTTCTTTTAAATCTACATTTGCTTTTTCTAAATTTAATTCTTCCTTTTCCCTTTCAAGAAAAGCTAGTATCTGACTTTTTTCTACCCACTGACCTACTTTTACTTGTACATCAGATATGATTCCCTCAGTTTCCCAAACTATATCGGCTGCTTGGATTGCTTGTATGATCCCATTGATCTCTATTTCCTGAACAAATATTTTTTTTTGTACCTGGGCTATGGTAACTTCAACCATTCGATCCTTGATTGGCAAAATTCCTTCACTTATTTCATTATTATTCAACTCATCTTTAATTTTGTTTTGGCAGGTACAAAAAACACCCAATGATAATATACCTACAATCAAAATAAATGGATTTTTCATATCTTTATTAAAAAATGACATTTTTTTAATTAAAATTAAATATAAAAATAAAAGTTGTTTAGTCCATTTAAAATAGTTACAATTTTTTTTGTATTGAGTGTAATAGGCGCCCTCTATTTAAATAAATTGTCATTGTCTTTTACACCCACTTATAGTGCGCCTACCCTTCAAGTCAATTATCGACTACCTAATGCTTCACCTGAACAAGTAGAGCAACAAGTTACTTCAGTACTCGAAAATGGATTTTCACAAATATCCGCTATTCAGCATATAAAATCAGAATCTGGATATAATAATGGCCGCATTAACATTGAATTTCGAAAAGGAGTAAATCTCGATTTTAAAAAATTAGAAGCACAAACAATAGTCCGACATATATATCCCAAATTACCGGCTGATCTAAGTTATCCACTGATAAAGCAACAGCAAAACGACGACGAGCAGCAAGGACCGTTACTTGTTTATGATATAATTGCTCCATATGACTCACATAATGTACAGGAGTTTTTAAATAAAGCATTAATACTGCCACTGCAACAGGAAGAAGGCGTACAAGAGGTGATTTTGAGTGGAGTGGAGCCGAAACAAATAAAAATATACTTGCAGCAGCACCTTTTAAAAACTTACGGAATTGATCAGGAGGATATCATTAATGAAATTAAAGCTCAGTTTGACGGTTTTGATATAGGATTGTATAGAAATAAAGGTGGGCAGGAATTTTATGTTAAATCTATAAATACCCTAAATGATATCAACCAATTAAAAAATTTATTTGTTATTCATAAAACCGATGCCATTGTAAGGTTAAAAGATATTGCTCAAATTTCAATAGAAGAGAAAGAGGCAGAAAGTTACTATCGTGTAAATGGCAGTAAAGCTCTTATATTACAGATTTATGCTAGAAATGGAAGCAATAGGATTAATTTGGCAAATAAAGCAAAGGAAATTGTTTTAAAGGCTAGCTTGCCGATTGGTTATGGAGTATATATAACATATGATGAAAGCACCTTCATTGAGACTGAACTTCAAACTATTTTTTTTCGAGCAGGATTATCACTTTTAATCCTCCTCATTTTCATTTTTTTTCTAAAACGTAATGTTAGGTATCTGCTGATACTTTTCAGTGGAATAATAGTTAATCTTTGTCTTACAGCTTTATTGATGTATTTGTTTGACATCAGTGTTCACCTTTATACTTTGGCTGGGATAACGATTTCTTTCGGTTTAATAATAGATAATTCCATAATTATGCTGGATCATCTAAGTAGGAAAAATAACAGGAAAGTATTTCTTGCATTACTTGCTGCCTCATTAACTTCTATAGCAGCCTTAAGTCTTGTATGGTTCCTACCTGATAAGGAGCAGAGGAATCTTTTGGAGTTTGCTCAAGTTATCATTATCGCTTTGTCCGTTTCCTTAATAATTGCTTTATGGTTTACACCCTCAATTTACGCCTTGCTTATAGGTAAAACTTTTTCTCAAATTTCAAATAATAGGAATCATTTACGTTTTAAAATAAAAGTTTTTTTTATGTACACGACGATAATTAGCTTGTTCGCTCGTTATCGAAAATCATTTGTGATTATTCTCATCCTTTTATTTGGAATTCCAATTTTTATGCTACCCAAAAATATGAAGGAAAATGTTTGGTATAATAATACAGTTGGGAGTGAGATTTATCAAGAAAAGATTCGTCCTTATACTGATAAGATTTTAGGTGGGTCATTACGTTTATTTGTAAATCATGTATTTGATAACTCTGGATATCGCCCACCAGATGAAACAAAAATATTTATAACTGCTCAATTACCTTCTGGTAATACCCTTGAACAGATGGATTATGTTGTACAAAATTTAGAGATGTATATAAATAATTTTGAAGGCGTAGACCGTATTATTAGCAGTATTACCTCAGGACAGTTCGCATACATTATGATTAATTTTAAAAAAGATTATGTAGAAGGCGACTTTCCATACATACTAAAAAATAAGCTGATTAATCGAGGACTTGAATGGGATGGTGTGACATGGAATATATGGGGTGTTGGTAAAGCATTTGATAATAGTAAGGAAAGTGACCGAGTTAAGTTCCAAGTTTTACTCAAAGGATATAATTATGATCAGTTGGAACAACAGGCCAATATTTTAGCGGATAAACTTCTTGCGCATCCACGGATACAAGCAGTCAACATTAATGATAAAGTTGGATGGAGGACGGAAATATCAAATGAATGGTTACTTGAGTTTGCACTAGAACCAATAGCTTTGCGAGGGAAGAGCCATGCCATGGCTCTTAAAGCTTTAAAAGAAAGGTCTATTTCTTCATATTCAAAAAGCTACATCAAGTTTAAAGACCAACATGTTCCTGTAAATTTTTATCCTCAGAAAGCATACGAGCTAAACAAATACCAGCTAATGAATCAAGTTAGTTATTTAAATGATAGTGTTATGTTGAATTTTGCTGAGTTTGCTAAGCTTAAGCTACGAAAAACCGTTAATAGTATTTTTAAGGAGGATCGACAATATCTACGTATGGTCGGATTCGATTACCTTGGTGGAGAACATTTCGGTGACCAATATCTTGAGAAAATGCTTGAAGAAATGAAAGTTGAAATGCCAGTAGGGTATGCATCTGAAAAGGTAGAAAGAAGTTGGAAGAAGGAGGATACAAAAAAACAGCAATATGGTTTGCTGCTTTTATTAGCAGTTTTAATATATTTTATCTGTAGTATATTGTTTGAAAGCCTGCGTCTACTCTTGATTATTGTTTTTATTATTCCTATATCATTTATCGGTTTGTTCCTGTCCTTTTCTCTTTTCGATTTTTATTTTGATCAAGGTGGTTATGCAGCTTTTATATTGTTAGGAGGATTAGTAGTAAATGCAGGCATCTTTATAGTGAACGAACTGAATAATATTTCCGTTAGAGATTATAATCGTGCAATCATTAAAGCTATAACTCTGAAAGCTCAACCGATTATCCTTACAATTATATCTACTTGCTTAAGTTTAATCCCATTCCTTCTAAAAGGCGACAGCGAAGTTTTTTGGTTTTCGTTATCCGTAGGCACGATCGGTGGATTAATATTTTCAACTTTCGCAGTTTTTATATTTTTGCCTGTCTGCCTATGGAAAAAATAATTTTACACCACCAGTTATGCGTATAGCAACAGTCTTGGATACAAATTGATAAATTACCAAAAAATCTTTTTATAAAAGTTGTAAATGCTTAAAAGAAAAGCACTAATAAAGCTAATATAACCCCTCAAAAACTATTTTAAGTAAAGGCTATCTAATTGATGTAAATAATTATCAATATATTCAGGATCAAAGGTGAACTTGGAAATTTCATTTTTATTTAACTCCAATAAACATGGATAGATCCCGGTGAGTCCATTGGCGATATAATAATTTGAAGTATCAAGAATAAAACTTTCTAAAATTTCTTTATCCCAATTGCGATTTAGTTCTTTTGAACTATAAATTGAGGTGAAAATGACATCTATCTTTTCTGACTTCAAAAACCTCTTTTTATTCTCTTTGACAAAATTGTAGGTCGTTTGTATACAACTTCCACACCCGTCTTCAAGCGGTATTACAAGATAAATAACCCCTTCTTTGATGTAAGGGTATTCTTTTTTAGGAGCAAGACATGAGGTCAACGCAAGTAAAATTAAAGTAACATTAAATAGCTTTTTGTCTGGGTTTAAATACATGAAAAATAAATTTATCTTCAGGAGAATCAAAGTTTGATTTGTTATGATAAGGAATAAATAATCCCTCTTTAGATATGAACATTGTTAAGGGATTATACTTCATCCCTGGAAACTTACTAGAACCTAAACAATTATATTCTTCATCAAAAATTTGTATGACAAAAGACTTGTCCCACCACTTTGCGCCCAGTGCCTTATCTTCATCTAAACCTTCAAATATAACTCTATATGTGAATTTTGTATGTTCATCATAAAACACCCCCTGGTATTGGGTGTGAGTTAAATAATAATTAATTTGCTTCTCCATAGGTGCATTAGGCTCTACTGGATCTAAATTTTTGTTATATACATTTTTTACAGGACAATTAATCTTTGATATTAATGAATCATCTGTATAAATATATAGATTTGGGTCGTACAAAAAAGAATAGGCCCATTTATTATCACTTACCTTTTGACGACTGAAATTCCAACTACTAACTCCAAAAAAGTTGCCTTTTCTCATAAAATCAGGATAACGTGCTACATTTTCTGATATTTCTTGAGATTTCAAATCAAATGAAATATCTAAAACACGATTATAATATTCTGGACTATTTACATGATTTGAAACAACTAAACCCATGTACAACTTATCCCCTAAGAGTACAATAGGAGAACTGTTGTAAGCAAGTGGCCTAAGTATGTTTTCGGCTAGTTCCATAAAATATTTATTCTTTACAATCCCACTTGAATCTAATAATAATATTTGAGAGTTATGATTTGCTGCATAAATAGAATCTAAGCTTTTTATATATAGGCTACTAACAATTTCACCCACTCCGTTAGGTCCAGATTTTTCTAAAGTTGTAACAAAGTTTAGAGAGGGATTCATATCAATATTATAGAAATAACATTGATATAAATTATCAAAATTTTCTATGGTATAAATAAATCTCCCCTCAGGAATATCACAAAAAAAGATATCACCTGTATTAATTGTTGAATCATTAATCGAAATAGTAAGGGTATCAACTGATTCTAAAGAATAATTATTAACTTCTTTTATAGTTTCAGTATTTGTTGTACAAGATATATTTAAAGCTATAACAATAAGGAATAATAATGAGGCTAATGTTTTCATTCAAATGAGCAATTTAAGAATATTTATATTTTTGTTAGTCCTTTCTGATCAGTTACGAACTCTTAACTGAGAATCTTTGAGCAGACCTGCATTTTTATATTTAGATGTAAATATTATAAATCAGAAAATTTAAACATTACAATGAACAAATATAATTAATTAAAATCAATATGAAACCCTTTTATAGATCCAGGTTACATAAAACTACATTTATTTGACTTTGCTAAAAGAATTATCAGAGAATACAATAATAGCTTTTCCAATTACATTTTCTTCAGGAATTAATCCCCATTTTCTAGAATCTTCTGAATCATATCTATTATCGCCCAACATAAAATAATAATTATGTTGAAAAACAAAAAGGGAATCCGGTTTACCATCAAGGTAAATAATATCATCAACAACTTTTGCAGTTATTCCCTCATATTTATTGATTATGTTTAAGTAATGATTGATTTCCCTTTTAAACTTGTTTAGGTTAACTTCTATGCCTTTGCCAGGTATATAAAGAGGACCATAAGCTGATTTAGAGGAAACAGGATCGATATTATCTAGTTGAATAGATGAATCTCCAAAAACATTTTTCATAGATAATGCTACTGAAGGAGGAAGCAGATAATCTGGATTGTGGTGATTAGTATTGGAACTATATTTACTAGGATACTTAGATGTGAAATTGTCATCAAAATTTATTAAGTTTGCCTTTTCTATATCCACTTTATACACATACGAAACTGTGGAAGGTTCCATATCAATTTTATTATTTAGAAAAAAAACACCTTCCCTAACTTCAACTATATCTTCAGGAATACCCTTACAGCGTTTCACTAAAGTCATTTTATTTTCCTCAGGACTATCAAAAACAATAACATCATTTCTTGATATTGTTTGTCCTTTAGGCCATCTCCTGTAAACCCAATTTGTATTTTTAAACCACAGATAAAATGTATCATTAAGAGCCAACAAGTTAAGCCAATTAATTTCCAATGGATCCCTAGGCCATCTAGGACCATACAGTAATTTGTTAACTATAACATGATCACCTGGATAAATCGCTATTTCCATTGAGCTTGAAGGAATAAAGTAGACGTCGATCACAAATAGTTTAATAAAATTTGAAAAAAGAAGGATTAAAATAAATAATAATAAAATTTTTAAAAATTTTATTAAAGCATATAACATTTTTTTCATAATGAAGAAAATTTACTTTTCATAAATTAATTACTTTCCTCCTAAAGTTTTTGAGGTAGATATAGAGCTTTAATTCCTATGTAGCTGATATCACTTTCTAAAGTATTTCCATTTTACAATCCCTATGACAGCAAAGACTTGGCTAGAAACTAACAATTTCAAAGAACAATAAACACACTTCAAATGTAATTTTTATACATGATCATCTCTTAATAACCTTGTCATCAGGCTTCACTCTAGCTCTGATTTTCTTAAAATATGTTTCATCTCCAATTTCATTTCCTCTATAGCATCTGATTCTACTTTAACTTCTTTTTTTAATAATTCGATAGCAGTTCTTACAGCTTTATCAGGCTGATTTGTTTCATCATATAACTTTGCCAACAGATATTTTGGATAAAACCTGTTTGGGATCATATCAAAAGCTTGTAAATACGCTTCTTCTGCATTTTTATATTCTTTTAACGCTTTAAAACTATCGCCTAAATCTGTTTGGATTGTTGAAGAACTAAGATAAAACTTAGATTTATTTAGTATTTCAATCGCTTTCTGGTGATTGCCTACTATGGAGAGTAATTTTCCATAATTCATTAAAAATTCGCCTTCTTGATTTAAAAATAAATAAGCTTCTTTGTAGTGTTGTGTGGATTCAGAGTATAAACCTGCTTTGTAAAGTTTAAAGGCTACGTTCCATCTATAATATCCATCCTGAATTTTCACTATAGCGCTATACATATAAAACATAAAAATTAAGATAAATGGAACCACAATTATCTTATAAAGATTTGTTAGCTGTACTTTAAGGGTATATGTTTTATAGTTAGAAAGAGATACTACTAAAGCTAAAAAAAGCACTATAATAATTTTGATTGCTAATATTTGTGAAGGGTATGAAAATAATGAAAAGATTAGAAAAGATATCAAACCAGCTTTGCTAATCACGAGTAAAAATTTGTTTTTCCCCTTGCCCTTAGCCAAAAATATAAGCGTAGAAATAAATATTAAAATAGTTAATCCAACAATTCCATTCTCAGCTGTAGCCTGCATAGGATCATTGAAAGCATAAATAACATTATCCGCTACAAGTTTATGCTTACTTTGGGGGGATATTTTAAAATAAAGTGCTTGATAATTCATGTATTCTGCCCTAAATCGATCAAAACCATGCCCAATCCATGGGCGTTCCTTTATCATTATGCTAGTCACTTTCCAGGTCAATAATCGACCATCGGCAGAGCTTTTCTTATAATGATAAAGAAAAAAGCAACTACTTATTACAATTATTATAAAGATGAAAGAGATTCCAAATGTTCTTTTTCTTGAATTCTTAAGTTGCTTACATTTTAATAGTCTACGATATTTAAATGTAAGCAGAAAAACTGCACTAAAAATAACTGCTAGCCACGAAGCCCTAGATTGAGAAGAAGGAAGAACTCCTAATAATGTTAAAAGGCCTATTAATGGAACATATTTAGAAACTAAAAAAGTAAGGTTTTTGAATTTTGTAGGTAATCGCTCATCATTATTAGCTTTGAACCGACACCAATTAAAAGAAGAGAATAAGTGCATTCCTAAGGCTACAGGAAATATGATTGATAAAAGGCCTGCAAAAGGCCCTGGATTAAAAAAGCTGCCCGTCATCTTGAAGCCATTATGATGTGAGGGTAGATAACCATGCAATTGTATATTTCCATATACCGCTTGTATGATCCCAGAAATGATTACAGCTAAAAGAATCCAGAGAAAAACTTCTTTTTTATTTATTTGTCTTAATGTAATATAAAGTATTGAAAGGCTTATCAGTTCATAATAACGTAAAGAGAATCCAGCTACTTCTTGTAAAAAGTAGCGATTCGTTGTGATGTATAGGAACAATATACCTAATAAAATATCAATTATTGTTATTGAAATTCTTATGGGAGAATTTTGAAAAATAATTTTTAACAGAGATATTCCTATTACTGCTATTAAGGTATATGAAAAGGCAAAATATTTACTTGTTTGGGTTGGATGTATAAGTTCCGAAAAAACAAACGAAGGCATACATACAAAAAGTATAAATAGGATAACATAGATACTATAAGATAAAGTGTCTTTTATATAATACATTTTATTCAAAGTACATTCTAATCTCTCTCATTTATTCAGCATTTCAGATGTGAAGTTAGAATATTAATAGGTAAGTTATTTGTAAAAAGTGGACTGCAATATGGATATAAAAATTTAAAAGGTAAAATATATATAGTCATAGCTGTCCATAATGTTTTTTACTAGTGGGCTAAATATTGCTATTTTGTTGATTTGAGACAGATTTTTTCTGTTTTTAATACCCCCCCCATTAAACAATAATAGTCTCCCCTCTGGCAGTTTTTGAATGTTCTGGGCGGTGCTCTGAAAGGATCATCCAACAATTTATTTAGGTCAAACTTCACCAAGAGGGGTTCAGGCGCAAAAAAGCCGTCATGTTTGATAGGTGCCAGTTGAGTTTGGAACACGCATTCAGGTATTTGAGTATGGGAATCAATGCTGTCCAAATCCGGACAAGTTAAGTACTGCATTGTTGGACGTTCGCAGGAAAGTTTGGATGCTCCAATTATCATTGGATTAATAGGCCAAAGAATGGTCGGGTCACTTCTGGGTATGTATGCTAATCCAATTTTCAAAGGCTTCCATAAAACTTCTCAAGAATTCTTTTGTGGACTCA
>Ga0079224_100003006_pt1 | contig 20956 bp, 18 predicted proteins | sample Stecom2015_FD_80414 | JGI IMG/M metagenome (GOLD analysis project Ga0079224, IMG submission 80414) | Agricultural soil microbial communities from Utah to study Nitrogen management - Steer compost 2015 | ecosystem: Environmental > Terrestrial > Soil > Agricultural land | place: USA: Utah...
CATCTTGACGGCCATGTCGACGAGATCGCGGATGATCGAGTCGACGTCGCGGCCGACGTAGCCGACCTCGGTGAACTTCGTCGCCTCGACCTTGATGAACGGCGCGTTCGCGAGCTTCGCGAGACGACGCGCGATCTCGGTCTTGCCGACGCCCGTCGGGCCGATCATCAGGATGTTCTTCGGCGTGATCTCGCTGCGCAGGGGCTCTGCGACCTGCGCCCGGCGCCAGCGGTTGCGCAGCGCGATCGCGACCGCCCGCTTCGCCTGCTGCTGGCCGATGATGTGCTTGTCCAGCTCCTGGACGATCTCTCTGGGCGTCATCGACATGGTTCAAAGCTCTTCGATCGTAATGTGCCGATTCGTGTAGATGCAGATGTCCGCGGCGATCGCCATCGCCTTCTCGACGATCGCCCGCGCGTCGAGATCCGTGTTCTCGGCGAGCGCGCGTGCGGCCGCGAGCGCGAATGCGCCGCCCGAGCCGATCGCGATCAGGTCGTGCTCGGGCTCGATCACGTCGCCGGTGCCCGAGATCAGAAGCGACTGGTTCCGGTCGGCGACGACGAGCAGCGCCTCGAGCCGGCGCAGCATCCGGTCCGTGCGCCAGTCCTTCGCGAGCTCGATCGCGGCGCGCGGCAGGTTGCCGTACTGCTCGAGCTTCTTTTCGAAGAGCTCGAACAGCGTGAACGCGTCGGCCGTGCCGCCGGCGAACCCGGCGACTACGCTGCCGTCGCGTAGCCGTCGCACCTTGCGCGCGTTGCCCTTCATGACCTGGTTGCCCATCGTGACCTGGCCGTCGCCGCCGACCGCGACCTTGCCGTTACGCCGGACGCAAAGAATCGTCGTGCCGTGAAATTCGCTCATCTCGCCTGTCTTCGTTCGTCTGCGGAAAGGCATCCGGCCCCCGACGGCATGCAAGTCCAAGGCCTCGAGAGGCCGCGGCCGAAACGGCAGGATGACGGGCCTAACGGCGCCGGGCGCGGGGATGCGTCTGATCGTAGATGTGGGCCAAGTGCTGGAAGTCAAGGTGCGTGTACACCTGCGTCGTCGACAGGCTCGCGTGGCCCAGAAGCTCCTGGACCGCACGCAGATCCCCGCTCGACTCGAGCAGGTGCGACGCGAACGAGTGCCGCAGCATGTGCGGATGGACGCGGACCGGCATCCCCCGCCTGCGCGCCCATTGCTCGATCCGCAGCTGCACGGCGCGCTGCCTCAAGCGCGTTCCGCTCTTGCCGACGAAGAGCGCCGACTCCCCGGCGGCCGCGATCCCGGCCCGGACGGGCAGCCACGCGCGGATCGCCGCCGCGGCGACTCGGCCGACCGGCACGATCCGCGTCTTCGCGCCCTTGCCGAGCACGCGCACCGTGCGGTCGTCGAGATCGACATCCGCGACGTCGAGCCCGACGAGCTCCGAAAGCCTGAGGCCCGACGAATAGAAGAGCTCGAGGATCGCTGCATCGCGAAGCTCGAGCGGCTCCTTCGGGTTCGCCTTCAAGAGGCTCGCCATCTGGTCCGTATCGAGCGTCTTCGGCAGGCGTCGCGAAGCCTTCGGGGCCTGCACATGGATCGCCGGGTTCGTCGTCGCGATCCCCTGGCGCAGCAGGTAGCCGTAGAACGTGCGCACGGCGGACAGCCGCCGCGCGATGCTGCGCGGACTCAAGCCCCGCCGGTGGCACTCCGCCGCGAAACGGCGCACGTGATACGCGTCCGCCGACGAAAGCGTCGCACCCTCCCACTCGAGGAACTCGACGAGCGCGCCGACGTCGCGCCGATATGCCTCGATCGTATGCGCGGACAGCCGTCGGGTCGCGAGCTCGGCGAGGAATGCCTCGAGCGCTTCAGACGGCGACACGCGCCTGCTCACGCGACAACGCGACGCTGATCAGCTCGCCGATGCGATTCAGGAAATCCATCCGCTTGCCGGGATGGAAGTGCGAGGGATCGCGGCTGCCGATCACGAGGAAGCCGAGGCTCACGTCCCGTCCGAGCGGCAGCATCGCGGCCGACGCGATCGCGTCCGCGTCGCGATCGAACAAGACCGCCTTCTGGCGGTCACGCAGCGGACCGCAGCGCGCGCGGGCGCCCTGAATGAAGGCCGAGAAGGGTTTGAGGTCCGGGTCGTCGCGCGCCATTACCTTCACGAAGCCGGGTGCGTTCGCCTCCAGCCCGGCGTCCGCGAAGAGCACGAGCGCCGCCCGCTCCGCGCTGAAATCCTCGCGCAGGCTCGTCTCGATCTGCTCGACGCAGTCCGCAGGGCCGTTCGCCCGCATGAGCCTGAGCGACAACAAGTGGATTTTCTCGACGAGCGAGTCGTTGACCTTCGCGACGGCGATCAGGTCCTTCAGCTGCCGCTCGAGCTCCGCGTTCCGTTGACGGAGCATCGACACCTGACGCTCGATCAGCGATACCGTGAAGCCGTTCGTCTCGTGCGGGAGCTTGAGACGCAGCAGCAGCGTGCCGTGCCGCTCGAAGAAATCGGGTCGCCGTTGCAGATACTCGGCGACGGCTTCCTCAGAAAAGGGCTCGCCGAGCGCAGCCTCGTTCTTCTGTTGGCTCATAGTTCGATGACACCTTCGTAAACGAGCGTCGTCGGCCCCGTCTGCCACAACGGTCGTCCCGGCCCGGGCCAGCGCACCGTGAGCACACCGCCGGAGAGCTCGACCTCGACCTCTTCTGCCAGCGCCCCCCAGCGGCGACCGACCGCGACAGCAGCTGCTGCGCCCGTGCCGCACGCCGGCGTTTCTCCGACGCCTCGCTCGTAAACGCGCAGACGCACCCGATCCGGCCGGACGATCTCGAGAAACCCGACGTTGACGCCGCGCGGAAAGTCCGGATGGGTCGCGAGCTCTGGTCCCAGTATACCGACGTCGGCCGTATCGACCGAATCGACGAGCAGAACGGCATGCGGATTGCCCATCGACACGGCACCGAGCTCGACGTCGCGTCCGGCCGCGCGCACGACATAACGGTCGCGCTCCGCGGGTGCGCGAAACGGCAGCGACGCGGGCGCGAAATCGGGCACGCCGAGGTTGACGCTGACCCGCCCCTCGCTGCCGATCCGGGCTTCGATCGGTCCCGCGGTGCTTCGAAGGGTGAGCTCGCCGTCCCGTCCGCGGCCGTGTGCGGCGACGAAGCGCGCGATGCAGCGCGCGCCGTTACCGCACTGCTCGACCTCGCCGCCGTCCGCGTTGAAGATGCGGTACGACGCGTCGTGCTCGGCGTCCGCGTCGAACGTGACGAGCAGGAGCTGATCGAAACCGACGCCGAGCCGCCGGTCGGCGAGGCGCCGCACGGTATCGGGCTCCGGAGCGGGTCGGTCACGCGGCCAATCGACGACCATGAAGTCGTTGCCGAGACCGTGCATTTTGGCGAAGCGGACTCGCACGCGTGTCGTTGCTCCGGCGGAGCCGTCGACTGGCCACGGACCCCGCGGAAGGTTTAATGTCCGCCCGGGCATCGAACAGCAACGTCCGGCCCGAGCGCCGGTGCGCAAGTATACGTGGAATCGCCTTGGCCTAAACCGCAGAAGACCTGCCGCGACCTTCGCGAGTTTCTCGCGCTGCTCGAAAGCCGCGGCGAGCTGAAACGCGTCTCCGCGTTCGTCGACCCGAAGCTCGAGCTGACCGAGGTCTCGCGCAGAACCCTCGCGAAGGGCGGTCCGGCGCTCCTCTTCGACGATGTCGGCGTCCCGGGTGTGCGCGCGCTGACGAATCTCTTCGGCACCGAGTCGCGCATCGTCGCCGCGCTCGGCGCGGAAGGCCCGGACGCGCTCCCCGAGCTCGGCCGTCTGCTCGCGGCGCTGAAGGCGCCGGAGCCGCCGAAGAGCGTCGGCGAGGCGTTCCGCAAGCTGCCGCTGCTGAAGGAGATCATGAACATGGCGCCGCGCGTGCTCCGGACCGGGCGCACGCAGGAGGTGCGGATCGAAGGCGCGGACGTCGACCTCGGCGCGTGGCCGATCCAGACATGCTGGCCCGAGGACGCGGGACCGCTGATCACGTGGGGTCTGACGACGACGCAAGGCCCCGACGGAGGACGACAGAACCTCGGCGTCTATCGGCAGCAGGTCATCGACCGGAACAAGGTGATCATGCGCTGGCTCGCGCATCGCGGCGGCGCGACCGACTACGCGGCGTGGCGCGCGGCGCGGCCGAACGAGCCGTTCCCGGTCGCGGTCAGCATCGGCGCGGACCCGGCGACGATCCTCGCGGCCGTGACGCCGATCCCGGACACGCTCTCCGAGTACGCCTTCGCGGGGCTCCTGCGGGGCGAGCGCACCGAGCTCGTCGAGTGCCTCGGCTCGAGCCTGCGCGTGCCGGCGCACGCGGAAATCACGCTGGAAGGCTACATCGCGCCCGGCGAGACGGCCGTGGAGGGTCCGTTCGGCGACCACACCGGGTACTACAACGAGGCGGAAGTCTTTCCGGTCATGACGGTCGAGCGGATCACGCATCGGCGCGACCCGATCTATCACACGACGTACACCGGGCGGCCGCCGGACGAGCCTTCCGTGCTCGGGCTCGCGCTGAACGACGTGTTCGTGCCGATCCTGCAGACGCAGTTCCCGGAGATCGTCGATTTCTACCTGCCCGCGGAGGCGTGCTCGTACCGCGTCGCGATCGTCAGCATCAAGAAGCAGTACCCGGGGCACGCACGCCGGATCATGTTCGGCATCTGGTCGTACCTGCGCCAGTTCATGTACACGAAGTTCGTGATCGTCGTCGACGACGACATCGACGCGCGCAACTGGCAGGACGTCGTCTGGGCGATCTCGACGCGGGTCGATCCGGCCCGCGACAGCGTGCTCGTCGAGTCGACGCCGATCGACTATCTCGACTTCGCATCGCCGGTCGCGGGCCTGGGCTCGAAGCTCGGCATCGACGCGACGACGAAGTGGCCCGGCGAGGTCAGCCGCGAGTGGGGGCGGACGATCCGGATGAGCGACGACGTCATCGAGCGCATCGACCGGCGCTGGCAGGAGCTCGGCATCGACTGATGCCGAATGGGGGCGGATCGCGCTCGTCGGCAAGCCCCTGCTGCTACGGCACGTCGACGCCCGGGCGGCGGCTCGTGAAGCGATCCGCCTTCCGTTCATGAAGCCGATCGGTCGAATGACGACACGTTTCTCGGCACCGCAGTTGCGCCTTTGCGATCCTCCAGAAACATCCCGTCCGTTGGACATTTGTCATAACGACCGCTAAGTTATGCGCCTTGGCGGCGGACGGACATCGCGATAAGAGCGAGAAGGGACTGTTCGGGAGAAGCCTATGAGAAGCATCCTGATCATGAACGCCAAGGGAGGGTGCGGTAAGAGCACGATCGCGACCAACCTCGCCGCGTACTACGCGTCTGAAGGCCACGAGACCGCGCTCGCCGATTTCGACCCGCAACGCTCGTCGCTCGCCTGGCTCGAGGAGCGCCCGGAGAATTACGGCCCGATCACCGGCATCGAGGGCTTCGAGTCGGGCCTGCGCAACGTGCCGCGGAACACCGAGTACCTGATCATCGACGCCCCGGCGCGGTCGCACGGCCGCGAGCTCGTCGACCTCGTGAAGCGTGCCGAGACGATCATCGTGCCGGTGCTGCCGTCGCCGATCGACATGAAGGCGGCGGCATCCTTCGTCGAGGAGCTCATGGGCTTGCAGAAGGTCGCGGACAAGAAGGCCAAGGTCGCGGTCGTCGCGAACCGGGTCCGCGACAACACGCTGATCTTCGAGGAGCTCGACGCGTACCTGACGAAGCTCAAGGTGCCGTACGTCGCGACGCTGCGCGAGGCGCAAAACTATATCCGCGCGTATCAGCGCGGGCTCGGCGTGCACGAGCTGCCGCCGTACCTCGCGTGGCCGGACTGGGAGCAGTGGGAGCCGTTGCTCGAGTGGCTCGGCTCGAAGCGCTCGCAGCCGCGCAACTAGATAGTAGATAGTCAGTCGGACGGCGGCTCGAGCGCCGGGACCGTCAGCGTGCGGCCGTCGACGAGCGCGAGGCCCGACCGGAACGCAAGCGCCGCGCGTTCGTTGTCGCCGAGCCGATCGAGCAGGTTGCCGTAGAGCGCGTACGACTCGGGCGCCGGGTCGATCGCGATGCTCGACTCGAGGTAGCTGCGCGCTTTCCCCCACAGCTCGTTCACGATGCAGAGCCGCGCGGCGCAGACGAGGAGCGCCGCGTCTTCCGGGCGTTCCCGCAGCCACGCCTCGGCCTGCTTCAGCTGCTTCGCGGCGTCGCTCGAGCGTATCTTGCCGTACGCATCGATCAGGATCGGATCCCACGCGCGCTTCAGCGCCGCGCGCAGCTCCCGCTCCGCGTCGTCGCCACGGCCGAGCCGCTCGAGCGCGAAGGCCCGTAACGCGACGACGCGCGGCAGGCGGCGGATCTCGCGCGGCAGCTCGCCCCAACGGAGCGCGAGCGCATCGGACGTGAGCTCGGGGCTGCGGAACGCCGCATCGAGCGCCTCGGCCGCGAGCCGCTCGAGCTCGTCCGGCGCCAGCCGTGCGACATGGAGCTTCGGCAGCAAATCGGCGAGCCGGGCACGCTCGCCGAGCGCCGAGCACGCCCGCGCCGCGAGCGCGAGCGCGATCGGATGCTCGGGCGACGACTCGAGCACGCGCTTCGCCGCCTCGAGCGCCCGCGTGTGCTCGCCGCTCTCGAGCTGGAGCTCGGCCTGCGTCAACAGCACGGTCGTCTCGGCGTCCGGCAGCACCTCCGATGCGATCCGCAGCCACTCGTCGCGCCGCTCCGTCAAGCCTTGCTGCTGCGCGGCGCGGGCGGCCATCAGGTAATGCACGAGCGGCGCATCGCTCGAGCGGGCGCCGCGCAGCAGGAGCCGCTCGCCCTTCGCCCAGTTGCCGTCCGTGAGGTGCATCAGCCCCTGGGTCAGCTCACGTCCTGCGTTGCGGTGCCGGCGCTCCGCGAGCGAGACGCCGAGCCGATGCGGCGTTCGCCACAGGAACGCGATACCTCGCACGGCGAAGTAGAGCAGCACGAGGACGAAGAGCAGCGCCGGCACGGACATCTCGATGAGATACCCGCGGTAGTCGATCAGGACGTAGCCCCGGTCCTCGAGCATGAAGTGCGCGGCGAGCGCACCGACGAACAGGGCGACGAGGAGCGCGACGCCGACACGCATCAGTCTGACTCGGGCTCGGTATCGAGGTTGCGCAGCAGCGAAAGCGAGCGGCTGATGTCGGGGCGAGGCGGCGAGATGTCGACCGCGGCGAGCTCGTCGACGAGCGCGGCCGCGGCCCGCACGCCGGGATCGGCAAGGTCGAAGTCGCGCTCGAGGAGCCCGGCCGCCGCCTTCAGGCTCGCCGCATAGGCGGCACGATCGCGCTGCAGCGCCCCGGCGCGCGCGAGCGACAGCTCCGTGCGGAGCTCCCGATGCGCGAGCGCGCGGCGCTCGGCCGACGTGACCCGCGCCTCGGCGTCGTCGCGGCGCTCGATCGTGACGAGGCTCGCGAGCGCACGCCGGATGCTCGTGACGAGCCGGCCGAGGCCGGGCTCGACGTCGTCGAGCGGCGGCTCGCTCGCGTCTGCACCGCCGACCCTGCGGAGGGGGAGCGCGTCGACGCGCTCCGCGAGGCTCGCGAGCTCGAACACGACGCGCTCGAGATCGGGCCGCGTCACGCTCTCGAGCGCGAGCAGGTCGGCCGCGATCTGCCGACGGACCGGGGCGACGGCGGGATCGGCGAGCGCACGCAGGCGCCCGTCCGCGAGCTCGAGCGCGGTCGCCGCGTTGTCCCAGCGTCCCGCAAGCTCGAGCTCCGCGTTCGCGACCGTGAGGTAGTACTCGGCCTCGGCCCTGAGCCACCTGGCCTGCGCGTCGAACGATCCGCCCTGCACGGCGGCGAGCTGGCGCTCCGCCGCCGCGAGCCGTTGAGGCGCGTCGCCGAGCTGCCGTTCGAGCTCGGCCATGCGCACGGGCAGCTCCTCGAGGCGATCCGCGAGGCGCTCCGTGCGCTCGCGGGCCGCGTCGGCGGCGGCACCGAGCGCGTCGATCCGATCCGACAGCGCGCGCTGCGTCGCGCGCACGCGCTCGAGCGACGCCTCGAGGTCCGTGTCCGCTTCGTGCAGCGCGACGTAGAACTCGCGGTACTGCCACCACAGGAATGCGACGCCCGCCGACGCGAACAGCGCGAGCGCGAATGCGACACCCGCCGCGAGCCTCGGCCAGACGGGACGGGGCTCGGAGGTGACGGCAGGTGCAGCGGCTGGAGCGTCGTGATCGTGCCCGTCGGGCAGCGCTTCTTCGGTCATGGTGCGTGGCGCGGCTGGCTGCGGCGTATTGTCTCTGCGCCAGACCCGACTTGCCAGCGGGGCCGCCGCGCCGACGCGTTGGTCAGCCGATGCCGAGCCGGCGCTTGAGCTCGGGGACCTGGCGCCGGCTGACCGGCAGCGTCTCGCCGCCGCGGAGCCTGATCGCGTAGCCGTCGATGCGCCTTTCGAGCGCGTCGACGTGCGCGAGGCTCACGAGGATGCTGCGGTGGATCCGGACGAACTCGTCCGCGAGCTCGTCCTCGAGGCTCTTCAACGGCTCGTCGATCACGTCCTCGCCGCGAAGATGGCGCACCGTCACGTACTTCTGCTCCGCGCGGAAGTACCGGATCTCCTTGACGGGGATCAGCCTGAGCTCGTCGCGGACTCGCGCCGCGATATGCCGGCGCGGCCCGGCTATCGGCTCCCGCGGCAGCTCGTCGAGGAGCGCCGCGCTGACGCGCGCCGCGTACGAGAGCGCCGACTCGAGCCGCTCGCGGCGGACCGGTTTCAGCAAATAGCCCACGGCCCGGGCCTCGAATGCCTCGATCGCGTACTGATCGTACGCCGTCGTGAAGATCACGGCCGGAGGGACCTCGAGGCCGCAGAGATGCCGCGCGGTCTCGATGCCGCTCATGCCCGGCATCTTGATGTCGAGCAGCACGACCTTCGGCTTGAGCCGCGCCGCCTGCTCGATCGCCTCGGCGCCCGATGCGCATGTGCCCGCGACGCGCCAGCCCTCGAGCTCGCCGACGAGCCGCTCGAGGCGCTCGCGCGCCGGCGGCTCGTCGTCGACGATCAGCACTTCTCCGACAGCGTTCATGTCTCGAGCGGCAACCTCACGGTGACTTGGAACCGGCCGGCGTCGCGTACCGTCTCGACCGACCCGCGCTCGCCGTACGCGAGCCGCACGCGCTCGCGCAGGTTGTCGAGGGCCTGCCGATGGCCCGGCCGGGCCGCGGCTTCGGGATCGACCGGATTCGAAAGGGTGATCACGAGCTGCCCGCCGTCGACGTGACCCCGCACCGTCACGTCGCCCCCCGCGGGCAGCGGCTCGATGCCATGATAAATCGCGTTCTCGAGGAGCGGCTGCAAGGTGAGGCTCGGCAGACGCGCGTCCTCCGGCACTTCGCCGACATCCCAGTCGATGCGGAGCCGTTCGCCGAGCCGAAGCGCCTCGATCCGCGCGTAGACGCGCGCGAGCTCGAGCTCGTCGGCGAAGCGCACCGGCCGATCCGACGCCTTGAGCGTCGCGCGCAGCAGGTCCGCCAGATCCTCGACCGCACGCTCGGCGGTCGCCGGCGCGCTGCGGGTCAATGCCGCGATCGTGTTCATCGTGTTGAACAGGAAATGCGGCCGCATGCGCGCCTGCAGCGCCTCGATGCGTGAGCGCGTCTCGGCGTGCACGTGCCGCCGCCATTCGTGCGCGACGTAGAAGTAGCGCAGGAGGAGCGCCGTGACGATCACGCAGATCGCCTCGTTCCGCAGCAGGAACGTCCACGACGACCGAGGCAAGCCCGATCCGACGCCGAGCACGGCGTCGCCGTCCGCGATCTCGGCGGCGAGGAGCGAGAACACGGCGGTGTTCAGCATCAAGAGCGCAAAGACCGCGGCCGACGCCGCCGGAACGCCGAGCCGCGCGAGCCGCGGCCGTGCGACGCAAAGGAGTGCCGCGCCGGTCAAGCCGAGCCACTGAACGAACAGCGAGATCAGGCCGAGATTCGGCCAGAACGGGCCGTTTGGCACGCGGACGAGCGCGAAGACGACGGCGAGGAGCTCGGAGATCAGAACGACCGCGAACACCATTCGCGGCTGACAAAAATCCGGCAGGAAGCTTTCGGCCTCCTGCCGGACCGGTGATGCGGGAATTGCGGACAGCCCGTCAGCTACACCAAGCCTCGACATCGGCCGCCGCCTGGGCTCGGGCCTCGTCGATCTCGGCGTCACTCAGGTATTCGCGCTCGCCGTTCGGCAGCTGCCGGTAGAGCCGGTGCGCCGCGTTGTAGTTCTGCACACGAGCGCGCGCGATCGCGCAGTTCCGCTCACGCTGCTCGGCGAGCTCGCGCTCGACGCGGCGCGCCTCGGCCTCGTCGTACTCGGCCGGCGGCTCCGCGGCCGGCGTGGAGGCGGCTTGCGGGCTCGATTCGGCGGCCGATGGCGGAGTCGGAGCACGCGATGGCCGCTGCGCGGCGACGAACAATGGCTCGGCATCCGGACCGCTCGGACGGTCGCTGTAGATCACGGTTCCATCCGGCGCAACGGAGCGATAAACCTCGGAAGCGCAAAGATTCGCGGCGACGAGCGCGAGCGGGATCACGGCTATGGCGCGCACGGATCACCTCCCTGGAAATGGGCCGGAGTCTAGCATGCGGGCTCCGACGCTCTTGTGAACTCCGTCGCTTTTCGGCCCGCGGCCGACCGCGTCGCCCGGCAAGCGGTATCATCGAGCCATTCCCGGCGACATCGGCCTGAAATCGGGCTCGCCGCAGCGAGCCGAAGGGACATCAAATGATCGACAAGAATCGCTTCAATCTCGACGACCTTGCCCGGCAGCTCGCGCAATCCCTCCCGCAGAACCTCCGCGCGCTCGGGGACGACCTCGAGCGGAACTTTAAAGCGTTGCTGCATTCGGGCCTCGACCGGATGGATCTCGTCACACGCGAGGAATTCGACGTGCAGAGCGCGGTCCTCGAGCGCACGCGCGAGAAGCTCGAGGCGCTCGAAGCACGCATCGCGGAGCTCGAGCGCAGTCTCGCCGCGTCGAGCGGCGAGTCGCAGCAGCCGCAGCAGTAGTCCCGCGCCAGCGGCGAGGCGCGCAGCGGCCGGTCGGGGGCTTTTCCTCAGGCGCCGATGGCCCTCGCGCGGCTCTTGAGCCGCGGCCAGCGCGGCCTCGAGGCTTACGAGGTCGTCGTCGAGGTCCACCTCGCCGGCGGACTTCCGGCGTTCACGATCACCGGGCTTCCGGCCGCCGCGGTCCGCGAGAGCAGGGATCGCGTCCGCGCGGCGCTGATAACGTCCAGCCATGACTTCCCGGATCGACGAATCACCGCGCATCTCGGTCCAGCCGACGTGCCGAAGGACGGCGGTCGATTCGATCTCGCGATCGCCGTAGGTCTCGTGATGGCGCAGCGGCACCGCACATGGGCCGACGAGCGCACGGAACTGATCGGGGAGCTGGCCCTGTCGGGCGACGTTCGGTCCGTCAACGGCGTGCTGCCGGCAGTGCTCGCCTCGCGTGACGCGGGACGTGCGATCGTCGTGCCGGCCGCCAACGCGGCCGAGGCCGCGCTCGTCGCCGACGCCGAGGCGTATGCGGCCGAGACGCTCGCGGACGTCATCGCGCATGTCGAAGGCAAACGGACGCTCCCGCGAATAAAACCGAAGCCGATCGTCGCAGCGCACGAGGCGGGGCATGACCTCTCCGACGTACGCGGTCAGGCGCAGGCGAAACGCGCGCTCGTGATTGCGGCGGCCGGGGCGCACAACGTATTGCTCGTCGGCCCGCCGGGGAGCGGCAAAAGCATGCTCGCGGAGCGTCTCCGCGGCCTGCTGCCGCCGCTCGACCTCGAGGACATGCTGCTCGTCGCGAGCATCGCGTCCGTCGCCGGCGACCGCTCGATGCTCGACAACGGTCTGCGCCCGCCGTTCCGGGCGCCGCACCACACGGCGTCCGCGGCCGCGATCGTCGGCGGAGGCACGCGCGTGAAGCCTGGCGAGATCTCGCTCGCGCACCGCGGCGTGCTGTTCCTCGACGAGCTGCCGGAGTTCTCGCGGATCGCGCTCGAGGCGCTGCGGGAGCCGCTCGAGGCCGGCGTCGCGCGGATCTCACGCGTGCACGACCACGTCGAGTTTCCGGCCGAGTTCCAGCTGATCGCGGCGATGAACCCGTGCCCGTGCGGGTTCCTGGGCGACGGCACGGACCGCTGCCGATGCACGCCGGCGCGGCTCGAGCAGTACCGGTCGAGGATCTCGGGGCCGTTGCTCGACCGCTTCGACATGCACGTCGAGGTGCCGCGGGTCCCGTTCGACGGTCCGGCGGCAAATGCCGCCGGCGGCGAGACGGCACGGCTTCGCCCGCAGGTGCTCGCCGCGCGAGAGCGACAGCTCGCGCGCGCGGGCCGGCTGAACGCGCGGCTTCCCGACGCCGCGCTGTGGAAGAGCGCGCGGCCGAGTGCGGCGGCGATCGCGCTCCTGAAGCGCGTCGTGAACCAGTGGCAGCTCAGCATGCGGAGCGGCATCCGCGTGATGAAGGTCGCACGGACGATCGCGGATCTCGACGGCCGCGACGGCGTCAGCGAAGCGGACGTGGCCGAAGCGCTGCAGCTTCGCGTCCTCGACCGGCCGCTCCCGTAGGAGCGGGCCGCGTGCCACGCCGGGCCGATACGCTATAATCGCGCCCGCTTCGCCACCCCCCGACCCAGAGGACTTCGAGCTTTGCGCGACCAGGACCAGCAATTCTTCGACAGCTTCATGCTCGTCATCGGCATTCTGATCGGCGTCGCCGTCGGGATCTATTTCCTTGCGCAGCGCATCGCGGCCGACACGCAGGGCGTCGCCGTGCTGGCGGACCCGCGCGTCAGGGCAGAGGTCGACGCCCGCATCGCGCCGATCGGCCAGGTCTTGCTGATCGGCGACGAGGAGCTCGCCGAGGTGCAGCAGGCCGCCGCCGCGGCCCCGGCACCCGTCGACATGCCGCTGACCGGCGCACAGGTGTTCAACCAGAACTGCTACATCTGCCACGCCGCGCCCGGCGTCGGCGGCGCGCCCGTGATCGGCGACGCCGCGGCGTGGGCCGATCGCGTCGCGCAGGGTATCGACGTGCTGAACCAGCACGCGCTGAACGGCTACCAGGGCCAGGCCGGTTACATGCCGCCGAAGGGCGGGTTCATGGCTCTGTCGGATCAGGAAGTGATCGACGCCGTGCAATACATGCTCGACCAGCTCGAGCAGTGACGCCTCCGCGGCCCGCCCGTCCACGGCGGGCCGCACTGCCATAGCTTTCGTCAGCTGCCCGCCTCGCGCGCGAGGCTCGCGTCGCCGCCGGCGAGCCGCGACAACACGCCCGTCCGTCGCGGCGGCAGGTCGCGGATGTGCAGATCCATCTGCGGGAACGCGATCGGGATGCCGAGCTCGCGGAACGTCTTGATGATCTTCCGGTGCAGATCGCTCGTCGTCTCGAGCCGCTCGCGGAGCTGCGAGACGTAGGCGCGAAGCTCGAAGTGCATCGCCCCCTCACCGACGCGCAGCAGCAGCGCGGCCGGCGCCGGGTCCTCGCGCACGGCCGGATGCGCCTTAGCGATCTTGAGCAGCGTCTCGACCACGAGGTCCGGGTCCGTGTCGTAGCGCACGGCGATCGGCATCACGATGCGCGTGACCGTGTCGGACAGCGTCCAGTTGATCAGCCGCTCGGTGATGAAGTTCTTGTTCGGCACGACGATCTCGCGGTTGTCCCAGTCGATGATCGTCGTCGCGCGGGTGCGGATCCGCGCAACCGTGCCGCTGAACTCCCCGATCGTGATCGTGTCCCCGACTCGCACCGGGCGCTCGAACAGGATGATGAGCCCCGAGACGAAGTTCGCGACGACCTCCTGCAGGCCGAAGCCCAAGCCCAGCGTCAGCGCCGCGACCATCCATTGGAGCTCCGCCCACCTGAACCCCAGCCGCGAGAACACCGTGACGACCGCGACGACGACGATCGTGTAACGCAGGAGCATCGCGACCGTGTAGCGGCCGTTCGCGTCCATGTCGGTGCTCCGCGCGAGCAGGATCTCGACGAGACCCGGGAGGTTCCGGGCCGCGAGCACGAACACCCAGCCGAGACCGAGTGCGAGCAGCACGTCCTGCAGGCTGATGACGGCCGGCTGGTCGCTGCCCTCGACGGTCCGCGACCAGACCTCGTAATTGTCGAGCCACGTCAGTGCCGGCAGGACGTCCGACCAGACCCAGAACAACGCGAGCACCATCGACGCGCCGGCCGCGACCCGGAGGAGCGTCCGCGACTGCTGATTCACGTCCTCGATGCTCAAGTGCGGCTCCGGCAGGTCCGGTCCGCCGTCGGCCGTCAGGCTGTTGCTCTCGACGGCGGCCGCCTTCTCGCGCTGCTCGCGCAGGCGCCTGAGCCGTAGCCGCATCTCGCTCAGAATCAGCGCGCGCGCCGCGAGGTGATAGCCGAGCCCGACGACGCAGACCACGACGACGGTATCGATCGTCCGCCCGAAAAGCTCGGACACCGTGAGCAGGTAGCCCGCGAGCGCGAGCCCGACGAGCGCGAGGGCGTAAAGCGCCGTCACGCCGCGGAAGAAGCGCCGGCGGCGCTCCTTGAACGCGCTGCCGAGCTCGGGGCTCGGCGCGAGGAGGCGCCACGCGAGGGCGCCGCAGAGGAGGCTCGACGCGACGAGCCCGATCCGCCCGAACACGTCGAGCACGATGTCGTCAGGGTGCGCGTACGCGAGCGCGATCATCATGATCAGCACGAACTGCGCCGGCATGAACCACTTCACGTCGCGCCGGAGGCGCGTGACGAGCGTCGGGTTCGCGTCGAAATGCACGGTCGCGACGCCGTTCCGGCTGATGAAGATCGCGAGGAGGTGACCCGCGAGCCACCAGATCGCGGAGACCCAGAGCACGGCGGCGATGACGTCGACGCCTCGATCCGTGTCGGGCAGCCGCTCGAGCCTGAAGCCGGTCGCACCGAGCAGCACCGGGGCAGGCAGCACGCGCAGCAGGCTCCAGCCCATCGCCTTCCACGTGTGCGTCATGCTGTCCGTGAAGCGATGCTGCGTCTTCTCCGCGAGCTCACGCAGCCTTCTGCCTGTGCCGCGTCCGGCCCGGTAGAGCAGCCCGACGACGAGCATCGTCAGCACCGACGCGTACGGGCGATCGAGCGTGATCTGGCGGAACGCCGCGCCGGTCGTGCGCCACGCGGCGGGATCGATCAGCGCGAAGAACGCGTTCGGCGCCCGCATGGCCCAGTCGAGGCTGACCGGCACGTGGCTCGGCCACCAGAGCAGCGCTTCGTTCAGGATCCGATCGAGCTCGTCGATGGTTCCCGAAACGTCGCGCAGCACGCGGTCCGTCTCCTCGAGCTCCTCGATCAGCTTCCCCTCGCCCTGCAGGAGCGCGTCCGCGACGCGGCGCTCGAGATCCCGCAGCGCCGCGAGCGCCTCGTCGTCGGCTACGCTCGGGCTCGCCGACGCGGCCGGCGGCACGAGCTCCCGGTATCCGATGATCCTGAGCCGCGACTGATCGAGCTCGCGCCCGATCTGCCGGGCCGCGACGTCGAAATCGGCGAGCGTGCTCAAACGGCGCCGCTCCTCGAGGAACAGCGTGCCGACGGCGTCCGTGAGGCCGCTGTGCTCGAGCCTCAAGCGGATGTTCTCGAGGCGCGTCGACAGGTCCTCGCCGAGCGCCATATAGCGCTGCCGCTCGGCCTCGAGGCCGCGGATGCGGCTCTGCGTCTCCGCGGCCTGGTCAATCAGCGTACGCAGTCGAGCGAGCTCGGCGCTGAACCGCCGATCGGCGTCCGGCTCGCGCTCGACGAGCCGCTGCAGATCCCGCGTCAACTGGCTCAGCGCCGCCGTCGATCTCTGGTCGAACTCGACGCGCAACGCCGCGAGCTGCCGGCCGATCCACGCGAGCTCGAGCTCGTCGACGGCGATCTCGAGCTTCAGCACGTCGATCCGGACCGGCAGCGAGCGTGCATCGAGCTGCGCCTGGATCAACGGCGCGTCGCGCCGCCGCTCGAACGCGGCGCTCTCCGCTTCGCGTGCCTCGGCCAGCGCCGGGTCGTCGGCGTCGGCGGACGGGGCCCGCGCGCCGGACGCTTCCCGCTCGCGGCGCAGCGCCTCGATCGCGTCGGCCTGGCCGCGGAGTTGCTCCTCGAGCCGACCGAGCGTCTCCCGGCGCTGATCGAGCGCGAGCGTGACCTGCATGCGGCGCGCATCGAGCGTGGCGATGTCCTGATTGATCACGCTGAGCGGGCGCTCGACGTCTTCCGCCGCCTCCGCCGGCGCGTCGCCCCGTAACGTATCGACGCGCCGAAGCGCCTCCGCGAGCCTGTCGCCTGCGGCCGTCGCGAGCGCGGCGCGGCTCAGCGCGCCGCGTACCCGCTCGGCACCCGCCTCCTCGTGCTCGAGCGCCTGCTGCCAGAGCTTCCGCTCGGCCTCCGAGAGACCTTCCGCCGCGGCCCGCTCCGCGAGACGGTCGCGGGGACTCGCGGCGATCCACGCCTCCGCCTCGCTCACGTCGACGGCCGCTGCAAGCGGCGCCAGCCGCTCCCGCGCCGCCTCGATTTCCGCTGCGAGCACGTCGAGCCGCTCTTCGAGCGGTGCGCCGGGCGCTGCAGCCGTCGTCGGCGGCGCGTCCTGGGCGTGCACGGCCGGCCCGACTGCCGTCGCGCCGATGAGGAGCAGGGCAGCAGCAGCGAGCGGCAGGAAGGATCGATCGATCATTGGATGCCCGGGAATGTCAGGCGGGGAGGGCGCCCAGCGTCCCCTCACGCCCGTGGATGCCGGCGCCCATTCTGGCCGAAAGCGCCCGGCGCGGCATCTGTCGTGTCGCGGCGACCCCGTACGGCACGACGTACTAGAATTGTGGGACGGCCCGCGGCTCTGGTCCGCGTTTTCTCGCGAGCAGAGCACCGGCCGGCAGCAGGCAGCGACGCGCCCGGCGGTCCGATCGAAGCCCGGCGGCGCCGGCACCCGGGCGAGGCGGAGGCCGAACGTGCGGCATTCGGCGGTAACGGAGCTGACGAGGCGCGAGCCCCTTCGCGTGCTCCTGGTCGACGGCGACGTCGACGACGATGCGCTGATCGACGCGGCGACGGCGCGCTTTGCGTCGATCACCGCCGTACGCACCGACGAGCGGCCGCCGGACGCGTGGGCCGTCGGCCGCCATGACGTCGTCGTGCTCGGCGGCGGCGTCCGGCCGGGCGCGCTCGAGCGGCTGCTCGGGCAGCTCAAGACGTCGGACCGGCACCGGCCGGTCATTCTGCTGACGCGTGACGAGGCGGCCGCGCGCCGCGCATTCCAGCACGGCCTCGACGATTTCTCCGCGCCCGACGACGCCCGCGGCCTCGCGATCGCGATCGGCGCGTCGCTCGCGCAGGCCCGCCGCGCGCTCGCGGCCGAGCTCGCGGAGCGCCGCCGCGCCGAGTCGGAGATCCGCCGCAGCGAGAAGCGCGCACGCGTGCTCGTCACGCTGTGGGACGCTGCCCGCGGCCTCGATCGGCCGGAGGAGATCGCGGAAGCGTCGATGCGTATCCTGCGCGAGGGGCTCGCCGCGGACCGGTGCGTCTACGGCGAGGTCGATCCCGACGGGCTCCACTTCAGGTTCTCGGCCGTTGCGACCGCGCCCGGAGTCGCAGGCGTCGACGGTCGGTTCCCGCTGCCGCCCGAAGCGAGCGAGCGTCTCTTGAAGAACCTGCCGATCGTCGTCGACGACGCCGATCGCGACGTGCCCGACGAGTCGCTGCGGACGCTCTTTCGCGCGATCGGCGCGCAGGCGCTGATCATCACGCCGGTGCTGAAGGGGGGGAGGCTCTACGCCGCGGCCGGCGTGCACATGACCACACCGCGAAAGTGGACCGAGGACGAGGTCGATCTCGTCGACACGGTCGCCGAGCGCCTCTGGGAAGCGATGGAGCTCGCGCGTCTGTCGCGCGCGCTCCGCGAAAGCGAGCGTGATTTCCGCGGGCTCTTCGAGCTCTCCGCGGTCGGCGTCGCGCAGTCGGACCCCGTCACGGGCCGTTTCCTGCGGGCGAACCATCGCTTCTGCGAGATTACCGGCTACTCGCAGGAGGAAATCTGCCGGCTCACGTTCGACGAGATCACGCACCCCGACGAGCGCGCAGAGAACCGCGCGGCGATCGAAAAGGTGCTCCGCGGCGAGGCCGACCGCTGGGAGATCGAGAAGCGCTATGTCAGACGGGACGGCTCGACGATCTGGGTGCACGTATCCGGCAAGGTCATGCGCGACGAGGCCGGCCGGCCGTACCGCCTGATCGCGAACGCGGCGGACATCAGCGACCGAAAGAAGGCCGAGGCGGCGTTGACGGCGAACCGGCGGCGCCTGCAGCTCGTCACGGACAACGCGCCCGTGCTGATCGCGAACTGCGGCAAGGACTATCGCTACAAGTTCGTGAACAAGGCCTATGCGGAGCGTTACGGCCTGTCGCCGCGCGACCTCATCGGTATGCACGTCGCGGACGTGCTCGGCGAAGAGGCGTTCGCGCAGCTGAAGCCCCACGCCGACCGCGCGTTCGCCGGCGAGCGCGACGAGTTCGAGGTCGAGGTCGACTACCGCGATCTGGGGCGCCAATGGATTCGGTGCGCTTTCGCGCCCGAGCTCGACGATCACGGTCGCCCCGTCGGCTGGATCGCCGCGGTCCTCGACATCACGGATCGGAAACGCGCGGAAGAGGCGCTGCGCGCCGCGGACCGCCGGAAGGACGAGTTCCTCGCCGTGCTCGGCCACGAGCTCCGCAACCCGCTCGCACCGCTCCGGGCCGGGATCGAGCTCTTGAAGGAAGCCGAGCAGCGTCCCGACCTCCTGCGCAACCTGCGCGAGATGATGGAGCGGCAGCTCGCGCATCTGATTCACCTCGTCGACGACCTGCTCGATCTCGCCCGCGTGACGCGCGGCGACATCGATCTCGAGCGCGCGCCGCTCGATCTGCGCGCCGTGATCCGCTCCGCCGTCGAGCTCGGTATGCCGCTGATCGACGAGCGGGGGCACCGGCTCGAGGTTTCGGCGGGGGACATGCCGCTTCCGGTCGAGGGCGATTTTCAGCGGCTGACTCAGGTTCTCGGCAACCTGCTCAGCAACGCCGCGAAGTACACCGAGATCGGCGGCACGATCCGGATCACGGCCGGAATCGAGGACGACGCCGCGGTCGTCCGCGTCAAGGACAACGGCTACGGCATCCCGGTGAATCAGCTCGACGACGTGTTCGAGATGTTCAGCCAGGTGCCCGAGCACCGCGCGCGCACGGGCGGCGGCGGAATCGGGATCGGCCTCGCGCTGTGCCGACAGCTCGTGACGCTCCATAACGGCTCGATCTGGGCGGAGAGCGCCGGCCTCGGGCGAGGCAGCGAGTTCATCGTCAAGCTGCCGCTCGCGGCGCGCGGCCCGCATGCGAGCAAGCCGAAGGAGGCCGCACCCGCGCGGGCCGCTCGGCGCGTGCTCGTCGTCGACGACAATCGCGATGCGGCCGCGAGCCTGCGTCTCGTTCTCGAGCTCGACGGTCACGAAGTCGAGGCGGTTTACGGCGCGGCTGAGGCCCTGCGCGCCGTCGACGCGTTTCGGCCGGACGTCGTCCTGCTCGACATCGGTCTGCCGCAGATGGACGGATACGAGGTGGCGCGGCGAATTCGGGCGCGGCCGGAAGGCCGTGCAATACGTCTCTTCGCGCTGACCGGCTGGGCCCAGGAAGAGGACAAACGGAAGGCGTTCGAGGCGGGCTTCGACGAGCATCTGACGAAGCCCGTCGACAGCGCCGTGCTGCGGCGGCTGATCGTGCAGACCGAAGGTGCCGCTTCCGGCGGCGAGCCGTGAGCGGCGTGCGCCGGGCGGACGGGCCAAACGGTCTGCCGGGAAAGGACACGCGGGAACTGGCGCGCTCGGAGGGATTCGAACCCCCGACCCCTGCCTCCGGAGGGCAGTGCTCTATCCACTGAGCTACGAGCGCGAGGCAAGGCGCAACGCTAACCGAAGAGCCGCGTCGCGTCGAGTCACGGCGTGCGAGCAGCCGTCGATGGGCGGGCTCCGGCACGGCCGCTGACGCAACGTGAATTATGACAACACCGGCCGACGATGTGCGACCCGAATCGTGACGCGCGTCACACTTCGCGGCCGGTGACATAACTATCTTTGTCGCGAACGAGAACGGGCCCAGGAAGGCCCCGAGCGACACCGGAGAATGAAAAGAAGAACAGGTGATTCCGCTTCCGTGCCGGCAGTGAAGACCGAACGGCCACCGAGCCGCGATGCTTCCCCGCGTCTCGTCGCGAGCGGCGAGCACAGCGCAGGCTTCGTCGATGTCGACGACCTCGGTCGGCCGCGGTGGAGCTGGATCAACGAGCTCGACCCGATGTCCGACGACGCAGCCCCGGACGACGTGCTGAAAGTGCTCGATACGGACGCGCTGAGCCTCGTCGACGAGCCGGGTGCCGCGCCGGTCCGCCGTGCCGGGAAGGACAAGGGTTACGACCCTTACGACACCGCGAGGATCAAGGTCGGCGACCTGTTCCGCCGCCGCTGACCGCCGTTCAACGATTCGGCGACTCGTCGCGCTTGCCGCCGCTCCACAACCGCTCGAACTCGGCGCGCGTCACGTTGCTGTGCAGCATGAACGGAGAGAGGCGCGCGCTGCCGAACCAGCCCGGGCAAGCGGTGGTCGGGACCAGACGGTGCGTGACGAATCCGTCGTCGTCGATCCCGAGCTCGCGCTGCACCCAGCCGTCCTCGTCGATCTCGGTGTAGAGCGCGCGAAGCTCGAGCGTCGCGAGCTCGCCGGGGGTCCACTTGAAATAAACCATCGAGTAGTGCCTCGCCGAGAGTCGATGCGAACGCATCTTACGCCATGCGGCATGGCGCCGCTCGAGAGCGCGGCGATCCGCGCGACGCCGCATGCGCAGCGGATGCGTCGACCGGCGAGACGGCACGGCGGCCGCGAGGGCCGGCCGCCGTGTTTTCGAGCTTGGAGGACCGCGGCCGG
>Ga0079224_100003007_pt1 | contig 20954 bp, 7 predicted proteins | sample Stecom2015_FD_80414 | JGI IMG/M metagenome (GOLD analysis project Ga0079224, IMG submission 80414) | Agricultural soil microbial communities from Utah to study Nitrogen management - Steer compost 2015 | ecosystem: Environmental > Terrestrial > Soil > Agricultural land | place: USA: Utah...
CGAGCGAACTTGCGTGGCCGCAGCCCACTGAACAACTCCACCATCACCGGATCAGCCGCCGAGATCACCGCCACGGGAACACGATACCGACTGCCGCTCAACAACTTACGGGACAACCCTTAGGGCGTGTCTGACAAATATGTGAATCGTTGCGTGCGAGGTGTTCGAGTGACGCGGTTTCAGTTGTTGTCGGACGAGCAACAGGGTCCTGCAGCGAGTGCTCTCTGTCGCCGACGCGACCGGGGATTGACTGGCTGTATCGGTAGATTCGACCGTCGCGCGTGTCCGCCTCGGCGCCCTCCCGGCCGCTACACGGGCAACCACGGGAGACGAGGCCCGCGTGCAGGTCTCCGAGCACCGGGCGACCGCCGATAACGACCGGGTGAAGCAAGACCAACGGAGGTAGCTATCTGATTGCGGACCGGTTCGACCGGTGAGCTCCGGCGTTAGCCTTGGTTCCCGGGAGACAGGAACATCCAAAGCTGACAACTCAGATCAGGAGGCAGCTATGCGCTGTCGTCACCTCGGATTCACCACGGCTTCGGCATGCGCGGCCCTGCTGATCCTCCCCGGCGCGGGCGCGCTCGCCGCACCGGCCCCCGCCGCCGATGCGGGACTCGTCCACCAGGCGCGCCAGGTGCCGCCCCCACCCGACACCGGCCCGTACGTCGTGCGCTGCCTCGACAACGGCCTGGCAATGTGGAGCGACGGTTCCACCGGCTGGTCCGAATGGTGTGCCAGCGGCACCGGCAGCCCGCACGGGCCGGACGGGTTCGGGCCGATGGGGCCGGTGGACCCGGCGCTGCCGGGTCAGCCGGGCGGTCCGGTCGCGCCCGGCGGCCCGATGATGCCGGGCGGGCCGATGATGCCCGGCATGCCCTGACACGGTCGGCTCTCGCACGCCCCGCAGCCGCGGCCGGATCGCGAGCCGGCTCGTGGTCGTGACCGCCTGCCTGCCCCGCACCGCCCACGTCAGCGCCTGAGCGCATCCCTGGCTTCGGCCAGGAACCCGCGCTCCGCGGCGCCGTGCGAGAGGTCGATCGCGCGCGTGTAGGCCGCGTGCGCCTCTTCGTTCCTGCCGAGCGCCGCGCACAGATGCGCCCGCGTCGCCCAGGCAGGCTGGAACGCCTGCTCGCCCACCTCCAGGTCCAGTACGGCCAGCCCCGCGGCGGGCCCGTCCACGCGGGCGACGGCGGCGGCGAGCGAGGTGGCGCTGCCGAGGGTGGGGGCCAGCCGGTGCAGGGCGCGATGGATGTCCAGCAGGACCGCCGGGTCGGCGTCCGCCCCTTCGGCCGCCTGGATGGCCGCTTCCAACTGATACCGGCCGAGCGTCGCGAACAAGTGCGCACGGCGCAGGTGCTCGTGTCCGCGCGCGATCAGCTCGGCGTCCCACACTGCTCGGTCCTGCTGTTCCAGCGGCACATAGCGCCCCTCGGCGTCGCGCCGGGCCGGCGCGCGAGCCGTGCACAGCTCGATCAGCGCCGCCAGCCCGTGCGCTTCAGGATCGTCGGGCAGCACCTCGGTGAGCACCTCCGCCAGATACAGCGCCTCGCCGGCGAGGGATTCGCGCGGTTCACGGCCGGTGGTGTGCCAGTCGATGGCGAAGGCGCCGTAGACGGCCTCCAGCACGGCGTCGATGCGGGCCGGGAGCTCCGCCCGGTCGGGCACGCGAAACGGAATGCGCGCCTGCCGAATCCGCTTCTTCGCTCTGGTCAGCCGGGCGGCCATGGTGGACTTGGGCACAGCGAAGGCACCGGCGATCTGTTCGGCCGTGCAGCCGAGCAGAGTGTTGAGCATGAGCGGGGTGCGCGCGGCGGGGTCGACGGCCGGGTGCGCGCACACGAACATCAACTCGAGTCTGCGGTCCTCCAGCGTGCCCGGCTCGATCCGGTCGAGCAGGCCGGGATCGTGGTGCTGCGGGTCGAGCGCGACGGTGCGCCGCGCGGCCGCGCCGGTCACGACATCGCGCACCCGGTTACGGGCCACCGTCGACAGCCACGCGTCCGGGTCGGCGGGTACGCCGCCGACCGGCCAGGTGCGCAGCGCCCGCTCGAAGGCGTCGGCCAGCGCGTCCTCGGCCAGCGCCACATCGCCACAGCGAGCCGCCAGCAGGGCGAGCAACCGGCCGTAGGAGGTGCGGGCCGCCGCCTCGGCAGCCCGCCGCACGGCATCGGTCACGTCCACTCGCCCGCGACGCAGGAGGTGGCCACCGGCCGCACCTCCAGCACCGCGTAGCTCGCCGCCGGGCACTTCTCGGCCCAGCCGAGCGCGACGTCCAGATCGGGCACGTCCACCACGAACACCCCGGCCAGCGCCTCCTTGGTCGCCGCGAACGGCCCGTCCTGCACCTGCGACGACCCGTTGCGCCGGGTCACCGTGGTGCTCGCCTGCTGACCGGCGAGGATGTCCGCGCCGACCAGCACCCCCGCCTCCTGCAACGCGCGGCCGTAGGCGCCGAACGCCCGCCGCATCTCCTCGATCGCCTCGGCCGGGATCTCGCCGTCGGCGGGCTCTGCGTGGTGGATCAGGAACGCGTACCGCATCGGTCTCTCCTTCTCGCCGGGGCCGGATCCAGTATCCGGCGTCGACCCGTGCACAGAGATGACGATCGGGCCTGCGCCGAATCGACAGACCCGGGGCGGACGATGCCTTTCCACGGTGACCAGCCGCGCCGCCCCGCTGACCGGTGTCGACGGATCGACCGACACGCGAGGGGTGCTCAGCGCGGTACGGTTCGACGGTTACGGTGACCGCCGCTCGTAGTCCGCCGGACAGCTGACCGGGCGGAGCGGACAGAGGCGAGGAGAGTTCCGGGGATGGCGCTGGTCGTCTGGGCCACGAACAACAAGTCGATGCCGCGGCTGGACGGCTCGATCAAGAACAAGGTCTACGACTTCTTCGAAAAGGTCAGGGCCGACGACACCCTGCCGGGCCTGCACATCGAACCCATCCAGGGCGCGGTGGACCGGCGGGTCCGCACCGGCCGGGTCGACATCAACTACCGCGCCATCATGTTCCGCATCGACGGCAAGGCGGGCGACACCACCTACATCTACCTCGGCACCTGGAAGCACGATGTCGCCAACAAGTTGGCGGAGAAGTCGACGCTGCGGGTGAATCCGGTCAACGGCGTGCTGGAGGGCATCGTCGGTGAACTCGACGGGCAGGCCGACCGCAAGAAGCGCTCGGTGGTCCCCGACCCGACCGGTCAGCTGGCCCGGCTGGCCGCGAACCCGGTCGGCTACCTCGGCCACGTCGGCTACACCATGGTCGACCTGACCGACCGCCTCGGCCTCGACCCCGACCTGGCCGGGCGCGCGCTGGCCGCCGCCGACCAGGACGAGCTGCTCACCGTCGCGCAGGACAGCGAGGTCGCCTGGCAGCAGAACGCGCTGCTCGAGCTGGCGGTCGGCCGCGATATCGAGGAGATCCGCGACGCCCTCGGCTTCACCGAGACCCCGGTCGACGAGTCCCTGGACGAGAACGAGCAGATCCTCGCCGCCCTGGACCATCCGGCGACGAAGATGCAGTTCACCCTCATCGACGACAACGACGAGCTGCGCCGGGTCATCGAGGACGGCGATTTCGCCGCCTGGCGTGTCTTCCTGCACCCCAAACAGCGGCGTTACGTGGAGCGCGACTATCAGGGCGCGTTCCGGCTGTCCGGCGGTGCGGGCACCGGCAAGACGGTGGTGGCCCTGCACCGGGCCAAGTACCTGCTCGACAGCGATCCCGGCGCGCGGGTGGTGCTGACCACCTTCAACCGCACCCTCGCCACGACCATGCTGGCCGATCTGCGCGCGCTCGACCCGTCGCTCCCTGTCGCCGATCGGCTCGGCGACCCCGGCGTGTATGTCGCGGGCGTGGACAGCCTGGCCCAGGCCGTGGTGAGCAGGGCGCCCGAGCCCGCCTATCAGGCCGCCGCCGAGCGGATCCTCGGCTCCGGCTCGGGCGCGCGGCGGCGCAAGCGGGTCGGCGACGACGTCGGCTGGGCAGAGGCCGTGCGGGCGGCGGGCGACGGTCTCGATCCGCGCCTGGCCACCACCGGGTTCCTCGCGCCGGAGTACGTGGCGGTGGTGCTCGGCAACGAGGTCACCACGGCCGAGCAGTACGCGCGGGTGCCGAGGGCCGGGCGCGGGGTCCGGTTGTCGCGGGCGCAGCGGCTCGGTGTGTGGCGGGTGGTCGAGGAGTACCGGCGGCGCGGACAGGCGGCGGGCAGGCTCAGCTACCCGGAGGTGCTGGCCGTGGCCGCCGCGATCCTCCAGGACCGCGCCGCGTCGGCGGACGGCCACCTCGCCGACCACGTCATCGTCGACGAAGCCCAGGACCTGCACGCCACCCACTGGCGACTGCTGCGCGCCCTGGTGCCCGAGGGCCCGAACGACCTGTTCATCGCCGAGGACTCGCACCAGCGCATCTACGGCCAGCCGGTGGTCCTGCAGCGGCTGGGCATCAACATCCGCGGCCGCTCCAGCAGGCTGACGCTCAACTACCGCACCACCGCCCAGAACCTGCACTTCGCGGTGAGCATTCTGGAGGGCGCCGACTACCGCGATCTCGAAGAAGGCCAGGAGAGCACCGCGGGCTACACCTGTGCCCGGCTCGGGCCCGCCCCCGAGCTGATCGAATGCGCCTCCACCGAGGAGCAGTACCGGATGGTGGCCGAGACCATCCGCGCCTGGCTCGGCCGCGGCGTCCGCTCGGGCGAGATCGCCGTGCTCACCAGGGCCGCGCAGGATCGTGATCGCTTCGTCCAGGAGCTGAACCGCCGCGACATTCCCGCCGCCGCTCTGGACAAGGACCCGGCCACCGGCGACGAGGTGCAGGTGTTGACCATGCACCGCGGCAAGGGCATGGAGTTCCGCTGCGTCGTGCTCGCGGGCATCGACACCGATCATGTGCCCGCCCGCACGGCGGCGCAGGTCCCCGAGGAGGAGCAGGCCGACGCCAGGCGGCGGGAACGCTCGCTGCTGTATGTGGCGGCCAGCCGCGCCAGGGACGAGCTGGTCGTCACCTGGTCCGGTGTGCGCTCGGAACTGTTGCGCTGAACCGGTTTCCGCGCCCGCGGGCTGCTGTCAGCGGGCCGACAGCAGCCTGCCCAGTTCGGACGCGCTGGTGGAGTCCATGCGCACCACGTGGAATCCGTCGGCGGCCAGCCCGCTGACCCGTTCCTCGTCGGCGTCCTCGAGCACCACGACCTTGGCCTGCGGCCAGGCGATGTCCACCGGCCAGTAGTAGCGCCCGATCTCGGTGTCCACCAACGGCTCCGGCACACCCGTGCGCGCCAGCTCGGCCACCAGTTGCCGCACCGCGTCGGTCGTGTGCACGGCGTCGAGCCGCCAGGCCGGTTCTGCCGCCGGAGCGGCGCTCGTCAGTGCCAGCCGGACGAACACCTCCAGCGCGCCCGCGCGGGACAGCTGGGGGTGGAAGCGCTCGTTGCGGTAGGAGCGCAGGCAGCCGTAGCAGGAGGTCTCGATCCCGCACTCGCAGTTCGCGACCCGGTCGGCCGCTACCTTCAGCACCCTGTCGAGTTCGCGCGCGATCTGCTTGGCCGCGCCTGCGCCTGCGGGGACGGTGTCGAACAGCACGATGGACCGACGGCCGTCCGCGCTCCACGACAGCGTGCCGTCGATGTCGTCCCGGCTGATCTCCAGCGCCTCCGAGGCTCCTTCGAGCAGGGCGTAGAGCACCGACAGCCAGGTGGATTCGCCGGCCTTGTCGTCGATGACATCGGTGAAGGTGAATTCGGCGACATCGGTCTCGTAGCTGTGCGCCAGCGAGACCACCGACGGTTTGCCCGCGCACGGCGCCCCGGTCACCGGGTGGTCGTGCTTGGTGGAGTTCCTCGGATCGAACGGATCGGCCCAGCCGCACCACGGGCACAGCGCGAACCCCGAGCCCGCGCCTTCGCCGATGACCATCATGCGCGCCCGCGTCCCCGCGCGGGCGCGCACCTCGGCGCCGCCCGTCGGCGGCCAGGCGAAGTCCTGCGAGCTCTCCCCGATCGACTGCACATAGGCGGCCCCGGACCAGGTGCGCCGCGGCACCTCCGAGCGCACGTCCTGCGGCCGCCGGTCGGCGACGAAACCGAATTCGGGGAACACGCACTGCCTGATGGCGCCGAAGTCCTGGTGGCAGTTCGGGCAGCGGGCGGCCGGGTCCAGCTCGTGGCCGCATTCGAGGTGCTTGCATTCCCGGCACACCCGGTAGCGCAGTTCCACCAGTTCGCGCTTGGGCAGTTTGTGCAGGCCACGCGAGGTCCACATCTTGCCGCCCGCCACCACCTGGTTGCCAGGCGCGTAGTCGAAGATCGCCTGACCGAGATCGCGGGACAGTTCCAGCTTCGCGCCCACATCGCCCTCGCAGTGCGCGGTGCGCAGCTCCACGGTGTCGACCGGGAAGCCGTACTTGGGCAGCACGTTCTTGTTCGCCAGGTAGCCGAGCAGCTGGCGTTCCCTGATGGTGCGCAGGGTCTTCTGGAGCCTGCCGCCGAACGAGAGCTTGCCCGCCGCCACCGCTTCGGCGATCAGCCCCTCGAAGACAGCGATGTCGGTGGCAATGTCCAGTTCGGCGTCGGCGAGTGTCCGGCACAGCTGCTCGACCCAGCTGTCGTCGTCGACACCGATCTCGGCGGCCGTGGCCGGTGGCAGCACCGCGCGCAGCGACCGCCGCACCCGCTCGGGCACCGGGGTCAGGAACTCGCGCACCCCGGCGGCGGCGGACCGCCCGTCCTCGCCCGCCTCGAAGAACGGCCCGGCGTGGCGCCATTCGGAGCGGTCGTCGTCGTAGCGGGCGCGGAAGTAGGCGGCCAGCGCGATGGAGTGCGCGTGCCTGCGGCCGATCCGGGGATTGTCGACCGGAATCCACGGAATCCGCATGACACCGGCGATCATGGCGGCCGGGTTGGCGAACTTGGACAGATCGTGCGAGCTGCGCTTGGCGTAGGTGACCACCAGCGCCGCCGAGGCCGCCCGCCGCCCGGCCCGGCCCGCGCGCTGCACGTAGTTGGCGGTCTTGGGCGGCATGTTGCGAAGCATCACCGCCTGCAACTCGCCCACGTCGACGCCCAGTTCGAAAGTGGTGGAACAGGACAGCACATTGATCTCGCCCGCGATGAACTTGCGCTGCACCGCGGCCGCCTCCCCGGCAGCCCACTGCGCGGTGTGCTCCTGCGCGGTCAGCGGCACCTTCGCCAGGGTGCGGTAGAGGGTGCGGTAGTGGTTGGTGTCCTCGGCGAGCGAGGGCACCCGGTAGGGGGTGAGCGTGCCGGTGCAGCTGCCGTGCGGGCAGACGCCGCGGATGTCGTTGATGGTCAGCCTGCGGCAGGTGCCGCACCGGTACCAGCGGTGGTCCGACCCCGGCCGCAGCCGCAGCTTCTCGTGGTCGAGCTGGTAAATCACGCCGGCGCCGCGATCCTGTTCGGCCGCGAGATAGCCCGCGGAGTTCAGGAAGTTCCAGCAGGCGTCGAGCACTTTGTCCGCCGGAGCGGGCGATCCGAGCGCGGCGAGCACTTTGCGCACCAGCAGGATGCGGTTGTTGGTGGTCCCCGGCTTGCCGCCCGGCAGCCAGCTGATGATCCGCTTGCGACGGTCGGATCCCGCCGAGCGCATGCGGATGCTGGCATTGCGCGGCTCGAACAGCGGCGCGGTGATGTCGACATCCGGCAGCAGGGTCAGCACGCCTTGCAGCCGAACGGTTTTCACCAGTTCGTCGAGCAGGCCCCACAGCTCGTCCTCGTCGAGACCCAGCCGGGTCAGCCCGGCGGGCAGCGGCGTCTTCTTCGTGCGCAGCAGCGACACCCCGAGGATGCCCAGCCCCTCCAGCGACTGCCGTTGGTCCATCGACATCAGCTCGGCCATGACCCACGGGTTGACCTCGCGCAGCTTGCTCGACCGGGTGGCCTCCTGGTCGAAGTGTCCGGCCCGCTCCGCGACCCGCCTGACCTCGGCGGCCAGGTCCTCCACCGACAGCGGCTCGCCTGCGTTGCGCGGGTCGCACAGCGCCTCGGTGAGATAACGGCGGGTCAGCACACTGCCGTAGGTGCTGGCCAGGTAGGGCGCGGCGAAGGCGGCCGCCTGCCGGGAGTCGGAGAACATCAGCAGTTTCCGTCCGCCGCCGACCTGGTCGGCCTCCTGCCCCTCCGCGGCAGGAAGATGCTGGTAGAGGGCGGTGGCGATGACCGCGGGCGCGGCGTTGACATCGGTGCGCAGCCTGCGGATGACCTGCTTGGCCAGCGCACCGCATTCGGTGCAGGTGCTCATCACCCGCCGCGCCCCGCGATGCTCGCGCACCGCCAGCTCCGGCCCGCCGGGGCAGCCGACGGCACACGAGGAGTCCAGCGCGCCGCACCCGGCGCACAGCGTCCTGATACCGGTCTCGCGCGGCGCGTCCGCCTCCTCGGCGAGCGTGGTCTCGTCCTCGTCGACCACCTCGCCGGATTCGCGGTCGGTGAGCACCAGCCAGCGCACCGCGGTGTCCTTGGTGGCCGGCCGGAAGAACGTCGCGCCCTGCTCGGTGACCCGATCACCGGCCAGGTGCACGGCGCCGCAGCGCTGGCAGGTGCCGAACTCGAACACCGCGCGCCCGGTCGCCGGGTCGATCTCGTGACGGCTGAGGAAGACCCGGGGACCGTCCTCGGCGAAACTCACGTAGGCGCCTTCGGTGGCCCGCACGAACTGGTGGTAGCGGGCCGAGAGCACCGGATTGCCGCTCGCGTCGAAGACTTTCGAGCCGAGGGCCACCAGCGCCTCCAGTTTGCCCGGCCCCAACACGTCGCCGGGCCACAGCTCGGCGGCCAGGGTGTCGACGGCGATCGGGCCCGCGTGCGCCAGGGCCTTGAGGTCGGCGATGCGCCGCTCGGCGTACAGCGCCTCGGCGACGTCGCCGGAGGGCACGTGATCGCCGATGTCGGACAGGTCGGCGTCCGGCTCGGCCAGCCGGAGCAGATCCTCGTCGGAGATGGTCCAGGTGGGTTCGTCGCGGCGGCGCATCCTGGTGGCGGTCACCAGATCCTGCCGGGCCGGATCGCGCGGATCGAACTCGAACTCGGCGTCGAAGAGCCTGCTCGCGAACTCGGTGGCCTCGATGCCCTGGCGGTCCTCGCTGCTGCCCGAGAGCGAGGCGGAGGTGGCGATGCAACGCAACGGCCGGTCGCCGCCGACCCGGTCGCGCAGCCTGCGCAGCAGCAACGCCACCTCGGCGCCCTGCGCGCCGTCGTAGACGTGCGCCTCGTCGAGCACCAGGAAACGCCAGGTGCCGGCGTACTGCCCGTCGAAGAGGTCCATGTCGCGCGGGCGCAGCAGCAGGTATTCGAGCATGGCGTAGTTGGTCAGCAGCAGGTGCGGCGGCGTCGCCCGCATCTCCTCCCGGCTGAGCAACTCGTTGGGCAGCGGTTCCTCGCCCGGATGCGTTCCGGCATGGATGGATTCGGCGTCGGCGCGCTTGTCGCGCGTCTCGCCGGTGTAGCGGCCGAAGGTGATCTCGGGCGTGGCCGCCAGCAGCTCGCGCAGCCGCTTCAGCTGGTCGTTGGCCAGCGCGTTCATCGGGTACAGCAGCAGCGCCCGCACACCGGGCCCCAGTGTGCCCGCCGCCTTCTCCGCGATCAGCGCGTCGAGGATGGGCAGCAGGAAGCTCTCCGTCTTGCCCGAGCCGGTGCCGGTGCTCACCACCAGATTGCGGCCCGCGGCGACCTTGCGGATCGCGGTCTCCTGGTGCCGGTACAGCGGCCGATCCAGCGCGACGGCCGGTCCGAACTCGGTGAACGCCGGATGCAGCACGCCCTCGCCGATCAGCTCGCGCAGGGTCGCGCCCGGCTCGTAGGGCGGGGTCAACTCGAGCAGCGGGCCCTTGGTGAGCAGTGCGGTGGCGTCGACCTCGCGGTCGAAGGCCTCGGCCAGACCCGGATCGCGGGGCGCGACGAGGGTTTTCAGGTAGCGCTTGTAGCTCGACTCGACAGCCGCGCCCGCGGCGAGCGGATCCAGCCGATCGGTCACGGCAGATCCCCGATCAGATTCGGATGCTGGCCGTGGGTGACCAGGGCGTCGGCGATGAGCAGATCCGCGCACACCATGGCCGGACACAGCCGCGCCATGGTGGCCCAGTCCGCGCGCAGGGCAGGCGAGATGGGGGCGCCGCGGATGCGGCCGCGGGCGGCCAGCCTGGCCACCACCGCCAGCAACAGCGACTGCATCGACATCAGCATCCACGGCATCGAGCTGGTGTCGATGCCCGACAGCGCCTCGTTGCGGGCCACCACCTGGTCGTAGGCGGGACGGGAGGCGCGGCGGGCGACGGCGAGCAGTTCGCGGGTGCCGGTGGTCAGGCGCAGCCGGGCCGGATCGTTCTGCCAGGTGAGCCGCCGCTCGAAGGCCTCGAACATGGCCGAGGTGCGGGTGTCGGTGTCCAGCAGCGCGGCGGGCACGATCTCGCACGCCACTTTCAGCGCGTGCACCTGCTCCGGCGGGAAGCCGTGCAGCATGGCGGCCGAGCGGTCGAAGATGCCCTCGCGCGGGTCGCCGACCTTGCCGCACAGCAGCTCCCGCAGCCGGTCACCGCCGGAGTCGGTGAGCCGGGCGAGCAGCTCCTGCCAGGTCGGCGACTCCTTGTCGGCGGCGGCCGCGGGCAGGTCGGCGATGTCGAGCAGGCAGCCGATCCACGGATTCTCGGCCGCGCCGTTGCGCCCGGCCTCCGCCGCCGCGTAGTCGCGCTCGATCAGCCCGGACCCGATCAGCAGCGCCGGATGCTGCTCCTGCGGAATCGTGCTCTGCGCCAACGCTTCCAGCGCCGCGCGCGGGTCGGCGCCCAGCGCCTCGTACAGGGTGTCGCGCACCGTCCCGGCGTTTTCCGGCAGCCCGAGCAGCGCCGCCCACACCTCGGGCATGGCGGCGCTGTGCGTGGGCGCGGGGCCCTGCCCGGACAGGAAGCGCGACAGTTCGGTGCGCACCGGATCCGGGTCGGTGAACCAGCCCGGCTGGGCGACCGCGATCGCGTCCTCGCCGGGACGTTCCGGCGCCTGCGACACCGACCACGGGTCGTCGACGAACACCTGCACCGTCAGCGGGCCCGCGTCGACCAGGTCCCGCGGCAGCCGCGCCCGGCCGTCCTCGATCCGCACCACCTCGGCCTCGCGCCAGGGCGCGGTGTCGACCCAGACGGAGGCGGCCAGATCGGTGCCGGTCGCGCCGTCGCACACCAGGTGACCGTCCTCGACCCTGGCGCCGGTGCACAGCACCGGCGGGCGCACACGCACCAGTGTCACGTGATGGGTCTCGCCGTCGGCGGTGTCGACGCGGGCCACCAGGGTGGCCACCCCGGCCACCCGCGCGGTGTCCAGGAAGGCGCGGGTGGGGGCCTGGAAGACAACGGCGCCCACCACCTGCGGCTGCTCCAGTTGCAGCACCGCGCCGTCCCGGTCGACCATGGCGATGTCGACCGCCACGTCGCCGGGAATGCGGACCGCCACCGTCGCGTGCTCGCCCAGCTGGTCGATGGTCAGCGCGGCCGCGGTGGTGCGCCACTGCGCGACGCCGCCGATGCCGTCCACCCGGATCTCCACGTGCGGCGGCCGCACCGCCAGCCGCTCCATGTCGCCGCCGACCGACACCCGCAACTCGGCCTCACGCACGTCACCGGCGAAGTCCACGGCGGTCACATCGACACTCAGCGGCGCCGCCGCGGTGACCGTGCACGAGGTCGGCGACAGCCCGTCCTCGACCGGCATGCGGAACTCGCTCGCGTAGACGACCTCCAGCCCCTCGGCCAGGAACAGCGAGTGCCGCAGGTCGGAGCCCAACGGCCCGCTGACGACGATGTCGTACCTGCCGAGCAGGCCGGGCTCGGCCCCGTCGAACGGATCGAGTTCGGTGACCTCGTCACCGGACACCCATTCCTCGTCGGTCAGCCAGTCCACGGTGCCCGCGCGCCGGGTGCGGACCCGCCAGGTGGTCGGCTCGCTGGTCGCGGGCAGCGCCACCGACGGCCGCTCGCCGTAGACGGTCAGACCGTTGCGGGTCGTCACACCCTCGACCGGTGCGCCCAGCTCCAGCCGGGCCGCCGCGCCCGCGCGCACCTGCCGGACCGGGCCGAGGGCCTTGCCACGCCGCCAGCGCACGCCGACGGCCTCGGTCAGGTCGTAGACCCGCGCCCGCCACTCGCTCCAGCCGACCGGCGTCTGCTCGTCGATCGGGTCAAGCTGCTCCTGGAGCGCGCTGTCGAGCAGGACGGTGTCGTGCGGGCAGATGGCGACGACCGGCCCGCACGGCAGCGCCAGATGCCGCGACAGCGGGCGGCCCGCCTCGTCGAACAGCAGCAGCGGATCGTCCTTGTCCACCAACGGCAGTCGCACCTGGTCGGCCAGCGACTCGTGGGCGAGGACGACATGGCGCACCGGTCGCGGCACCGGCACCGGCGTCGCGGGCTGGGCCTGCCCTTCGACGGTGCCCCAGGCGCGTTCGGCGTAGACGGTCTGCGCGGCGCCGTCGAAGGACACCCGCCACGGGCTCTCCGGCGCGACCGCCGGATACGGCACCTCCACCACGACCTGCTGGTCCAGCGGCGAGTAGGCGATGACCGGATTCCTGGTGCGCGCGACCGCGGCGGGCTGTTTCGGCCCGGAGCCGAGCGGGCGCTGCGAGAGCCGGTCGATGAGGGCGTCGAGCAGCAGGTTCGGCAGGCCGGTGGTGGCGGTGTCCAGGTCGAGGTCGTTGGCGGCCTCGGGATGCTCGGCGAAATACTCGGCGAAGTCGATGATGCGGTCCACGATGTCGACCGCGACCTCCCCGCCCAGGCGCAGGAAATTGCGCACCGGCACGTCGAGCCGGTTGAGCCGGTACCCCATGCCCGGCTCGGTGAGCCATTCGAACACCGCCGCGCCGTTGGGCTCGCGCCCGGCCGCGATGTGCTCGTCGATCACGTCGACCAGATCGTCCAGACAGTGCACCGGAATGCCCGCGTGTACCGCCATCGCCTGCACGTATTGTCCTTCCAATTCCGGGAAACGCCGAAGTCCGAATTTGCCGAGCAGCGGATCCAGTTCCTCGCGGAGCACTTTCTCGAAGTCGAGATCGCGCTCGAGGTCGAGTTCCTCCCAGAAACTGTCCCAATATCTGTTGCGGTCGTAGTACATGCCCGCGTGACCGATCAGGGTGGTCAGCGCGAGCGCCGGGAACTTGCGGATCAGCCGCTCGGGCCCGAGCGCGCGCCGGTACTTGCGGACCATCTGCGCGAACAGCTCCGCCGACCGCGCGATCTCGTCGGCATCGAGATTGAGCTCGACGAACAACGACACCCGCCGAAGCTCCTCGGCACGGGTCAGCTCCATGTCCCGCGCCTGTTGCACCAGGAACGACTCCGCCATCGCCGGATCCCCTTACCTCCACCGCGCCGAGCCCGCATTCGTTCTACTCGGAACGCCGCACATCTTCGCATCACCGCCCGCCGGGCTCGCAGCGACCGGGTGTGTCGCACGCCCCATTCATGTTCCGACCCGGTGTGTTGCCCGCGCGTCGCGCCATCGCACCGCGGCACCCGCGGCCACCGCTGGCCCATTAGGCTCTGTGCACCGGTGTCCGAGCGGGAAGGTGACGTGGTGCGGGAGTGGTTGGAGCGCCGAATCCGCGAGTTGCTGGTGGCGAGTCCCGGAATGTCGGCGCGCGAGCTGGCCGCAGCCATCGATCGGCCCGGCGTGACCAAGACAGAGATCAACAAGGTGCTGCACGCCCGGCAGGAGAAGTTCGTCAAGACCGATGACACCCCGCCCCGGTGGTCGGTGCGCACCGCAACCGGCGAGCAGCCGCCCGCGTCACCACCGCAGGCCCCGGCCGCGCCGGTGGCCGCTCCCCCGCCCCTCGGCCTGTGGCAGCGGCAGGCGCTGGTGGCCTGGGGCGAACACGGGCACCGCGGCGTCGTGGTGGCCGTCGACGGCGCGGGCAAGACCGGACTGGGTGTGGCGGCCGCCGCCGAAGCGCTCGACGCCGGACATCCGGTCCTGATCGTCGTCCCCGACGCCGACGATCAGCGGCGCTGGACTGCCGCCCTGCGTGCCGGCATGCCTGCCCGCGACATCGTCGCCCCCGGCCGGGGCACGGCCACCCACGGCGAGATCACCGTGGTCACCGGGCACGCCGCCATCCAGGACCGCATGTTCGACAAGCGCGCCGACGACCAGCCCACCGCCCTGATCGTCGACGACGTGCACGCCTACAGCGCGGGCGCCTACGCCAAGGCCCTGCTCCCCCGCTTCGCCTGGCGACTCGGCCTGACCTGCGGGCTGACCCGTCCCGACGACCTGGTCGACACGGTGGTGCTGCCCTACTTCGAGCACACCCTTCCCGGCTGCGACTACCTGCACGCCGTCCAGGCCTGCCTGCTGCCCCGCATCAACCTCGCCCATCTCCCGCTGGCTCTCACCGACCGCGAACGCGCGAATCTGGAGGCCGCCGAGGACCGCGCCGAACAGGCCCTCGACACCCTGGTCGGCACCTACGGCGCCCCCGGCGATCCCGCGGGGGCCGCCGAATTCGCCCGCGCCGCCCTGCACACCAGGGGGCGGGCCGGTGTCTTCGCCAAGCGCTACCTCGACGCGATCGCCAAACGCGACGACATCCTCGGCAGCTGCGCCGCCAAGATCACCCTGCTGCAGGCGCTCCCCGTCGATGTGCTGCGCCGCACCCGCGCCTGCTATTTCACCGACACGGCCGCCGCCGCCAACCGCGCCGTGCAACTCCTCGGCCGCGGCGGCTATCGCATCACCCGTGTCGGTGAATCCCTCGCCCCCGCCGACCGCGCCGACATCGCCCGCAGACTCGGCGAGGGCGACCTCGACGCCGTCGTCGAACGCCGCGCCCTCGACACCACTGTGCCGCTGCCCGCCACCGGAGCGGGCATCTTCCTCGCCTGCGACCTGTCCGCACCCGAACTGGCCCAACGCCTGAGCCGCGTCATCCGCCCCGGCGGTGACCATCTGCCCGTCGTGGTGCTCGCCTACGCGGAGGGCACCGTCGAGGACCCCCGCCGCGTCGGCCCGCACCTGCGCCAATTGGCCCAGATCGCCGAGGAATTCGTGGTCACCGACGCCCGCGGTCTCGACGGCCTGCTCCGCCGCTGGATTCCCGGCACCGAGCCCCGCCCCACCGCGGCCGGCCGCGAGGCGGACCCCGTAGCTGTGGCGGCGACGGTCGCCGCCGCACCCGAGGCCGCCCGGGCGATCCCGGTCGACCCCGCTCCCGAGCCCACGGCGTCGCGCGCCCCCGCACCGAACCCCGTGCCCGCGGCACTTCCCCCCGAACCGACCGAGCAGGAGGCCGACCCCGTGACCGCGGAACTCACCGCCGCCCTGCGCGCCGAGGGCGGTATCGCGACCGCCGACGAACTCGGCGACCTCATCGGCCGCACCGATCCCCGCGAGATGTTCGCCGCCGTGACCGCCGCCGCGGGCTCCGGCGCGCTCGAGTTCCACGAGACCGAGCCCGGCTCCGAAGAACTCGTCCTGCTCTCCGCCGACTGCGGCGGCACCACCGAACAGCGCCGTGCCGCCGTCGCACGAATCGCCGAGTGGGCCGTCCGCTCCGAGGACCCGCTCGACGAATTCCACCGAGTCCTGGGCGATCTCAACCCGGTCCGCGTTCCCGCGCATCGGCTGGTCGGCATCGCCGCCTTCCTGCGCGGCACCACCCCGGCCGGCCTGCTCTGAGCCACCGACCCCGCCGCGGGCGGTGCGGGGTCAGTCCATCGCCCTGGCGAGCGGCAGGGCGAGTGCGAATGCCGCCACGGCCCGATCGGTGATCTCGGCCTGCCCCAGCATCCGCAGCGCCCGCCGCAGCACCTCCTTGCGATCGCGCCAGCCGATATCGGCGCCCACCTCGGCCACCATCTCGGCCAGTTCCCGCACCGGCACCTGTTCCACGGCCCGAGGCCCGAGCGTCCGCCACCGGGTCAACGGCTGGTCCGGCATCCGATAGGCGCACAACGCCGGATCACCGAGCCCGAGGGGATCGTCGACGAGCAGCTCGCCGCGCTCGACCGCCGCGCCGAGCAGGTGCTCCAGCGTCGTGGCAGGCTCCTCGTCAGCGCGCGGCGCGCCCGCCCGCGCGTAGACCGCGAGCAGACGGGCCCCCGACACCGGCCCCTCCACATCCACGATGCGCAGCAGGTCTTTGGCCAGCCGCCCGGTCGAGGCCGTCTCCGCCGTCGTCAGCGGCTCGGTGAAGGCCCGATAGGGCGCCACCGCCCGCGGCTGCGCCTCGCCCGGTTTCTCGGCGCCGAGTTCGCCCGCCGCACCGGCGCTGTGCGCCACCTCTGCCGAGGCCACCGCACCCCCCGGCTCGGGCGGAACCACCTGTGGCGCGGCGACGACGGTCTCCGGTGTCGGCGCGGACGGGGCTGCCGTCGAATCCGGCGCGACCGGTACGCCTCCACAGCCCTGCGCTCCCGCCCCGGACCGCTCGAAAAGCACTCCCTTATCCAATATTTCGGTTTCGTCGAGCAGCACGGGCCGCCCGAGCCTCGTGGTCGGCAGCGCATCCCCGGCCTGCTCGTACCGCCCGCGCTGCCCGGCTTCTTCTCCCCGCCCCACGGCCGCCTGCTCCACCGCGGGCTCTGCCGCGACGGGCTTCAGCCCGAGCGCCTCGAAGGTCGCCCACAGCGGTTCCAGCGCCCCCTCCTGATCACGCAGGAACTGCGACTGCCTGATCCGCACGAACGGCCACCCGCACCGTTGCAGATCGCGCTGCCGCGCGAGGTCGGCCTCGTAGGCCTGCGGCCCGTCCCACCGGTCCCCGTCGCATTGCACCGCCACCCTGGCGTGATCACCGGTGACCACCATGTCGATCTCGTAGCCGGTGGCGTCGTAATGCGGGGTCACCCGGTATCCGCGGGCCACGATCCGGTTGAACACCTGCTGCTCGAACAGCGAATCGAAGGGCGGGACGACATGCTCGGAGCTCACCGGCTCCGGCAGGCCCGACTGCTGCTCGGCCTCCCGCTGCCAGCCCTCCAGGCAGTACTCCAGCAGCCGGTACCGCATGTCCTCGTGATTGCGCAGGTCGTCGAGGGTCAGCGAGTGGAACAGCCACAGCTGGTCACGTGCCCGCGAAACCGCGACGTTGTAGCGCTGCTCGGCCTCCGCGCTGGTCTGCGCCACCAGCCGCGAGTCCTCGCCCTTGGACTTGACCATGGACAGGAAGATCACGTCCCGTTCGGCGCCCTGGAAGTCGGCCGCGTCGCCGCAGCGCAACTGCCGCCGGTCGAGGTCCTCGGGCTGGAACCGCGCCATCAGCAGATCCCAGATCAGCTTGGCCTGGGCGGTCCCGAGCAGCGAGATCACGCCGAAAGTCTTGCCGTCGTAGGCGGGATCGCGCATGCACTCGCCGATCTGGTCCACGATCCGCTCGGCCTCGGCCCGGTTGACGATCTTGCTGGTGCCGGTGCTCACCCCGTCGGCGACGTGCACGGTGCGGATCGGGGGGAGCCGGTCGGCGCCGAACAGCCGCACCGGGATCAGCCGGACGTTGTGCCGCTCGTAGGCGATCTTGTTGCAGAAGCCGATGATCTCCGGCACGCACCGCCGGTGTTCGACCAGCGTCAACCGCGTCGGGAAGCGCATCGTGGCCTCGTCGAACAGGCTGCGCTTGGCGTCCTGCCAGGTGGCGCGGTACGTGTCGTCGGCCAGGTATTGCCCGGCCAGCGATTCCAGCTCCTTCTGGTCCACGCCGACCGCGGACGGCGAGACCTGCTTGTCGTCGCCGATCACCACGATGCGCGGCGCGAGATATTGCAGGAACACCGATTCCAGCCCCGCCTGCGAGGCCTCGTCGACCACCACCACGTCGAACATGTCCTGCTGGATGTCGAGCTGCTCGATCACCCGGTAGATCGGCATGATCCACACCGGCACCGCCGAACGGCAGCGCGCCAGCGTCTGTTTGATGTCGGCGCGCCGACGTCCGGCGTGGATGCCGGTGCCCTTGCCGAGCTTGCGCACCAGCTGGACGTATTGCAGCAGGTCCGCCCGCGAGGAGGGGGTGAGCCTGCCCGGCCCGACCGCCCGGTCCCAGGCCCGGGTCACTGCCAGCCGGGTCGCTTCCGCCCGCAGCCCGTCCTCGATCGAATCCAGTTCCCGGAACAGCTCGTTGACCTGTTCGTCGGCCCGCTCGCCGAGCCAGCGCCCCACCGCCGCCCAGCCCCACGCGGCGGGCAGGCTCTCCAGCCGCGCCACCCAGCCGGGGTCCTCGACCGTGGCGAGCACGGCATCACGCAACGCGGGCGCGGCGGCCATGCGCGCGGTGAACTCCTCGCGCCGCGCCCGCCGCGCCCGCAGGTCCACCAGTTCGGCCAGCCGCGCGCGGGCGGCGCCGTAGGCGGGCACGTCGCCGCGCTCGACCGCCGCCCGCAGTTCGTGGACGGTGACGGTGGCCTGCGGCGCGTTGCTCCACGAGGTCAGTTTGGTGAGCAGCTGCCCGAGCGGCGCCTGCGCGGCGCGCAGCTCGTCCAGCGCCCGCACCGCGTCGAAGGCCTCCACCATCCGGTGCACCGAGCCGGGATCGGCCCAGTCCGGCTCCGGCAGTCCGTGCCTGCGCAACCGCTCGCCCGACTCCCGCAGCCGCAGCCCGAAAGCGAGCACCACCCGCAGCCGCTCCAGGCGGTCGCGATGCCGGGCGATCCGCGCGCCCGGCGCGCCCATGGCCGGTTCGGCGATGCCGTGCCAGAGCCCGTCGAGTTGGTTGAGCAGCCGTCCGGCCCGCTCGAAATTGCGGAAGGTCTCCAGCTGTTCAGCGGTCGTCGGGATGCGCCCGTCGACGCGGACCTGCTCGAACAGCGGCTTGGCGTCCTTGATCACCTTGGGGGTGGTCAGGCCCATCTTCGGCGAGCCGTCGGCCTGGATCTTGAGCTCGCCCTTCCTGGTCAGATGCGCCTGCACCGCCTCGGCCAGCGACACCAGCGGCGCCAGATCGGTGCTGTTGACGGTGACATCGCTGATCCCCAGCGCGGCCACCGCGGCGTCGGCGTGCGAGAGGAACTCCGCGCTCTGATCCGCCCGCGCCTGCCACTCCAGCGGCCTGCCCGCGCGCACCGCGAAAAGCGCGTCACCGACCCAGCTCTCGCGCGGGTCGATCAGGTCCGCGGCCGCGCGATCCTGCTCCTGCACCAGCGCGCACAGCTCCGCCCGCACGGGCGGTGGCAACGGCTGGATGCGGCGCACCAGCTCGGTCCGCCCGATCTCCTGGTAACCGTGGCACTTCTCGGTCGCCGCCGTCTGCCTGGCCAGCCACTGGGCGATCTGCTCCGGGGGCGGCAACTCGGCGGGACCGATGAGGTTCGGCGCGGCCACCTCGGGATCGTCCAGCGCCCGATCCAGCAGCAGCTCCCGCCACCGCACGGCTTCCGCCGCTGTCAGTGGCGGCGCCTGCTCCGGGCCCGGCAACACCAGCCCGTCGATCCACTCCAGCCGGGCCCGGTCGTCGCGGTGCCTGCCGACGATCGCCGTCAATGTCCCCCGATAGCCGGCGATGTCGAACTCCCTGACCTCCGACTCCCGGGCCTCCCGCAACCGCCGCCGCACCTCGGCCCTGGTCCGGCGCAGATCCTCGATCCGCCGCTGCGCCGCCGAGATCCGCCGCGCCGACCGCTGCGGGTCGTGCTCGTCGGCCGCGTCGGAGATCCGCGCGACCGCCACCTCGAGATCGGCGAACGAATCCCGCGAGGTGCCGACCACCGACACCGACAGCGGCTTGATCTCCTCCGGCAGCTTGCCGCGCACCTCCTCGAGGGCGCGATCGGTGTGCGCGGTGACCAGCACCCGCTTGCCCTGCGCCAGCAGATGGGTGATCAGCGCCGCCGCCGTGTGCGTCTTGCCGGTGCCGGGCGGGCCCTGCACGATCGTGTGCGCGCTGGAGTCCACGTGGTCGAGGATGCGCAGCTGCACGTCGTTGAGCGGCATCGGCAGGAAGCAGTCACGGCCGTCGCGTACCACCGCGCCCTCGTCGCTCGGCGCGGTCCGGGTGGGCACATGGTCGGGGTCGACCAGATTGCGCAGGCCCTCCGGCACCGTCCCCTGGGCGCGAATGCGCTCCGCGATCGAGTTCAGCACCCGGACCAGCCCGCGCGTGCCGCGCGGCCGCAGGATGATCGCGGGCGCGTAGGCGCCGATCGGCTCCCGCCGCGGCTGCTCCGGCGCGAGCTGATCCAGATAGTCCGCCTCCGGCGCGACACCGTTGATCACCCGCCGCACCAGGCCGCCCACCGCGTCCCGATCGAAGGGGTAGACGCTCTCCCGCCGCGCGAAGCTCTCCGCGTCCCGGACCATCCCCGGATTGCTGAGCTGACTGTTCTCCAGGAAGTCCATCAGCTCGACGCTCACCCCCGAGCCGTCCGCGTCGGCCACCACCGACAGCTGGCCCGAGGTCGCGTCGAAGTCCACCTTCACCGGCACCGTCAGCACGTGCCTGCGCACCGTCGCCCCGTGCGGCGGTCGCCAGCTCAGGCACCCCAACCCCAGCACCGCCTCGGTGGTCTCCGAGGCCGCGCTCAACCGCGTGTGGATCTCGTACAGCTCCCGATACAGCCGATGCGCCAGCTGATCCCGCCGTGCCTTCGCCGCCCACGGCCGCCACCGCACCAGCCACCCGGAGAACGCCTCGAGCACCTCCGGGTGATCCTCCACCCGCTCCACGCCCGCGGGCCCGTTCCGCGTCTCCCGCAACTCCGGCTCCACTTCCGGGTCGTCGAGCGGCCCGGGCACCAGCCATTCGCGCACCCGCGCGTCGTGCAGTTCCACCGGCGGGTCCAGCCGCACCCTCCCCACCACCAGGAACGGCCCGCCCGCCGCCTCCGGCCCGTACCCCACCGCCCCAAGAGCGGGCAGATCCGCCATCCAGATCACCCAACCCACGTTGTCCACCCCCGTCACCCGCCGCGTCCCGATCGCCCCCACCCGCGCCCGACACCCGCACAACCCGGCC
>Ga0079224_100003008_pt1 | contig 20953 bp, 22 predicted proteins | sample Stecom2015_FD_80414 | JGI IMG/M metagenome (GOLD analysis project Ga0079224, IMG submission 80414) | Agricultural soil microbial communities from Utah to study Nitrogen management - Steer compost 2015 | ecosystem: Environmental > Terrestrial > Soil > Agricultural land | place: USA: Utah...
CGATTGCGCAGCGTTATCCGGTGAAAAACCTGCAGTGTTTTCGCAGTCGCGTGGCGGACCATCCGATCGCCTGGGATATCATGGAGGCCTGCGACGCGGCACTGGTTGCCAGCGGGACGGCGACGCTGGAAACCGCTTTGTTTCAGCGACCCATGGTCATTTCCTATGTGCTCACGCCACTAATGCGCCGACTGATGGAATGGAAAGCCGGACAGGCAGGGCCCTCGCTGCCGTGGGTCGGCCTGCCCAATGTCCTGTTGCGGGAATTTGCGGTGCCCGAGTTGCTGCAGGAAGCGGCCACCCCGGCCAATCTTGCGACCGCGTGCGTAAGGGCGCTGACTGACACGACGTATATCAAGCAAACCGAAGCGAAATTTCGTCAATTGCATCGCGAACTTAATCGCGATACGGCAACACTGGCGGCGGAGGCAATTCTTGCGACTGCGAACGGCTGACCTGTCCTTGTTTGGCAACCTGCCTTTGCCACGCATGACAGCGGGGATCGATGAGGCGGGCAGGGGGCCGCTGGCCGGAGATGTTTTTGCCGCTGCGGTCATTCTTGATCCGGGCCGCCGCATCAACGGGCTGGCTGATTCAAAAGCACTGACTGCGGCCAAGCGTGAGAGCCTTGCGCTGCGCATCCGCGACAAAGCGCTAGCCTGGTCCATCGCCAGTGCCAGCGTTGCGGAAATAGATCAATTGAACATCCTGGGCGCCACCATGCTGGCAATGAAACGCGCATTCGAAGGATTGGCCATGGCAGGCGATCAGGCCCGCGCTGAGCTGGTATTGATTGACGGCAATCAGGTGCCCAAGGGGCTGAATGCGCCATGTCACGCGGTAATCAAAGGCGATGCGCTGCATGCCTGCATTTCAGCCGCATCTATATTGGCAAAAACTGCCAGAGATGCGCAACTGCTGCAATTGCACGAGCAATATCCGCAATACGCATTTGATCAGCATAAGGGGTATGGCACTGCGTTGCACCTGGCCCGCCTGAAAGTTCACGGCCCCTGTCCGGTGCATCGCAGCACGTTCGCGCCCGTCCGCGCCCTTATATCGTTACAGACAAGCGATGGCTTTTTGGCGTAAAATCGGATTCATGCTCTCAATATACATGACAGTAACTTGTTTGATTGAGCCTGTAATGTCTGTAAACTGGCTTCAGAATGCATCGAAAATCGGTTTTTTCTCCTGAAACGTGCACTAAATAAAACATTGCATTAAATTGACACGTAGCTGAAGCCTATTGCAAGTACAATATGCACTGCCTATTTGCGGGGACACCCGACATGAAAATCACATAATGGAAACAAAATTTACCCCTATTGCGCCCGATGCAGAGTTGCCGCACCGGAAAATCATACGCAGCTGGCTGATTCCAATCTCCCAGCAGAATACGTTTCGCGCGTTTCTGCTGTTGTTTGTTGATTACACCTTGCTGTTGGCCCTGCTGGCCGGCGCCATCTTTTTGTCTGCATGGTGGCTCAAGCTGATTTGTGCGCTGGTGGCCGGTTTCGTGATAGGTCGCCTTTTCATTATCGGGCATGATGCCTGCCATCAAAGCCTGACGCCTCATCGCAAGCTTAATAAGTGGATCGGCCGAATTGCCTTTTTGCCTGCCGTGTCCCCATACAGCCTGTGGGATGTCGGGCACAATGTGGTGCATCACGGCTTTACCAATCTGAAAGGCATGGACTTTGTCTGGTGTCCGAAGACAAAAGAAGAGTATGACGCCCTGTCGCCCATAGGGCGTTTTATGGAGCGCGTGTATCGGGGCCCCCTTGGCGCCGGCATCTATTACATCATTGAGATCTGGTGGAACCGGATGATGTTCCCCAGCAAAGGGTATATGGGAACCCAGCGCAAGGTATTTTTCTGGGACGGTCTGTTGGTAAGCATTTTCGGACTGGCCTGGCTTGGCGGGGTGATCTACGCCGCGCACGCAACCGGACAGTCGGTCCTTATGCTGGTGGCTTTTGCCTGGCTGATCCCGTTGCTGTTCTGGTTTTACATGATTGGCTTCGTGGTCTATATCCAGCATACGCATACGCGCGTGGTGTGGCATGATAACCGCGCGGTCTGGGCCAAAGCGCAACCGTTTGTATCAACCACCGTGCACATGATGTTCCGCTTCAAGTTCGGGACCCTCATGCACCATATCATGGAGCATACCGCGCATCACGTTGATATGAGCATCCCGTTGTACAAGTTGAAAAAAGCGCAGAAAACACTGGAAGACATGTTGCCCAGCCGGATCGTGATTCAGATGTTCAGCTGGTCGTGGTACTTTCGCACCATCAAGGCTTGCAAGCTGTATAACTACCAGGAACGATACTGGACCGATTTTGATGGCAATAAATCGCCTGATGTCGTTTAAATGAACGCGCAGGTCAGCTTGTCCGGCCTGCAACAGAAATACGTTAATATCCCTGCTGAGGCAGGGATATTTTTTTATGAAACAGATTCAGTCAAAAGATAATGTAGTGGTCCGGCAGGGTATGAAAGTGGCGGCAGGGCGGGATAAGACCCGCATCCTGCTTGAAGGCGTGCACCTATGTGAAGAGTGGCTGAAGCGCTATGGCCCGCCCGAATCCATCCTGGTGCAGGCCTCGGCAATGAGTCATCCGGATATCATTCGCCTGCTTGCCGCAAACGAAGGGGCGCGCCAATATCTGCTTGCGGACGCGCTATTTAACGCAATTGCTACTGTGCAGACACCGCAGGGCATCATGTTTGTCGCTGCGCGTCCCGTTCCTGCAACCATCAGCCGTCTTGCAAGCACCGCATTGTGGCTCGACCGCCTGCAAGATCCTGGGAATCTTGGCACTATTTTGCGCACAGCGGCGGCTGCAGGCGTCAACGATGTCTTGCTTTCAGTCGGATGTGTCGGCGCCTGGTCTCCCAAGGTGCTGCGAAGTGCGCAGGGCGCCCATTTTGCGCTGGAGATTCATGAACATCAGCATTTTCCCGATATAAGGTCCAGACTGGATATGCCCGTTCTGGCGTCCTCGCTGGCGCCTGGCGCCCGCAGCCTGTATACGGGGGATTTACCGGCCGCTTGTTTATGGGTTGTTGGCAACGAAGGGCAGGGGGTCCATCCAGACATCCTGGCCGATGCCGATCAGTGCATTTTCATTCCACAGAGCGCTGCGGTGGAATCGCTCAATGCCGCGGTCGCGGCCGCAATCCTGTTATTCGAGCAACGACGTCAGCATCTGCAGGACTGATTGGCCCTGACGGGCAGCGGCGCATCAATAGGTGCCCGAGGAATGGGACTTGAGCCCCAGAATCTGGATAACCGTGGTAGAAATTTCCTCAATGGATTTGGTTGTTGTCGACAGCCATTGAATGTTTTCACGCCTCATCAGGCGCTCGGCTTCGGCGACCTCATACAGGCATTGTTTGATCGATGCATATTGGCTGTCCGGGCGGCGTTCGTTACGCACCTCGGACAGGCGATCGGGCTGGATCGAGAGGCCGAACAGTTTGTTGCGATACGGTTGAAGCGTTTTGGGCAGCGCGCCGCGCTCAAAATCCTCGGGAATCAGGGGGAAATTGGCTGCCTTGATGGCGTATTGCATGGCAAGGTAGAGGCTGGTGGGGGTTTTGCCGCAGCGCGATACACCGACCAGGATCACGTCGGCCTCCTTCAGGCCGTGCACGAACTGGCCGTCGTCGTGTGCAAGCGTAAAATTAATGGCTTCGATACGGTTGCGATATTGTTTGGAACTGGCGCTCAGATGTGACAGTCCGATGGTCGGACGCGACTTGGTTTCAAGTGCGGTTTCCAGCTGACTGACGCAGGCGCCGAAAATGTCCAGAAAGATGCAGTTCGATTGCTGCACCACAGCCAGAATTTCGGGTTTGACCAAGGTGCTGAACAATAGCGGCGGCGAATTTTCAGCCAGTGCGGCGGCGTTGATTTTTTCGGCAACCTTGGCTGCTTTTTCCTCGGATGTGATAAACGGCTCGCGTAACAGCGTGAAATCAAAATCGGCGCTAAATTGCGACAAAACGGAGTGACTGAAGGTCTCTGCCGTGATGCCCGTGCCATCCGATACGATGAAGACCGTCCGTTTTTTTTGTGATTCTGACATGTTCCAATTTGATCCTGTGAGTGTAGAAAAAGACGGTACAATCATGGTACTTTGTACCTGACCGAGCGTTTCAGGCTTATTTGATTAGAAAAGCGCGTATTTTCTAATCAAATAAGCTTTCATTTTAATCTAAGGGTGACTTAAATGTCGTATGTTGTTCCATTCGAGAAACTCCGCATGTCGGATGTTGACTCTGTTGGCGGGAAAAATGCCTCGCTCGGCGAAATGATCAGCCAGTTGGCCAATGCCGGGGTCCGTGTACCCGGCGGTTTTGCCACCACTGCCGATGCCTTCCGCGATTTTCTCAAAACGTCCGGACTGGACAAGCGCATCGCTGATCGTCTGACTTCGCTTAATCCTGAGGACGTGCGTGAACTGGCCCAGGCCGGTGCAGAAATCCGGGGATGGATTACCGAAGCACCGTTCTCTGACGAGTTCGAAAAACAGATCCGCCAATCCTACGCCGAACTTGACGCCGATGGCAAGGGTTCGTTTGCCGTGCGCTCTTCTGCCACCGCGGAAGATCTGCCTGATGCCTCCTTTGCCGGTCAGCAGGAAACCTTTCTGAACGTCGCCGGTATTGACGATGTACTGGACAAAATCCGTCACGTTTTCGCATCGCTATATAACGACCGCGCTATTTCCTATCGCGTCCACAAAGGCTACGCGCACGCGGACGTAGCATTGTCTGCCGGTATTCAGCGCATGGTGCGCTCGGACAAGGGCAGCGCCGGTGTGATGTTTACGCTGGATACCGAATCCGGTTTCAATGATGTCGTGTTCATCACGTCTTCCTACGGTCTGGGCGAAACGGTAGTGCAGGGCGCGGTCAACCCGGACGAATTCTATGTGTTTAAAACGACGCTGGCATCAGGGAAATATCCGATCGTCGGGCGCCGGATCGGTTCCAAACTGATCAAAATGGAGTTCAACGGCGAGCGCAAGCCCGGCGAGAACGCGGTCAGCACCGTCGAGGTGCCGGTGTCCGAACGCAATCGCTATTCCCTGACCGATGACGAAGTGATTGAGCTGGCCCGTTACGCGGTCATCATCGAGAAACACTATCAGCGCCCAATGGATATCGAATGGGGTCGCGATGGCATCGATGGCAAACTGTACATCCTGCAGGCTCGTCCCGAAACCGTCAAATCCCAGCAGACCGGGAACGACGTCCAGTTGCGCTATAAATTGAAAGCGACCGGCAAGGTTCTGATCAGCGGTCGCGCCATCGGCCAGAAAATCGGCTCAGGCAAAGTCCGTATCGTCTCTGACATCAACGATATGGATCAAGTCCAGGCTGGTGATGTGCTGGTGACAGACATGACGGATCCGAACTGGGAACCCGTCATGAAACGTGCTTCGGCTATTGTCACCAACCGTGGCGGCCGTACCTGCCACGCGGCAATCATTGCCCGTGAATTGGGTATTCCTGCCGTTGTCGGATGTGCAACTGCAACGGAAGACCTCAAGGAAGGCGCCGAGGTCACTGTCTCTTGCGCCGAAGGCGACGAGGGTCGCATTTACGACGGCTTCCTGGAAACCGAAGTGGAAGAAGTCCGTCGCGGCGATATGCCCGAGATCCCCGTCAAGATCATGATGAACGTGGGCAATCCACAACTGGCTTTTGACTTTTCTCAAATCCCTAACGGCGGTGTGGGTCTGGCTCGTCTGGAATTCATTATCAACAACAACATCAATGTGCATCCGAAGGCGGTGCTGGACTATCCAAACATTGATGCAGAACTGAAGAAAGCGGTGGAATCTGCCGCTCGTGGCTATGCCAGCCCGCGCGCCTTCTTTGTTGAAAAACTGGCAGAAGGCATTGCAACGATCGCAGCAGCATTTTATCCCAAGCCGGTCATTGTGCGTCTGTCCGACTTCAAGTCCAATGAGTATCGCAAGCTGGTGGGCGGCTCCCGCTATGAGCCCGAGGAAGAGAACCCGATGCTGGGCTTTCGCGGCGCATCGCGCTACATTGCCGACGATTTTGCAGAATGCTTCCGTATGGAATGCGAAGCGCTGCGTTTCGTTCGCGACGACATGGGCTTGACCAACGTTGAAATCATGGTGCCGTTCGTGCGTACACTGAATCAGGCGGAAAAAGTGGTCGGCCTGCTGGCAGAGAACGGCCTGAAGCGCGGCGAGAACGGTCTGCGTGTCATCATGATGTGCGAAGTGCCATCCAATGCGATTCTGGCCGAACAGTTCCTGGAATATTTCGATGGTTTCTCTATTGGTTCCAACGACATGACCCAGCTTACGCTGGGGCTGGATCGCGATTCGGGCATGGAACTGCTGGCAGCCGATTTTGACGAGCGTGATGCAGCAGTGCAATTTATGCTGCAACGCGCTATCCAGGCGTGTCTGAAGGCCAATAAATACGTTGGTATTTGTGGCCAGGGCCCCAGCGACCACCCGGATCTGGCTGTATGGCTCAAAGAGCAGGGTATCCTGACGATGTCTCTGAACCCGGATACGGTTGTCGATACCTGGCAGAAACTGGCCAAATAAACCTGGCCAGCTTTAATCCGCTGTCTGAGGGCAGCGGCCAGAGCCTTTGCGGGCGCCTTTTTCTGATTGCAAATCAGGACAAGGCGCCCGTTTTGTTTTGCATGCCAATCCCCACTGTTTTCGCGCCTTTTTGTCGAATGCGCCAGCGACTTACGGTACACTTTAGTTTTACATTGTATTCAGGAATTTACACGTGAGCGAACTTATTATTGAAGATGTCACCGAAGGCAATGGCCAAGAGGCAAAAAGCGGCCAGCAGGTGTCGGTGCATTACACAGGCTGGCTTAAGGATAACGGCCAGAAATTCGATTCCAGCAAGGACCGCGGACAGCCATTTTCATTTCCGCTGGGCGCTGGCCATGTGATCAAGGGCTGGGACCAGGGTGTGCAGGGCATGAAAGTGGGCGGCACCCGTAAACTGACTATCCCGGCTGAATTGGGCTATGGTGCACGCGGCGCAGGCGGCGTCATTCCGCCCAATGCAACGCTGGTTTTCGAAGTGGAATTGCTCGGTATCAATTGATAGTGGTCGGGAGCATGGCAGTCGCGTGATGGCTGCCGTGCTTCTGCATGCGCCTCATTGGGGCGCGCATCTGTTGCAGGAAAGCGATCATGTGGATCTGGTTTGTTGTTGCGGCCGTCGCGCTTATTCTTGAGTTGCTCACGGGTACTTTTTTCCTGTTGCTGGTCGCGGTCGCCGCTGCCGGCGCCGGCGTGGTGGCCTGGGTGGGTGGCGAGCTTGCCTGGCAATTGCTGGCCTTCAGCGTGCTGGGCATCGTCGGTTTCTTTATTCTCAAATCCAGTGGCTTTGTCAAACGGGGCGCGCGCCATGGCGCCTGTCGAAATGCCGATGTCAATCTGGACATTGGCCAGATTGTGCACGTTGCGGACTGGTCTCCCATGAAAACCGCTGTGGTTCAATACCGTGGTGCGAAGTGGCAGGTCCGGCTGGACCCCGCCGTCAGCAGCACGCCGGTTCCCGGCAGCTATCGTATCGTTGATGTTGACGGCATCGTGTTTGTCGTGGCGCCTGCATCGGAACCACTTACATCAAGCAGTGCGTAGTTCAGGAGTCAAATTATGGATACGTCGATTATCTTTCTGGCCATACTGGTTGTCCTGGTACTGGTATTTCTGGTCAAATCCATTGCCATCGTACCACAGCAGAACGCGTGGATTATTGAGCGGCTGGGCCGGTATGATCGCACCTTATCGCCGGGTGCGCGTTTTATTATTCCCTTTGTCGACCGGGTCGCCTACAAGCACTCGCTCAAGGAAATACCGCTGGATGTGCCCAGCCAGATTTGCATTACCAGGGACAATACCCAGCTGCAGGTCGATGGCGTTATTTACTTCCAGGTGACTGATCCCATGCTTGCCTCTTATGGCTCGTCAAACTATATCTCGGCGATCACGCAACTGGCGCAAACTACTCTGCGCTCGGTCATCGGGCGGATGGAGCTGGACAAAACCTTTGAAGAGCGGGATGCCATCAACAGCACCATCGTGGCTTCGCTGGATGAAGCGGCGACCAACTGGGGGGTCAAGGTGCTGCGTTATGAAATCAAGGATCTGACACCACCCAATGAAATTCTGCGCGCCATGCAGGCGCAGATTACCGCCGAACGTGAAAAACGCGCCCTGATCGCGGCGTCCGAGGGACGCAGGCAGGAACAGATCAACATCGCCACCGGCGAACGGGAAGCAGCGATCGCCCGTTCCGAAGGTGAGAAGCAAGCCCAGATCAACCAGGCCCAGGGCGAGGCCGCTGCGGTCATTGCCATTGCAGAGGCGACCGCCCAGGCAATCGAACAGGTGGCGCACGCGATCGAACAGCCTGGCGGCATGGCCGCCGTCAATCTGCGTGTCGCAGAAAACTATGTAGATGCGTTTGCGAATGTGGCCAAGGAAGGAAACACGCTCATTCTGCCGGCCAATCTGGCTGATGTGGGCGGTTTGATCGCCTCTGCCATGACCGTGGTCAAGGCCACCGGACAGGGCAATCAGGGTGATTCCGGTCTGACGCCTCCGCCCGGGCAGACCCGATAGCGCTTGATGAGCCCCGGAATGGGGCTCTCTTCAGGCATTTGATACTATTGTTCCGTCAGACAGAAGAGACGCCCGGGGCCACAGGCAGCGGTACGGCGCCTGCCTGTCGGCTGGTTTGAAGAACAAAAAACGGCGCAGACTGCGCCGTTCAACAGACCGGATTCAGGAATCGCGTCTGCGCGTATCGTGTTTCATAATACGCTCCTTCTCGCGCTGCCAGTCTTTGTCGCGGGCGCTGTCCCGTTTGTCGTGCAGTTTTTTGCCTTTACCCAGACCAAACTCCAGTTTGATTTTGCCGTTGCGGAAATGCAGATTCAACGGGACCAGCGTGTAGCCGCGGATTTCCACCTTGCCAATGAGTTTGTTGATTTCATTTTTGTGCAACAGCAACTTGCGGGTGCGGGTGGCGTTGGGATGGATATGCGTTGAAGCGGTCGCCAGCGGGCTGACGTGCATATTCAGCAACTGTAATTCTCCGTCGCGCACGATGACATAACTCTCGCCCAGTTGCACGCGGCCGGCCCGGATGGATTTGACTTCCCAGCCTTCCAGGACAATGCCCGCCTCGAAGCGCTCTTCAATAAAATAGTCGTGGGTTGCCTTGCGATTGTCGGTAATGCTCATGTTTGATTTTATAAATGGATTTGACCCGTTAAAATAGGGATCTGTTTAATCGCGCAAAATGCAATGATTTCACGCAATTGTAATTGAATCGACCCGCTTGTGCTGCTTGTTGATTACACTGCAGGCGTATTTTGCCTTGCCACTTACCCAACGCCGTCAATACATTCATGTCCACTACTGTTCATCGTTCCGTTCTGCTCCCATACTCCGCTGCCGATATGTTCGCGCTGGTCGCCGACGTAGAGAAGTATCCCGATTTCATGCCCTGGTGCGGCGGGGCACAGGTGTTGGAAACCGACGATACGGGTATGACGGCGTCGATAACGATCAGTTTTGCCGGGCTCAAGCAAACGTTCACGACACGCAATACCCATCACTTTCCCGATAAAATCCATTTGCACCTGGTGGATGGGCCGTTCTCGGCGCTCAACGGCACCTGGGAGGTCATCGCGCTGGCGCCGGATGCGTGCAAAGTGCAGTTCGCCCTTGATTACACATTCAACAGCCGTTCACTGGAAATGCTGGTGGGGCCCGTGTTCAACCGCATCGCCAACAGCTTTATCGACTCTTTTACCAAGCGGGCCGAGCAGATTTATGTCTGACGAGCAGATGACGATTACGGTTTGCTTCGCACAGTCAGCAAGCCAGGTCTGGCTGTCTTCGGTCACGTTACCCCTCGGCAGCACCATTGAACAAGCCATCGCAGCATCCGGCGTTTACCAGACGTGCAATATTAGCGCAGCGGATATCGCCGACACCGGCGTGTTTGGCTTGCGCAAACCACGCAATTATGTGCTTCGTCCGGGTGATCGGGTAGAACTGTACCGCCCACTGTCTTTTGATCCCATGGAGTCGCGGCGCCGACGTGCAGCCCATCGGAAAGCAGGCATTCTCAAGCGTAAGCATTTGAAAAAAAGCAAAGTAGCGTGGCAGGAGTACATGGGGAACGCGCCGGCAGATCACAAGAAGAGATCTGACTGAGAAGGGTCTGCATATAGAAGAAGGGCACTGCATATATAATGAGTGCCATTCAGGCCGGGCCGGCTTCGCGCCCGACCGGTCAGAGAATCACGCAAATGGAAACATCAGCCGGATGATACCAATCCGGTGTCGGGTATAACAGGAGACATTATGACCGCCCCCGTTTTATTTCAGGAAAAGCCTTTGGCCAGCCAGGGTCGCTACGGTATTGCCACGCTGAATCAGCCTGGCAAGCTCAATAGCCTGTCGCTAGAAATGTGCCAGTTGCTGACGGATCAATTGACGCTCTGGGAACAAGACCCTGCTATTGCATTTGTTATATTTGAAGGAGCAGGGGAAAAAGCGTTCTGTGCAGGCGGAGATCTGCACCAACTGTACGCCAGCATGCAGCAGAACGCTGGTAAACAGGCAGCCGACAACGTCTATGCGGCCCAATTCTTTGATGTCGAGTACCGGCTGGACTACCAGATTCATACGTATGGCAAACCCATCATCTGCTGGGGCCACGGCGTGGTCATGGGTGGCGGCATCGGGTTGATGGCGGGTACATCGCATCGTGTGGTCAGCGAATCCTCGCGGCTGGCCATGCCTGAAGTCACCATCGGCTTGTTTCCCGACGTCGGTGGCAGTTGGGACCTGAACCATCTGGCAGGTCGTATCGGCCGCTTTCTGGCAGCAACCGGCGCCATTTTGAATGCCGCCGATTCCCTGTTTACCGGCATGGCCGATTATTGTGTGCGTTACGCAGACTGGTCTGCCATTATCGCCGACCTGGAGCGCATAGACGGCACGCACATTAACGACAGGCGCCAGCTTGACCAGCGCATTCATGATGTGCTGGCACAGCACAGTGCGGCTGCAATGCTGACCCCTGGTCCGCTGCAAACGCACTATAGCCTGCTTACTGCGCTGTGCGCCAATCGGGACGTCGTCAGCCTGTATCGTGCATTTGCTGCTCTGGCCGAGCATAGCGATCCCTGGCTGGTTCGGGCTGCGCAGACCATGCTCAAAGGCGCGCCGCTATCGGTCGCGCTTGGCCTGACGCTGCAGGAGCGGGCGCTACACCTGTCGCTGGCCCAGGTATTTCAAATGGAATACAAGGCAGCGCTCAATTGCTGCGCTCACGGGCAACTGCAAGAGGGTATTCGGGCGCTGCTGATCGACAAGGATAAAAATCCGCAATGGCAGCCCGCCACAATCGAGCAGGTCACGCCGGCCGACATCGATGCGTTACTGACGTCTCCGTGGCAGAATCCTTCGGACAACCCGCTGGCCGATTTAGGCCAGAGCAGGCTTGTCCAGTGAGTATGGAATAGTCAGCAGGGTAATCGGCGGACCATTTTCGTCTCCCAGGACAAGACGATTATGTTCCGCAGCTTCCAGCCGTACTTCAAACAGCAGGTAGAGGGTGTCATCCAGCGTTGCTGCATTGACGATCTGGCCGCTGGGTTCCCGCGTGTTCGTACTGTCTGTAATGTCTGTACCCGGCGTCACTGTCGCCGCAGACGGATTGTCACAGACGCCATTGAGCATCCGCCGTTTCAGTTTGCCCCGGTAATGACTGCGGGCGACAATTTCCTGGCCCGGGTAGCAGCCTTTGGTAAAGCTGACTGCCCCAATCGCGTCCAGGTTCAGATCCTGGGGAATAAACATTTCCTGGTTGGCTTTTTCCACCCAGGGCAAGCCCGCCAGAATATCCAGGGCCGCCCACTGCTCCGGGCGTCCGGATTGCGCCTGGCTTGTGTCAATAGCGGCGTCGCTGATCAGAATGCCGCGCTGTAGACCGGTTATGCCGGGCAGGCCGAGTTGCATCAACGATTCGGTTGCCGTGATCTGCCACGGCTCGCAGTGCGCCAACGAGGTGTCCGCGATCTTGTTATCGCCTGCCCAATATGCATACGGCGTCATGTTTGTGTCTTCTACCGTGACCTTGGCGCGCAAGATGAACATTCGCAAGCGCTTGGCAAAGCTCTCGGCGATATCGCTGCGCACCATCAGTTGGTAGGCAGTTTCCTGCGAAGCCTGCGGCTGCGCCGGCTGCCAGAAAATGAAACTGGCCAGCATGCGGCCTTTGGCGGTGCAATAGGCGGACAGCCGGGCCGAAGTGGCGGTGGCGGCCATCACGTCCTGGGTAAACTGCCCCTGCAGAAATGTCTGGGCTTCGGCGCCGCGAACCGTCAGGATGCGATAGTCGGGCAGCGGCGTGACATGCAACGGGGTATCCGGTGTGAATCCGGTTGGGGCTGTGGACATAAAATCATTCCTTTTCATTGCTGCGTGGCCCAGGCAACATGCCATTGGGTTCCGCTCAGATTCTCATCTCTGATATCGTAACGTATTGAATAGGGTTTTTGCGGCTAAACAATGAAGTGATCAGGGATTCCCGGGCGTGGGAGGCCGCCGTCAGCCGCCAGCGCCTGATACAATAGGCGCTCTGTAGAGGTCGGGCCCGCCGGATCATTATTTCACCCATGAAACTGTTCAAATATATTATTTTTTCGTTCTTTATTTGTGTCTTGCTGTTGGCAGCCGGTCTTGCCGGGAAAGTATGGCACTGGACGAAAACACCGGCTCCCATGAGTGCCGATGTCATTGATTACAGCGTGCCGCGTGGCAGCACAATTGCGTCTGTCGCCCGGGACATGGTTGCAGCGGGTATCCGGATCGAACCCTATCTGTTTGTCCTGTATGCGCGCTATACAGGCCAGGATCGGCAGCTCAAGGCCGGCGCCTACGAGGCGAAACGGGGCGATACGCCTGTGGATCTGCTGACGCGCATGGCTGCCGGACAAACCAGCAAAAGCCAGTTCCAGATTATCGAAGGCTGGTCCTATCGGCAGATTCGCGCGACGTTGAAGCGCAACCCGAATATTACCCACACGCTGGACAATTTAAATGATGCCCAGCTGCTGGAAAAGCTGGGCGCGCCCTACGACAGTCCCGAAGGCCTGTTTTTTCCGGACACCTATGTCTTTGTGCCGGGCGACACCGATATGGATATTCTCCGGCGTGCCTATGCCGAAGGCCAGAAACGTCTTGCCGCGGCATGGGATGCGCGCGACAGCGATCTCCCATTGAAAACGCCCTATGAGGCGTTGATCCTGGCTTCCATCATTGAAAAGGAAACCGGACACGAGCTGGATCGAAGACGGGTCGCGGGCGTATTCGTCAACCGTCTGGAAAAAAGAATGTTGTTGCAGACGGATCCGACCGTTATCTATGGAATGAAAGAAGCCTACCAGGGTGTCATCACCAGAAACGATCTGACAACCGATACGCCCTGGAACACGTATACCCGTGGCGGGCTGCCGCCCACGCCGATTGCCAGCCCGGGCCTGTTGTCGCTGCAGGCGGCGGTCCATCCCGAACGGCACAAGTTTCTGTATTTCGTATCGCGGGGCGATGGCACCAGCGAATTTGCCGAAGACCTGCGCGGTCATAATCGTAACGTCAATACTTATATCCTGAAGAAGGGCATACAATGAAGGGGTTCTTTCTCACACTCGAAGGCGTGGACGGCGCAGGTAAAAGTTCTCATATCGGCCATTTGCGCGAGTTGTGCGAGTCGCTTGGGCACGAGGTCGTCATGACCCGCGAGCCGGGCGGCACGCCCATCAGCGAGGCGCTGCGCGCCATGCTGCTCAAAGAATCAATGCATATGGAAACGGAAACGCTGCTGATGTTTGCCGCCAGGCAGGAACATATTTTGTCTGTGATTGGGCCGGCCCTGGCTTCCGGTAAAATCGTGATCAGCGATCGCTTCACCGATGCAACGTATGCGTATCAGGGTGGCGGACGTCATTTTCCGGCAGAGCGCATCCAGGTTCTCGAAGACTGGGTCCAGCAGCGCTTGCAGCCCGATCTGACCATCCTGTTTGATGTCCCGCTGGAAGTCGCGCGCGCGCGACTGGAGAACAGTCGCGAACAAGATCGGTTCGAACGCGAAGATAACGGCTTTTTCGAGCGCGTCCGGGCGGCGTATCATGCGCGAGTCAAGGCCGATCCTGCCCGGTTCTATATTGTTGATTCCAGTCGCCCCAAAGCCGAGATTACGCAGCAATTGCAGGACATGTTGAAGACAAGACTGGCCCGGCATGCCGCGCAAGGATAATCATTCATGACGGCGATCACTTCCTTTTTCCCCTGGCAAACGGCAAGCGCGGGCAACTGGCTGGGCGACCGTGAACGGTTTGCCCATGCCTGGCTCATTTACGGGCCTCCCGGCATCGGCAAGCTGACCTTTGCGCGCGCAGCGGCGGCCAGCCTGCTGTGTGAACGTCCCAGCGGCGGAATGGCTTGCGGCATGTGTGAATCCTGCTCCTGGATTGCCAACGACGCGCATCCCGACCTGCGCTTGGTGCTGCCCGATAGACTGGCGCAGCAATATGGCCTGCAAGAGGCCAGTGCGGCGGCGGACGCATCGGAAGGGGCGGCGACAAAAAAAGCCTCGGGCGAAATCCGCATTGATCAGGTCCGGCAACTGGATTCGTTGCTAAGCGTCACTACGCATCGCAGCGGGATGCGCGTTATTATCCTCTTTCCCGCAGAGGCGCTCAATACCGCTTCTGCCAATTACCTGCTCAAGTCGGTCGAAGAGCCGGCGCCGGGGACCGTTTTCCTGCTGATCTCGCATGCGCCGGATAAAGTATTGCCAACGCTCTTGTCACGCTGCCGCCGGCTGTGCCTGCCCATGCCCACGCGGGACGAGGGGGTGGCCTGGCTGCATGCGCAAGGGCTGTCCGATGCCGAAGCCGAAACCTGGCTGCATGCCAGTGGCGGGGCTCCGGTGGGCGCCTTGGCGCTGAGCCGTTCCAGTACTGAACCGGTCAGCTACTGGCTTGGATCGTTTGCACAGGCGCTGGCGGATCGAACCATGCCGGATATGGCAGATTACCTGCCCAAACTGGAAAAACTGCAGGCCGAAGAGTGGCTGGGGGCACTGCAGCGTCTTTTTACCGACTTGATGCTGCAAAGCAATGGCTTGCCATTGCGTTACTTCCCGCGCCTGGCGCCGTTCATCAAGGCCCTGGCCGCAGACATGAGCGCAACCAGGATCAGCCAGACCGCAGTATGGCTTGCCCGACAGCAGCGCATCGCAGACCACCCGCTCAATGCCAGGCTCTTCATTCAGTCTGTGCTGCAACGTGTATGCGTCACGTGCCTGTCGAAAAACGGATAATTGGAACTCGTTATGTTTGTAGACTCTCATTGCCATCTTGATTTCCCGCAACTGCAGGAAGAACTGCCGGCAATTCTCGATAATATGAAACGCAATCAGGTTAGTCATGCGCTGTGCGTCAGCGTGAATCTGCCGGATTGGCCACGGATAGTCAGCCTGATTGACGCACACGACAACCTGTGGGGGTCGGTCGGGGTGCATCCCGATTACGAAGATACGCCCGAGCCCGATGTCGATACCCTGTGCCGCCATGCCCAGCACAGGAAAATCGTGGCAATTGGTGAAACCGGTCTGGACTATTACCGGCTGTCAGAACCGCTGGACTGGCAGCGCAACCGTTTTCGCGTCCATATTCGCGCGGCGAATGAAACAGGGCTGCCGCTGATTATTCACACCCGATCCTCTGCTGAGGATACCTTACGGCTGATGCGTGAAGAGAACGCCGCGGGCTGTGGCGGCGTCATGCACTGTTTTACTGAAAGCTGGGACGTGGCCCAGCAGGCCATCGAGCAGAATTTCTATATCTCGCTCTCGGGCATCGTCACCTTCAAGAACGCCGTCCAGTTGCAGGAAGTGGCGCGGCTGGTGCCGCTGGACCGGCTTCTGATAGAAACAGACTCTCCCTATCTGGCTCCTGTGCCGTATCGTGGCAAGCGCAACGATCCGTCCAAAGTCATTCACGTTGCCGAAAAAATCGCCGAATTGCGGGAGATTTCCGTAAGCGAGGTGGCAGAGGCAACGACGAATAACTTTTTCAATTTATTCAAAAAGATACAATGATTATTTGCTATATTACTTTAAGTCTGGGATAAACAGTTGAGCGCGCTTGAATATTTAAATTATCTTAATTAATTCATAGCATTAGGAGATATATATGATGTATCACATGAAAAACCGGTTGATGCTCAAAAAAGTCATGCTGGCAGCCACATTGGCAGTCACAGTAAGCGCATGCGCGGCAAATGCAGGCAGCAGCAGCGGCTTATGGAACGATATCAAAAACGATCGCGCCAGTGCAGTAACACAGGCGCTGTCGCAGGGCGCAGATCCCAATGCGGTTAACGAAAACGGGGAGCTGCCACTGATCCAGGCTGTCCGCGACCAGTCGATGGGCGTATTCGATGCGCTGGCCGCCGATCCCAAGACTGATGTCAATGCGGTCAATCGCAGCGGAGAAACACCCTTGATGTATCTGGCCATTATTGGCGATCTGCCGCGCGCCCAGAAGCTCGTTGCCCGGGGTGCAAAGGTCAATCGCCTGGGATGGACGCCGTTACATTATGCTGCCTCCAAAGGACATACAGACGTGGTCAAATTTCTGCTGGGCAAGGGCGCCTATCCGAATGCACCGGCCCCTGACGGCAGTTCACCCCTGCTCATGGCGGTGACATCGAAAAATGCTGATACGGTGCGGGCGCTGGTTGCGGCCGGCGCTGATCCGCGGGCAATCAACCAGAAGAACGTGAGCGCGCTTGATATGGCCCGAAAAATCGGCAATGCAGAGGTGCTAAGTGCATTGGGTACAAAATAAGGACAGATGACCATGACCTGGTATTTGAAAGCTAGTTTGGCCGGCAAGCAATCCCTTTATGCGGCGATCGGGCTGGTGTGTGCACTGGCTGGCGGCATGGCGCATGCGGAGCAGAGCTATTGCGATAGTCCATGGCTGGTCCCCAACACACGCCTGTCTGGTTCGGTCGATGGGGCCACCGCAAGATTTTCTGTGCTGGTCAACCAGGTCAACCGCGTCAGCGCGAATCAATGTACGGCCCAGCTGACGGTTGATGCGGATGCGCCCATTGCCGGGCAAAGGGTGCAGGGCACCGGGCCCTTCACCCTGACAGTGGAGCAGGGCAGATCCACGTTAAATGGCTCTTTTGATGCCTCCGGACTAATGAACACGCTGATGAAGACATCGGTTCAAAGTACGCTGACGGGCTACTTCCTCAAGCCTGCAGACATAGTCAACCCTGGCGATACGCTGGCGCCGATGTCAGGCCAGTCCAATGTAAATCTGGCCGTCACCTTGCAAAATGGCATTCCGTTGAACCAGATTAACGTCAGCAATGCGTCCATTTCGACCGGTCCCCGGAAGGTCGGACAACTGCAAAGCCATGCCACATCGGCCGGAACCTTGCAATGTATGCCGGTGACCTATACGGCGACCACGTCCAGTGGTAATCTTAGCGGTGCGCCGGCTGGAAATGACAACGCAGCCAGATCGGGTACGGCGCAGGTCACCGATTGGTATTGCCCCGAAAAAGGGTTGACCATGGAATCGGTCATTACCCGAGGAAGTAAGAAAACGCGCGTCGTGATCAACACTATCCAGTGATTCGTTCGTGCTGCGACGCCTTGGAACACGTCACTGATAAGGCCCAAGGCATCATGTGCTATTGTTTGAAACATACATTTATTCCGTCCCTATTTAAATTTTGACGGGTAAAAACGGGGACGGATTAAGTTGGCGTTACACTTGTGCTTTATCTCATCATGTCAAGGAGACGATTTTGAGCCAGGATACATCCAGCAATCGCCAGCACGCTTTACCTTCCTATCTGAATTCGGAAGATCTGGGGGCATGGGGCATTTACCTGCAACAAGTGGATCGGGTCACGCCGTATCTGGGGTCACTGCAACGCTGGGTTGAAACACTCAAACGTCCCAAGCGGTCGCTGATTGTCGATATTCCGGTGGAACTGGACAATGGGACCATTGCTCATTTTGAAGGCTATCGGGTGCAGCACAACACCTCGCGCGGTCCCGGCAAGGGCGGGGTGCGTTTTCACCAGGATGTCTGCCTGTCGGAAGTGATGGCTTTGGCGGCGTGGATGTCAATCAAAAATGCGGCCGTCAATCTGCCCTTTGGCGGCGCCAAGGGCGGCGTGCGCATTGATCCCCGCAACTATTCCAAAGCCGAACTGGAAAAAGTCACACGTCGCTATACCAGTGAAATCGGTGTCATCATTGGCCCTGCCAAGGATATTCCGGCGCCCGACGTCAATACCAATCCGCAAACCATGGCGTGGATGATGGACACTTACTCGATGAACGTCGGCGCCACAGCGACCGGCGTGGTCACGGGCAAACCCATTTCTCTGGGAGGCAGTCTGGGGCGCGTTGAAGCAACGGGTCGGGGCGTGTTTGTAGTCGGCTGTGAAGCCGCCCGGGACCTCAATCTGTCTATTGAAGGCGCCCGCGTAGCGGTGCAGGGGTTTGGTAATGTGGGCGGCACGGCCGCGCGGCTCTTTTTCGAAGCAGGCGCCAAAGTCGTTGCAGTACAGGATCATACCGGCGCCATCAGAAACACCAACGGGATTCAGGTGCACGAACTGCTGGCGCACGTGGAAAAACACGCCGGCATCAAGGGTTTTGCCGGCGCCGAGGAAATCGCTGTTGACGACTTCTGGTCGGTGCAGACAGATTTTCTTATTCCCGCTGCGCTGGAAAACCAGATTGATGCCCGTGTGGCCAATCTTGTCAATGCGAAAATCGTGGTGGAAGGCGCCAACGGTCCGACTACTCCCGAGGCCGATGATATCCTGAACGAAAAAGGCGTGTACGTTGTGCCCGATGTGCTTGCCAATGCGGGTGGTGTGACGGTCAGTTACTTTGAATGGGTTCAGGATTTCTCCAGTTTTTTCTGGACTGAAGATGAAATCAACCACAGACTGGAACGCCTGATGCGAGAGGCCTATCGTGCGGTCTCCGAAGTGGCCAAGCACAACTCGGTCACTTTGCGAACCGCCGCCTTCATTGTGGCCTGCTCCCGAATTCTGGAGTCGCGTGAGGTGCGAGGCCTTTATCCCTGATTGACGTTAACACGACCGTGGTACTGCCATCGTGCTGCGGTCGCTCGTTTCTGTGATGTCGACAACAGTGCAGCGCAAGCGCACTCTTGTCTGCCGTGCCGGCAACATGTTACTATGCCAGTCATGCGGAGATGGCTATCCTCCCGGCGTTGCCCGAACTGCTGTTCTTCGGAACAGATAATGATACCTGCGCAATCTTTTGCCTGCTGTTCGCAGCCAGGCACTGGAAACGCAGGTATTTTTATGCCCGCATATTATTCAACCTCCGCGGAGTTACTCCATGCTGCACTCTCTGGTCATGATAAGCGCCGGCGCATCTTGCGGGGCTGTATTACGTTGGGCCCTCGGCCTGGCTTTGAACAATACATTTCATTCCATAGCAATGGGAACCCTGGTCGCCAATCTGAGTGGCGGTTATCTGATCGGGCTGGCATTAGGCGTATTCGCCGCTTTTCCCTCATTTCCGGCAGAATGGCGATTACTTATCGTGACCGGTTTTCTGGGCGGGCTCACTACGTTCTCTTCGTTTTCGGCTGAAGTCACAATGTTGCTGCACCAGGGGAAGGTCCAATGGGCCTTGCTTGAAATTGGTTTGCATGTGGTGGGCTCTCTGTTGATGACGGCGCTGGGCCTGTACACCGTTACCGCGATCCGCCGCTTGTATGAGTAGGGGATAAAGGTAAGTTGCATGAATGATCATCGCCGAGGCACCCATTCTGCCGGTTATTCTATGGCGGTCGTGCCGGAATCAAACCGGGAGATGCAAGGGGATCCGGTACAACAGCGCTTGCGGTTGTGTGTGCAATGACAGGCGGGACGGCGAGTGTGATGACCCCTGCAGGGGATAAAGGCTATGCCATATCAATAATGGCATAGCGATAAACATATTGCTTACCGATCCATTCAAGTCGATTCTTAGGGCTTGGTCCGAGCCACGCGGGGCGGCCTTATTCCTTGTCGGTGTCGATGCCGAACAGAATTTTCTTGGCTTCGTCGTCATTCGGTGGTTGTCCGGGATTGACCTGGTTAACCAGGGCATACGCACGCTCGGTTGCCGGACGTGCGGCGATCGTGTCAAACCAGCGCTTCAAGTTAGGAAAATCGCTCAGATTCTGCATTTGTCGCTCATGCGGCACCACCCAGGGATAGCAGGCCATATCGGCGATGGAGTAGTCGCCCACGATGAATTCGCGATCCTGAAGGCGACGATCCAGTACACCATACAGCCTGCCTGTTTCCTTGACGTAGCGGTTAATAGCGTACTCTATTTTTTCCGGCGCGTACTGTCCAAAGTGATGGTTCTGGCCAGCCATGGGGCCGAGTCCGCCCATTTGCCAGTTCAGCCATTCCAGGGTCTGGGTTCTGGCGCGCAGGTCGGTCGGCATGAATTTGCCGGTTTTTTCGGCCAGATATTGCAATATCGCTCCTGATTCAAAGACCGGGATCGCGTCGCCATGATCGTTGGGGTTATTGTCAACGATGGCCGGAATGCGATTGTTTGGCGCAATCCTCAAAAATTCGGGCGCAAATTGATCGCCTTTGCCGATATTGATGGGGTGGATGGTGTATTCCAGCCCGGCTTCTTCATGAAACTGGGTGATTTTGTGTCCGTTGGGCGTAGTCCTGTATTAGTGATCTATCATTTCAATGCATCCTTGATGTTCTGTTCAATATCCTTCGATATTACCGTTGGCGCG
>Ga0079224_100003011_pt1 | contig 20939 bp, 16 predicted proteins | sample Stecom2015_FD_80414 | JGI IMG/M metagenome (GOLD analysis project Ga0079224, IMG submission 80414) | Agricultural soil microbial communities from Utah to study Nitrogen management - Steer compost 2015 | ecosystem: Environmental > Terrestrial > Soil > Agricultural land | place: USA: Utah...
CGGGCGGCAGCGATCTGGGCAGCGGCGGCATGGGACCGGGAGCCGTTCCTCCTGGCACGAACCCCGGGGGCGTCGACTTGGGGTGCGATACCGACCGACAGCCAGGGATCACGCCACTGATGAAGCTGTCTACCGTGCAGTATCGCAACAGCGTGCGCGATCTGTTGACGATGGCGGGCGCGGCCGACGTGATCGATGGCATCGAAGGTTTGCTCGACGCCGTGCCCGACGACAGCCTCGGCGAGTCGTTCAGAGGGCTCGACAACCGCATTTCGATCGAGCACGTGCAGGGCTACTTCAACGTCGGCGTGGCGGTGGGCGACGCCGTCGCCAATGACCCGGAGCTGCTCACCGCCGTGGCCGGTGACTGCGCCTCCGAAGACGAGCTGACGGAGGCTTGTGTCGAGCAGTTTCTGGAAACCTTCGTAAGGCTGGCCTACCGGCGCCCGCTCACCGAGGAAGAAGCCGACGACTACCAGCACCTGAACGATGGAGTGCGGACACCGGCGCAGGCGATCCGGGCCATGATCGTGGTCGCGCTGTCTTCGCCGCGCTTCGTCAACCACCTGGAAATCGACGGCACGGCCATCGAGGGCGAGAGCGATCTGCTCCAGCTCACCGCGTACGAAATCGCGAGCCGCCTGTCGTACACCTTCTGGCAAACCATGCCGGACGCAGAGCTGTTGGGGGCGGCGGCGGACGGCTCGCTCGCCACCGAGGCCGGCTTCGCCGCCCAGCTCGAGCGCGTGTTCGAGCACTCGCGCACCCGCGACACCTTGTGGCAGTTCTGGCGAGAGTGGCTGCGCCTGGAGAAGTTCACCGGCTTCGAGACCGCGCGCCCTGGTTTTCAGGCGATGGCGGACGGCGAGCCCGTCGGAGAAGCGGGCCACGACTACTACGGCGATATGGTGCAGGAGCTCCGCGATCTGACCACGATCTTCACCTTCGAGCGGACGGCGAGCGTGGCCGACCTGCTCGCGACCGACATCTCCGTGACCCCGTCGGAGGATCTAGCTCGTCTGTACGGGGTGGAGCCCTACAGCGGGAGCGGCGAGTACCCACGCTTGCCGGGGGCGACCCGCGCGGGCCTGCTCCAGCGCGGCGCGCTCCTCGCCTCGAACTTGGAACAAACCAACCCGTTCCACCGCGGCGCCATCGTGCGGCGCCAGCTGCTCTGTGATCCGCTGCCGCAGCCGGATCCGAACGCGCTGCCGCCTGGCTCGCTCGACCCGCCGCCGCTCGACGAAGCGCAGACGACGCGCGAGCGCTTCCAGGCGAAGGTCGAGGGCAATGGGCTCTGCGCCGGTTGCCACAGCCAGTTCAGCGACATCGGCTATGTCTTGGAGGCGTTCGACGCGCTCGGTCGTCATCGAACCGTCGAGCGTGTTTTCGACGAGCAGACGGGCGACCTGCTCGCCGAGCTGCCGATCGACGCGACCGCGACCGTGTACATCACGCCGGACGACGACACGCCGGTGGCGGGTCCGGCCGAGCTCAATCAGCGCCTGATCGAGAGCGGGAAGGTCGAGGCGTGTTTGGCGAGCCACTTCTTCGCCTTCGCCAGCCGCAGGACGCTCGAAGCGAGCTCGCGCGACGAGTGCGCCGCAGAAGATCTCACGGGCGCGCTGAAGGATCAGGAGATCGGCCTGGCGGGGGCGTTCATGCGACTCGCCCAGTATTCGAGCTTCTTCGTGCGAAAGGTGGGCCCCCGATGAGAGCGTTTGGTACCGGAAGGGCGCTGTCGCGCCGCATGTTCTTGCGTGGCGCGGGCGGCGCCCTGCTCGCGCTGCCCGTGCTCGAATCGCTGCTGCCCGCGCGGGCGGCGGCGGCCTCCGCGGCCGCGCCCAAGCGCTTCATCGTCTTCAAGTCGTTCAGCACGCAGCTCATCAAGGCGTGGTATCCGCGCTTCGAAGGCAATGGCTACGTGCTCAAGGACTCGAAGTACAGCGGCAGCAAGGCTGACGGCACCACCCTGTTGACCGAGCCGCTCGTCAGCGGTTTGCCCTATACCTGGGCGCCGCTCTCGGACCTCAGAACGGACGACGGCATTTCCGGCATCCTCGGGCCGCGCTTGAACCCGTTCTTGGACAAGCTCACCCTGATCCGCGGCCTGGATTTTCTGCCGAGCGTCAACCACAACTATGGCGGGCTGCTCGGCAATTTCTCCTCCTGCACCGCGGCGACCCCCTGCGACGCGGACAGCCTCGACGCGGTCCCGACCATCGATCAGGTGCTGGCCCACTCTCCGAAATTTTACGAGCAAGCGCCGGGCCAGCGCTACCTGCACATCTCCCAGGGGGTGGTCGACTCGATGTCGTACTCCGACGGCGGGCAAGCCGGGGGACCGGTGGAGCAGCTCAAAGCGCGCACGAACCCGCGCGATGTCTTCAACGACCTTTTCGCGGGCGTCAGCGACGAGCCTGGGGACCAGCCGATCGGCCCGAACCCCGATCGCTTGTTGATCGACACGGTGCTCGACCAGTACCGCGCCCTCAAGCAGAGCTCGCGGCTCTCGGCCGAGGACAAGCTCAAGGTCGACCAGTACGTGACCCTCATCACCGAGGTGCAGGCCAAGCTGGCCGGCGTCCCCACGCTGTCGTGCACCAAGCCGCTGGAGCCGGAGAGCCTTCAGAACAACAGCGGCACCGACCCGAGCGACATCAAGGCCAAGTGGGACATCTACCTGGACCTGGTCACGGCCGCCCTGATCTGCGATCGCACGCGCATCATCACCATCGGCGTGCACAAGGCTCTCGGTCCGGGTCCCGATCCCGACGATCCGACCTTGGCCGGCCACTACCACTCCGAAGACGCCAGCGGCGGCACCTGGCACGGACTGGCGCACGACTGGAGCAACGAGAACTCGCGCCGGATGCTGGCTGGCATCAATCGCTGGATCGCCGAGGAGCTGTTCGCGAAGTTCTTGGAGAAGATCGACATCCCGGAGCTCGGCGACAGCACCATCTTGGACAACTCCCTGGTCTACTGGGGCAACGAGCTCGGCTTCAACCACATCGCCTACAGCGTGCCCTGTCTCCTGGCGGGCAGCGCGGGCGGCTACCTCAAGCCGGGGCGCTACCTCGATTACATCGACTGGGACGGACGCGCGTATTTTTCCCAGGAGGACGGCAACGTCATCAAGGGCATCCCGCACAATCGCTTCCTGGTGACCGCCCTCCAAGCGATGGGCCTGTCGCCCGAGGACTATGAACGTGATGGCCAGGCGGGCTACGGCTCGACCAGCACCAGCGGCCGCGACGGTGAGCTCTGGCCCGTGGACTACGACCTGTCGCAGGTGGGTGAGATCCTCCCTGGCATTCGCGGCTGAGCGTCGGGCGTGCGGCCGGGGGCCAGTCGAATCATTCAGGCGTCTCTTCCGCGGTGGGGCAAGGCAAGCGCAGGCGTACTCGCTGAATTCGCCGCGGAGTGGCGTCCACCACCTCGAGCGTGACGCCGTCGTCGAGCGTCAGGACGTCTCCGGCGCTCGGCACTTTGCCGGCCGCCGTCAGGCACAAGCTCACCACGGTGATCCCCACCTGTACCGTGGCCAGAAACCGCTCTGGATGGTCCCTCAACTTCAGCACCGCTCGTGCCCGGCCGCCGCCTTCGTCCGCCAGCTCCTGGATACGACTGCGGCGCAGGGCGACCACGGCGATCTCGGAACCCGCGAAGATGCCGTTGGCGACGACCAGGGCGAGGATGACGCGGAGCTCCGACATGTGCGCAACCCGAGCTGCGACCGAAGCTGCCGAAGGGGCGGCGGGGACGCAAGGCCGCACACCTCCCGTTCGAGTGACGGGACGGGCCGCGCCTTCGTGCGGCTCGGGAAAAGAACCCAACGAGCGCAACCGGCGTGCGGTCATTGCGCGCGCAAGGCCAGGCCAAGCGGCAGGCGCCAGCGTTCGGCGCGAAACCCAACGAGATTTGCAATCCTTCGATAAATGACTACGACCAAGGGGATGGCCGGCGGTCCCCCTCGCGGCGAGCGGCTGCGCCGGACCCTCGGCGTCATTGCGGTCGCGTTCGGTGCCACCGCCTTCGCGGTGCTGTTCCGCGGCGCGCTCGAGTGGTTCTACGAGTCATCGTACGCCGCCAAGAATGTGGTGGACGGATTCCGGACGCTGCCGGGTTGGGCCCGCGTGCTCACTCCAGCCGTCGGCGGCTTGCTGGCAGGTTTCCTGGTAGCGCGAGCGAGCCGCTCGGAAGGGGACGGAGTGAGCCAGGTCATGGAGGCCGTGGTGTTCGGGCGCTCGAAGCTCTCGCTGCGCAGCACGGCTTGGAAGGCGCTCGGCTCGTGGATCGCGATCGGCAGCGGTGGCTCCATCGGACGCGAGGGCCCGCTGGTGCAGTTCGGCGGCAGCCTCGGAAACTACGTGGCGCGGGTCTCGGGTCTCGGTCGGGACAGTTCCCGAGTGCTCGTCGCTGCTGGCACCGCCGCCGGCTTTGCTGCGGCCTACAACACACCGTTCGCGGCGGCCCTGTTCGTCTTGGAAGTGGTGACGGGCGTGGTCGTGCTGGACGCGATGCTTCCGGTGATGGTCGCGGTGGCGCTGGCGACCCTGATCTCTCGGAGCATCGTCGGCGGCGGTCCCATCTACGGAGAGCGCGACTTCGCGCTCTCGTCGCCGGGCGAGTTCATCGCGCTCGGGCTCCTGGCGGCCTTCTGCGGCCTCGGCGCGCAGCTCTTCATGCGGAGCCTGAGCCGAGCGGAGAAAGTGCTCCAAGCTTCACCGATCAGGCAGCCCTGGAGAGCAGGCCTGGGCGGTCTCGTCGTCGGTGTCACCGCGCTGCACCTGCCCGAGGTGACGGGCAACGGCTACGAACCCTTGAACGAGCTGCTCGACGGGCAGCTCGCGGTAAAGCTCGTCATCGTGCTGTTCTTCGCCAAGGCCATCGCCACCATCGCTTCGGTGGCGACCGGCAGCCCGGGCGGCGTCTTTACCCCCACGATGTTCCTCGGGGGCGCCCTCGGCGTCGTCGCCGCACACGGCGCCGGGACCTTCGTCGCGGGTCCTTGGTCGGAGGGCAGCTACGTGCTGGTCGGCATGGCGGCGATGGTCGCCGCGACGACGCACGCGCCGCTCATGGCGTCGGTCATGGCCTTCGAGCTGTCGGGGGACTACGCGATCGTCCTGCCGCTGGTCTTCACCACCGCCATCGCGACGATGATTTCGCGCCGGGCCAGGACGGCCTCCATCTACACGGCGCCCTTCGTTCACAAGGGCATCGAGTGGCGGGTCGGGTTCGAAGGTCGCCTGATGGCCGAACGCGAGCAGGCCTCGGTGAACGAGCCGCAGCGTTGATGCGCTTCGCGACCGACACCATCGAACGCCCGGGCGGCCTACCATCCGCGTAGCGCTCGAGCGTGCCCATCCCGACCGTGCGGGCATGGCATGCGGGGCCGCGCCAGCGTGGCCGATTGCCTCGCGTCTCCGCGGGGGTGTGCCAGGGGTGGGCCGGAGCCCCTCGGGCACGTCCCGTGCACGCCCTTGCTGTCGAGGCGTGGCGGGACCCCTCGTCACGCAGATCTTCAGATGAAGGAGGATCGAATGAGGATCTGGAACATTTCTGCTCGCGGACTCGGTGCGGCGGCCGGCCTCGCCGCGTTCGCCTTGCTCTCCGGTTGCGGCAACGCGCCGACGAGCCCGACGCCCAGCAACCCGGGCAGCTTCAAGGGACAAATGCGGTCGGAGCTCGAGGAGTCGCGCCGGGAATTCGTGGTCGAAACCCGTGAACGGCTGGACGAGATCGACAACCGCATCGCTCAGTTGGACTCTCGGCTCGCGAACGAGTCAGAGCTGGTCTCGGAGTCACAGAAGGCCGAGTGGCAGCAGGAGCTGTTCGAGCTGCGTCAGGAGCGGGATGTCGCGCGCGCGGAGCTGGCCAGGGCCGAAGCCGCAAGCCCCGACGAATTCCGTCAGATGCGCGGTACCATCGGCTTGCAGCTCGACCGAGTGGAGGCAGGGATCGACGCGCTCGTCAACTCGATCACCGGCGTGTTCCGCGGAGACGAAGAGCAGACGGAACCCGTTCGTGGTGAAGACGATTGGGAGACCCGCGGGCCAGGGTGGGAATAGCCGAGTCGGGACCTCCGCGCCGAGCTCAGGTGCCGGGGCTCGGCGCGAGCCGGCGGGTCGCCGAGGCGTCGCCGTCCCGTGCGGCGGCGGGCCGCCGTTTGTCGTCGGGGAGGCACTTCTCACCGGGTTGTTTGCCTCCCGGCAAGTGCTTTTCGATGGCGACGTTCACCGCCGAGCCGAGCAGCAGCACGGCGCCGGCGGCATAGAGCCATAGCATCAAGATCACCACCGCTCCGATGCTGCCGTAGGTAGCCTCGTAGTTGGCGAAGTTGGCGATGTAGACGCGGAAGAGCAGCGACGTTGCGATGAGCAGCGCGGTGCCGATCACCGAGCCGGGGGTGATCCAGCGAAACTTTTGCTGCACGTTCGGCCCGAAGTAGTACACGAACGCAAAACCGAGCAGCAAAAAGAGCAACACCAAAGCCCATCGCAAGGCGGCGAACGCCACCTGAAGCGGGGTGCTCCACCCCATGAAATGGGCCAACCAGTCATGCAGGAGGCCGCCGAGGACGATCAGCGCAAACCCGCCGATCACCAGAAGGCCGAACATCAAGGTCAAGAGCATGGCCGTAGCCCGCCCTTTGATGAAGGAGCGTGCCTCCTTGACCTTGTAGGTAATGTTGAGCTGGCGCATGATCGCGTACATGCCCAGGGACGCCGCCCAGATCGTCCCCAGAAAGCTCAAGGACAGCAGGCCCCCCTGTCGTTCGTGCAGTAGAGATTGCACCGTCGACTCGAGCAAGGCGGCCGCCTCGCCCGGCAAAGCCCGGTGCAACAGATCCATGATTTCTCGATCCAAGTTGGGGATCGGCAAGTACGGCAGAACGCTCAGCAAGAAGATCAGGGCAGGGAAGATCGCCAAGACCAGATAAAAGGCCAGCGCCGCGGCGCCGTTCCAGACGTTGTCTTCCTCCACCTGGCGCTTGACGTCTCGGATCAGGGCTTTCCAGGGGAGGTTGCGAATCGGGATCAACCGCTGAGCTCCTTCGATGGGCAGCCGGCGAATGGCGCCCTGGAGCACCGATCCGTTTGCCAGCCGAGAGCCCCGAGGAATCGGGGCCCCACGTTGGATGAGGGCCCCGATTCCTCGGGACACCCTCAGCTTTGCTCGCGGATCGGCGCTCTCGATCGTCTCATTTTCCGCGACAAGAGCCATGCGAATCCCGTACCAAATGCCGCGAGCTGCAGGCATCGGCATATGCCTTGCTTTCCCGGGTGAGGATCCGAGGCACCCAGCTGCTACGGGACTGCCTGGGGCGCCAGACGGCCCGAGCGAAGCGTGCCGACCCTCCGTTGGACACTTCCCGACCCTCCGTTGGACACTTCGTCACATGAACCAGCGCCGGCCCGAGCCTCCCTTCGAAGTCGATGCCGCCCACTCCTCGATCGCGAAGCGACAGCGGTCAGAGGTGGAGCATGGGAGTCCCGACGTGTATCAGCGGGCGCTCGAGGCCACGCTGGGCATCCCGTTCACGACCGGCAACCGAATCACCGTGCTCAAGAACGGGCGTGAGATCTTCCCCGCGATGCTCGAAGCGATCGAGCAGGCGGAAGAAGAGGTGGACTTTTTGACCTACGTCTACTGGACGGGCGCGATCGCCGAGCGGTTCGCGAGCACGCTCGCCGCGAAAGCACGGAGCGGCGTCGACGTCGAGGTGATCCTCGACGCTTACGGTGCCAAGGCCATGCGCCGCGACCTCCTGCGCACCTTGCGCGAGGCGGGGGTCGACGTGTTGTGGTTCCGCCCGCCCACCTGGCGCTTTTGGCGCTACGACAACCGGACACATCGTAAAATCCTGGTTTGTGACGGGCGTGTCGGCTTCACCGGCGGCGTGGGCATCGCCGAAGAGTGGGAGGGAGACGCCCGCAACCCCAGCGAGTGGCGTGACACCCATTTTCGCGTCGAGGGTCCGGCCGTGCACGGCATTCATGGGGCCTTCGTGGGAAACTGGGTGGAAATGGGGCGGCAGGTCCGTTTGGATGAAGAGAAAGTGGCCAAGCTGGACGCCGCGGGGGACGCCCGCGTCCTGTGCGTGCGGTCGGTCTCGTCGTCGGGTTGGAGCGACATCGCGACGCTGGTTCAGACGTTGGTGCAGCTGGCGCAGCGTAGCCTGCGCATCACCACGCCCTATTTCGTCCCCGACAACGACACGTCCCAGCTCTTGTGCGATGCCGCGAAGCGGGGCGTGGATGTCCAGATCCAGGTCCCCGGACCGTACATCGATCAACGGATCGTGCGCGCGGCCGCACGTGCCCGCTACGGGCGATTGCTCGAGGCTGGCGTGAGGATCTATCAGTACCAGCCGACGATGCAGCACACCAAGTGCATCTTGGTCGACGACATCGTCGCTTGCGCCGGGTCGGCCAACTTCAATCACCGTTCCTTGCGCAAGGACGACGAGTTCTGCCTCGTGATCATCGACCCGCCGACGCTTCGGATCCTCGGCCGCCATTTCGAGGAGGACCTGGCACACTGCAAGCCCGTGCTGCGGAAGCGCTGGATCGCACGCGGGTGGCTCGATCGGATCCGGGAAACCGCCGCCCAAACCCTGCAGCACCAGCTCTAGAGCGACAAACGGTTTGCAAAGCGTTTGTCGCGGAAAACGAGACCATCTAGATCTAGAGCGCCGTCTCGGAGTTTGGTGACTGGTCGCGCCGCTCGGATTTTAGTAGAGGTTTTCACCATGACGGACAAGCTACAGGTCGAAGATCAGCAAGTGGGCTCGGGCGACGAGGCGACGAGCGGCAAGACGGTGGACGTTCACTACACGGGCTGGTTGACGGACGGGACGAAGTTCGACTCCAGCATCGGTCGTGGCCCATTCAGCTTCCGGTTGGGGGCCGGCCAGGTGATCGCGGGTTGGGATCAAGGGGTGCAAGGGATGAAGGTGGGTGGTAAGCGCCGCCTGACGATCCCTTCGGAGCTCGGCTACGGTGCTCGCGGGTTCCCGGGTGCCATCCCGCCGAACTCGACGCTGGTGTTCGAGGTGGAGCTGCTCGGCGTGCGCTGACGCACCGCAAGCCGGCGGCTCGTTCCGAGCGCCCAGCCGAGGGGCCATCGATGAGCTTCGCTGATCATTTCTCTGGTCACGCCGACCGCTACCGCCAGCACCGGCCGACGTACCCCGCCGAGCTGTTCGAGTTTTTGGCGGCCGCTGCGCCGACGCGTCAGCTGGCATGGGACGTCGGGACCGGGAGCGGGCAGGCGGCGCTCGACCTGGCTCGTTGGTTCGCGGCAGTGATCGCGACGGACGCGAGCTCGGAGCAGATCGCCCACGCGCCACGCCACCCGAAGGTACGGTTCATCACGGCTCCGGCAGAGCGATCGAGCCTCGCCGCGGGCTCGGTGGATCTGGTGACGGTGGCGCAGGCGCTCCACTGGTTCGATCGGGAGCGCTTCTACGCCGAGGTGCGGCGCGTCGCCAGACCGGGCGCGATCCTGGCGGTCTGGTGCTACGAGCTGCAGCAGGTCAGCGCCGAGGTGGACGCGGTCGTCGAGCACTTCTACCGCCAGGTCGTCGGTCCGTACTGGCCGCCGGAGCGGCTGCTCATCGAAGCGGGCTACCAGACGATCGCGTTCCCGTTCGAAGGGCTCCCCGCTCCGCCGTTTCAGATGAGCGCCAGCTGGTCGCTCAGCGACGTCCTGGGCTATCTGGGCACGTGGTCTGCCGTCAAACGCTACCGGGAGGCGCTCGGCAGCGATCCGTTGCCAGCGCTCGGGCAAGCGCTCAGGGCCGTCTGGGGCGCCGCCGAGAGCCGGCGTCCCGTTCGCTGGCCGCTCCGCCTGCGCGTGGGCCGGATCACCCCGGCGTGAGTGAGCGTCCAGAGCCCGTGCGAGCCGCATGCCGAGCCGGAAGATTCAAACCATTTTGATCCTTGCGACGACTCTGCAAGGGTGCGGACAGAACCTCTCCACGGCCGAGCCTGCGAAGAGCGGCGCAGGAGGAGCGGCGCCTCGCCCGGCCATGACGGTTGTCGCAGCCCAGGATCCCGCCCTCCGCGCGACGCTCGAGCGCTGCGAGCCGCTCGTCTACAGCGCCCGCGCCCCCGCGGAGCTCGACCGCCCCGATCACGTCCGCGCCGCCTCCGCGATCGCCGCCGTCGGCAAGCACCTGCTCATCGTTCAGGATGACGCTTCGTTCATCGCCCTCTGGTCGCCTGACGGCACGGTGACGGCCATTGCGCTGCCGGCTGGCGCTGGCGGCCGGCGCCGCTTCGAGGAACGCCTTGGCAACAAGGGGGACAAGCTAGATTTGGAGGCTGCCATCGTCGTCGAGGGGGCGCACGGGTTGCGGCTGGTCGCCTTCGGGTCCGGCTCCACGCTGCGCCGCGATCGGATCGCGGTGGTCGATCTCGCCGTCGAGGGCGGGACGAATCCCCGGGTCGTGAACGTCGAGCTGGTCGACGCGGCAGGTTGGTACGCGGAGCTGCGCGCCCAGACGGCGTTCTCCGGGAGCGAGCTGAACGTCGAGGGGAGCGTCGTCGACGAGGACCGGCTGATCTTGTTTCAGCGCGGCAACGGCGCGCCGAGACGCGGCCTTTTGCCGGTCAACGCGACGGGCGAGCTGCCGCTTGGCGCTTTCGCCGCTTGGCTCGCCGCGGGTGGCAGCGGTCCGCCTCCAGAGCTCCGCGACGTGAAGCAATACGACCTCGGCCGCGCTGGCGATGTGCCCTTCACGTTCACCGACGCGGCGCGGCTCGGCCCCGAGCGTGTGGTGTTCGTCGCCAGCGCGGAGGCGTCGCCGGACACCTTCAGGGACGGTCCCGTGCTCGGGACCCGCATCGGGCTGCTCGCCGACGGCCCCCCGCGCTTCACGACCCTGCTGGACTTCAGCGGTCGCCCGAGCACGCGCAAGGTCGAGGGCGTGTGCCCCTGCTCGGAGCGGGACGATCGTCTGTGGGTGGTGACGGACGCCGATCGTCCCGACCGCCCTGCCGAACTTTGCGAGGTGGCGCTGTCGGGGCCGTGGCGCTGACCGGCGGTTCCCGCCCTCCGGCGGGGCACGGTTTGGAGCCGCCACCGAGCGCCTCGAAATGCGAAACGCCCCCGGAAGCCGAGGGCGTTTCGACGAGCAGCCGCGGGCTCGTGAGGCCCGCGCGGCTTACTTTCGAGCGGCGGCTTCGGCCGCCATCTTCTCGCGGTACTTCTTCATCATGTCGTCCTGCTCTTGCTTCGGCATGGGCGCGTAGCGAGAAAACTCCATGGTGAAGGTGCCTTTGCCTTGCGTGGCAGAGCGAAGGTCCGTGGAGTAGCCGAACATGTTGTTCAGCGGCACCTCGGCGGTGACGGTCACGGTGTCGCTGCCGCTGCTGGTGTCCATGATCGCGCCACGCCGCTGGTTGACCTGGCCGACGATCGATCCCTGAAACTCGGTCGGAGCTTCGATCTCTACCTTCATGATGGGCTCGAGCACCACCGGCTTGGCCTTGGCGTACGCCTCGCGGAAGCCCATGAGCGCGGCGGTCTTGAACGCGGCCTCGGACGAGTCGACCGCGTGGGCCAAACCGTCATTGATCGTGCAGCGCACGCCCACCACCGGGAAGCCGATCAGGCTGCCCTTCTTGATCGCTTCGCGGAAGCCCTTGTCGCAGGCGGGGATGTACTCGCGCGGGATGGCCCCGCCGACGATCTCGTCCACGAACTCGTAGGCCTCGACCGCGTCGGACGGCAGCGGCTCCACGAAGCCGGCGATGCGGGCGAACTGACCCGAGCCACCGGTCTGCTTCTTGTGGGTGTACGCGAGCTCCGAGCGCTGGGTGATGGTCTCCCGATAGGCCACCTGCGGCTTGCCTGCGACGACGTCGCAGTTGTACTCGCGCCGCATGCGCTCCATGTAGATCTCCAGGTGGAGCTCACCCATGCCGCTGATGATGGTCTGCCCGGACTCCTCGTCCTGATGCACGCGGAAGGTGGGGTCTTCCTTGGTGAAGCGGTTCAAGGCCTTGGAGAAGTTGGCCTCGCCCGAGCGATCTTTCGGGGCGATCGCCAGCGAGATGACGGCGGCCGGCACGTACATCGAGGTCATCGTGATGTTGACCTTGCCGTCGGTGAAGGTTTCGCCGGAGGCTGCCTCCACGCCGTAGACGGCGATGATGTCGCCCGCTCGCGCCACCTCGATCTCCTCGCGCTCCTCCGAGTGCATGCGGAACATGCGGGGAACGCGCACCTTGCGCATCTCGTTGCTGGTGTTGATGATGGTATCCCCCATCGACACCTGACCCTGGTAGACGCGGAAGTAGGTGAGCTGGCCGTACTTGTCCTGCTGGAGCTTGAACGCGAGCCCGACGAACGGCTTGGTCGGATCCGGATCGAGGACGATCTTCTTCTCCCCGTCGGTCTGGTCGTGGGCCTCGTTGTCGATTTCCGTCGGGTTCGGCAGGTAGTGCACGACGGCGTCCAAGAGCAGCTGCACGCCCTTGTTCTTGAAGGCGGAGCCGCACATCACCGGCGTCATTTTCAGGCCCAGCGTCGCGCGGCGGATCGCGGCCCGGAGCTCCTTGTCGGTCACCGGCTCTTCGTTGAGGAACTTCTCGGCCAGCTCGTCGTCCACGTCGGCCACGAGCTGCACGATCTCTTCACGTGCCTCTTTGGCGCGCTCGGCGAGCTCGGCCGGCGGGTCCTCCTCGCGCAGGATCTCACCGTCGCCACCATCGAAATAGTAGGCGCGCCCGGTGATCGCGTCGATGATGCCCTGGAACTTGTCCTCGGCGCCGATCGGCACCTGCAGCTTGACCGGGTGGTGGCCGAGCTTCTCCTTGAGCATGTCGGCGACCTTCTCGTAGTTGGCCCCGACGTTGTCCATCTTGTTGACGAAGGCGATGCGCGGCACGCGGTAGCGCTTCATCTGCTTGTCGACCGTGATCGACTGGCTTTGCACGCCCTTGCCGGAGTCGAGCACCAAAATGGCGCCGTCGAGCACGCGCAGGGCACGCTCGACCTCGATGGTGAAGTCCACGTGACCGGGCGTGTCGATGATGTTGACGTTGTAGTCCTCGAGCTGCCCGTTCGAGCCCTTCCAGATGCAGTAGGTCGCCGCGGACTGGATAGTGATGCCCTTCTCGCGCTCGAGCTCCATCGAGTCCATCTTGGCGCCCACGCCGTCCTTGCCGCGCACCTCGTGGATTTTGTGGATCCTGCCCGTGTAAAACAGGATGCGCTCGGTGAGCGTCGTCTTGCCCGAGTCAATGTGGGCCGAGATGCCGATGTTACGGATGCGATCGATGGGGACTAGCTTTGCCATTTTAGGGCTCTCCAAAGGGACTTCGACGGCGCTCCCTACAGAAACCGGCCGCGCGGGGGAAGCGAAAGGGGCGCTCCCGGGGCCGCGAAGCGACCGCTTCCTAGCAGCTCTTGGCCGGTTCGCCAGGGCGCTATTTCGTCAAAACCCGCGGTGGTTGCGGTCCATGCCCGGAAACGCCGATAATTCTCGTTGAGCGCAGAGGCCCAAAAACACTCGGAAAATCGAGGCCGAACGGTGGTCGGCCGATCTCCGGGGCTCCGCCGCAGCGCGTCTCGCAACCGCGCGGCGGGCGGGACAGCCTCGGCGTCCCCGGTCGAGGCCGGCGGCGTAGGGGTTCGCGCGCGTCGAGGCAAGGTAGGCGCGCCAGCCGCCGTGGGCAATCACGCGGCAGCGCTCGAGATGGTCACGATGCAGAACGGCGTCTTCGGCGCCGTCTCGAGCTCTGTCGACCTGCTCGAGGTGCTTTCGTGAGGGCCGCCTCGGGAGAGCTGCCAGGGCGCGTGCTGTTGTCCCTGACGGATCTCGAAGCCACCGCCGGTTGGCAGGTCCTGCGCCCCGGCGTTCAGCTGCTGCGGTTGTTCGGGCGCGGGGAGGGAGGAGCGTCGGCGGCGTTGATTCGGTACCAGCCCGGTGCGGCGGTTCCGGAGCACACGCACCGGGGCCACGAGTGCGTCGTCGTGCTGTCCGGGGCCCAGGCGGACGCCGGGGGCCGCTACGAGGCGCGGTCGGTGGTCGTCCATCCTCCGGGCAGCCGACACGCGGTCGAGAGCGAGCCCGGCTGCCTGGCCCCCGTTTTCTGGGAAGAGCGTATCGAGTTCACCGGGATGAATGAAGCATCAGACGGCGCCGCTCTCCCAAAATCGTCGAAAGATACCACGTCGCCTCGCTGCCGACATGCTGCCGAAACGTCGCCCTCGCGATAACCCGAGCTGCCCCGCAGGGGCGCGAAAACAGCGAGCCGATCAATCAGCCACACGGGTGAGTTCTCCCGGTCGGTACTGAACAAATACTCGAGGAGCATCTGATGAGAAGCTGGGTCAAAGCAACGGTCGTGGGCCTGTTCGGGTTGGGCTTGGGGGCCTGCAAGGGCCCTGGGGGCGCGGGCACGGAGAAGCAGGCGGCGGCGCCGAAGGAGGAGGCGTCGTCGGGCGCTTCGACGGCGGCCAAGAGCGAGTCCGGCCCGATCAAGGTCGGCATCCTCCACTCCCTTTCCGGGACGATGGCCATCAGCGAGACCTCGCTCAAGGACGTGGCGCTGATGACCATCGAGCAGATCAACGAAAGCGGGGGCTTGCTGGGACGCAAGCTCGAGCCCGTCGTGGTCGACCCGGCGTCCAACTGGCCGCTGTTCGCCGAGAAGGCTCGCGAGCTGCTGCAGAAAGAGAAGGTCGCCGCCGTGTTCGGCTGCTGGACCTCCGTGTCGAGAAAGTCCGTCTTGCCCGTCTTCGAAGAGCTGGACGGTCTCCTATTTTACCCCGTGCAGTACGAGGGTGAGGAGGCGTCGTTCAACGTCTTTTATACGGGAGCCGCGCCGAACCAGCAGGCCATTCCTGCGGTCGAGTACTTGATGAGCGAGCAGGGCGGGGGAGCGAAGCGCTGGGTGCTCCTCGGGACGGACTACGTCTATCCCCGAACCACCAACAAGATCCTCCGCTACTTCCTGAAGGGCAAAGGTGTTGCCGAGAGCGACATCATGGAAACGTACACGCCCTTCGGTCACGCGGACTATCAAACCATCGTGTCGGACATCAAGAAGTTCGCGGCTGCAGGGCCGACGGCGGTGGTCTCCACGATCAACGGTGACTCCAACGTGCCGTTTTACAAGGAGCTCGCCAACCAGGGCCTGAAGGCGGCGGACATCCCGGTCGTCGCCTTCTCGGTCGGCGAGGAGGAGCTGCGCGGCATCGACGCCAAGCCGCTCGTCGGTCACCTGGCGGCGTGGAACTACTTCATGTCCGTCGAGACGCCGGAGAACAAGGCGTTCATCGAGCAGTTCAGGAAGTACGCCAAGGCCAAGAACCTGCCCGACGCCGACAAGCGCGTCACCAACGATCCGATGGAGGCGACCTACGTCGGCATCAAGATGTGGGCTCAGGCGGTGCAGCAAGCGGGCACCGTCGACGTCGCCGCCGTTCGCCAGGCGATGTCGGGGCAGACGGTGAAAGCGCCGTCGGGTTTCACGCTCGAGATGGATGGCAAGAACCACCACCTGCACAAGCCGGTGTTCATCGGCGAGATCCGCGCCGACGGTCAGTTCCAGGTCGTCTGGAAGACGGAGGGCCCCATCCGCGCGATGCCCTGGAGCCCGCACGTCCCGGAGAGCGCCAAGAAGGTCGCCGACTGGAGCTACCCCTGGCTGTGCGGCAACTGCACGGAGCCGAAGGCGAAGGGGAGCTTGGCCGCCGCGTCGCTGTAGCGGTGAGAACGTGCTCGCGGGGTTTGGCGGCGCGCCGTCGAACCCTGCGAGGCTCCTCTCGTTGTCCGAGGCCTTCTGAACTTTCGAGCTTGCTATGCAGTCCCCCCAAAAACATGGAGCAGTGTCGTCGGCGGTGAACTCGATGATTTCTAGCGCTCGATCCCCGAAAGGTTGGCTCTGGCACGTTTGGATGGCGGTCGTCGTTCTGATGACGGCGACGCCGGCTCGTGCCGTGGACGACCACGCTCCCAGCGGCGCGGCGCTCGAGCAGCTCATCTCCGAGCTCGTCGCTGCCCGCCACCGTCAGGCACTGCCGCTGGTCGAGTCCCTGCGCGCCGGCACCCTGCGCATCGACGCGAAGGGCCGCCCCTTCGTGCAGCGAGAGGCAGAGCTCGTCCCCTTGCTGGACCCGCCCGCGACGACGCCCGAGCCTCCGATCGAAACGCCCATCATGACGAATCAGCTGCGCCGCGTGGTGCAGCCCGCCATCGCCTCGTTGAGCCTCTCGGCCGAGGATCTCGACACGCGCCGCCGCGCGGCGGAGGAGCTGGCGAAGCGCCCGAGCGCGGAGCTCGAGGACACCCTGCGAGCGGCGCTCGAGCGAGAGACCGACGACGAGGTGCGCTCGGCCTTGCGGCTCGCGCTGGCCCAGCTCGATGTCCGGAGCCCCGACACGGCCCGGCGGTTGGCGGCGGCGCAGGCGCTCAGGGACGCTGCCGACCCGCGCCTGCGGTCCGATATCGAAGCGCTCCTGGGGTCCGAGGACGACCCGGAGGTGCGCGCGGTCGCGCAGGCGGCGCTGACCCGCACCGACCGGAAGGTGATGGTCTACGGCGCGCTCGGTCACCTCTTCTACGGGATCAGTTTGGGGAGCGTGCTCATCATCGCGGCGCTCGGTCTGGCCATCACCTTCGGGGTGATGCGGGTCATCAACATGGCCCACGGCGAGATGTTGATGCTCGGCGCCTACTCGACGTTCGTGGTTCAAAACTGGTTTCGCGATCACCTTCCCCAGTGGATCGACGCCTCGCTGATCGTGGCGATCCCGGTCGCCTTCGCCATCACCTGCGCGGTCGGCATCCTGCTCGAGCGGACGGTGATTCGGTTCTTGTATGGCCGTCCGCTGGAGACGTTGCTCGCGACCTGGGGCATCGCGCTGATCCTGATTCAGGCCGTTCGCCTGGTGTTCGGCGCGCAGAACGTGACCGTCGCCAACCCGAGCTGGCTGTCGGGCGGGGTGGAGCTCTTGCCGTCGGTGGTCCTGACGCACAGCCGCCTGGCGGTGATCGTCTTTAGCGTGTTGGTCGTGACGTTCGTCTGGGCGGTGCTGCAGAAGACCCACCTCGGCCTGATGGTGCGCGCGGTGACGCAGAACCGCGAAATGGCGGCGAGCATCGGCATCGCCACGCGGCGGGTGGACATGTGGACGTTCGGCGTGGGCTCTGGCGTGGCCGGCTTGGGCGGCGTCGCCTTGTCGCAAATCGGCAACGTCGGTCCTGAGCTTGGCCAGACGTACATCGTCGACTCGTTCATGGTCGTGGTGCTCGGCGGCGTCGGCAAGCTGGCTGGCACCGTGCTCGGCGCCGCGGGGCTCGGCCTGCTGAACAAGTTCCTGGAGCCGGCCGCGGGCGCCGTGCTCGGAAAGATCGCCATCTTGGCCTTCATCATCCTCTTCATACAGAAGCGCCCGCAGGGCTTGTTCGCGCTCAAAGGCCGCGCCGCGGAGGTCGTGTGAACGCCCGCGCTGCCAGCGTCACGCTGCCCAAGCTCGCGCCAGCGTCGGCCCCGCGGTCGCTGCCCCTGGCCGCGCTCGTGCTCCTGCTGTTGTCGCTGCCGCTGGTCAACGCCGTGGCGCCGACCAACTCCGCCGTCCATGTCCCGGACTATCTCGTCACGCTGGGCGGCAAGTTCCTGTGCTATGCGACCGTCGCCGTCGCGCTCGATCTGATCTGGGGCTTCTGCGGCATCTTGAGCCTCGGGCACGGCGTGTTCTTTGCGCTCGGCGGCTACGCCCTGGGCATGTACTTGATGCTCTCCATTGGAGAACAGGGCGTGTACCGCAGTCACCTGCCGGACTTCATGGTGTTCCTGGACTGGAAGGAGCTGCCCTGGTTTTGGCGAGGCTTCGGCAACTTCTTCTTCGCCGCCGCCGCTGCCATGGTCGTGCCGGGCGTGCTGGCGTTCTTGTTCGGCTTCCTCGCCTTCCGGTCTCGTATCCGAGGGGTCTACTTCTCGATCATCACTCAGGCGCTCACCTACGCGTTGATGCTGCTGTTCTTCCGCAATGAAACCGGCTTTGGCGGCAACAACGGCCTGACGGACTTCAAACACATCTACGGCTACCCTCTCCACGAGGCCTCGACACGGCTCGGCCTCTACGCGGCGTCAGCGGCCTTGCTCGTCGGCACCTACTTCCTGTGTCGCGCGATCGTCCGTTCCAAGGCAGGCCGCGTGCTGCGTGCCGTTCGCGACGACGAAGCGAGGGCTCGGTTCTGCGGCTACGATCCGACCCGCTACAAGCTCTTCGTCTGGACCTTGTCGGCGGTGCTCTGCGGCCTGGCGGGCGCGCTGTACGTGCCGCAGGTCGGCATCATCAACCCGAGCGAGATGCAGCCCTCGAACTCGATCGAGATGGCGATCTGGGTCGCCGTGGGCGGCCGCGGGACGTTGTCGGGCGCGGCGCTCGGCGCGTTCCTGGTCAATGGAGCGAAGAGCTGGTTCACCGGCGCGGTGCCCGACCTCTGGCTGTTCGTGCTGGGCGCCCTGTTCATCGCGGTGACGCTGTTTTTGCCGCAAGGAGTGATGGGGCTTTGGCCCAAGCTCGAGCGGTCCCTGCGGCGCCTGAGGAGACGACCGTGAATCAACCCGCACTTCGCCAAACGCCCGAGCCCGCTGGGCGGTCCGGCAGGGAATCGTCGATTTCTGGTTTGCTGCCGTTCAAACGGGGGCGCGGCGGGTCCGTGGATCGAGCTCGCCACGATGCGCTGACCGCCGGCCGCAAAGCCGTGCTGTGCGTCGACAACGTCTCGGTCAGCTTCGATGGGTTCAAGGCGCTCGATGCGCTGACGTTGATCCTCGACGACGGCGAGCTCCGGTGTTTGATCGGGCCGAACGGGGCGGGCAAGACCACGCTGATGGACGTCATCACCGGCAAGACGCGCCCCGATGAAGGGACCGTCTTCCTCGTCGGCGATCTGCGGGATCTCACTCAGCTCAGCGAGCACGCGATCGCCGAGCTTGGCATTTGTCGCAAGTTCCAGCGGCCGACGGTGTTCGCTGGTCACACGGTGTTCGAGAACCTGGAGCTATCGCTGCGCGGCGACAAGAGCGTCTTCCGGAGCCTGTTCGGACGGCTCCGCCCAAACCAGCGTGAGGTCATCGAACGAGCGCTCGAGACGATCCAGCTGCACGACCTGGCGCACAGCAGCGCTGGCGCGCTGTCCCACGGCCAGAAGCAGTGGCTCGAGATCGGTATGCTGCTCGTGCAGAACCCGCGCGTGCTGCTGGTCGACGAGCCTGTCGCCGGCATGACGGGTCAGGAGACGGAGCGCACCGCGGAGCTTTTGAAGTCCTTGTCGGGGGAGCGGACGGTGGTCGTGGTCGAGCACGACATGGAGTTCGTGCGCAGCATCGCCAACAAGGTCACCGTCTTGCACGAGGGCAGCGTGCTCGCGGAGGGATCGATGAATGACGTCCAGAACGATCCCAAGGTGATCGAGGTCTACTTGGGAGAAGCTCCATGTTAGAGCTGAAGCAGGTGAACCAGTCGTATGGCGGCAGCCGCACGCTCTGGGACGTCGACGCCGCGGTCCGGGAAGGATCCTGCACCTGCCTCATGGGTCGCAACGGGGTCGGCAAGACCACCCTGCTCAAGACGATCATGGGGACGCTGCGGCTCGACTCGGGCAGCATTCGGTTCATGAGCCAGGAGCTGGCAGGTCGTCCGCCGGAGCAGCGGGCGCGTGCGGGGATCGGCTACGTCCCTCAAGGCCGCGACATCTTTGCCCACCTGACGGTGGCCGAGAACCTGCGGATCGGTCCCGCCGCCCTCCGATCGCCGTCCAAGGCCCCCTCCGAACGCATCCTCGAGCTGTTCCCCGTGCTGAAGCGCATGCTCAAGCGCCGGGGAGGCGATCTATCGGGTGGACAGCAGCAGCAGCTGGCGATCGGCCGCGCCTTGGCGCTCGATCCGAAGCTGCTCGTGCTGGACGAGCCCACCGAGGGCATCCAGCCCAGCGTCGTGGCCGAGATCGCCGACGTGCTTCGGTACCTGAACGAGCAAGAGAAGATCACGATCCTGCTGGTCGAGCAAAAGCTCAAGTTCGCCCGCAAGGTCGCCAGCGACTTCGCGCTCATGGAGCGCGGCCGCATCGTCGCGACCGGGCCGATGGACGACCTCGACGAAGATCTCGTCAACCGCCATTTGGCCGTCTGAAGAGGGACTGACGCCGAAGCCGGCGTCACCACCGTTCGGACCAACGGACACGCAGCTTGCCGATCGAGGTCAGGCGATTGCGGTAGCCGATTGCTGTAGCCGATTGCGGTTGTCCGCTTGAGATCGACTGAGCGCGCGCGGAACGCACGCTGGCGGCAGCGGTTTCGTCCGAGATAGCGAGGTTTACAAGTGTTTCATGGGATACGAGCGGGGCGTGGATTGCGCACGGATCCCGTCGCTTCCGGACCTGGCTACGTTGCAGGGTCAGATCTGGCGCCACCGCCCGCGAGGTCAGATCCTTCCTGCGCAGCGAGGCTCGGCGGCGCCTTGCCGCGCCTGCTGTCCATGTGGCTTCGACCGAAGTCCTGCTCGGCCGCCAGCAAATTGTGGGGAGGACACCGAAGCTCCAGGTTGTCCACGGAGTCCGGGCCGCCCAGCGCGTGCGCTTCACGGTGGTGTAGCTGCAGGCTGCCGGTCTCCGGACAGCGCCGACCTCGATCGTCGGCGTAGGCACATCGCCCCGCGTCGCGCGCCCACACCTCACGCCGGATCGCGGCGCTCACGTGGCGCCGCGCCGGCGCGGCGGGCGGTCGCGGGGTCACAGCTTCCCGCGCCGGCGCGGCCGGTGGTCGCGAGGTCACGGTCTCCCGCGCGGGCGCGGTGGACGGTCGCGAGGTCACAGCTTCCCGCGCCGGCGCGGCCGGTGGTCGCGAGGTCACGGTCTCCCGCGCGGGCGCGGTGGACGGTCGCGAGGTCACAGCTTCCCGCGC
>Ga0079224_100003012_pt1 | contig 20928 bp, 25 predicted proteins | sample Stecom2015_FD_80414 | JGI IMG/M metagenome (GOLD analysis project Ga0079224, IMG submission 80414) | Agricultural soil microbial communities from Utah to study Nitrogen management - Steer compost 2015 | ecosystem: Environmental > Terrestrial > Soil > Agricultural land | place: USA: Utah...
GATCCACCATCTTAATAAGGGTATTGGTCAATGCTTCGATCTCTTTTACTGATTCCTTTACTGATTCCATTGAGTACCTCCTTACCTTTCTTTTTATCCCATATCCATTAAAAAATTTTCACTACTACCGGGATAACATTATTAGCCATGGCGGACAATACCTTTTACTTGCAGCTAAAAGTTTGGGCTGATGATACAAATGAGGTCAACACCTTTATTGTAATGCTAACGGACAGTGACATTCAGTATTTACTAGATAAGAGGAAGATCCTAAAGAACAATTTTGCTTCTGACCCATCCTTCGATTCGATTCTGTTTTTGCTTTCGCCATCCCGGTTAGACCTGTACAAAACAAGATTAACTAAGATATTCGATTTCGATACTTTTTCCTTTAGCATTGATGGCAGTACGCTTACGAGAATTTCAGAAAAAGTATATAACATAGCGACTTATATAGATGAGGCACTTGGTCTCACCACAAGTTCAGTGACAAAGGCTAGGGAAGCAATGGAGATGTCTACGTACATCCACATTGACTTGTTTGGCGCTTATGTTAGGGCAGTGGTCGGCAAAAATCACGTGGTTACCTACCACGTAATGTGGGATGCTCTAGAGAGACTTCTCAAGCAAAAAATTACCGTAGTCGATGCGCAACGCTGCAAAGAAGGGTACGAAAAATATTATGAAGAATACACCAGGAAGTTTAGAGGAACGGAGCACTCACATGATCATTCCTAAGCACGACGAGCTCGACGTGATCTTTTTCAGGGCCTACATTGATAAGCGCGAGTGGGGCGATGGCCCCTGGCAGCATGAGCCGGATCACGTCGAGCTCAGGTACTGCGGCACGCCTAAGTTCCCGTGCCTCATCTCGCGGTCGCCAACTACAGGCGTGCTGTGCGGCTACGTCGGCGTCCCCGAGGGCCACCCGTTCTTTGGTGTAGATCCCTGCCTTGCTCTCGATGTCCATGGCGGCATCACGTACGTAGGCAAGTGCCAGGGCAGGATTTGCCACGTGCCGCGCACGGGCGAACCCCACGTAATCTGGTGGCTCGGCTTCGATTGCGCGCATCTGGACGACTTCTGCCCTATATTCACCTCTTTAGACTTTTTGCCAGGCAAGCCAGAGACGTACAAGGATATCCACTTCGTGTGCCGCGAGATCGCCTCGCTTGCCAAGCAATGCGCTGATCTGTGGGTTGAATCAGGCCTGCCCAGCGGTGGCTCATAGCTGCCCCCCTAGCCACGTTCCCCCCAAGGGGTAGGGTCTACCCTACCCCTGGGGAGGTCGGGGTCTCCTGGGCGCTTCCAGAGGCGCCCACGACACCTGCTGGTTAGCACCAGCCCCTACCCTTGGTTCAACTGATTAGTCGATATAATTTTAGTTATAATTTTCTGTGTCCAGTGGGTTCCTGTTCAGCCATGGTTATTCTTACTACTGAACAAGAATCCAGATGTTTTCTGGCGGTAGGTCCCCTCCAAAAAGTGACCATACGTCGAAAATCCAGCATGAATCATCCTGCAACCTGTATATTTGTGTGATCGGAGGAGGTTGGCCAAAATTTTTTCTTCGAGTCAGATCCAGCGTGTGATCATCTGTATTTTTTTAATGTTGATTTAATATTGTAAGATATAGTTCAGTGTTATTTGTTCAGTACGAGACATTTATAGGAGTATCTTCATACACTTAGCTACTAAAATTGACTACTTAAAGATAGGTGGTTTAACCACTTCGATGGTTAGATCTGAACGCGAGAAGAAAATTTGCCTAGCCCCCAGTGGATCACACAAATATACAGGTCACAGCCAGAACTGGCTTCAAAACCAACGTATGGTCACTTTTTGAGGGGGTACCTACCGCTGGAAAACATCTGGATTCTTGTTCAGCTGGGAGGGAGAAATCGACACGCCCCCGGTCGATTGTGTCCAACGCCCCGCAATCAGCCGGCTTCCGCCCTTCTCGTGCGTTTGCCGATCAACACAACGTGAATGAATACAAGGGCTTGACGCTACTTTTGGACCGTTTGCCGATCAACCCATTTTTAAGGGCCCTACCCCTGGTTAAGAAGCTCGTCTACGAGCCTCCTTGCCACCAAAGCGTTTGTATAATGGTTGGCCCTTAACCTTGGTCATAACCTCCAGGTCGTCCTGAATGGACCAGGTCTTGTGCATGAGAATTCCAACAGACACGCCAAGGGTATCAGCCATGCCTTGGCTGTACCTGGAAATCTGAGGGACGTACTCGTGGAGCAATACCTCGATGAGGCTATTTGCTGAAAACAGCCCCTGAATAATACTAGTCAGAGTGCTCGTGTTGTTCCTGTCCTCGTCGAGCTCCAACAGGAGTCCCTCTAACTGCGAAACTAATTCGGATAAACCTTCCAACGCCTTTGCGGCGTCAACGTAAATCTGTTCTACGTCCATCGGTACGCACCTACTGTGTGGATTACCCCCCATCACGTGCTGCGTTCAGTTAAAAGACAGTCTGGATTGGGGTATAAGACCACTGCCTCAACACGCCCAACCTACAACCTCTGGCTTTGACCAGAGCCATCAGCAGAAAGCAACAAAAATATAAGTAGGAGTGCTTTTTATGCCCGATGATAAAACACAAGTCTTGTTCGACCTGCTTGTACTGGCCGCTGAGGGTGACTACCTGCGACTTTTTAAAACCAGAGAAAAAGCTACTGGTGAGGATGTGTACGTCGCCTGCGCGGTATATAAGTCTAAGGTCGTTCCATTAGCGGTTATCTTTAAAGGCCCAATCGATAAATATGAGGTGCCAGAAGAGATAATGAAATTATACAGCCAGCAGTCTGACCTACAAAGAGACGACGAGGTTAATTAGTCATGCCGTGCGGTGGTATCTACGCGGTTGCCTCAGTTTCTGGTCACCCTTGCTTCTACTGCCATAGCTCAAAAGTAAGATGTGACCATTGGTGCACGGAATGGGATGCGCCCTTGCATGCCTGTTGCGTAATCCCTTTTCTGGAAACGACGGAGGGGCGGCTAGTTCTAGATCATGGCCACGAAGTTGTGGTCGAGTACAGCACCAACGACGTACGGGAGTTTTGCAAAGAACAAGACTTTAGCTGCGACCCGGATTCGTTGCTGGAAGATATCCGTATGAGTTTACGTAGCGTCAAGCAGGGAGCTGACTTCGAGCAGCTACGAGATAAGTTCGAAGCGCTCGACCGTTGGCTACGAAATGGTGGGTTCCTTCCCGAAGATTGGGTGCGGACTGTGCCCCCGCCACTGGAGGATGAATTTGGAGGATGATAAAACCCTAAAAAATATCCGTGGACTAGTCGAGCAGTACGTCGAGCAGTACTACGCTAGAGATTATTTAGAAGAAGACCAAACAGAGCTGGTGTTATTGACGGAAGAACTCGTCGGTCTAGTGCAATGCTTAGACGAATGGCTTTGCAAATGGGGGTTTACCCCGCAAGAGTGGTGGGTAAAGCAGATAGAAAGTAAGAAGGGCCCATCTAGCCCCTCCTTCTCTGGAGAACTTAGAAAACATGGCCCGAAAAAACCAACATAATATGGCAACGGGGAGACGCCCTGCCAGAGATGCGGGGATTCACCGAGTTGGATGGTATTTTGTAGGTACTCCCGAACCCTAGATATCAAGACAAAAGTAAAAAATAAACGAGGAAGCGATGGGAGCAAAACCTAGGGTACTATTGGACGTGGATGGGGTGATAGCCGATTTTAATGGGCTGTACCTAAAGATCGTGGAATATCTCTTTGGCATCAAGGCTTCGGCAGAGATGTTAACCGATTGGTCCGGGGGCAAGTCACTGGGGCTGTCCGCCGCGCAAGAAGCCGAGGTGACCAAAGTTTTAGTAGGACCGGGTATGGCCTATATGATCGAGCCGTACCAAGGTGCCGTTACTGCTGTCCGGCACTTGGCGGAGAAGGCGGAGGTGTTCTTCGTAACGTCGCCATTTTTGGGTAGCAGAACTTGGGCCACCGATCGGTACGAGTGGTTGAAACAACATTTTGGCGCGTTAGCCAATAATTATGTGAGTACCTCAGAGAAGCAAGTGGTTTACGGTGACGTTTTCGTGGACGATAAACCTGACAACGTAAAGAAATGGAGCAAGGCTTGGCCCTCCAAAGTGGCCTTGCTTTGGGACTGCCCGCACAATCGGTTGGAACCGCAGATTAGGGCTCTGGGCTGGCCTGACGTCTTTAGGTTCGTCTCTATGGCCGCCACGACTAGAACGGAGATGGTCTGATGCTGCGCTTTCTGGCGCTCATGCTCGTGCTAGGTAGCTGCCGTTGCAACCGCCCCAGGAGCGAGCCTGTGGCGCCTGCTGCTGCGTCCATTGAGGCGGAGCCCGTGTCAGCCCCCCCGGAGCCCTCTCAGGGGCCTCCTGGGGCTCCTACGCGGGCTAAGCCAGAGGTGCTTGAGCTGGAGCCGGTCAGCGAGGGGCAGCTAGCGTCGCTGCCCCGTTTATGGAAGTCGATCGGCAAGGTTGGCGAAACCCGCGTCCTGGTAGTTTCTAGGGAGCGGGTGAACCAGGAGCTGTTAGCTATAGACCCTGGGTTCATAGAAAAAAAAGAAAACCGAACTTTGTACCCTTGGTACCTGTTTGTGGTTTCCGACAGCGCGCCCAAGCGTATAGAATGCGGTTTCTTTCCTAGGCTCTACGATTACTGGAGAACAGGTTATTGCGCAGTAGATGACAGTGACGTGATGGCCGCGATGCGGATAGGTTTGGATTTAGACGATAAAGGAAACCTATTCGTTAGAATTGGGGATGTCTACACGGCACATGGCTTACGAGCAGAGTCCCATTGAGACTATAGACATAGTTTCGTATCTTCTGCTTCCGTACGGATCCTTTTTGCTTGTGACGCTGCTTCTACTGTTGGTTTATGAGTTGGTTCACGCACTTTTTCGCTTAATTAGTTGAGAGAGAGTCTGGGTGTATTTGGGAGCCCGAGTGAAAGAAAGGAAGTCATTTTTGAAAAGGAGCTTTGTCGGTGAGCTAGCCGGAAGGATGATCCCAAAAACGGACTGGCGGGTGAGGGCGGTCGTCTGCGAGTCATCTGATAAATTCGCTAGGGATCTGGAAGCTACTTTGAACGAGGCGGCCAGGGAAAGGTTTGATGTTGCGCATTTCTTCTTTAGGGCAGACGACGGAATAGTCGTTATATTTCAGCGTACTGAATACATACGGGAAGGCGATGGCGGAGGAAAAGCAGACCCCACCGCGAACTGAGACGTACAAGCGGTTGTTAGATAGAGCACTGGACGTCGTCGGTACTGTCGTGCTTTATGCCTCGGCTACAGCTATTGGTACTGCTATGTTCGCCTACGCTTTGACCATGAGAACTTTGAGGAAGGCACAAGTGGATGGACGATCGAGAAAGGATTTTGCAGAAAGCGCAAAGTCTTCTGCAGAAGGTAACAGGCTCTGACAGTCCTGAGGAGGCGCGCAACAGCGCCTATGCTCTGGCCAAGTTGATTCTTAAGTACCGCTTGGAGTTGGTGTTTCCTAATCAGCGGACGGTACCCGAGGATCAGGCTACATTACTGGCAAAGCTAGTAGATGACATTTTTAAGAAGAAGTTCTTTACGCCAACCGCCAGGAAGCCCGCTAAGAGGAAGCGAGCTAGAAAATGAGCGTTCTTACCGGGCATGCGATAAAGCAAGCTTACGAGCTAGGCGACCTCGTCATAGATCCTTGGGAGCCATCCCATCTTCACCATGAAGATCGGATCAACTCTGCGTCGTACGACCTGCGCCTTGGCAGTACGATAGCTGTGTACGAAGACACCGTCGATTTCTACAAGCACACTCCCTTAATAAAAGGCGCAGAACTTTGTCCCAAGGAGGACGGCTTTCTGGATGTCAGGAAGGAGAATAAGGTCCTCAAGTTCGAGATGACCGATTCTGGTTTCTTGCTGAAACCTAAGATTGGTTATCTGCTACACACTGCGGAACGTATTTCTTCTAAGAAGTACGTCCCGATCATTGAGGGTAAGTCTTCGCTAGGTCGTCTATTTGTTACGGCTCACGTGACCGCTGGCTATGGGGATGCCGGCTTCGATGGACAATTCACGTTAGAAGTAACGGTGACCCACCCTGTAATCATCGTACCGGGAATGCTGTTCTGCCAGGTTAGATTCCTGACTCAGCTGGGCGAACTTAAAGATTACAAGGAAAAAGGTAATTACAAAGATGAGTTAGCTAAAGGACCCGTGCCTTCTATGGTTCACAAGCAATTCAGATAATGACGTACACGTACTTTTTGCAAATGCACGTGTTGCTGCCTTCGATCTACTTCGTTGGCGGCGTTGTAACGTACTTTACTATATACATTCAAGAACGCCGGTTCATACGCGGCGTTACTGACGAGGAATGGGAGCGTGAGCAGTGGCGGGTGTCGCCGGCCTACATAGCCGTAACGATCGGCCTGCTTTGGTTCATGCTTTTCCCGTTAATAGATGTTTTACTTCAACCAATAAAAGAATGGCAGCAGAACAAAGCACAGGTTCGGGACAGGCTGAGGAAGTTGAGTTTGGTCCGGGCTTCCAAGGCAAACGGTACTTGATGTGCAGCGATGGGACCTGGCACTTAGTTCTAGGTGTATTCTCAGACCTGACTGCTGATACTCAGTGCTGTGCTGGCGTCATGCTAGATTATCCACAGCAGCTTCAGTACGACCCCTCGCTACCTATTTGCGAGGAATGCAACAGGTTACAATACGCTAAGAAGTAATAAAGCCACCTTCAATCTGCCCCCACCGAATTGTGAAGGCATTGCTCAGCGAATGAGGTAAGTTGGTTCTGATGGCCGAGGATACCCCTAGCAGTAACAGCAATCAGGAGCGAGAGGCTCTAGACCTGAACTTCGAGTTGCGGCGTATCTTAAGCAATTCGTACAACTATGTTTTAGGGCAGCAGGCTACACAAAGTTTCAGTGCCATTACTTATGAAGAGCTGGCCAACGAGCAAATTGAGCGGATAGAGGGGGCAGGGACGCCTGTTAGGCCGAATGAGCTGGAGCGGCTGACTAGAATCGAGCGGGAGGTGGTAAGCCTTGTGGAGCAAGTTCGAGAGATCCCTCCAGACCAGTTTATTCTGCGCGACGAGGCGGCCGACGTGAACACGCCCCCGGAAGGGTAAGGAAGAGCACAGCAAGCCCCCGCCTCGTGAAGCAGGCGGGGGCCCCACCCGGTGAGGGCCAGCGCTACGGCAAGGACTACCCTTGTCACTACCTGCGGTAGCGTGGGGTAGTTGTCACACTCGTGAAAAAGTATTAACGATTAGCGGGATAATAAATAGGAGTAAGATAGAGCTACGCCAGGGGTAGTTTAACTGGTAAAACAGATTAGATACTCTATATAATTTCCTCCCGCAAGGGCAGTGACATATAGGGTTACTTCGCAAGGTTAATGTGCAGATGCTGGTTCGAGTCCAGCCCCCTGGCCCCGGGGGTCGTTCGGTCATTGATGTTTTCGGTTAACACGCGCAACGTTGGGTCAGCTCCGCCGAAAACTATCTCTACCGAACGACCCCCCTTTCTCTTTTCAGGAATAGCAAGGGAAACAATAAATGACACACGCTAATGCAGTCGGAGGAATTGCGCATGATATAATCGATCCGATTCTGCGGCTACGGATTGCTGCTTCCAGCTGCTTCTTTGGCGAGCCGATGTACTACTCGCCAGGGGAAAAGCAATCTAATAGGCAGAGTCAGATCGATTTTACTTACCTCAGGCGTACGCTGGGGGATATAATGGATGATAGCTACTTCGAGAAGGGGCTATCATCGACTGAGATGATGGAACGCGCCATCGACAGCGCTCTGGCTTTTGACCCGGAAAAGACGCTGCTCGAGGCAGTGCGATTGCGCAACGAAGATCATATTCGCGTCACTCCCCAAGTTATGTTGGTGAGAGCTGCGCATCACGAAAGGACCAAGGGCACTGACCTGGTCCGTAAATACGGAAGGTCGATAGTTTCTAGAGCCGACGAGCCCGCAGTAGGTCTTGCTTATCATTTTTTTAGATATGGTAAGCAAGCGCCTATCCCCAATTCGCTGAAGGGGGTGTGGAAGAACGCTCTGGAGGGGTACAGCGAGTACGAGGTGGCCAAGCACAGGCTTGGTCACAACGGCGTAAAGCTGGTGGATGTAGTCAACTTGGTCCACCCCAAGGGCGAGGTGATCGGAAAGCTTTGCCGCGGAGAGCTTTCTAATAAAGACAGGACCTGGGAAGCGATCATCTCAGCGGAAGGCTCTAACAAGCGTAGCTGGGAGAAGGCCTTCAATGTTATGGGCCACATGGCCTTGCTGAGGAACCTGCGCAATTTGCTCAAAAATGGCCTGGACAAGGACGTGGTTGCTGAAAAATTGGTGAAAGGAGCCGCGGGCGGGAGGCAGCTACCGTTCAGGTACTACTCTGCGTTTTTAGAGTTATCTAAGTCTCATAGCGGTGTGTTAGATGCCGCTTTAGAGGAAGCGCTCAAGCTGTCTATTGGGGGGCTTCCTAGGTTTCCTGGGAAGCTGATCGCCCTATCTGACAATTCTGGTTCTGCTACTGGCACGTTCACGTCGTCTATGGGAACTATGTGCATAGCGACCATCGCCAATTTGACGTCTATTATCGCGGCACGTTGTGCTGATGAGGGGTACATCGGCGTGTTCGGAGATCATCTGCATGTCGAGGAGGTGGAAAAAGAGCGTCCCATTTTCGAGTATCTGCATGCTATTTGTAGTTTAGGTGATGCCCAAGGTGGGAATACCGAAAACGGCATCTGGCTGTTTTGGGATCAGGCAATCCAGAACAAGGAGCATTGGGACACCGTATTTATCTTCAGCGATATGCAGGCTGGGCACGGTGGTTTATACGGATACAGTGTACCGGAGGACTACCTTTGGCATAAGCATGCAAGCAACAGTGACTCGTACTACGAGTACATTGACGTGCCCCACCTAATTAAGAAATACCGAGCCGAGGTTAACCCCAACGTGAATGTGTTTATGGTCCAAGTTGCTGGGTACCAGAACACCATAATTCCCGAGTTCTACGACCGGACCTACATTCTTGGCGGTTGGGGCGATGGCATCCTCAAGTTTGCTCATCGCATGGTAACTCTGCGAGGTCCGTAGCAAGGAAACGGGTGCTATGGCGCCCGTTTCGTTTAAAAAACAGTAGTCAGTTTTAATAATTTTGGGCAGAGACAGTAGTGTCCTTTACGGGCTGACAATGCTGAAAGAAGCTCTACTATCCATTCTTCTTCATAGCGTACCGCCAGGTGTTTCTTATTATTCGTTGGAGGTGGCTACAGAGTGCGCACCAACGGCGGCTAGTTGCGAAGGTGCCAAGAGGAGTTCTTTTTATGGGACGTGGGTAAGAAAGGAGAGTGAGAGCACAGCCAGGGATAGGTACGAAAGAATTGCGGGGGCAGTGGTTGACGCCGCTGAGGAATTGACTTGTATTAATAGTAACTTGTCTTGTACGCCTCCTGAGGGCGTGTTTTACAAGGATGGGAGGCGGCGCTGGACACCGTTACTTTTGAGTTCGGCGTTGGCGGCTGCCGTGGTTTATGAGAGCGGGCTGCGGGAGGACGTGATGGTTGGCCGTGGCAGCAGCCGCAGAGCATCTGACGATGGTGGGAAGGGTCGTGGCTGGGCCAACGAGGGGTGTCTGGTTCAGATCCATCCGGCCGTCGTGGCTAGCTTCGCTGATGCCCCTGATTGGCTCAGGAAGCGCGCCAAGCGGGGGAGCGAGCAGGCTAGGGAGCAGATCATGAAGACGCTTCTGGGCGGAGATTACGCGTCGCTGAAGCGGTGCTTCCGGGCGGGGATGCGGATGCTCATCCGAGCCGACCTGGTCTGTCGTAGGCGCCACGCCGAAAATCCTTGGGATTTTGCTATGTACTCGATGTACAGCACAGGGCATTCCTGTGCTAGTAGCAACGGGGGGCAGTCAGAGCTGCGCTCCAGGCTCTTCAGAAAAATCGTGTCCATGGTCAGAGCGTCTTGTGCCATTGCCGGCGCTCCAAGTTGTGTTGGACCACGCCCCGGTATAGAAAGTTAGATAAAAATCAAGCGCAGGTAGTTTGAAAATTTGGGTAGCCGGGATGTATAGCCGTCCCGGCTGCTGCCAAGCGATGAGGGCTTGTAAGCTTACGGCCGTTTTCGTATTGTTGCTTGGTGCGAACGGCCTAGCGGTCTATTTAGGGTCGGTAGCTCAATAGGTCAGAGCCCCTGGCTCATAACCAGGATGTTGTCGGTTCGAACCCGACCCGACCCACAAAATTCAGTAGCAATATTTGGTTGCTACAGCAGCATCTTTCGACTAAGCCAATAGCGGCGGTTACTTGCTACTAGACTTTTAGGATTTGCCAACCTGGCGGAATAGGCAGACGCGGGGGATTTAAAATCCCTTGCCCTTAGGGGCGTGTGGGTTCGAGCCCCACGGTTGGCACAGCCGTAACTCTTCGGAGTTAGCTAGGCGCACATTGCCGTCTGAATGGCGGTATGATTGGGGGCCATGACGGGTGGACGCTTGCTTATTGTCGATGACGAGGTTTCGATCTTGCTGTTGATGCGGCGTCTGTTTGGGGGTAAGTACACATTGGTTTTAGAGCGTGACGGGAGCGCAGCTCTCAAGCTGTTGCAGGTCGATTGGGATTTCGACGCAGTGATCTGCGACATTCTGCTCCCGTACGTGAACGGCATGGAGATCTATGCCGAGGTTAAAAAAGTCAATCCGCATTTGGCAGATCGCATAGTATTTCTTACAGGAGGTTCGTTGATACCCAGCATCAACCATTTCATGAAGGCTGTCTCCAACCATGTTTTGGAGAAGCCGTTCAACTTAAAGCAGCTTGAGGAGTTAGTAGATTCCATCGTTAGGAGCCGGAGTGATGAAGTCTAACAGGTGCAGCAAGCACCCAGAGGCTAAGCTTATTCATGGGCTGGACCGGGGCACAGGGGAGACCAAGTTCATGTGTGTTGTGTGCGCGGAACCGGTGAGCGTAGACATAGCTTGCTTAACGCAAAGCGATTATTACGCTTCCGCTTCTAAGTCTCCGACGCATAGTTGGCGTAGCGCTAGTTGGTTGAGCAGGTCGCTGTAAACAAACCTATAAGGCACCGATGGGTTTACTTGCATATCGGTGCCTTTTCTTTTTCTTTTATCATCATTATGAGAGGACTTCTAAATGAAATCAGAAATATATTTCAGTACTGACGTAGAAACAGATGGCCCGAGCCCCGGGCTTAACTCTATGCTGTCTTTAGGTTCCGTTGTCTACAATACCCAATTCGAAGAAATCGGTGAGTTCAGCATAAACCTGGAGCCCCGACCAAACGCTATCCAGGATCCGTACACCATGAAATGGTGGGACAAGCACCCAGCTGCATGGGAAGCTGCTAGACGAAATCCAGTAGCTTCTGGGGAAGCTATGGTGGCGTATGTCAAGTGGGTACGCAGTTTTCCTGGCATTCCAGTGTTCGTAGCCTCGCCAGCCGTCTTCGATTGGGGGTTCGTGGAGCGTTATCTGCAGTTGTACGTAGGAATTAATCCATTTCATTTCAATGTGATCGATATTGATTCCTATGCCATGGCGATGCTGCGCCTGCCCATCAGTTCCTGCCACAAGGCAAACTATCCTCCGCATTGGATACCGGAAGAAAAGCACACCCATATCGCTATTGAGGACGCTCGGGAGCAAGGAAAGTTGTTCATGAATATGTTTAGAGAAAACCTAGCCATGGTTTGACGCTCCGCTAGGAACCCTGCTCTGGTATCCTGGTGCTGTAGCAGGAGGTTGCATGTCGGTAGCTGTGTCAGAGATTGGTTGGGGTAAGTATCGGGAGTACGAAGGACCGTTTTTTAGGGGCAGACCAGCTGGTACTTTTATTCTGCCTACCAATCCCACCGACGCACAGCGCTATTTAGCCGTGGTGACGGCCACTGAAGGTGGCAACTACATGGCTATAAACATGTACGACCGCGCCGTGCTTTCTAGCGGCTTAATTCAGTGGATAGAGGCGGGTCAGTACTCGGTCAGCGATATGCTGGGACTGGTAGCCTCGAGGCGCAAAGACTTGTTGAAGCCGGTCTTAGACCTCTGCGACGACCTTCACATTTCTTTTCGTACTAACCACAAAGGGCAGTGGCGGTTCTGGTTCAACGATTCACGTGGTGAGGTCAATGTACTAAAGGAACAGCAACAACTATTCCTTTTGCACAGTACCGGCAAAGTAGGGACGTGGGACGACACGTCTAAAAAGTATGCCAAACGTTGGGCAGCCGCAGTGTCTAGCGTTTGGTCTCGTCCTGATGCTCAAGCGATTCAGTGTGATTACACAGTGGAGCGGCTGACCGAATTTTTCTTACGGCCCTACGCCAGGGAGTTTTTCAAGATGACTCCGGCGACAGATATCGGCCATGCTTTCAAAGCAATGTACATATCTTTCGCTGTGAACAACCCCACTTGGGCTGACCGGCACTTAGAGAAAGCCAACAAAAATCTGCAGGGCAAAGGTTTATTTTGGACCTTAGACTGGTTGATCGCAGTTGCTAAAGAACTGACGTTTGGCCCAAACGTTTCTATCTATCCGCATCGGTATTCGGCCATAAGACCGGTGCTGGAAAAGTTCTACTCTGTAGACTTGCCCGATCTGGCAGACGATCTTAAGAAGTGGAAGCAGGGCACCGGTCACAGTTCGTTTTTTGACACCATGGAGGTACAACAGGCGTTGATGGCGCTAGGGTACGACCTTGGGCCCTATGGTGCTGACGGGGCCTATGGCGAGAAGACCCGAGAGGCGGTTTTCCTCTTTCAGCAGGCCTGCAAGTTCCCCGTTGAGCGCTGCCATGGGATGATGGACTTGGATACTTCGCTGGCGTTGCAGAGAGCGCTGGAGAGCCATGGAGCCCAGGTCCTCAGTTAGGACTTGCCATCTTCAACAGATGGGCTATGCTGGGTTCGCGTACAGGCTCAGCAGTTAGCCCTGTGTGATCCGTCGCCTTCCTCGAGGCCCCTGGGTAACCCCCGGGGGCCTTTTTACTTTCAGTCACTTTTTTTAGCTAGCCATATGCGTGATACGATCTCGCTATGGCAGTAGACTTTCAGATTTGCGTTCCCCAAGAAGTAATTAAACTTGGGCAAGTACGCAATATACCTGGCCTACCAGTCCGTACTCTCGATATAATAGGAGAGGATTTTAGGTCTGTAGACGAGGTTCTGATCAACGATATCCCTGCTCCGGAGGTCGTTGTTTTGAGCAGAACCCGCCTCCTGGCTCAGGTACCGGAGGCCCTGCAAAACTCTGCTGTGACTTCTGTTTCAGTATTGAGTACGCGTCTGATCATTACTGAGCGGAGCATAATTCGCTTTAGGATCAGCCGCACCCCCAGTAAGGTGCGTGGCATACTGAAACTAATGCAGGCATTCCTTAAGGTCTTGTTCACCACGCCTGGTACGGACATCTTCGCTAAAAAGGTAGGGGGTGGGGCGCTCAGAACAATTGGCCACAACTTTGGGAAAGACCAGGGCGCTGATATAGTTTCCAATTTTATTGTCAGTGTTGACAATACGGCCCGTCAACTCATTCAAGTTCAGAGCAGAAATTCTTCTTTGCCCCCGGATGAGCGGTTACTGTCCGCCAAGGTTTACAAGGCTGGTTTCGTCAAGAATGAGACTGCTCTTGTGGTAGGCATCGAGATATTATCGCAAACAGGAAGAGTCGCTCGTCCCTTGTTGGAACTATAATCGTTAGGGTATTGAATGGCTTTACTAGACCTACAAACCTTTTTGCAGGAACGTGCTCGGGTTTTCGACGAGAACTTAGACGTTTCGCCAGGCTCTCCGTTTGACACGGAGGTGATACAGCCGCTTCTGCGTAGGTTGGGGCAAGATCCGTTCACTGTAGACCTGGCCGTTTTTATTCGGGATCGGCTCCGTCAGGCATTCCCGGATATGGCTACGGAAGAGGGCGATGCGCTCACGGATTTGCTGATAAAGCCATCGGTACTGATTTTAGATCCGATAGTCCGTGAAATTTTTAGAATTCGCAACGCCCAGTCTTTCAAAGACCCGACTACCCTTACCATAGAGGAAGCAGAGTCGCTGGGCGCCAACATTTTCAGTGAGCGTAACACCGGTGACTTCGCCCGTGGTGTGGCAAGAATTTACTTTGCTACGCCGCGATCTGTGGATATAAGCCCCGTCAATTTTTTTACTTCAAAGTCCGGTTTGCATTTCTTCCCTGATGGGATCCAGTCGATCACCACCGAAGAGATGCTGCTCAATATAGACGGCAGCCTTTACTACTTCGATGTCAATGTAGTCGCGCAGAACCCAGGCAATCAGTACAACATTGGGCAGAATGAAATAGTCACGATAGCTAATGTTGAGTCGGCGGTTCGTGTTACCAACCTGCGCAGGTTCAGGAACGGCTCCAACGCAGAGTCAGCGGTAGAGTTCATAGATCGGACGCGGCAGGAGGTGACCGAAAGGTCTATGGTCACCCTTCGTGGTATCGGAGCTCAGGTCCCAGCCGCCTTCCCCGAAGTTACTCGCATAGGTGTCGTTGGCTTCAACGACATAGAAATGCAGAGGGATGTTATCCGTGGCGGTGGTTACGGAGAAATTATCGCCGCCGGCACGAATATAAATGCGGAGCCGGATGGCAGCAACGGTCTTCTCACTAAGCGGTTACGGATCAACCCGGCCAACGGCATCGACTTCATAACACTTTTCGGAACATCTGGGGCTGTCTCGGGCTACTACCTGACCCTGATCGGGGCGTTTTCATCTCCACCCGTAGCCAGAGATTTGAAAGTAACCCGTATCATTTCCTTCGATGTCATAGAAGTGGAGGAGCAAGTAATAAACCCGGCTGCCGTTAATTTGGCTTGGACCCTCAGGAAGAAGGAGCTGACCATCTCCGGTATTCCTGGCGGTATCCTGTTCCCTAATACAGCCGAAGGTACCATCTCTGTTCCCGATAACGAGGTTCACATCGGTGGCGCCACAGATATCTTTGTTCGTGGCGATAGCTTTGATGAGACCTCCCTCGTCGTGGAAAATGTTACGGACGAAGACCCCGCCGTTTCTGGAACCAATCTGACTATACCTTTTGCTGGCCAGGTATCCCTGAACGATTTTGTTCTTGGTACTGACTACGCTGCCGACTCCGCGTTGTACCTAGCATTACAAAAAGCGAGTGAACTCGGTTACACGCTACAGATATTAGATGGCGCCAACGCTGGTAGCTATCGAGTTTTGAACGCGACTCAGGTAAATGGCGCCTCGCCCATCCTCACGCTCAATTCTGCGGTTCCGGTGGTAGCCGGAAGTTTCAGGTGGAGGCTGGTCGATACCATCGAGATCGATTTAATAGAGCCCAAAGAGCCCCGGGTATCTGGAAATGACCTGCAGACGGTTCAGGGTTCCGACATCGTAAGTACCGCTACCTCTACGGACTTTTTAGACCTCGGCGTTAGTGTTAACGACACCCTTAGAATTATCGGGGGCAGCAATGCTGGTGATTACACAGTCGTTGCGCTGCCGGCCTTCAATCAGGTGCAGCTAGACCGAAACGTAATTTCCTCTGTCTCTTCAGCCAAGTACGAGATTTTTAGAGCCAACCCCAGTGGGGGCATCATTCGGCCTTTGGTTAGAGTAACCGGGGTTGAGCTGCTGGATTCTTCTGGGCAGCCAACCGGTTCTCGGATTCCTTACGCCAAGCCGGTTGATATTCAGAGCCGCGCTTTTCAGAATCCAGGTCGGGGCGCCAAGGTCGCCGTCCACGATGCCCGTTTAGGTATCGTTTCCGTGCCGGAGGCGGGTGGGTTCGCCTTGAACGGTCAAACGCTTACCATCAGCTTTCTGGGCGCTGCCTTGCCCAACGTTCAGGTGGCCTTCGTGGGTACCCTGACCGCGGCTCAGGCGGTACAGCAGATCAATGCGGCAGCAGCAGGTGTCCTAGGAGTTGGCGCGCGGCTGGCAGGTTTGGTTGGCAGCAACCGGGTCGGCATCATCCCAATAGCCCCGGTCGTGGTAATCGCTGCAGGTACCGCTAGAACAACACTTTTTGGCGGCGCTGGTACGGAGACTTACACTACCGCCGATATTCGAACGGACAGCGTTCCCGACTGGTCTGCCGTCAGACCCGTAATAAATGAGGACAACCTCGATGTGGTGATGGTCCTGACCGGAAACCAAATTGGTTTCTACGGTAATCTGAGCTTGTCATCATTCGATGTGAGGTCTTTGCAGACCGCTGACGCGGATGGAAATACAAGAAGCTTTTATCCAGAGTCCGGGGTTACCCTTCAGGTTGGCGCTCGTTCCTTGGGTTCGGTTCGTTGTTTCTTTATAGAGCCCACGAGCATAGAGTTCGACCAAAATAGTTTCTTTTCCCTTACCAGAGAAGATGGATCGGTGACCAGGTTCTTTCCGGATCCTACCGTCGCCGTTACCAGGATCCCTCCGCCGCCTACTACCGTCTTGCCCAAGGATGGACAGAGCACGCAGGGCGGAAGCACGCTCACTGCGGCCAGTCAGGATTTTATTTTATCGGGCATTAAGCCCGGTGACATCCTCGAACTTTTATTTGTGCCCATTGTCGGGCTGTTGTCGTTAGCAGACCCTATCCCCGATCTGGCTTTAAAACAGTTGGTTATCTCCCTGAACAATGGCGCAGACCAAACTATTACGTTCGTCAATGACCTGGCTGGCTTCCCTAACGATGTCTCCAGGTTTGGTGCTGTAGAGCAAATTAACGATGCCGTTGGTCGGGTTATCTGCAAGCTCGATGGCTCGAATCATATTGAATTCGAAACCGATCTGCCTCTGGTAATTCGTGGGGCTGGGTCGGCCAACGTAATTCTAGGCTTGCCTGCTGTGGATACTAGTAATAGGTCTCCGCATGCTGGCACTTACCCTATTGCCTCGGTTTCTACCACTTCTGTTTCTACCGCTACTACCTTCCCTGCCTTCGGCGGTGTCGTTAGCCGACAATCTTTCAAGGTCAGTCGGTACGGTACACAGAGAATAGTTTCTACGGCCATGAGCAGCAATCAGGCTGAGGCTGGGCTTTACTACTTTGATGTAGAGTTGGTATCGGAGGGGACGGGAGACTTGTGGAACATAGAGGCTGACCAACCGTTGGCCGTAGAGGGTTACAGGTCTGATGGGTATTACTTAAGTACTGAGGACCCAAACCTGACTTTTTCTCCGATCGAGCGTCCTAAGATTCACATTTCTCGTTCTATTTTAGAAGTCGGGGTTTCCGACAGCCCTCAGAACGCTACCCAGATAACGGGCCAGAACATAGAAATTAGTTATGAACGTTCCGTTTTGGTCAACGACGTGAACAATTTTGCTAGTAGCGATACAGAGCGTGTCGTTTGTTCTAGCCCTCTAGCCCGGCATCTGATCCCTCATTTCGTTCGGTTTGACCTCGAGTACGTTGGTGGTTCTAGCGTGGAGGTCGTCAGACGGGATGTGGAGAACTACATCCGTAGAATCTTTCCTGCGGAGGCGCTGGAATCCAGCGATTTACAAAATATAGCCTACAGCCGCGGTGCTTTTAGTGTGAAGAACCCCATAGATTTGGTAGCGATTGTTCACAACACGGACCGCTCCGTTACTGCACAGCGTTCCAAAAATGCGTTGAGTACTGGTCGGTTGTCCGCGTTCATCCCTGAGGTTTTGAACATCAACCGCGTGGCTACTTAGCATCGGTCTTTATGAGCAGACCGCCTGCGTTAGCCTCATCAGGTTTTCCCAGTTCTACGATCATGCCATCGAAAGGGTTGTACACGCATCCACAATGCGAGCAACGTAGTAAGCAACGAGGCACTAACCAATTTGGGTCGTTGAAAATAAACCCTAAAGGCGCTGGGTACTTTTGCATCGTAGGACCGCAACCGCGCGGGCAGTTAGTGTGCTGTCTGTACAACGCTTCTATTTTTTTTGTTTCACCAGCTAATACATCGTCATACCCATTTACAGCTTTTAGAGCGTCTTCAGGGTCCATCTCGATGAAGTTGGAGGGTATGCCTTTTCTTGACATTTAGGTAGCATAAATCAGGTGGAGTAGAATATAGCAATGGCGGCCACGGCTCTGATCAGGTTCAGAAGGGACAACCCCAATCCTACTGAGTTCCCTAATGGCGAGGCGGTTGTCGCGACAGTTGGTGATGAAATCCGTTTGCTAAATTCCGATAACACCGGCGTACTCTCCTGGCAAATAGACTTGGTTTACACCCCACCCGGTTCAGGTACGTCCGAGGCCTCTCCATTAATCTTCAATAATTCGAGCAGCGTTCCTGATTCGGGGGCCATCACCATTGACGAGCCGGGAGGTTACCGGTTCGTTTTAAAGGTTTGGGATGCACCAAATCGCGTTGGTACTCCTTCTGACGTAGACATCAGAAATATTCTGGTGCCAGAGTCGAACGGTTTTCTGGCTCCGCCTAGCGCGCGGTGGCCACCTCCGCTCCCTCCTTTAGAGTCCGGCTTGCCGGGCTCCAAGCCCGATGAGAACAACATCAATGGGCAGCCGTATGGTTGGGCAGGGACTGGCAACGATGGGTTGCTCTTGGACTTTATAAAGAATGGGGGTGGTGGCCCGATCCAGGACGGGAGCCTGGAGCTCAGCAAGCTCGTGGATGCGGAGCAGTACCGCGTCGTGGGGCGCGTCGATGCTGGGGAGGGGGCGCCGAAGTACCTGACTCCATTGGAGCTCGGGTCGGTCGTCGCGCTTGCCGGCAACGTGAGCATGTCGTCCGGCAACATCTCCGTGTCCGGCGATTGGACGGGCTCCACGGGGAACCCTGGCATGTCTACTAGCCTTTCGGCGCAGCGGCGCATTCGCGATATCAGCGTGGATGACACCGATACTGTGACGCATACGGTGAGTATGTTCGGCGGCGGCGCAGGCTGGGAGGAGTACGCCGTCGAGGTCATCGTCGTGAACACGGCGCTCACGCAAGTGCTGTATCAAAAGTCGATACGGGTCACTGTATTCCGGGATATCAACGGCGACCGTACCGAGCCTATCGTGAAGCCGATCGATGACGACTATTTCGACGTCTCGGGCCACGAGCTCGAGATCGAGTTAAGCGATAACAACCTCCTGGCCACCTACACGAACAACTCCGGAAGCACAGTGCGCGCGTCCATGTACATCCACGGCACGAACCTGGGAGTCTGATGCTCCACGTCGAGCCTATTCCGCGAGTCATCGCCGCGCGCTCGATCCCCGGGGTGCGCCCGCTTTCGACGCGCGGGCTCCAGCACGCGCTAGAGCGCCGGCGGTTCTTTGAGCACGCTACTCCGGAGGAGATCATCCGTGCGGACGAGCGCGAGCGACGGAATAAGCTGTGGGCGCTCGGCGGCTCTGTCGGTGGATCGTGGGGCGGGCGAATGGCGACCTACGCCGCGACGTTCCGTCCGGACAAGGTCGGCGGGTGCTTGCGATTCGGACACGTCACGAGCGCGAGCGACGCCGCAAGCTATCCCGACCGCACGGGGAATGGGCACGTGTTCGTGCAGGGCACGGCTGGTGAGCGTCCGACATTCGATGCAGCAGGACTTAATGGGCGACCCGCGCTAGTGTTCGACGGCGTGGATGACAGGATCACGTGCATCACGTCGTTCGCTCAAACGCTAATGGGCGGTACCAACGCACCGAGCACTCAAATCCTAGTCCTGCGAGTCATCACAGACGATGTGATCTCGAGCTTTTTCTCCTGCTACCGATCGAACACGTCGCTACCGCGATGGGCGATCAAGCAACACTCAGTCGGCGCCGGGGTTTGGTACTTCTTCAAACGAGACGACGCGAATTCGGCGAATCCGGAACCAACCGGCGGATTCGTCGGTACGGAGCCACACGTTTTGGTTGTTATCACTGAGTCAGACGGCGGGCTTCGCGTCTACGACAACGGCGAACTCGTCGAGCTGAATAGGGACAACGTAATCACGGGCGCGCTCACGCTGGATCAGGCTCAGTTTGGGGCCGACCGCACTGCGGCGTTTGGAAACTTCGCGTTGGCCGCGGATGCCTTTTTTACTCGTGCCGCCACTGACACTGAGCGGCTCTATCTCGAGCGTGGCTACGCCGCTAGGTACGGGTTGCTGGTTTCTTAGTGGCTGATGGTAGTATTTTATTTTTTATGGTAAGTACGCAGCTATGTTTAGCTGCAAGTTATTATTTTTGGTTTAAGGAGGCAATACCTTGGCAACTACAATTTCTACTGCTGCTCGTAACGCTGGCTGTGCTGCAATAACTGCACTGATTGATGCCGGTGATTCCGCAGGCACGTTGGTGATTAGGGATGGTACGACTGTCCTCGTCACGATTACTCTGCAAGATCCGGCGTTCGGTGCTCCTAGTGACGGTACCGCTGACCTGGCAGGAGTTCCCTTGTCCAACCAAGCTTCAGGTTCTGGTGACGCAGACAATTACCAGTTCCTTGATAGCGATGGTACTCTTGTTATCTCTGGCGACGTGGCACAAGGCGATCCGCAATCGCCCGACCCGCTCACGATCACATTGGACAATACCAACATCGCGCAGGGGCAGACTGTCGTTATAAACAGTTACCAGTTCACCGTGCCTGCCACTACTAGCTGAGATGGCTGAATGAGGAGGAACCAGAAATGCCCCTCGCCGACACGGATATCGTAGTGTACGCAGCAGCCAACAAGCCGACCGACGACAGCAGTACGAACGGCGGAGCCATCGACACGAGCGAGCGTGTCGGCTTCACTCAGCTACCGCAGAACAGCGCGCTCGAGGTCGTCTCCGACGACGCCGAGGACAACGCGGATATCGAGGTGTTCGCGCGCGCTCCGAGCGGAGCGATCGTTTCGGAAACCGTGTCGCTCAACGGGACGACGCCGGTCGCGCTATCGAACCTCGGCACGGTCGAGC
>Ga0079224_100003013_pt1 | contig 20927 bp, 21 predicted proteins | sample Stecom2015_FD_80414 | JGI IMG/M metagenome (GOLD analysis project Ga0079224, IMG submission 80414) | Agricultural soil microbial communities from Utah to study Nitrogen management - Steer compost 2015 | ecosystem: Environmental > Terrestrial > Soil > Agricultural land | place: USA: Utah...
CCGTAAGGCTGGTGACAGCGCTAATGTGTCGGAGGCGGCGTACAGCAGCCGGGCGCCCGCCGAAAAGTCGTCTCCCGACCTTCAAGAGGGTAAAGCCGACGACAGATCCTGTTGGATCTGTCGCTTTTTTCCTTGTTGAATCAAAGCGTTGCAAATCCGGCCCAACGTCCGGTGGCTTGTCCGCACAGGAAGAGGTGTGTGAATGGACAGGACCCTTCCACATCTGTTTCGACAGTCCTCCTTTGTGAAGCTTTGGACTTCCCAAATTCTTCAATCCCTCGCGAATGTTCTCCTTCAAGTAAGTGTGATGGTCCAAGTTTATCAGCAAACGGATTCCGTATTCCGTTCATCCATGATCTTGGCCGTCATGGCTTTGGGTTCTTTTGTGGGGGGAATTCTGGGATCGCGATACATCCACCGGTTTTCGCTCACCCGTCTGTTGACGGGAATCGAATGGTTCCGGGCGGGATTTACCCTCCTTTTGGCGCTTTTATTGCTCCAAAACCATCTGCAGCTGTTTCTGCCGGAGATCGTTCTCTTTGTCATCGCACTGATCGGTGCGTGGTATCACCCCGCCCGTTTTGCACTGCTCCCTTTGGTCGTGTCAAAGCAGGGATACATGAAGGCCAACGGAATTCTCAATCTCATTCATCAACTGTTTTTGGTCGCCGGCTGGGGACTGGGGGGAATGATCGCCGCTGTTTTTCCCTTTTACGCCGTTGTCCTGATAATTTTCGCATCCTTTTTGTTATCCGGTGAATCCATTCGGAGGATCCCGCTACACGCCTCTGCGGAGGAAACTCCGAGGCCGGTACCGGCCTGGCGAAGGATGATCCGAGTTCCTGTGATCCGCCATTTGACGGTGATGGACCTTTTCGAAGGTTTGGCCAATGTGGTATGGGCCAGCGCGTTTATCCTGGCGTTTACCCACCATATCCTGGAAAAAGGCAGCGAATGGTGGGGATTTATCAACGCCTCCTATTGGGTCGGGGGAATCGTCGGAAGTTCGATGGCGGTGATGATCACCCCCTTTTTGGAGAAACGCATCGGTTTCATGATCGGCCTCAGCGCCTTATCGATGTCTCTTTTGACCTTTTTCTTTGCGATTAATTCGCATGCCCTCTTGGCGCTCGTACTATGCGCGCTGATGGGGCCCTGTTACCAGGTCCGGGAAATATGTCAGGAAACCGTCTTGCAGGATGTGATCTCCCCGCAGGAAAGAGCCAACGTCATGGCGGCAAGAAATGCCGTGTTGACCCCCTGGTCGGCAGGGACACACCTGATGATGGGATGGTTTGCGGATCGGGTGGACATTCAATCCGCATACATCCTTGCAGCGATCTTGTACGGGCTCACCTTTTTCATCGTCGCATGCCAGCCGAAGTTGAAAAATTATCAATATCATGTGGAGGAAACATCCCGCCTGTAAAAGGCTTGATAAGAATCAGTCGCCGGCGGTTCGCACCTCCGCTCTCCATGTATCGCTCTCCATGTATCTTCCGTTGACCGCTTCATCCTTCCGCAGGGATCAGCGCACGGCACCACGTCGGGCTCTTTGACCGGCGGGTATGGCCTTTTGAGGACCGACATTGATGGAGTATGGAAATAGTTCACCTGAAGGAAATCCCGCCATCCACCCATACTAACACCAAAGGAGGTGAATCCCGATGCCACGGCAACGCAATCGCCTCCTGGTACCGGGGGCAGCTCAGATTTTGAACCAGTTTAAGGAGGAAATCGCCGCCGAATTCGGTGTTACCCTCGGGCCGGAAACGACGTCCCGGGGAAACGGTTCCGTCGGCGGCGAAATTACCAAACGTCTGGTGCAGCAGGCGCAGCAGGATCAATTGCAATGATCCCCAAGGCGGATCGATTCGACCGGGCCCCTTGAGCTTTCAAGGCGGTCCGGTCTTCGCTTTTTTTAGGAGAAAACGGTTAAGCGGTGCATGATTTATTTTGATCGTCGGCCGAGAAAACATTCCCTCCGGAGGCCCGATGCAGCCCGTCCATCATAATCGGAGGCGCCGGCGCATAAGGGTTAAAAAGAGATGGAGGGCTCGTTCCATGCGCAAAGGGACCGTCAATTTTCATCGCCGTCTTATCCAATGGTTGGATCTTCCTCCCGATGTGACAGCGAATGTTCCCCGCATTCAGATGGTCGGATTTTCCCAGTTGATCGTGGAGAACCACCAGGGCGTGGATTTTTTCAGCGATTCCGAAATCCGACTGAAAGCCGATCGCGGGAAAATTCGGATTCAAGGCGAAAACCTGGTGATTCGTTCAATTTTCCCGGAGGAGATATGGATTGAGGGAAACATCGTCGAAATGAGGTTGGTCGATTAGGGGGAGAGGACTGTTGCTCGATTTTATCAAGGGAAAAGTATCCATCGAATTGTCGGGCGCCCGGATTACTCCGCTCATCAATGAGGCGATGCGAGAGGAGATCGTTCTGGGGGATATCCATTTTTTAGAGGAAGAGAGGATCCGGTTGACCGTTCTTCTCCCCGATTTTTACCGTTTGGTGAAAATGATCCGTCGCACCGATATCCGGATGCGCATCTTGTCCAAGAAGGGTCTTCCCTTTTTGCTTTCCAAAATGTACAAGCGTAAGTTTTTTGCGATCGGGATCCTTCTCTTTATATTGTTGCTGATGGCGATGAGTTCCTTTGTCTGGAGAGTGGAGGTGGAAGGGAACGAGCGGATTCCGGAGGCGAAAATCTTGACGTTTGCCCGGGAGGCGGGGGTGTTTCCCGGACAGTTGAAATTTCGGGTTCCGGAAAACGAAGAGATCCAGCACCGGCTGTCGGCGCGTCTGCCCCAGGCCTCCTGGGTGGGTTTCCGCATGGAAGGCACCCGTGCGGTGATTACGGTCGTCGAGAAAGAGGGGATAGAGGAAAAGCAAGAACGGTCCCCGGGGCCGGTTCACCTGGTGGCCCGGCGAAAGGCGCTGATTTATGACATGCGGGTGGAACAGGGCAAACCGGTAGTCCAGGTGAACGACATGGTGAAAAAGGGGCAGATGCTGGTTTCCGGTGTGTACGGGGCCGAGGAGGGTTCTGGTTCGGACCGGATCGTGGGCGCCAAGGGAAAGGTGTGGGGGGAGGTTTGGTACGATTCCCAAATCGTGGTCCCCCTGGAACAGAAAAGAAAGGTTTACACGGGGAATCGCGATACGGGCTATTATCCCTATGTGGCTTCGCGGATGCTCCGGTTGCCCTTTTTGTATCCGGTTCCCTTTCAGGAATTTGAAACGGTGGAACGGTTGCATGTTCTCCATCTGTTTAATTGGCGCATCCCCATCGGGTGGGTGGAGGAAGAACGGCTGGAGATGAGATGGGTCAAGCAGCGGCTGACCCCCCAGGAGGCCATCCGTTTGGGGCAGGAGAGGGCCCGGGCTGACGTACGGGAGAAAATTGGTCCCGACGGCCGCATTTTGATGGAAAAGGTTTTGCAACCCCGTATCGATAATGGTAAAGTTTATATGAAAGTACACTTTGATGTCATTGAAAATATTGCGATATCTCAACCGATTTTGCAAGGAGAATGAGTCCTTTGTCCGAATCGACCAAAATCGTATTGCGTGATGCAGCGGAGGCCCTGGCCCTCTTTGGACCTTATGATGTGTTTTTGAAACGGATCGAAGCCGAAACGCCCGCTAAGATCGTGACCCGGGGCGAGGAAGTGGTGATCAGCGGCTCCCCGGAGGAACGGGAAATTTTGCATCACCTGTTTCGCGTTCTCCTCGCCCTGGTCCGCAAAGGAGTGATCCTGTCCGAGCGGGATGTGATCTATGCCCACCGGCTGGCCAAACAGGGACTGGCTGATGAACTCCTGGAGCTCTATAACGAGAAGGTGGGCGTCACCTACAAGGGGAAAACCGTCCGGGCAAAAACGCTGGGGCAGCGCCATTATGTATCGGCCATCAAAAAGTCGGACATTGTGTTCGGCATCGGCCCCGCCGGAACGGGAAAAACCTTCTTGGCGGTCGCTATGGGCGTCACTTCGCTCAAATCCCACCGGATCAAACGGATCGTACTGACTCGTCCGGCGGTGGAAGCCGGGGAAAACCTTGGTTTTCTTCCGGGAGACCTGCAGGAAAAGGTGGACCCGTACCTCCGCCCCCTGTACGATGCCCTTTATCACATGCTCGGCGTTGAACAAGTGTCGAAAATGATGGAAAAGGGGATCATCGAGGTGGCCCCCCTGGCCTACATGCGGGGGCGGACGCTGGAGGATGCCTTTGTGATCCTGGACGAGGCCCAAAATACCACGCCGGAACAGATGAAGATGTTCCTCACCCGATTGGGTTTCGGTTCCAAAATGGTGGTAACGGGTGATGTCACCCAGGTGGATCTGCCGAAGGGGAAAAAATCCGGTCTTGTGGAAGCGGAGCGCATCCTTCGCGATATCGAGGGAATCCGCTTTATTCACTTGACCCAGGAAGACGTGGTGCGACATACCCTCGTCCAGAAAATCATCGACGCTTATGCCCGAAACAGTTAAGGGTTTGCCCAAGGAGTCGAGTCCTGGATGGAACCAAAGGTAAAGCCAAACACCGCCAGGCGGAAGCAATCGTCCTTTGCGTCCGGCTGGCGTTCGAGCGCATGGGCCCGATTTGCCCTTTATGTGGCGATCGGGATTGTCAGTTATTTTTTGTTGCTCAATCCGGTTTTGCCGAAACAGTATGATCTCGAGCCGGGGGCAGTCAGCCCGGAGACGATCGTGGCGCCGGTGACCAAGATCGATCAGCAGGCGACGGAACAGGCGCGCCAGGAGGCGGCCCAGTCCGTCCCGCTGCAATACCGTCAGGATGAACAGATCACCAACCGGCAACTGGAACGGTTGGAACGGGTTTTCGATCAGCTCCAGGGAAAACCGGAAAAATCCTCCTTGTCCGAGGCGGAGAAGGTCCAACGGCTCCGCTCGTTGATTCCTGCCATGCCCGATGAGGTTTACACCGCCTTGGCGGGGATCCCGGAGAAGGAGATCCAGGATGTTCGTTCAGCCAGCCGGAAGGTGTTGCAACAGGTATTGTCCGAGGGCGTACGCCCCGCTCAGCTGGTGCAAAAGCGGGAACAGGCCGAGCAGTTGTTGAAGGACGTCCCCCTCCGGAAGGATGCGAGAAAAGCGGTTCGGGAACTGGTACGAACCCTGATCGTTCCCAACGTCGTGGTCGATCAGGCGTTGACCGATGCCCTGCGGGAGACGGCCCGGGAGAGCGTCAAACCCGTGGTCATCCAAAAGGGGGACGTGATTGTTGCCGCCGGAGAGGTGGTCACCGAAGAGAATATCCGGAAATTGAAAGAGCTGGGTTTGCTCCTGCAAAACCTCAATCACCGGTTTTATGCGGGATTGACCCTGTTTCTTCTGATCTGGCTGGCGCTGCTCTATATCTTTGTTCACCGCTTTCATCGGGAAATCCATGACGACAACCGCAACGTGTTGATGATGGCGGCGGTGGTGATCCTCAACCTGCTGGCGATGAAGGTCGTATCCCTGGGGCAGGGTTTGGAGTGGGCCATGGTGGGTTATTGCGCCCCCTTCGCCTTTGGGACCATGCTCATCGCCCTGCTCCTGGATACCCGTTTGGCCATCTGGTTTGGCGTCCTTTTCAGCTTGGCAGCGGGGATTCTCTTCAACGATGAACAACTGCTGCTTTTTGATTATCGTTACGGGTTGGTCGCCCTGGTGAGCGGGACGGCAGGAGCCTTGTCCCTGGCAGGGGTGCGCAACCGTCCATCGATCCTGCGGGCGGGATTGTTCGCATCCCTGTCCGGAACGGTCGCCATCGTCGCCCTTCACCTCCTCATGTCGGCGGAGGGGGATCTGAGACTCCTTCTCCAGTCGGTCGGTTTCGGCCTTCTCTCCGGCTTGTTGTCCGCCGTATTGACCATCGGCTTCCTGTCGTTGTTTGAAACCGCCTTCGACATTCTCTCGCCGCTTCGCTTATTGGAACTTTCCAACCCCAACCATCCCCTATTGCGCAAACTGCTGGTGGAGGCTCCGGGAACCTACCACCATTCCGTCATGGTGGCCAACTTGGCGGAAGCGGCGGCGGAAGCGATCGGCGCGGATGGTCTTTTAGCCCGGGTGGGGGCGTATTATCATGATATCGGCAAGACGAAAAGGCCGCAGTTTTACATCGAGAATCAGATGCAGATGGAAAACCCCCACGACAAGATCTCTCCCCATTTGAGCAAAACGATCATTCTCTCCCATCCCAAGGATGGAGTGGAGATGCTTGAGGAACACCGCATTCCCAAGCCGATTCGGGATATTGCCGCCCAGCATCACGGTACGACCCTGCTCAAATATTTTTATCACAAGGCGAAGGAGATTAACGGCGAAAATCAGGTGTTGGAGGAGGATTTTCGCTATCCCGGTCCAAAGGCGCAATTCAAGGAAGCGGCGATCGTAGGCATTGCCGATGGGATTGAAGCGGCTGTGCGCTCTTTGTCCCGTCCGACACCGGGGCGGATCGAATCCATCGTGCGCAAGGTGATTCGGGAGCGGTTGGAGGACGGTCAATTCAACGACTGCGACTTGACGATGAAGGAGCTGGAGTTGATCGCGCAATCCATGTGCGAAACCCTTCAGGGCATTTTTCATGTCCGGATCGAGTACCCCGAGGAGGTATCGGGGAAGGGAAAGGATGTCAAAAATGGGGCTGTCGGTTGATATTCAAGTGCAAATTCCTGTAGCGGAAGAGGAACGGACGGTGCTGGGATGGATCCGGCCCAGCCTGGAGGAAGCCGCCGCGCTAGAGGGGTTGCCCTCGGCGGAGGTTTCGGTCACCATTGTGGACGATGAGAGCATCCGCCGGTTGAACCGGGAATTTCGTCAGGTGGATCGCCCCACCGATGTCCTGTCCTTTCCCCAGTGGGAGCCGGGGGAGAAGATGGAGGGAGCCGGGGATGATCCCCTCCCTCTGGGAGACATCGTCATCTCCTTTCCGCGCGCCCGAAAGCAGGCGGAGATGTACGGCCATTCCCTGGAGCGGGAAATCGGATTTCTGGCGGTCCACGGTTTTTTGCATCTTTTGGGGTATGATCATGAAACGGAAGAGGAAGAGCGCCGGATGTTTTCCCGCCAGGAGGAGATTTTGGGGCGAGTCGGCCTCAAAAGGTAGGAGTGGTGGCCCATGTGGCTGACCAAACTGCTACATAGTTTTCGCTTTGCGCTGGAAGGACTAAAATATACCCTGGTGACCCAGCGCAACATGCGGATCCATTACCTGACGGCGCTGGGGGTTCTGCTGCTGAGCCTTTATCTTCCGCTCAGCAAAACCGAGGTTCTCCTGTTGTTCATCGCGATCGTTCTCGTGCTGGTGGCCGAACTTTTTAACACCGTCGTGGAAGCGGTCGTCGACATGTTTACGAAGGAGTTTCATCCCTTGGCCAAGGTGGCCAAGGATGTGGCCGCGGGGGCTGTTCTCCTCGCCGCCGGTTTGGCGGTGGTGGTCGGTGTAAGCATTTTTTATCCTTATCTCGATCTGTTAAAGTTTCCCTATTTTGAAGAGAGCCCCGTACCCCCCAACATCGAAATGGTGGCGATCCTGGTTTTCGATTTCTTCCTGACGCTGCTTCTCAAGAGCTGGTTTCATCGCCTGGGACGCCCCCATTGGGAACCCAGCATGACCACGTCGATCGCCTTCTGCATCGCCACATCCGTCGCCCTGATGATTCGCCATCTGCTCATCGCCCTTCTGGTATACCTGCTTACGGCCCTCCTGGTAGGGACGAGGCTGCGGATCAAAACACGGAGAAGTCCGGTCATCATCGGAGCGGTTTTAGGCACCGTCGTCGCACTCATCGGGTTTATTTTGCTGTAATGGAGCCGTGAAAGGAGAACCCTTCGGACATGTTCAAGTCGATGCGCAACCATCTCATCCTCGGCACCTTGGCGCTGCTTCCCGCCCTGGCCACCCTTTACGTGCTGAAACTGCTCTTTCAGTTTATCGACCCGGCTCTGGGGATCGCCGTGGCCCGGATCTTGGAGTGGGTGGGGATTGTGGAGTTTCCCCTCCAGGTGGGGAAGCTCCGGTTTGAAACCCATATTCCCGGGGTGGGATTGCTCCTCACCCTGGGGCTGCTCCTTTTGATGGGGATGATGGCCAAAAGCTTGTTCGGCCGACAGGTCATCCTTTTTACGGAGCGGATATTCTCCCGGATTCCCATCGCCCGCGGAATCTACTCCACCGTCAAGCAGATCACCAATGCCTTCGGCCATGACCCGTCTTCCTTCAAGCGCGTAGTGATGGTGGAGTATCCGAGGAAAGGCTTATACACCCTGGGATTTTACACGGGGGAGAGCAACGGCGAGATCCAGGGGCGGGCCGGGAAGAAGGTCTTGAATATCTTCCTACCCACCACACCCAACCCCACTTCGGGTTGGCTCGTGCTCATTCCGGAGGAGGATGTCATCTTTTTGGACACATCGGTGGAGGACGGGTTAAAATACATCATCTCCGGCGGGGTGGTGGTCCCCCCCTGGAAGGGGCGTGGAGGGCGGGCCGAGGGCGGCTTTTCTTCCCCGGAGCCCGGGGAATCTCCGGGAATCCAGATCCTGCACGAGGAGAGGTGAAGCTGTGAAAGAGAGGTTGCTCACCGAAGCGCGAAGGGCAAGGGAGCAGGCCTATGTTCCCTACTCCCGCTTTCCCGTGGGAGCGGCGCTCCTGGCCGATGACGGGACGGTATACGGCGGATGCAATGTGGAGAATGCCTCCTACGGACTGACCAACTGCGCGGAGCGGACCGCTCTGTTCAAAGCGATTTCCGAGGGGAAGCGCCGGTTTGTGGCCCTGGCCGTTGTGGCGGACACGCCGGATCCCGTCACCCCCTGCGGGGCTTGCCGCCAGGTGATGATCGAATTGTGCCCGCCGGACATGAAAGTGTACCTGGCCAATCTGAACGGAGCGTTGAAGGAAACCACCGTAGGGGCGTTATTACCCGACTCCTTTGGCAGGGAGGAGCTGCAGCATGAGTCATAAATCAGGGTTTGTCGCGCTGATCGGCCGGCCCAATGTGGGGAAATCGACCCTGATGAACCACGTAGTCGGCCAAAAGGTGGCCATCATGTCGGATAAACCGCAGACGACGCGCAACAAGATCCGAGGCATTTTTACCGACGAGCGGGGGCAAATCGTCTTCCTGGATACGCCGGGCATCCACAAACCCAAGTCGAAGCTGGGGGAACGTTTGGTTCAAACGGCGCAGGCCACCCTGGAAGAGGTGGACTTGATCCTCTTTCTGGTGGACGCCGAGGAGGGATTGGGACCGGGGGACCGCTTCATCATCGGACACCTCCAACAGGTCAACACCCCCGTTTTCCTGGTGGTGAACAAGATCGACCGGGTTCATCCCGATTCCTTGCTGCCCTTGATCGATGCTTACCGCCGTCTCCATTCCTTTCAGGAAGTGGTTCCCATTTCCGCGCTCCAGGGAAATAATACGGCCACCCTGGTAAAGCTGATCTTCGACAACTTGCCCGAAGGACCGGCCTACTACCCGGTGGATCAGGTGACCGATTCGCCGGAACACTTCATCGTCGGCGAGCTGATCCGTGAGAAGGTGCTCTTCCTCACCCGGGAAGAGATTCCCCATTCCGTGGCCGTCGTGGTGGAAGAGATGACCCGCAAGGAGCAGGGGGAGACGGTGTATATCCGGGCGACCATCTTTGCGGAGCGCCCTTCCCAGAAGGGGATCCTGATCGGAAAGCGGGGAGCCATGTTGAAGGAGGTGGGCCGCCTCGCCCGGGAGGAGATCGAACGTCTCCTCGGAAATCGGGTGTTTTTGGACCTCTGGGTGAAGGTGAAAAAGGATTGGCGGAACGAGGAGGCCTATCTCCGCCGGTTCGGCTATCGGGAAGTGGATTGAGAAGGGCAAATGGACGCGAGTGTCCTTGGCGGCGCGTTCTTCGGATGGGAAGGGGATCCGCCTCGGCTCCCGGCCGTCCGGACCCGGGCCGGAAGCGCCACAGCATTTCCCGCTTTCGGCAAGGTTTTTCGGATCGGACGGGATGCAGCCGCTAGCAATATTTCCATGTCATACTCCTCCGCCCCCCGGTCATTCTAAACATTGGAGAGAATGATCACCACTGACGTCAGGGAAAGGATGGGTGCTGGTTGCGCAATCTCTATTGGAATGTCTTTGCGGTAACTGGCAGTATCGATGCGTACCTGATGTACAAGGGAGTCGACGAGGATCTGGACAACTCTACCGATGAGGACCGGGAGGAGCAGGAGACGGAGGAAGTTCATTAGGGGAAGGGCTTGTCATGCTGGTTAAAACCGAAGGAATCGTCATTCGGACCCGGGATTACGGGGAGAGTCACAAGGTGGTCGTCCTTTTTACCCGGGAGCGGGGCAAGTTGCCCGTCTTGGCCCGAGGGGCCAAAAAGCCGAGGAGCCGCTTGGGAGCGGTGACCCAACTTTTCACCCATGGCCAATACCTCTGTTTTCTCGGTTCCGGAATGGGCACCCTCTCCCAGGGGGAGCTGATCTCCTCCCATCACGCCCTTCGCTCGGATCTTTTTTTGACGGCGACGGCCGCCTACCTGGTGGAGCTGCTGGACCGATTGACGGAGGATATGGAGCCTTTGCCTGTGTTGTACCGGCTGCTTTCCTCCACCCTGGATCAACTGGAGGAGGGGATCGATCCGGATATCTTGTCCCGGATCTTTGAGCTGCGGGTTTTGGAAGCGGCGGGGTACCGACCCGTTCTCGACAAGTGCGCCCTTTGTGGATCAAAGGACCGTCCCGTACGTTTCAGCGTTCGTCAGGGCGGTTTTTTGTGCACCGATTGCCTTCACCGGGACGAACGAACCATCCCCTTATCGGAGAACGCAGCCCGCATATTGAGGCTATTACAGCGGATGACGCCGGATCGGATCGGGAAAGTCCGGGTGAAGGGGGAGACCAAGGACCAGTTGGAACAGGTTTTGCGCGCCTTTATCGACGAATATACGGGCATCGCCTTCAAATCCCGACCCTTTTTGGACCAATTGCGCAAAGGCTGGTCCCCCTCGTCGGATCGTTGACATGACGTTCGGATGTTTGATATATATAAGTTTGAATACGAAGCGAGCTCTGATTTCCAAGGGAATATGGCCGCGCAATGACGGAAAGGAGTAACCGGTCACTCCGTGATCAGCGAGTCGGGGAGGGTGCGAGCCCGGCCACGGACCCGGTGAAGGGCGTTCCGGAGCGCGATGGTGAAAGAGGGGGTCGGCTGATGCCGGCCAAATAGGGTGGAACCGCGGGAAAGCTCCCGTCCCTATGGCTTTCGGTCCATGGGGCGGGGGTTTTTTTACGGCAATCGAGTTGGGAGGTGCGATGCGGTGCATTTCCAGGAAATGATCTTGAAATTGCAATCCTTCTGGGCGAACCAGGGTTGCGTCCTCGTTCAGCCCTACGATGTGGAAAAGGGAGCGGGAACCCTCAACCCGATGACCTTTCTGCGCTCCCTCGGACCGGAGCCCTGGCGGGTGGCCTACGTGGAGCCGTCCCGTCGGCCGGCGGACGGCCGTTATGGGGAAAACCCCAACCGGGTGTATCAACATCACCAATTTCAAGTGATCCTCAAACCTTCGCCCGACGATGTCCAGGAGGTTTATCTGGACAGCCTCCGGGCACTGGGCGTGGATCCCCGTCGCCATGACATCCGCTTCGTCGAGGATAACTGGGAACATCCCATGCTGGGAGCCGCCGGCCTGGGCTGGGAAGTGTGGATCGACGGAATGGAGATCACCCAGTTCACCTACTTCCAGCAGGTGGGGGGTCTGGAGGCGGATCCGGTCTCCGTGGAGCTCACCTACGGCTTGGAGCGGTTGGCCCTCTACCTGCAGGACAAGGAGAGCGTCTACGATCTCCAGTGGGTGGACGGTGTGACGTACGGCGATGTGTTCCACCAGGCGGAATACGAGCAGTCCAAATATGCCTTTGAGGTGGCCGACACGGATCTCCTGTTTCGCCTCTTCGACGATTTCGAAGGGGAAGCCCTCCGCGCCCTGGAGGCGAAGCTGGTGCTGCCCGCATACGATTGGGTGTTGAAGTGTTCCCACACCTTCAATCTGCTGGAGGCCCGGGGGGCGATCAGTGTCACCCAGCGGACCGGGTATATCGGTCGGGTGCGCAATCTGGCCCGAAAATGCGCCAAGACCTACGTCGAAGAGCGGGAGCGGCTCGGATTTCCTCTGCTGAAGGGGGGAGAGAACCGTGGCTGAACGGGATTTTCTGTTGGAAATCGGCTGTGAGGAGATACCGGCCCGCTTTGTGGAGGATGCGGTTTCTCAGTTAAAGGAGCGGGTCGAAAAGTGGCTTCGGGAAAAGCGGATTGACCACCAGGGCAGCCATACATATGCCACACCCAGGCGGCTCGCGCTGCGGATCGAAGGGATGGCCGAGCGCCAGCGGGATGTGGAGGAGGTGGTGAGAGGACCCGCCAAGCGGATCGCCCTCAAGGAGGATGGAAAGTGGGGGCCGGCAGCGGAGGGATTCGCCCGGAAACAGGGGGTCTCCCTGGATGACCTGTATTTCGACGAATACAAAGGGGAGGAGTACCTGTTCGCCCGGCGGGTACAGGAGGGGAAGCCCGCCGCGGAATGCCTGGCGGAGGGGCTCCCCGAGGTGCTTTCCTCCATCCATCTGCCGGGAGCGATGCGCTGGGGAAGCGGACGGGCGCGGTTCATCCGCCCGGTGCGGTGGTTGGTCTGCCTGTTCGGCACAGAGACGATCCCCTTCGCCTGGGCGGGCGTCACCGCCGGCAACCGGACGCGCGGACACCGGTTTTTGGGGGAGGAAGTGGAACTCTCTTCCCCGGCGGAATATCCGGAGGTCCTCCGCTCCCAATGGGTGATCGCCGATGTGGCGGAGCGCAGGCAACGGATTCTCGATCAGCTCCGCCGGCTGGAGGTGGAGAAAGGGTGGCGGATCCCTGTGGATGAGGGGCTGCTGGCCGAAGTAACTCATCTCGTGGAATATCCGACGGTGATCGCCGGGTCCTTCGATGAAAAATTTCTCGCGTTGCCGCCGGCCGTGCTGATCACGACGATGCGGGAACACCAGCGTTATTTCCCGGTAAAGGCCGAGGACGGGAGCCTGCTGCCCCATTTCGTCACCGTGCGCAACGGCGATGATGTCGCCCTAGAACAGGTGGCCCGCGGAAATCAAAAGGTGCTGAAGGCCCGGCTGGCGGATGCCCGCTTTTTCTTGGAGGAGGATTTGAAGCTTCCGGTCGATGAGGCGGTCTCCCGGCTGGATCAAATCGTCTTTCACGAGAAGCTGGGAAGTGTCGGCGAAAAGGTGCGGCGGGTCCGCACGCTGGCGCTCGCCATTGCTGATTGGCTGGAGTTGGACGAGGAGACAGTCCGGAAAATTGATCGGGCGGCCCGCATCTGCAAATTTGATCTGTCGACGCAGATGGTGGACGAATTCCCCGAACTGGAGGGGATCATGGGGGAAGAATACGCCCGGCGGGCCGGAGAAGATCCGGAGGTTGCCCGAGCGGTATTCGAACATCATTTGCCTCGCCATGCCGGGGACGAGCTTCCAGCCTCCGTCCCCGGAACCGTTCTCGCCCTGGCGGACAAGATGGATGCCCAGGCCGCCTTCCTCGGGATCGGCATCCAGCCTTCCGGTTCGCAGGATCCCTACGGTCTGCGCCGGCGGGCTGCCGGTTTGATCCAGATCCTTCTGAACCGGGATTGGCCGGCGGTGACGTTAGGGCGCCTCTGGGAGCAGGCCCTGGACCTTCTGGAGGACAAGGGGCTCCTCACCCAACCGGTGGAAGAGGTGAAGAAACAGCTGGCGGAATTCTTCGCCCTTCGCCTTCGGACGGTCCTCCAGGAGGAGTCCATCCGGCATGATGTGGCCGACGCGGTGCTGGCGGCCGGGGTGGACGACCCGCGGTTGACGGTGGAAAAGGCTCGCCTCCTGGTCGAGCGGTTGAAGGAGGAAGAGGCCTTTAAACCGGTCGTGGAGGCGTTCAATCGGACCGCCAACCTCGGAAGGAAGGGGGATCCCGAGCGGGCGGTGGATCCGTCTTTGATGGAGGAGGAAGCGGAACGCCTCCTGTGGGATGCTTATCGGCGGGCTTCGGACCGGTTTGAAGCCTTCCTGACGAAGCGGGACGTCCCCGGGATGTATCAGGCCCTGGCGGAGATGGCCCCGGCGATCCATCGCTTTTTTGACGAAGTGTTCGTGATGGCCGAGGATGAAGCGGTCCGCGCCAACCGACTCGCCCTTTTGCGCCGGGTGACCGATCTGGTGAAGCGGTTTGCCCACTTTGACCGTTTGATCGGTTGAAGAGACGGGCCGCCCACGCGCTGTCCTCTTCGGAGGCATGGACTGGTCTCGGCCACCCCCTCGTAAACCTGTCGGCACGGGCGGAGCAGCCGCGCCGGAAACGGACGCCCCATCGGGGCCGCGATCGGGAACCTCTCCTGAACGCGGCCCGATTTGTTTTTAGAGATATTTTTTATACAATTCACTATGATTTAATGGGTTTTACTTGGTTGAAAAATATTTTTTACATTGATCAATCCGATGATTTTCTCTATAATGTTAGCCATTCACGGCGGGGTCATGGATCCGCCTCAAATTTTCCTTCTGCCCTCGCATCGGATTTTTTCATTTTTTCTCGAAGATTTCCGGCGAGAGGAGTGTCGGATGTCACACTCCTGAAGATGTGGGTTTCGATCTGGTTCAGCCCCGGAGCCACCTATGCGATCCTGAAGATGGACCAAATCCCCTTTTCCTTGCTCCCTGTCAAAGCTGATGTTGTGAACCCGGATATCCCGGCCAGCATGGATTGGGGACATGAATACAGCCTTTTGTGGATTTTGGGCGCATCCTGGATCGGGGCCAATTGGATGCCGTGTCGATCCTGCGCATGGGAAAGGGGTTTATTCCAGCGGATGCCGTTGACCTCCCATTCTTCCACTTCAGCCTGGCGATGCGGGCGGTGTTTACGCCTTTATCATCGCGGCTTTGAGAAATTTACGTTTTTTCCAAATGGGGAAGCTTTTTCACCGTCCGATGCGTTCTTTCGTGCCCATTGCCCCTTTGTGCATGGGGATTCAGTTGAGCGGATGGAGGAGTGGATCACATGAGTGACATCAATTTGATCGGACCGGGCATCGGTGGACTGATGGCGTACTTGATTTCGGACCTTTATTTCAGCAAGGTCGTCACTTTGGGGGAGTATGAAACGGATGCCACCACGGAACAGGGCGAATACCGCGTACATATCACCCGGATGGGATCCAGACGGCCCTATATCAAGGTGAAAATCCAGGATAAGACGAGGAATCGGCAACGCTCCAAGACCTTTCGGCAGAAGCATCTGATGCAGCAGTACGATGCCGACAACCTGGATGAAGTGGTCGATGAAATCCTGCGGTGGTACGAGGACACCGCCTTAAATCAGTCGAAGCGTTGAGGGAGGGCGAAGGAGATGTTTTTTGTAAAACTGCTCCTTTGGGCATTGATTGGTGCCGTGCTGTACGTGCTGTTCAGCAAGCTGTTTGTCAAAGGGGAGTATGAATCGGATTGGAAAACGGAGGTCGGAGAATATAAAGTCCACATCGAAAGGATACGGACGCTCCGCGCCCCTTTCATGCAAGCCAAAATTACGGATTCCACAAGGAATAAAGTGTACGCCAAACGAATCGATGAACCCGAACTGGTTCAGCGATTTGATGCCGGAAATCGGGAGGAAGTGGCGGGCGAACTGGTAAGGCGTTATGAAGCGAAGCTCCTCCGCTCCATGGCGTCGTGATCGAAAGGCGGAGATGTTATCCTGAGGCTGTTGACAAGGTCAACGGCCTTTTTTTGGAAATCAATAGCCCCGGGCTGGAAAGCCCGGGGCAAAGGGGCCGGAGATATGCGCAGGCGTGTCCGGGAGATCGGTTCTTCCGCCTCCCGCTTCCGGCTCTTTTTTCAGCGGTTTCGCCTTGGTTTTACGATTCCACCACATACAAATCCGGCGGGACGTCGGACAGAAAGGGCGTCTCCTTGCCGGCACAATAGAGGTGGAGTTCGTGCATCGCCCGGGTGCAGACCGTGTAAAACAGCTTTCGTTCGCTCTCCTTGCCGTATCGCGCTTCTTGGGCGTCGAAAACGATCACCGCATCGAATTCCAATCCCTTGGCCAGGTACGAGGGGATGACCAGGGGACCGGCTTCGAAGGAGGCCGTCTCCTTTTCGATGAGCCGGAGGTTTGGCCACTGTTTTTTCAGTTCTTCATAGGCCTCCCGGCTTTCCCGGGCGGTTTTGCAAATGATGGCGATGGTTTGATGTCCCGCCGCCTGAAGGGCATGGATGCGGCCCGCGATTTTTTCGATCAGTTTTTCCCGGCTCTCCACGGGTGTCCAGGTGGGCTTGGGACCGTCGCGGTGGAAGGGTTCGATCCGATCTCCGCCGTCAATCAGTTCCCGGGTAAACAGGACGATTTGCCGGGTAGAGCGGTAGCTCCGCGTCAGAATGAAGGTGTCGGTTTCCTCGGGACCGAACAGGTCGGGGAGGGCTTGAAATCCGGAATCGGCGGCGACGAAGATGGCCTGGTTGAAGTCGCCCAGGACGGTCATGCGGGCCCGCGGAAACAGGTGCTTGAGAAAAGCGAATTGAAACGGAGAGAAGTCCTGGGCTTCATCGACAAAGACGTGGCGTATGTGGGGTTTGGTGTGAAACCCGACGAGTCTTTCCATCAGATAGAGGAAGGGCGTCGCATCTTCATAGGCCAATTCGTTGCGATCCAGCCGCTCCACCGTCTGGGTGCAGATCGCCTTCCACCCCGGGGGCAGCGGAGTCTCCGGCATGAGGTGCGGGATGAAATCGGGATCCGAAAACAGTTGCCGGTACAGGGCGGGGATGTCGAGGAACCGGTATCGGCTGATGGACCTTCGCAGGGGTTTTAAGCGCTCGTTCACCACGAAGGAGGCGAGCCATTTCCGTTCCCGATCAAAGTCATCGAAGGTATCCCCGGAGAACCCCCGTCGGCGCTCAAGCTGTTTGAAGGCGCGGTGATAGGTATCGGCATCGAGGAGTTCGATTTCATCCTCCACCCAGGGCATCTCCTTTTCCCGCTCTGCCAGTTCATCCAACCGATCCAGGAGCTGTTCGGCCAGCCGGCTCAACCGGCTCGGAATCGAACGCGAGGTGTCGAGGGCGTAAAAGCGTTCCGCGATCTCTTCAGCGGCGATGAGAACCCGATTCTGAAAGGTGATGTCGCTGAAGATCAAGCCCTTCTTCCCTAAAACCTCCAAATAACGATTGATCGCGTCCATGAAACGGGCGGATGTCTTAAACCGGATCCCCTGAAGCCGCTCGTCATAGCCCGGTTCCTTTTCCCCTTGCAACACGTATTCCATCTGATCGTAGGGATCCTCCAGACGGAACCACCTCCCCAGGCGGTGCTCCAGCATTTCCTGAAAGGTGGTCTGGTGCATGTTTTCCTCACCCAGCTCCGGAAGGACCGTGGACACGTAGCTGTTAAACATCGGGTTGGGGGAGAACAGCACCACCTGCTGGGCTGTCAGTGACTGGCGATAACGGTACAGCAGCCAGGCCACCCGTTGCAGGGCCGTCGAGGTTTTTCCGCTGCCCGCTGCCCCCGACACGATCAGCAGCCTTTTCCCTTCGTTGCGGATGATGCGGTTTTGTTCCTTCTGGATCGTGGCCACGATATTTTTCATCTGGGTGTCCGAATGGCGGCCCAGAACTTCCTGGAGCAGTTCGTCGCCGATCGTGACGCCGGTGTCGAACATGCTCCGGATCTGCCCATCCCGGATGATGAACTGCCGCTTCCGTTGCAGGTCTCCCCGAATGGTGCCCATGGGCGTCTCATACTGCGCCGGTCCGGGAGAGCCTTCGTAATACAGGCTGGCGATGGGCGCCCGCCAATCGTAGACCAAGGGCTGTTCGCCATCACGGACGGAGGCGATGCCCAGATAAATCGTTTCGGCTTCCGTATCCCCGTCTTCGGCAAAGTCGATTCTCCCGAAGTAGGGGGAATCCTTCATCCGGACCAGCGTCTTCATCCGCCGGTGGGCATGCTGGTAGCTGCGTTCCCGTTCGGCCATGACATCCGCTTGCTGTTTGATGCTGGCGATGGTTTCGAGGGTGTCATGGGGATCGCTGAAGTTGATGGTGACATCATCCCAGAAGTTTCTGCGGATCTCCAGGATGTTTTCTTTGATTCCTTCCGTTTGCTGACGCAGCGCTTGGATTTGTCGGTCGATTTTGCGAACGACGGTATCGACCCGCTTTTGTTCCTTTTCCAGTTCTTGATCCTCCGCCATCGGATATCGCTCCTTTTTCATGGGATGGGGTGTTGACAAAGGAGTAGTTCATGTAGTAATATATAATAGGGGTATTTTTTGTTTGTATCATGAAGGCGTACGCCTTTATTAATTTATCATGGGAACGGTCTGCCGTCAACCGGGTTCCGACGGGGGATCGGTGGGAACGAAAAAGCGGATGTTGCTGTCATTGTAACAAATCGGGGAGCCTTCTCTGCAAGCAAGTGCCTGGAGGACGCGGATTCGCCGCTCGATAAGCGGCGAATCCTTTTTTTGTTGGGGGCTGGTGTGCTTCGAAACGGGCGGAATCGGAGGGGAATGGCTGAACAAAAAGTTCTTGCAGAAATAGAGTAGTCAATATAGTATATACTATATAAGGGATTTTCTTATAAAGTATGACACAAATTCATTACCTTCGCCCGTTGGAGGGGGTGTGGGGCAATCGAACTGACCAAACGCCAGGAGATGATTTTGCAGATCGTCCGGGATGAGGGGCCGATCACGGGCGAACAGATTGCTGAAAGGCTGAACCTGACCCGGGCTACGTTGCGTCCGGATCTCGCCATATTGACGATGGCCGGATTTTTGGATGCCCGTCCCCGGGTGGGATATTTTTATGTCGGGAAGACGGCCAACCAGCTGTTTATGGAGCATGTCCGAAAGCTGAAGGTGAAGGATTATAAATCGATGCCCGTCGTCGTTACGGAGGAACTTTCCGTGTACGACGCCATATGCACCATGTTTCTGGAAGACGTCGGAACCTTGTTTGTGGTGAAGGATGGCGGTCGGCTGGCGGGGGTGATTTCCCGGAAGGATTTGCTGAAAATCGCCCTGGGCAAGCAGGATCTGCAGGCGATTCCCGTCAGTGTGGTCATGACTCGGATGCCCAATATCGTCACCTGCAGTCAGGAGGATACCTTATACGAAGCGGCATCCAAGCTGATGCGCAATCAGGTGGATGCATTGCCGGTGGTACGCCCGATGGAGGACGGTCAGGGGCTGGAAGTGGTGGGCAGGATCACGAAAACGACGATCACCAAAGCGTTCGTGGAGTTGGGGCAGGAGTCCAGCGTTTAAGACACCGGTCGGCTGAGGGGAGGGGAAGGACGATTACAAACGATACACAACATCCGGTCGTTTATGTTGTTTCCGATTCGGTAGGGGAGACCGCCGAGTTTGTCGTTCGGGCGGCTTCGAGCCAGTTTAACGGGGATCAGGTGGAAATTCGCCGGGTTCCCTATGTGGATGACAGGGAGACGATCGCCGAAACCGTCCAGGCAGCCGCCGAGGTTCAGGGAATGATCGCCTTTACCCTGGTGATTCCCGAACTGCAGGCGTATTTGATCGAGGAGGCCAGGCGGCATAAGGTGCCCGCCGTCGATATCATGGGACCGATGATCGATGAGCTCGCCAGGTTGTTCCAGCGCAGCCCGAAACGGGAGCCGGGCCTTGTGCGCAAGATGGACGAAGAGTATTTCCGGCGGGTCGAGGCGATTGAATTTGCCGTAAAATACGACGATGGACGGGATCCCCGGGGGCTCCTCCGGGCGGACGTGGTGCTGATCGGCGTTTCCCGCACGTCCAAGACGCCCTTGTCCATGTATTTGGCGCACAAACGGCTGAAGGTGGCCAACGTTCCGCTGGTGCCGGAGGTGGAGCCGCCGGAGGAGCTGTTCCGCATTCCTCCGCAAAAATGCATCGGTCTGACGATCGAACCGGAACATTTGAACACCATTCGCCGGGAGCGGTTGAAATCCCTGGGACTGACGTCGCAGGCCAACTACGCCAGCATGGAGCGCATTCTCCAGGAGCTGGAATACGCCGAGGGCATCATGAAAAAGGTAGGGTGTCCCGTCATCGATGTGTCCCGCAAGGCGGTGGAAGAGACAGCCAATATCGTGCTGGAGATTCTTCGTAGGGGAGGTCGTCAATCTTGATGAAAAAGGTCGTTTATCGGTTTGATGAGGGCCGCGAAGAGATGAAACAGCTGTTGGGCGGAAAAGGGGCCAACCTTGCGGAGATGACTCGGCATGGCCTCCCGGTTCCTCCCGGGTTCACCATCACGACGGAGGCTTGTCTCGACTATTATGCCGCCGGCCGTCAGCTGACCCAAGAGGTCCTCGATCAGATGGAGCAGGCGGTGGCGGATCTGGAGAAGCGGACGGAAAAGGGGCTCGGGGATCCGGAACGCCCGCTCCTCGTCTCCGTCCGCTCGGGAGCGGTCATTTCCATGCCGGGGATGATGGACACGGTGCTCAACCTGGGTCTCAACGACGAGACGGTGGAGGGGCTTGCGCGTTTGACGGGGAATCCCCGCTTTGCCTACGATTCCTACCGCCGGTTCATCCAGATGTTTGGTGACGTGGTGCTGGGCATCGATCATTATCTCTTTGAACAGATCATCGATGAGCGGAAAGCGAAAAGGGGGCTCAAACAGGATCCGGAGCTCTCGGCGGGGGATTGGCGGTGGGTGATTGGCCGGTTCCAGGATTTGGGCAAGCGGGCGACGAAGAAACCCTTTCGTCAGGACCCCAGGGAACAGCTGCGCCGGGCGCAGATCGCGCTCTTCGATCCCTGGAGCAACCAGCGGACGGCCATCTACCGGAAACTCCACACGATACCGACCGATC
>Ga0079224_100003014_pt1 | contig 20927 bp, 21 predicted proteins | sample Stecom2015_FD_80414 | JGI IMG/M metagenome (GOLD analysis project Ga0079224, IMG submission 80414) | Agricultural soil microbial communities from Utah to study Nitrogen management - Steer compost 2015 | ecosystem: Environmental > Terrestrial > Soil > Agricultural land | place: USA: Utah...
GACAACGAAGGGCATTTCGGGCTGGCGTACGACGCTTATACGCACTTCACTTCGCCCATCCGGCGCTATCCCGACCTGTTGATCCATCGCTGCATCAAGGCGGTGCTGAACGGTACGCGTTATCAGCCGGGCGACTGGCACGATCTGGGAACGCATTGCTCCATGACCGAGCGGCGTGCCGACGAGGCGACGCGCGATGTGGTCAACTGGCTCAAGGCCTACTACATGCGCGACAAGGTGGGCGAGGAGTTCGAGGGCAGCATCAGCGCCGTCACGAGCTTCGGCATCTTCGTCGCGCTCGACGACATCTACATCGAGGGCCTGGTGCACGTGTCGGAACTGGGCAACGACTACTTCCGCTACGAACAGGCGCTGCAGGAACTGCGCGGCGACCGGACCGGGAAGGCCTATCGCCTTGCCGATCGCGTGCGCGTGAAGGTCGTGCGCGTCGATCTGGAGCAGAGCCGCATCGATTTCGTGCTGGCCGATGCGAGCGAATAAGATAGTGTTTCCGTTCGTCCTGAGCGCGAGCGCAGCGAGCAGTCGAAGGACATGCTGCGTTCACCCTTCGACAGGCCAAGGGCGAACGGCAAGGATTGCGGCTTGAGCAAACTCACTTTCATCCACGGCTTCCATGCCGTGCAGTCGCGACTGCGCAGCGACGCCGAGTCGGTGCGCGAGTTGTATGTGACCGAAGGGCGCAACGATCCGCGCCTGCGCGATCTGGTCAAGCTGGCCGAAAGCCGCGGCGTGCGCGTCATGCAGGTGCCGGCGGCGCGCCTGGACGGCATGGCGAGCGGCGCGCGTCATCAAGGCGTGGTAGCCGGCGTCGTCGCGCGGCAGCCGCGTGCGAGCCTCGACGACTATCTCGACGAACTGCGCGAGCCGCCGGTGCTGCTCGTGCTCGACGGCGTCACCGATCCGCACAATCTCGGCGCGGCGCTGCGCGTGGCCGATGCGGCCGGCGCCCACGCGGTCATCGCGCCCAAGGACCGCAGCGCGGGGCTGTCCGCCACGGCCGTCAAGGTGGCGAGCGGGGCGGCCGACAGCGTCCCCTATTTCGTCGTCACCAATCTGGCGCGCACGCTCGACGAACTGAAGGAGCGCAACATCTGGGTCGTCGGCACGGCCGACGACGCCGACACCGATCTCTATCAGGCCGACCTTCCCGACGCTGTTGCCTGGGTGCTGGGTTCGGAGGGCGAGGGCATGCGCCGCCTCACGCGCGAGCGCTGCGATCTGCTGGTGCGCATCCCCATGCTCGGCAAGGTGGAAAGTCTGAACGTCTCCGTTGCCGCCGGCGTCTGCCTGTACGAGTCCGCCCGGCGACGGCTTTCCCGCTCCCGCTGAAGCGCCTGGACGCGCAAATCGTCGGCGCCGCCCAACGATGCGGTGGCCGGCGGGCCATGCGTACGCCTTTTGCCTACGGCAACGCGCCGGCCGGGCGAACGCTTTTTGAGGCCGATCAATCCGTCCGTCCGCGAGAGCGATATCGTTGATACGTCCTTGCAGACGCTCGCGCACGCGGCAGCCGGGCGCATGTATCGCACCGCTGTCGCGTCGAGGTGCGTCTGCAAGCGTCGACATTTCTTAAGGAGCGAAATCATGGCAAATCTCTCCCTGTTCAATCCTTTCCGGCGACATGTCGAGGCCTTTAACGATCCCTTCGACGAGTTGATGCGGCGCATGTGGCAGCCGATTCAGTGGGCGCCGGAAACGTCGATGGACATCCGCATCGACGTCGAGGAAGACGACCAAGCCTATACGGTGAAAGCCGAAATTCCCGGCGTGAAGAAGGAAGACATCAAGGTCGAGGTGGACGGCAACACCGTGTCCATCAGCGCCGAGTCGAAGCGTGAAGAAGAGGTGAAGGAAAAGGGGCGCGTGGTGCGGAACGAACGCTACTATGGCAGCCTGTATCGCAGTTTCTCGCTCGCGCACGACGTGGACGAGGAGAAGGCTTCGGCGAAGTATACGGACGGCGTGCTGGAACTGACGCTGCCGAAGCGGGCCGACGCGAAAACCAAGCAGATCTCCGTCCAATGACGGGCCGGGCTGCGGCCTTCGCGGTCGCGTCCCGCCCTCGCGGCGTGTGCCGCGGGGCACCGTTCTCGTCCGTGCCGGGCGGGGACGGTGCCCGCATCCTTCCGGCAGGCCGCGCGCCGACGCTGCCGCCATGTACTTGATTTCCCTTGCTTCACTCTCCTGGCGGCGGCTATAATCGCCGGCTTTCCCGGGATTCCCCCGGGAACCTTTCCACACCGCTTCGCATGGCGGGTGGACAAAGCCCAAAAGGAGTGTGCATGCGTCATTACGAAATCGTATTCATCGTCCATCCGGACCAGAGCGAACAGGTCCCGGCGATGATCGAGCGCTACCGTGCGATCGTCACTGCGCGGGAAGGCAAGATCTATCGTCTGGAAGACTGGGGCCGTCGTCAGCTGGCCTATCCGATCGACAAAATCCACAAAGCGCATTACGTGCTCATGAACATCGAGTGCGACGGCGAGACCCTCTCCGAACTGGAACACGCGTTCAAGTTCAACGATGCGGTCCTGCGCCATCTCATCGTGAAGATGAAGCACGCGGTGAGCGCGCCGTCGCCCATGATGAAGGAAGAGAAAGCGCGTTCCGTGCTCGAGCCGCAAGCGGCCAAGCCCGCCGAGGGCGAAGCCGAGCAGCCTGCCGCCGAGCAACCGGCTGCCGAACAGCCGGCCGCCAGCGCTTAAAGATTGAGTCGCGACAACCAGCTTGTATTGAGCGGCCGACTGACCGAGCGCGACGCGCTCAGGCATACGCCGGCCGGGATTCCGATCCTCAACTTCCGTATCGCGCACGCCTCGACGCAAATCGAAGCGGACACGCCCCGACAGGTCGAACTGGAACTGGGATGCGTGGCGGTGCAGGAACAGGCGAAGCTGATTGCAGGAGCGCCTCTGGGCGTGGGCCTGCAGCTCAGCGGATTTCTGACGCCGAAGAGTCGATCGAGCCGGCAGCTGGTGTTGCATGTAAACACCATCGAATTCAAGGAAGGAGTACAACATGGCCACACCGAGTCGAGGTCGTAGTGGTGCACGCAGGAAGGACGGACGCCGTCGCGACGGCGGCCGCGCGCTGTTCAAGCGCCGCAAGTTTTGCCGCTTCACCGCGGAGAAGATCGAGTGGATCGATTACAAGGACGTCGATCTGCTGAAGGACTTCATCAGCGAGAACGGCAAGATCATCCCGGCGCGCATCACCGGCACCAAGGCCGGCTACCAGCGCCAGCTGAGCACCGCTATCGAGCGCGCGCGTTACCTCGCGCTGCTGCCCTACACCGATCGTCACTAAGAGGAGCGGAAATCATGCAAGTCATTCTGCTCGAAAAAGTCGTCAACCTCGGCGGTCTGGGCGATGTGGTGAAGGTGAAGGACGGCTACGCCCGCAACTACCTCATCCCGCAGGGCAAGGCCAAGCGCGCCACGCCGGACAACCTCGCCGAGTTCGAGAAGCGTCGTGCCGAACTGGAGAAGGCGCAGGCCGAACAACTGGCCGCCGCGCAAGCGAAGGCCGGCGAACTGGACGGCCTGACCATCCAGCTCACCCGCAAGGCGGGCGTGGACGGCCGCCTGTTCGGTTCGGTCACCAACTTCGACATCGCCGAGGCGCTGGAAGCGCAAGGTCATCCGATCGAGCGCGCCGCGATCCGCATGCCGGAAGGCCCGCTGAAGATGGTGGGCGATCACGACGTGTCGATCGTGCTGCACACCGATGTGGTGGTGGACGTGAAGATCGCCGTGCTGGGCGAACACGTCGCCTGAGCATCGCGCATCCGTGTGAGGAAAGGGGCCCCACGGGGCCCTTTTCTTTTTTATGCGTCGCCACAAGGGCGTAGCCGCGTTCCTTAAAGCGTGCGCGCTCGAATCTCCGGGAAGCAAACGCAAAGCGCGCATTTCCCGCTGGCAGGTTCCGCGCAGCTTCCCTTACACTTCCCGCTCGCAACGAAACCCGGTCGGCCTGCCAGACGCCGGCCGCTCTTTATAGAAAGCATGGCCCAAACCTCGACCCAAGTCGCTGCCGATCCGCAGGTCCTCAATCTGCGCCTCCCGCCGCATTCCGTCGAAGCGGAACAGTCGCTGCTCGGCGGCCTGATGCTGGAAAACGAAGCATGGGACCGCATCGGCGACATCGTCTCGGCCGAGGACTTCTATCGCGACGACCATCGCCGCATCTACCGCCACATCGCCAAGCTCATCGCCGAAGGCAAGCCGGCCGACGTGGTGACGGTGAACGAGTCCATCGAGTCGAGCGAGGACAAGGACAAGACCGGCGGCCTGGCCTACCTGGGCATGCTCACGCAGAACACGCCCACGGCGCACAACATCCGCCGCTACGCAGAAATCGTGCACGAGCGCGCCGTGATGCGGCGCCTGGTCGCGGTGGGCACCGAGATCGCCGACAGCGCGCTCAACCCGCTGGGCAAGAACGTCGGCCAGTTGCTCGACGAAGCCGAATCGAAGGTGATGGAGATCGCCGAAAGCGGCTCGCGCGGGCGGCAGGGTTTCATCGCCATGTCGCAACTGGTCACACAGGTGATGGAGCGCGTGGACCAGCTCTACAGCCGCGACGACCCGTCCGACATCACCGGCATTCCCACGGGCTTCGACGATCTGGATCAGATGACCTCCGGCCTGCAGGAAGGCGACCTCATCATCGTCGCCGGCCGGCCCAGCATGGGGAAAACCGCGTTCTCGCTGAACATCGGCGAGAACGTCGCGCTCAAGACCGGCATGCCCGTGGCGGTGTTCAGTATGGAAATGGGCGGCTCGCAACTGGCTGCGCGGATGCTCGGCTCGGTGGGGCGCATCGACCAGCACAAGCTGCGCACCGGACGCCTGTCCGACGACGACTGGAGCCGGCTCACCACGGCGCTCGGCACGCTGCACGACGCCAACATCCATATCGACGAGACGCCCGCGCTCAACGCGCTCGAACTGCGCGCCCGCGCTCGCCGGCTGCATCGTCAATACGGCAAGCTCGGCCTGATCATCATCGACTACCTGCAGCTCATGTCGGCGAACACGTCAGGGGAGAATCGCGCCACCGAGATTTCCGAAATCTCGCGCTCGCTCAAGGCGCTCGCCAAGGAATTGAGCGTGCCGGTGATCGCGCTGTCGCAGTTGAACCGCAGTCTGGAGCAGCGGCCGAACAAGCGCCCCGTCATGTCCGACCTGCGTGAATCGGGCGCCATCGAACAGGACGCCGACCTCATCCTCGCCATCTATCGAGACGAGGTCTACAACCCCGACTCCGCCGACAAGGGCAAAGCGGAAATCCTCATCCTCAAGCAGCGGAACGGCCCCATCGGTCACGTCGACGTGACCTTCCTCGGTCAGTACACGCGTTTCGAGAACTACGCCAGCCCGAATCGCTTTTAGCGATCGTCGGCCGGGCGCTCAGGGCAGAAGCTCGATACCGAAGTGCCGAACGACGAGGGCGAAAAGGCCGAAGCTCAGCAGCGTGATGCCCACGCTCGCCAGCATGGTGAGCCAGAATCCCAGCCGCGGCAGCAGAAAGGGGAAGGCCAGAAACATCGGCAGCGTCGGTACGACATACCAGAACGTGTACCAGGCGTGATTCGCGATTTTTTCCTGCGGCTGATGTTCGATATAGAGCCAGATCAGCGCGAGCACGGTCACGAGCGGCAATGCCGCAATGAAGCCGCCCAGCTTGTCGCTGCGCTTCGCCGCTTCCGATACGACCACGACCACGGCAGCAGTCAGCAAGTATTTGGTTACCAGCCAGCCCACGCTCATCTCCTCGGCAGCAGGGTCAAAGGTTCACGCGCGCGACACGGGTAATCGAAGGCCGCGTGTCGGTCAAACGATCAGGCGCCGGCGTGCTGCGCCATCTCTTCCTCTCCGGGCTCGTCGATGCGCGTCACTTCCACCGCATGCGCGCGCTGATGGCGCACGTCCGTGACGCGGAACTCGTAGTTTTCGTGCCTGAAGCTGTCGCCCACCGTGGGCGTGCGTTGCAGCCGCGCATTCATCAGCCCGGCGATGGTGGTGTAGCGCTCGTCCTCGCTCACCAGGCCGCGCGTTTCCAGCACCTGCTCCAGATGATGCAGATCCGCGCCGCCGTCGATCAGCCAGCGGCCGTCGCCCTGGGGCTGAATCTCGGGTCTTTCGCCTTCCTCGGGAAAATCGCCGGCAATCGCCTCGAGCACATCGAGCGGCGTGACGCATCCCTGAATGACGCCGTGCTCGTCGCTCACCAGCGCCAACTGCGTGCCCGCCTGGCGCAAGTGGTGAATGGCGTGCAGCGCTTGCATGTTCTCCGACAGGATCATCGGCTTGCGGATGCTGTCCTCGCGAATGGCGCCTTCGTGAGCGAGGTCGTAGATCGCGTCCTTCGCCCGGACGATACCGAGCAGACGGTCCAGCGTGCCGCGTGCGATGGGATAGCGGCTGTGCGGGCGCGAGCGTAACTGCGCGCGGATCGCGTCGGCGTCGTCTTCGATGTTGATCCAGGCCAGGTGCGAACGCGGCGTCATCACCGAGCGCAGCGAGCGCTCCGCCAGCGTGAGCACGCCTTGCACCATCTGCCGCTCCTCCGGTACGAACGGCGCGGCCTCGCCCGGTGCCATCGCAGGCGCGTCGCCCGCCACGGCCGGTGCGGCCTCCAGCGCCTGCGGTCCGGCCAGCAGCCGGAGGATCGCCTCGGCAGCACGTTGTCGTGCAGGCAGGCGCCGCTCTTTCTTGAGGCGGTTGCGCTGCGCGATCTGGTTGAACACCTCGATCATGATCGAGAAGCCGATCGCGGCGTAGAGATAACCCTTGGGCAGATGGAAGCCCAGGCCGTCGGCCACCAGGCTGAGACCGATCATGAGCAGGAAGCTGAGGCACAACACGACCACCGTCGGGTGCGCGTTGACGAAGTTCGTAAGCGGCTTCGACGCGACCAGCATGACGATGATCGCGATGACGACCGCAGCCATCATCACCGGCAGATCGTTCACCATGCCCACCGCGGTGATCACCGAGTCGAGCGAGAACACGGCGTCCAGCGCGACGATCTGCGCGATCACGACCCACAGGCTGGGATATGCCCGGGTGTCTGTCCCGGCGTGGTGATCCTCGCCTTCCAGGCGCGCATGCAGTTCGGTCGTGGCCTTGTAAAGCAGGAACAGGCCGCCGAGGAAGAGGATGAGATCGCGGCCGGACACGGCCATCGGCCCCACATGGAACAGCGGCGCGGTCAGTCCGACCAGCCACGAGATCGCGGCGAGCAGCGCAAGCCGCATGAACAGCGCGAGCGACAGGCCGATGATGCGCGCCATGTCGCGTTGTCTGGGCGGCAGCCGCGACGCCAGGATGGCGATGAACACCAGGTTGTCGATGCCGAGCACGATCTCGAGCACGACGAGGGTCAGCAGACCCACCCACACGGTCGGATCGGTGAACAGTTCGATCATGAGACCTCTGTTTGGCGAACGCCCGGAATGCGGGCAAGGATAGCCCCATTCGCTTGCAGGCAGCGGGCCGTGACGGCGACAGGCGGCTCGGCGCGCTGTTCAATCCTTCGAAGCGCCCGGAGCGGGAAGAAGCTCAACCGTTCGTGGTGAGCGCGAGCGCAGCGAGCAGTCGAACCATGAGCGGCCGGGAGCAGAAGGATGATGACCGACCGGGCCGTTCATCCTTCGACCCGCCCTGCGGGCGGCTCAGGACGAACGGCAGCGACTCTCCGCGCGCACTTCTCCGCCTTCAGTTCTCCACTCTCGACTCGACCTACAGCACGTCCGCCGCGTAATCCGCCAGACGCGAGCGTTCGCCGCGCTGCAGCGTCACGTGGCCCGAATGGCGCCAGCCCTTGAAGCGATCCACCACGTAGGTCAGACCCGAACTGCCTTCGGTGAGGTAGGGCGTGTCGATCTGCGCGATGTTGCCCAGGCACACCACCTTCGTGCCGGGACCGGCGCGGGTGATGAGCGTCTTCATTTGTTTCGACGTCAGGTTCTGCGCTTCGTCGATGATGAGGAACTTGTTGAGGAAGGTGCGGCCGCGCATGAAGTTGAGCGACTTCACCTTGATGCGCGAGCGGATGAGATCGCGTGTTGCGGCGCGGCCCCAGTCGCCGGCGGCCTCGTCGGGCGTGTTGAGCACGTCCAGGTTGTCTTCCAGCGCACCCATCCACGGCGTCATCTTTTCTTCCTCGGTGCCGGGGAGGAAGCCGATGTCCTCGCCCACCGGCACGGTCACGCGGGTCATGATGATTTCGCTGTAGAGCTTGTCCTCCAGCGTCTGCATGAGACCGGCGGCCAGCGTCAGCAGCGTCTTGCCCGTGCCGGCCTGGCCGAGCAGGGTGACGAAGTCGATGTCCGGGTTCATCAGCAGGTTGAAGGCGAAGTTCTGCTCACGGTTGCGCGCGGTGATGCCCCACACTGCATTCTTGCTGTGGCTGTAGTCGCGCACCGTTTCCAGCACGACGCTGCCCGGCTCCTGTTCGCGCACCCAGGCTTGCAGCGGCTGATCGCCTTCCTGATAGACGAACTCATTGAGCAGCAGGCTTTGCGTGAGCGGGCCCTTCAGCTTGTAGTAGGTGCGGCCGTCCTTCTTCCAGGACTCCATGTCCTTGCCGTGCTGCTCCCAGAAGTCAGCCGGAAGTTCGCGCACGCCCGCATAGAGGACGTCCGTGTCCTCCAGCACCTTGTCGTTGAAGTAGTCCTCCGCCGCGAGACCGACCGCACGCGCCTTGATGCGCATGTTGATGTCTTTGGACACCAGGATCACCTGGCGCGCCGGATGGCGTTCCTGCAGGAACATCACCACCGCGATGATGTGATTGTCGGCCTTGCTGTTGGGCAGGCTCGGCGGCAGCGTGGCGGCGATGGCTTCGGTCTGCAGATAGAGGCGGCCGGTGGCGGTATCGGCATCGTGGCGCTTGAGCGGAATGCCTTCGCTCAGCGGCACGGTTGCGCCGCTGACGATCTCGTCCAGATAGCGGCTGGCCTGTCGCGCGTTGCGGGCGACTTCGGAGACGCCCTTCTTGTTGTTGTCCAGTTCCTCCAGCGTCATCATCGGCACGTAGATGTCGTGCTCCTCGAAGCGGAAGAGGCTGGTCGGATCGTGCATCAGCACGTTGGTATCGAGTACGAAAAGCTTGGTCTGCCCGGTGTTCTTGTCGTCGCGCGGTTTTCTGGTGGCCATGTTGCTTTCTTGTAGGTTTGCTGCGGCTAGAGCGCCTTGATGTAGTCGAGCACGTTTTGCGCGTGTCCGGCTGCTTTCACCCCACGCCATTCGTGAACAATGGCGCCTTTGGGATCCAGCAGGAAAGTGCTGCGCTCGATGCCGCGCACCTGCTTGCCGTACATGTTCTTCATTTTGATGACGTCGAACAGCTTGCAGACTTCCTCGTCCGCATCGGAGAGCAGTTCGAAGGGAAAACCCATCTTGGCCTTGAAGTTCTCGTGCGACTTGATGCTGTCGCGCGAGACGCCGTAGATCTCGCAGCCCGCATTGACGAATTCGTCGTGCAGATCGCGGAATTCCTGTCCTTCGAGGGTGCAGCCCGGCGTGTTGTCCTTGGGGTAGAAATAGAGCACGACGTACTTGCCGCGTGCTTTGGACAATTGGAAGCTTTTGTCGCCCGTGCTCGGGAGACTGAAATCGGGAATGCGTGCTGACATGATGGCAAAGAGCGCTGAATCAGCCGCGATTGTTGCGGGATTCCCGAGGCGACGCAACCGCGGACGCGAAGCCGGCGCTTCGCGTCCGCGGGCCGAACTAGAGACGACGACGCGCGAGCCCGAATCCGAGCAGCGATGCGCCGAGCAACGCCAGCGTGCCGGGCGTCGGAACGCCGTTATCGCCGCCGTCGAAATTGCCCACCAGGAACAGACTGCCGGGCGGCAGGTTCTCGAAGCCCTGGATATGCGCGCCGAGTTGCCAGCAGCCGCCGAAGGCCGTCGTCGTCGAGCAGGGTGCATCGAGGAAGGTCGCTTCGGTGAAATCGCCGTCGAGGTTTGTCATGGTGAACGTCAGCGCGTCGCCGGCAAACACTCTGTTGGTGTTGCCGTTTGCGGTGTTGTGCGCCTCGATCAGGAAGTCGGCCGACCAGTTGCCTCCGCCGACCGGCGTCGAAGGCGAGATCACCGTCCAGGTATCGGGATCGAAGTTGGTGAAGAGATATGAACCCGTTGCGATATTGAAATAAAACTCGCCGAGGAATGCGGTCGGCTGGTCGCTGATGAAACTCACGGTCCACAAAGCATCCGCGCCCGTGACATCGATCGAGACGTTGATATCGAAGTTGTCGTCGAGTTCGGGATTGCGCGGATCGAGGTCCAGCGTCCCGGTGATGACAAAGGCTGAAGCGGTGTGGGCGGCCAGTGCAAGAACGGCGGCCGCGGCCCAAAGGCAAAGTTGCTTCATGAAAACCCCCTTGAGATAAGTGCATGCTGCGCACAAGGGGTATGCCGCACAAAACATACCGGGTTGTCTAGAACATTGTTTTGTCTTCGAAAATTACCCTTTTGACACGTGTTGCCCGGCATTTTGTCAACGACACCGACAGTTTTGTTGGTCGTTGGGGACAGTTCAGAGCCGCAAGCCGCGGGGCTCGTCCGCCCGCGGTTCGCGCGGCGGCCGGTTGGGCTCGTCCACCCGGCGCGGCAGCAGATAGCCGCTCGCCGGGCGCGGATAGCGCCGCCGTTCGGGCAGCACCACCCGATCCGTCGCGCCGTCCAGATAGGCCTTCCCCTGCAGCAATACGGGTGAGGTACGTCCCGGCACGGTGCCTTCCTCGAGCAGGCAGTGCGGCAGATGGCCGCGATCGAGCGAGTCGTACAGCGTGCGCAGCGCGGTGAGTTCGAAACCGAGCGCCTGCCACCCGTCGAGCAGGCGCTCGAACAGCGGCAGCAGTCGCGCACCTTCGCGTTCGACGGCCGCGCTATAGACATGCCCCGTCGCGGGCGCCTTGCGCGCCAGCGCAAGCAACTCGTCCACCGCCGCCTCAGGATTCAGGCCCTGCCGCATCAACTCGTCCAGGGTCGGGAGCGTGGTGGGCAATTGCGGGCAGGCGATCAGTTCACCCTCGCGCACCGGCAGAAAGGGCGAGCGGCCGCGCGTATCCGAGGCGTAATCCAGCCCCGCGCGCTGCGCCAGGCGCAGGGCGTGGCGGTTCATGCGCCAGCCGGCGGCGCCGTGCACGCGCGGCAATTCGCCGAACAGTTCGCTGTAGCGCCCCCAGGCGAGGTGCATCTGTCGGGCGGTCCAGACCTCGTCGGCCCGGGCGATCCGGTGCTGCCATTCGACGGCGTCCCAGCCGTGCACGCCGCATTCGAAGCCGTCGTCGCGCACGCGCCGGAGGATCTTCCTGCAGCGCAGGCCGATGCTCGGCCCGAGCAGCAGCGTGCCGTACAGGAGGCTGCGCGAGCCGTAATGCGCGCGCAGGTCGGGAGCGGCGTCGCGCCGCAGCCGCGGGCGAAAGAGCACGCGGCCGGTGCGGTCGGGCCCGAGCGTGAACAGGAAGGTGGCGTTCGCGTTCTGCCGCAGCAGGGCGTTGGCCAGGCGGGGAACGTCCTCCCGGGTGCCGCGCAGGGTGGAGGCGGTGATGCGCAGGGCGAGCTTCATGCGCGCCCATGCGGCGCGGGCGGGGCTAGGCGAGCAGCAGCGCGGCGGCGACCCGGCGCCCTTCGTCCACCAGGATGTTGTAGGTGCGGCAGGCGGCGTGGACGTCCATGACCTCGAAGCCCAGACGGGCCTCCATCAGCGGCCGCATGATTTCGGGGCCGGGGAAGCGCAGCGTGGGTCCGGTGCCGATCAGCACGACTTCCAGACCCCATTCCGTCAGGGTGCGCATGTGGTCGGGCTGCAGATCCGCGACGCTGCCGGGCGGCCAGTCGGTGACCAGTTCCTCGGCCATGACGATCAGGCTCTGTTCGTGGCGGTCCTGATTGACCATCACGTAACCCGGGCCGTAGGCGGTGATCAGATTGCGTCCGGCGGCTTGTGTGAGATGAAACTTCAAATCGTCGTCCTGAAAGTGGCCAAATTATAGCGTCTGGACGTACGACTGCATGGAGCATGGGGCGTTTCACGGAAATCCGTTTTGTTCAATTGCGGCTGGAGGTTGTAGCGACTACCATTGCCTTCTTTTGCGCTGCAGCGTAGCAATTTCGCTGCCACCCTCCGTTTAAGCCTCCAATGACCGCCAATCCCGACCGTCTGCTCCGCGCCGTGCCGCAGCCCGTGCGCAAATCGGCAAAGCTTGCCAACGTCTGCTACGACATTCGCGGTCCGGTGCTCGCGCGCGCGCGCCAGATGGAGGAGGAAGGGCAGCGCATCATGAAGCTGAACATCGGCAATCTCGCGCCGTTCGGCTTCGAAGCGCCCGACGAAGTGGTGCAGGACGTAATCTTCAACCTGCCCAACGCGTGCGGCTATACCGATTCCAAGGGCCTGTTCGCAGCGCGCAAGGCGGTGATGCAGTACGCGCAGGAGAAGCGCATTCCCGGCGTGACGCTGGACGACATCATCATCGGCAACGGCGTGTCCGAGCTGATCGTGATGGCCATGCAGGGCCTGCTCGACAACGGCGACGAAGTGCTGGTGCCCGCACCCGATTACCCGCTATGGACCGCGGCGGTAGCGCTTTCCGGCGGCGTGGCGCGTCACTACATGTGCGACGAAGGCGCCGGCTGGCTGCCCGATCTGGACGACATCCGCGCGAAAATCGGCCCGCGTACGCGCGCCATCGTGCTGATCAACCCGAACAACCCGACCGGCGCGCTGTATCCGGACGACCTGCTCGAGGAAATCGTCGAGATCGCCCGCCAGCACGAGCTCATCGTTTACGCCGACGAGGTGTACGACAAGACGCTGTATGACGGCGCCAAGCACACGTCCATCGCCTCGCTGGCCGACGACGTGCTGTTCGTGACCTTCAACGGCCTGTCGAAGAACTACCGCGCCTGCGGCTACCGCACGGGCTGGATGATCATCTCGGGTGCCAAACAACACGCCCTGGATTACATCGACGGTCTGAACATCCTCGCGTCAATGCGCCTGTGCGCCAACGTGCCGGGGCAGTACGCCGTGCAGACCGCGCTGGGCGGCTATCAGAGCATCAACGATCTGGTCGCGCCCAACGGACGGCTGACGCGCCAGCGCGATCTGGCCTACAGGCTGCTCACCGACATTCCCGGCGTCACCTGCGTCAAGCCGCAGGCGGCGCTGTATCTGTTCCCGAAACTGGACCCGAAGGTCTATCCCATCCGGGACGACCAGGAATTCATCCTCCAGTTGCTCGAGCAGGAGAAGGTGCTGGTCGTGCAGGGCACGGGTTTCAACTGGCCCGATCCGGACCACCTGCGCATCGTGTTCCTGCCCAACGCCGACGACCTCACCGAGGCCATGGAACGGCTGTCGCGTTTTCTGGACCAGTATCGCCGCAAGCACGCATGAGCATGAATATCGTCGACGTGACCGACGCCGACGGCGAAGTGCTGCATGTGGCACTGCTGGCGCGCGCGGAGCCGGTTCATCGTCAGTTGCGCCCCGACCTGCCGCCGGATTACGTCACCAAGATGCGGCGCGTGTTCGCCGGCGGCGGCCGCATGAGCGTCGTGCTGGTGGATGCGGAAGTGCGCGGCGTGGCCGTCTATCGCGCGTTCGAGAACACCAGCGACGATGCGAAGTTCTATATCGACGACATCGTTGTCGATACGGTGGCGCGTTCACAGGGCGTGGGCAGTGCGCTGATGGCGCATCTGCAGAAGAAGGCGCGTCTGCTCAACTGCAAGACCTTCGCCCTCGATTCGGGCACGCAGCGGCACGACGCACACCGATTTTATTTCCGCGAGGGCATGAGCATCATGTCCTTCGCGTTCAAGAAACAGTTGTAGGGCGTCAATCAGAATGAAACCGATCAACGTAGGATTGCTCGGCATCGGCACTGTCGGTGGCGGGACCTGGAACGTACTCAAACGCAACCGCGAGGAAATCACCCGCCGTGCGGGCCGCGAGATCCGCATCGTCGCGGTGGCGGACAAGGACGCGGAGAAAGCCAAGCGCCTGACCAACGGCGACGCGCCGGTGCTCGCCGACGCCATGGCGATCGTCAACGACCCGAACATCGACATCGTGGTCGAACTGATCGGCGGCTACACCGTGGCGAAGGACCTGGTGCTCCAGGCCATCAACAACGGCAAGCACGTCGTCACCGCCAACAAGGCGCTGCTCGCCGTGCACGGCAACGAGATCTTCAAGGCTGCGCAGGAGAAGGGCGTCATGGTCGCCTTCGAAGCGGCGGTCGCCGGCGGCATCCCGATCATCAAGGCGCTGCGCGAAGGCCTCACCGCCAACCGCATCGAATGGATCGCCGGCATCATCAACGGCACCTCGAATTTCATCCTTTCGGAAATGCGCGAGAAGGGTCTGCCCTTCGACGACGTACTCAAGGAAGCGCAGCGCCTGGGCTATGCCGAGGCCGATCCGACCTTCGACATCGAAGGCGTGGACGCCGCGCACAAGCTGACCATCATGTCGGCTATCGCCTTCGGCATTCCGATGCAGTTCGACAAGGCCTACACTGAAGGCATTTCCAAGCTCACGCGCGAGGACATCCAGTACGCGGAGAAGCTCGGCTACCGCATCAAGCTGCTGGGCATCGCCAAGCACGTGGAGAAGGGCATCGAGCTGCGCGTGCATCCGACGCTCATTCCGGCCAAGCGCCTCATCGCCAATGTGGAAGGCGTGATGAACGCCGTGGTGGTGAAGGGCGACGCCGTCGGCACGACGCTGTACTACGGCGCGGGCGCCGGCGCGGAACCGACCGCCAGCGCCGTCGTGGCCGACCTGGTGGACATCACCCGCCTGCATACCGCCGATCCGGACAACCGCGTGCCGCATCTGGCCTTCCAGCCGGATCGCCTGTCCGACATTCCCGTGCTGCCGGTGGAGGAGGTGACGACCGCCTACTACTTCCGCATGCGCGTGCAGGATCAGCCCGGCGTGCTGGCCGACATCACGCGCATCCTCGCCGAGCGCTCCATCTCCATCGACGCCATGATGCAGCGCGAGCCCGACGAGGGCGAGGACCAGACCGACATCATCATGCTCACGCATGAAGCGCAGGAGAAACACGTCAACGCGGCCATCGAGGCGATCGAAGCGCTGCCGGTCGTGCACGGCAAGATCACGCGTATCCGTCTGGAAGAACTCGGCAAAAACTAAAACCTTGAACCGCAGAGACACAGAGAAGTTAAAAGCTTTGCCACCAAGACACGAAGGGCACCAAGGAGGCACCAAGAACTGCTGTAACGAAGCTGGTTCCTTGGTGCCTTGGTGGTTCAAAGAGTTTGCTTTTCTCTGTGTTCTCGGTGTCTCTGTGGTAAGGATGTTGTAGGTTTCGACTGATGAAATACATCTCCACCCGCGGCGGCATGAAGCCCGCCCGCTTCACCGAAATCCTGCTGGAAGGCCTGGCGCCCGACGGCGGCCTGGCCATACCCGAGTCGTATCCGCAGATCGACCGCGCCACCCTGGCCAAATGGCGGCACCTGAGCTACCGCGATCTGGCCTTCGAGATCCTGTCGCTCTACATCGACGACATTCCCGCCGCCGACCTGAAGGACATCATCGACCGCACCTACACGGTCGAAGCCTTCGGCACCGAGGACATCACGCCGCTGCACAAGCTGGAAGACGGCCTCTACCTGCTGCAGCTCTCCAACGGCCCGACGCTCGCCTTCAAGGACATGGCGATGCAACTGCTCGGCAACCTGTTCGAGTACGTGCTGGCGAAGGAGGGCAAGCAGCTCAACATCCTCGGCGCCACCTCGGGCGACACCGGCTCGGCCGCGGAATACGCCATGCGCGGCAAGAACAACATCCGTGTCTTCATGCTCTCGCCGCACGGCAAGATGAGCCCGTTCCAGAAGGCGCAGATGTATTCGCTGCAGGACCCGAACATCCACAACATCGCCGTCAAGGGCGTGTTCGACGACTGCCAGGACATCGTCAAGGCCGTGAGCAACGATCTGGCGTTCAAGCAGCGCTACAACATCGGCACAGTGAACTCCATCAACTGGGCGCGCCTCATCGCCCAGGTGGTGTACTACTTCAAGGGCTACTTCGCCGCCACCACGAGCGAGGACGAGCAAGTGAGCTTTGCGGTGCCCTCGGGCAACTTCGGCAACGTCTGCGCCGGCCACGTCGCCCGCATGATGGGTCTGCCGATCAAGCAACTCATCGTCGCCACCAACGAGAACGACGTACTCGACGAATTCTTCCGCACGGGCACCTACCGCGTGCGCAAGGGCAAGGACGTGTACGAGACTTCCAGCCCGTCGATGGACATCTCCAAGGCCTCGAACTTCGAGCGTTTCGTGTTCGATCTCGTGGGCCGCGACCCGCAGAAGGTCAAGGCGCTGTGGGAGCAGATCGAGCGTGAGGGCGCCTTCGACCTCGCCCAAACCGGCGACTTCGCCCGCGTGAAGGACTTCGGCTTCGTCTCCGGCCGCAGCACGCACGCCGACCGGCTCGACACCATCCGCATGGCGGATCGCGACTACAACACCACCATCGATACCCACACCGCCGACGGCCTCAAAGTGGGCCTCGCGCATCGCGAACCCGGTGTGCCGCTCATCTGCCTGGAAACGGCGCTGCCCGCGAAATTCGAGGCGACCATCCAGGAAGCGCTCGGCCGTCCGCCCAAGCGCCCGCTCGGTTACGAGGACATCGAGAAGCTGCCGCAGCGCTGCGAGGTAATGGACGCCGACGCGGCTGCCGTGAAGCAATACATCCAAAAACACGCCGCATGACCGCAGTCCAGAATCGACCCGACCGGCAGGAAGGCTTCGCGCAGACCATCAGAGGGTGGAAAAGCGACTATCTTTCGCGCTGCCTGATCGCCCCGGATGTAAACGAAGTCGCCAAGGAGGCGATCCGCCAGGAACTCCAAAGAAGGGGCATCGATCCCGATCAGGCGACTGTCCGCGCGACCGAGGAAAAGGCGGAGCTGAAAAAGCCCATGACCTTCCGGGACAAGCTGCTCCTGTGGGGCCCGACGCTGGCGATTATCCTCGGGCTCGCCATCGGCCTTTTCCTGTTCACCCTTTACACCTGAGAGCGGGGCGCGCAATACGCTCCCGCGGCTGACGGGCGCTCCGACCGGCGGCCATCCTTCGGAGCGGGCGCCCGCAACGAGCGCCCGGCCCGGATCGACTTACTCCTGTTGTCGCGTTTCGTCCGGTGTGGGCGTGTACGGATCGTCCTCCATGGTTTCCAGATGCGGTCCCCGGTGCGGCTGCCCCGACGCGGCGAGTTGCTGGGCACCCAGGTCCGCGCCACGCGCCCCATGCTGTCCGCGCAGGCGGACTTTTTCTTCGGGGGAGAGGTCGTCGTTGCGGGCATAGACGCGTACGCCGCTCCGGCCGCCCAGCGGCGCGGCACCTCCGCCGGCCGCATCGCCCATGACGAGATCGTCGATGTCGTCGTCGATCTCGACGGCGCCGAGGTGCTGCATGAGGTCGGCCGCGCGTTCCGCTTGATCCTCGCTGGCCGCATCGACCGCGACGAGATAACGCCCCTCACTGATAGCTCGCGAATAATAGGTGGCGCGCTTGTCCTCGTCCGCGAAGCCGAAGAGTCGCTTGAAGAATCCGCCGATGCCGCTGCCTTCGTCGGTCGCCTCCGGCGATGTTCGGTATTGCGCCTGGCTGCTCTCGTTACGGACAAAGATGTCGTCGTCCGGAATGCCAAGGCCGATCAGTTCCGATCGCGCCTGGACGGCCTGCGTCTCGTTCTCGAATATGGCTGCTACGGTGTGTCGCATTGCTACTTCTCCTGTTGCTGCGCTCGCTCGGAATGCGACGGATCGTCATGCGCGATGGCGGTGCCGCCGCGTCGATGCGCCCGGATGCTGGCGTCCGAAACGCATGGCGGAGGACCAGACGCAACCGCCGTGCCTTTAGCCGGAATCGAGGCGCGTCGCCGCCGCAAACAGGTTTGTACTGAACAGCGGATTGGGGGGAAGAATTACTCCCAGCGCTCCTCGGAGGAGAAGATCGGGAGCTGCCACTTGCGCCAGATGGCGAGCAGCCGCAGGGTCAGGCCGATGGCGAAACTGAGCGCCACGTTGAGATCGTTATCGATGCCGAGCGCGTCAAGGCTGAGATACAGCACGCACACGATGAGCGACACGCTCGCATAAAGCTCGCGCTGGAACACCACCGGCACCTGCGCACACAGCACGTCGCGCAGCACGCCGCCGAAAATGCCCGTGATCATGCCGGACATGATCACCACCACGATTGGGTAGCCCATCTGCATCGCCACCGTGCAGCCGATCAGCGAGAACGCGATCAAACCCATGGCATCGAGCACCAGGAAGAGACGCTTCAGCCGTTTGATGAAGGGCGCGATGATCGTCGTCAGCAGGCCGGCGGACACAACCACATAAACGAACTCCGGGTGCTGCGTCCAGCCGATGGGAAAGCGGCCGAGGATCAGATCGCGAATCGTGCCGCCGCCGAGTGCAGTGACGAACGCGATGACCGTCACGCCGAAGATATCCAACTTCCGCCGCCCGGCAGCCAGCGCGCCGGACATCGCCTCGGCGGTGATCGCGATCAGGTAGATCGCGAACAGAAGGGATTCCGAACCCGGCAGTGGATACATTTAGGCTCCGGTAGGGGGCGACTGTGATGCGGCGCCGTATTCGCGCTGCCGCCTGCCGAATATACGCGGCACGATAGGGGGCATTGCACTCGAGCGAAGGTATGCGTCCCCGACAGCTTCGTCAAAAGACGAAATTCACGGTTAGCTGGTTGCGCGCGTAGGCGCATTTGTCGGATGACCGCTTCGGTCAAGCTCGAATTGCCTGCATGCAATACACTGCGCACCTCGCTCGGGCTTCATAAAACCAAATGTCCCATAGCATCCGTCTGGCTAAGTGGTTCGCGTTTATCGTTGCGCTTATCGTACTGAGCGCTTCACTCGACGCACGCCTTGCCGACGTCCCGCCCTTCACACCCAACGTCGTCGATGCCGCCGGCGTCCTTTCCGCCGAGGAAGTGCAGGAGATCAATAACGCGCTTCAGGTGGTTCGTGAGCGGGCGGATATCTGGGGCGCGGTGTTGATCGTTGAGGCGCTGGGCGAGGACTCGATCGAGGAGCTTGCGGAGCGGGCTTTCAATCAGTGGGGCATCGGGGAGAAGGGGAAGGACAACGGGCTGCTGCTGGTGCTCGCCATGAAGGACCGGCGGTCACGCTTCGAGGTGGGCTACGGTCTGGAGGGCGATCTGCCCGATCTCTATGCCCGCCGTGCGCTCGACGATGTGCTGCGCCCCTACATGCGCCAGGGGGAGGTGAAGACGGCAGTGATCATGGCGTTCTCCTATCTCGCCGGCATCAAGTCCAAAGACCCGATATTCGGCAGCGATCGCATCGACGCCCACATCGCCTCGCAGAAGGCGCAAGCGGATGCGGACGAACTCGATGTGGCGGCGGGTTTCCGCGGGCTGATTGCCTATCTGCTTTGCCTGTGGTTTCTGGGCCCCGTCGTCAAGCTGCGCAATCTCAGGCGGGCGCGGCGCCTCGAGGAAAATCACGCCGAGTATCGCGTCGAGGATGACGATGCGTTGAACCGCGGGAAGCTCGGATGGCGCTACCTGCTGTTCGGCAACGGCACCGTCGGGCTGATCCTCAAGCCCTTTCTTTCCGTCAATCCCGGCGTCTTCATCTGGGTCGGCTGCGCGGCGCTTCCGTTCCTGTACATCGTCGCGTGGGTGCTGACCGCATTGGCCGGCCTGCTGTATGTCTCCCGCTCCGGCAGAAAGTACCTCTCCGTGGAAAGCTATGACGCCTGGCTGGAGAAGGAGCGCGCGGCGAACAGGGAGATGGTGGAGAAGGGTTACAAGAACGAAGTGCGGCCCGGCGTCTTCGAGTTCACGCCGGCGTGGTATTCCAGCTCCGAGTACAAAGCCTCGCGCAGCAGTTCATCCGGCTTCAGTTCCGGTTCGAGATCCGGTTCCAGTTCAGGCGGCGGGCGTTCGGGCGGAGGCGGAGCCAGTTCGAGCTGGTGAGGCCTTCGGTCGCAATCGTCTTTCGTATTAACCGTCGGCTTACGCCGCCATCACCGGCCTGAACATCCTTCGATACTGCCCTGGCGTGAGGCCGGTGCTGCGTTTGAATAGCCTTCTGAAGAACGAGCCGTCTTCGTAGCCGACGCGCGCGCAGATTTCGTCGGTCGGCAGATCGGTGGTTTCCAGCAGGCGCTTCGCTTCCTCGACGCGCAGGTTTTGCAGGTGCTCGATGAGCGTGGTCCCGGTAGCGGTCTTGAAGCGGCGCTTGAGCGTGCGCTCGGGTACGCCGGCGAGTTCGGTGACGCGCGCGAGCGCGTCGTGCTGCGCGTAGTGTTCCTTCAGCCATTCCTGGCATTTGCGCACGACCGCATCGGCGTGCGGCTCGTTGCGGATGAGGCTCGCATAAGGCAGTTGGCCTTCGCCGTGCAGCTTGAGCAGGAACACCTTGGCGATGTGCAAGGCTTCGCCGGGGCTCATGTGGCGCGAGATGATGTGCATCGCCAGGTCGTGCCAGGAGGTGATGCCGCCCGCGGTGACGATGCGCCCTTCGCGGTCGGCGAAGACGAGGCTCGGCTCGGGTTCGAAGCGCACGTTCGGATACTGCGTGCGGAACAGGTGCTGATAGCCCCAATGCGAGGTGGCGGGGCGGCCGTCGAGCAGTCCGCTTTCGGCGAGCATGACCGAGCCCGAGCAGGCGGCGTAGAGCGAGCTGCCGGCGCGATGCCGTGCGCGTAGCCAGTCCATCAGTTCGGGATAGCGGCCTTTGAACGCCTCGTCGGGACCGAGCCAGAAGTCGAGCAGAATGACGATCTCGGCTTCGGGATTGTCCGAAAGGGCAGCGTCGGGCACGACGGGC